>RCUT01000693.1_pt1 | contig 17093 bp, 13 predicted proteins | sample 2166171 | NCBI WGS metagenome assembly RCUT01 (sample SAMN09932757, study PRJNA488358) | compost metagenome | isolation source: compost soil in 4-hydroxybenzoic | place: Germany: Experimental Botanical Garden
TTAACCAACAGATCAACCGACTCTTTTTCATGTCCAGAATAAGCATAAATAAAACTTAGGCTACTTGCATTAATAGCAAACTGGTGTGGTGTTAAGTTTTTAAAGCTCATGATCTGCTCATAGCTTTTTGTTGCCGCTTTCATATCGCCATTACGAAGGTTTTTAAGACCTTGAAGCGATAAATAATCATACGAGGCAGGATCTGATAAAGCCATCGCTGAATCAGCAAAATCATTTCCTTTTTGATTGTACGCTGCGGTAAAGTATTTGTCTTTATGAAAATCGGCTAAATCAAAGTAATAGCGGGCTTGCAACGAGAAAAATTCGACTCTCTCTTTTTTATTTAATGATGAAGGGATGATAGACTGCAATACATCATAGGTTTCCTTAAACATTCCTGATGAAAGCAGGATAAAACCTATTTTCAGTTTTACCTCTTCAATTTTGGCTTTATCGTTTAATTGTGGCGCAACCTTTTCCAATTGCTTGGCGCAATAGAATGCAGAATCGTAATTAAAGGTTTTGTACTCTTCATAAAGCGAAGAGTAGCCATTATAAAGTTGTTGCGCAGTCGGATTTTGCTCTTTTCTGAGCGATTGTTTTAGTTCATCAATCCGTTTAAGCTTTATAGCCTCGTATTCTTTCTTTTTAACTAACGCCGCATTCAACTCATTAAATAAGCTGTCTGTTGAGGTTGCAAATGTGGAGAGCGCGCATAATAATCCAATAATAGTGGCTAAAAAATGCTTCATGAGGAAATCAAACTTAAATTGGCTGTGTACAGCCGACTAAGTTAAAATCCTTTTAACAAATCCATCAATATTTTTTTACGTTGTTCAATACTAAGGTTTCGTTGGTAGTTATATAAAGCATTTTCCCACTCACCGTAAAATGCATTCGGTAACACAATGTACCGATGCCCCCATTGTTCTTTAGCCTTATCTGTCTCAGCAAAACGCTCATCAACTGGCTTCTTTTCGAATACTTCAGCATGATCATTCAGGTTATCACCCATCAACATCACAATTTTATGGTTTTCAGCAACTTTATGACGACGATCTTCCTTATTCGATTTATTGGAGCGGAATAAACAATGAGCTGCATCCGCATTAGGTAATTGCAGTTTATTCAGATTTATTACGGTGGTAGTAACTTCACTTGTATCTCTATTACTGATATAGAATATTTCAATTCCTTTAGATGCTGCCCATTGTAAAAACTCAACACCACCAGGTACAGCAGTTGCAGCTGAAAGGTTTGTCCATTGTTTCCATTTTGCTTCCGTAAAATCAACACCCTCCTTAATCAACTGTGCATTGAAATAGCTGTTATCGATAATTGTTTCGTCCAAATCGGTAATTATCGCCCATTTCTCTTTTCTTTTTTTATGCTTCAGATCCTTTTCTAATGTCCATTTGGCCGAATTAAATGCCTGGTAACACAAAGCCCGGTATTCTGCTTCTTTCTGAGTATATAACACTGAAAACGTTTTTAATTCTTCGACAGAGACCTGATGCATTACCGGAGCGGTAGTTTCCTGGGCAAAGGCAAAATTTCCCAAAGAAATGGCAAAAAGGAGAACAAAAATCTTTTTCATTAATCACAGTTTTAGCCGGCAAATTTAAGGTTCTAATACAGAATTACCGATAATAGCCAATTTATTAATACCAATTCCATTTTACACTCCGTTTCGTTAAGCACCTCAAAAAATGATAACTTTCTCAGGATTCCAAACGACAACCATCTATGTCCAAAATAACATCTCTGCCCATTGCAGATAAAGGATTAAGTGAACCTGAGGTTATTATTTCTAGAAAAAAACACGGCAGCAATGATTCTAACCATATAGAATCAGGAGGATTTTTACACGCATTAAAAGACGCGGTACTGGAGCCTATGTTCCTTATTTTAGTTGCCGCATCTATATTATATTTTGTGATGGGAGAAATGCAGGAAGGTTTTTTCCTGTTAGGTGCCATTGTACTTGTTGCCACAATCTCCATCTGGCAAGACTCAAAAAGTCGAAAAGCCTTAGATGCCTTAAAGAAACTCACCTCACCCCAATCAAAGGTTATCCGCGACGGAAAGCTTCAGCCTATCGCAACAGAAGATATAGTAGTAGACGACTTACTAATTGCTGAAGAAGGTGATATGGTTGCAGCTGATGGGAGAATTATTCACTCCAACGATTTTTCGGTTAATGAATCTATTTTAACAGGAGAATCATTTTCATTACAAAAAAATAGCGATACAGATAATAATGAACTTTTCCAGGGAAGTACCGTTGTATCGGGCTTGGCTATTTTAAGAGTTACGGCAGTAGGAAGTAATACGCAGTTAGGGAAAATCGGTAAATCACTTGCCGAGATTAAACCTGAGGCCACTCCTTTACAATTACAGATCAGAAATTTTGTAAAGAAAATGGCCATTGGGGGCATAATTGTATTTCTGTTGGTGTGGCTTATCAATTTTCTGAACGGATTAAGCTTACCCGAAAGTTTATTAAAAGGCCTTACGCTGGCCATGTCAATACTGCCTGAAGAAATTCCTGTTGCCTTTACCACCTTTATGGCCCTAGGTGCCTGGCGCTTAAGCAATATGGGCATTGTGGTTAAACAAACCCAAACTGTTGAAAGCTTAGGATCTGCTACCGTTATATGTACCGATAAAACAGGAACGATTACAGAAAACCGAATGGAATTGTCCCGGATTTATGCCATTACCAATCACCATGTTTATTTGCCTGAACAATTTAATACCCTCGAAGCTGAAAAAGTAATAGAAATAGCCATGTGGGCAAGCGAGCCGATTCCTTTCGACCCAATGGAAAAATCATTACATGCAGCTTATGGGAATGTGACTTCTGTAGATAAACGAAGTGCTTTCAGTATGTACCATGAATATCCGCTGTCTGGAAAACCGCCCATGATGACGCATATCTTTGAGGATGCAGAGAAACATCGGATCATTGCCGCAAAAGGAGCTGTTGAAGGTGTGTTACCGTCATGCGATCTTTCTCCGGATGAAATCCAAAAGGTTCTTCGAATAGCACGTGGATTAGCGGCTCAGGGATATCGTGTACTGGCAGTTGCTGAAGCTTCGTTTGAGGGTGATAATTTTCCGCAGCAACAACAGGCGTTTAAGTTTAATTTTATAGGGTTGGTGGCATTTTTTGATCCGCCGAAAGAAAATATTGAGCAAACATTTGAGGGCTTCTATAAGGCGGGTATTAAGGTTAAAATCATTACAGGTGATAATGCCGAAACGACAGGTGCCATTGCTCGATTAGCAGGTTTTCAGGGTATTGAAAATTCGTTAAATGGAAAAGAGCTGATGGATTTAAGTGATGAAGAACTTCGTGAACGTGTAAAAACCACTAATCTTTTTACCAGAATGTTTCCGGAAGCGAAGCTTCGCATCATTAACGCTTTAAAGTCCAATGGAGAAATTGTAGCAATGACCGGAGATGGAGTAAATGACGGTCCGGCCTTAAAGGCTGCTCACATTGGTATTGCAATGGGAAAACGAGGTTCCGAAATTGCTAAGAATGCATCCTCGCTCATTTTAACCAATGACGATTTGGGTAGCATGGTTAACGCAGTTGCTATGGGACGTAAAATCTATAGTAACCTCAAAAAAGCCATCCAATACATTATTTCCATTCATATACCTATCATCCTTACTGTTGCCCTTCCCTTATTTTTGGGCTGGTTGTACCCCAATATCTTTAGTCCGATACACGTTATTTTTATGGAGTTGGTAATGGGACCAACCTGTTCTGTCATATATGAGAATGAACCTATTGAGAAAAACTTAATGGTTTCAAAGCCAAGAAATATGACGGAAACATTTTTATCCTTTAAGGAACTAAACATTAGCATATTTCAGGGACTGGCAATAACATTGGGCTGTTTGTATCTGTATCAGTTCAGTGTTGCAAATGGTTTCAGTGAGAATTTAACACGTACATTGGTTTTCGTAACTCTGATCCTGTCTAACGTGTTTCTGACGTTGGCAAATCGTTCCTTCTATTATTCATTTATTTACACACTTCGTTATAAGAATAATCTTATCCCTGTAATAATAGGAGTTACAGTTCTGGCCTTAATTGCCATGGTGCAAATTCCGTTTTTATTGAATCTTTTTGCATTCGAAAAACCAGAATGGATATTATTGTTAAGATGTGTTATTGTGGCTGCTGCATCAATTATTCCGTTTGAGGCTTATAAGCTCGTTAAAAGGATACAGGCAAGATGAGATAGCACTCAAAGACGCAAAGTCTTTTCAAAAGATTTCTTGCAAGTCTACATAATCCTTAGCGGCTTTGCGAGATAATCTTAATTCATCAAAAAATAATTCTTGGCACCTTTGCGGCTTTGCGAGATATGTACTAACTTAAGTTATCAATCAATTTAACTTTATACTATGTCTCTCCAAACTCTTAATGAAGTTTTAGGCGATAATGCCGAATTTTTGTTAAATCATCAGCCCAAAGTTTCAAAGGAAACGCTGCACTTGCCCGGACCTGATTTTGTTGACCGAATGTTTAGTGGAAGTAACCGATCGAACCAGGTATTAAGAAATATTCAAACACTTTATGGGCACGGAAGATGAGCCGATACTGGCTACTTATCTATTTTACCAGTCGATCAGGGAATTGAACACACTGCAGGGGCGTCTTTTGCTCCAAACCCGATTTATTTTGATCCGGAAAACATTGTAAAGCTGGCCATTGAAAGTGGTTGTAATGCAGTTGCTTCCACATTTGGAGTTTTAGCTTCCGTTTCAAGGAAATATGCACACAAAATTCCTTTCCTAGTAAAGATCAATCACAATGAATTGCTTACTTATCCGAACAAATTCGATCAGATTTTATTTGGAAGTGTAGAAGACGCGTGGAACATGGGAGCTGTTGCCGTTGGTGCTACTATTTACTTTGGCTCTGAAGAATCATCACGTCAGATCATTGAAATTGCCGCAGCATTTGAACGTGCACATGAATTGGGAATGGCTACCGTATTATGGTGCTATGCCCGAAACAATGCCTTCAAAAAAGATGGAGTTGACTACCATGTTTCGGCTGATATTACCTCACAAGCTAACCACTTAGGTGTAACCATCCAGGCTGATATCATTAAACAAAAGTTACCTGAAAACAACGGTGGTTTTACAGCAGTAAATTTTTCGAAGAGTAATCCTAAAATGTATTCCGAATTAAGTTCAGACCATCCGATCGACCTTTGTCGCTACCAGGTGCTTAACTGCTATTCAGGACGAATTGGATTGATTAACTCCGGCGGGGAATCCAAAGGAGCCAGCGACAAGGCTGAAGCCATTACAACTGCCATAATCAACAAAAGAGCAGGCGGACAAGGTTTAATTATGGGACGAAAAGCATTTCAACGCCCAATGAAGGAAGGTATTTCGTTATTAAATGCCGTGCAAGATGTCTACCTGTCAGAAGAGATTACGATAGCTTAATTGATTACGAGTTACGGATTGCGTGTTACGGATTATGAGTTGCGTGTTATGGGTTAATTGATTATTGATTATTGATTATTGATTGCGAATTATGTAGTGCATAAAAAACATATAATTTGAAAATTAATCAATTTCGCATAAACTGCTAACCCGAAACTCGCAACCCGAAACCCGAAACTCGTAACCCGTAACAAGTTAATCTATAACCCCATACAATACACCAATGCCACAACTGAAATAAATACCCACGTTAGGATACCTTGCAGTAAAGGCTTCAGACCTACATGTTTCAGGGCTTCTTTTGACAATCCGGTCCCTACAAGGAATAAGGTTCCGCTGAATCCTAATTTTGACACTTTTGAAATTTCTGTTGATATCTCATGCAATTGAGGTAAATAGGTACTTAACAACATGGCAACTATGTAACCTATAATAAAGTAAGGGATAGTAACCTTTTTCTTATCGCCACCGAACAAGTAAGAAAAAATAAGTGAAACCGGGATGATCCATAAAGCACGACAAAGCTTTACTGTTGTGGCAATCTGCAATGCTTCATTCCCATATTTTGATGCAGCTCCAACCACCGAACTGGTATCATGTATTGTAATGGCTGCCCAAAGACCAAATTGTTCTTGAGAGAGTTTAAAATAATGCCCTATGGCAGGAAAAATAAACAGAGCAACACAATTCAATAAAAAGACCACACCCAAAGCCATTGAAATTTGTTTAGAGTCGGCTTTAATTACCGGTGAAATGGCCGCTATGGCGCTGCCTCCGCAAATAGCAGTACCACTTGAAATCATTAAGGAAGTTTTCTTTTCAGTTTTAAAAAAACGCCCCAGAAGCAAACCTAAACTGATAGTTATAAAAATAGAAAATATGGTTACTACTAAACCACTTTCTCCTGCTTTGATCGCTTCATGAAAGTTCACACCAAATCCCAATCCAATAACAGAAAGCTTTAATAACTGATGCATTAATGAAGCTGTTTTTTCTTCAAAGGGATTACCAATAATATTTACGATTACTATTCCTGCTAATAGAGCGATAGAGGAATCAACAAAGGGAGTTACACAGACTAAACCACAACAAATGAAAATGATTTTTTTAAGACGTAAGGAAGATTTTTGCATTAAATTATTGATTGATTACAGTTGCGAAAGTAGAACCTTATCATAACTGCATCAAATCATCAATTACTATAACCCATTACTTAAAGTTATAATAATTCATTAAAAACCGCTGAAATCGCTCAGAAAGCCGATCTGTTTGACCTATCAACGTTATTAGTTGAAAACTTCTGGTTATTTGTAAATCTTTGACACCTATGTATTTAAACACTCCGTTCGCCAATTCCTGCTCAACGGTTAGTTTTGATAAAAAGGCAAAACAGGAAGAATGTGAGAGAAATGACTTTATACTTTCTGGACTGCCTAATTTCATGACAATGGAAAGATCTGAGGTTTTTACTTTCTTCTCTTCCAATGCATATTCGATCACTTCAAATGTTCCGGAACCCGGCTCCCGAACTACCAAAGGCAAGGATTTAAGATCGCTTATGCTTATTTCTTTTTGAGGAGCTTTCGTGTTATTACGATGGCATACAAGGATTAACTCATCTTTGAGCAATGTTCTATAATGAAGTTCCGTTCGGTGAGATACTCCTTCAACCACTCCTACATCTATTTCTCCTTTGATCAAAAGCTCTTCAATATATTGCGTATTACCACTCAACAGATTAATCTTTATATCCGGAAAACGCTCATGATAAGCAGCTAAAACCGGCGGTAAAACATACTGTGCTATTGTGGTACTGGCACCAACCCTAATTGACCCACTTACTTTCTCTTTCAATAAGCCTAGATCATAAGAAAGTTGTTTGTCAATCGCTAAAACCGATTTGCAATAATCGACCAATATTTTTCCACCATCAGTTAAATTGATCCTTGTGCCGGTTCGCTCAAATAACCTGAGCTCTAAAATCGACTCCAGTTCTTTAATGTGCTTGGTGACAGCAGGCTGCGTTATGAATAGTTCATGAGCCGCTTTGGTAAAGCTTAAATTACGGGCAACTGCATAAAAAACCTTGTATCTGAAATCGAGCATATTAAAAAATCAACCCTGAAAGTTTATAATTACTTCCCTGTTTCCTGCTTCATCCACTTGCCAATTAGTTTTAATGCTTTGGGAGAAATGGTTTCTTTGATAAAAGCATATTCGTCAACAGTACCTTTCTGAGCAGTCTGAAACAAGTGATTCAGGTTTTCCATGGCAGCAAATGTAACACGTTGATTGCCTCCTTTTTCTAAAGCGGATTGGATCGCAGATAAATTCGATTTATATTCTACCTGCAAATCCTTAGTACCATTTATAGCTAATACAGGACATTTAACTTTTTCAAGATAAGGTTTTGGATCGAATTTTACGAACTCTGAAAACCATGATGATTGCCAGATCTTTACGCGGCTATTTACAAACCCTTCAGAATAAGCCTGATTGCTTTTATCTGATTCAGGAATCTTTGTCCAGTAGTCTTCAAAAATGGTCTTAAGTTCATGAGCTTGAGCTATTGAGTCCTTATCCGAAAATATTACTGCAGAAGCCTTTCTGATCGTATTCTCTTCCGTTTTTATCCTACTCTCTTCTGCCCCACCGGCCTCCATAAGTATACGGGTTTGTGTCAACAAAACTTCCTTTCCTGTTGTTCCCGGACCAGCCAACAAAACAATAAAGGCAATTTCTTTATTATCAGCAGCAATCATTGAAGCAATATAACCTCCCTCACTGTGACCAATTAAACCAATTTTAGTAGCATCAACATCAGCACGACTTTTCAGGTAAGCAAAAGCAGCTCTCGCATCATCAGCAAAACCGTAAAGAGATGAAGTTGAAAAAGTCCCTGATGATTTTCCAAATCCGCGATCGTCATATCTTAATACCGCAAAACCCTGTTTGGTAAGGTAATCCGAAAGAACAAAAAATGGCTTATGTCCGGAAATGGTCTCATCACGATCTTGGGGACCGGAACCGGAAATTAAAACAACTGCCGGATATTTTCCTGATCCTTTAGGGCGAGTAAAAGAACCTGAGAAATCGATCTTATCTTTTTTATTTCTGAACACAATCTCCTCCTTATAATAAGGAAGTTCTTGTGCTTTATCTTGAGCATCTTCAGCCTTTAAAACAGCCTGAATTTCTTCTCTACCGAAGCTCAACTCTTTCACAAATCCCGATTGCATAAACTGACCGACAATAGTTTGGCGTGCAATATTATAGATTCCCTTGTAGGAAAAACCAATACGGTGTATTTTAATGGTAAGTGTATCCGTATTTAAGGTGATCTCATCAACCGGAATTCCAAACACTTTTTGGTCAGGACTATCCATGTTTGCCCTTAACTTATCATTCTCACGCGAGATATACAGATTTAATCGAAGCTGATTTCCGATATTAGCCACTCCATACCAACCACCTACGATATCAAGTGATTGGGATGATACTGATAATGAAGCAAATAATAATATAATTAGAGACGGTATTCTTTTAAGCATAGAAGTTTGGTAATTGGGCATAACTATTAACTATTTCAAACTCCTACTTTTTACTCATTTTGTAATGACCAATACCAGCTTCCTCAAAACGATCGCCTTCTATTACAAAGCCATGTTTTAAGTATAAACCAGTTGCAGATTCTTGTGAATGAAGGTAGATTTTCTTTCCATCAGCAGGAATATCCTCCAATACTTTCATTAGTAATGCAGAACCAACTCCACTTCCTCTAGCCTCCGGTAGAACAGCAAAACGTTGTAATTTATAGCCTTCATCGGTCACTATCCATCGTGCCGCTCCTACTGTTTTACCATCTAAATCTGCCAGGTAATGAGTAGCTCCTTCATCATCAAACTCGTCGTATTCAAGATCGGCAGGCACCTTTTGTTCATCAACAAATACTTTCCTTCTAATAGCAAAAACAGCATCAAGGTCGGTTCGAGAATGGGCTTGTTTAACTGTTATCATTTGAGAATCGCTTGTAATATTAAACGTCTAAAAATAGCCATTTAGAATATATCGACACAGTTTTTATCGATGTTTAGACATTAACTTTTTGTAAAAATTTTGCAATAACCGATTATAGGTTAATTATCAGCAGTGTAGAGTAATTAATTTAAGCATACTAATTGGTTGCTAGAATAATTATCGAACCGATCAATTAGTGTGGGCTACTAATGGGGAATTACTTTTCGGATAGCGTATTTAGAAAGCGAGCAGTTTCGATTTTACCTGAAACTGCTCGCTTTTTTTTATTTATTCTCTTAGTTATTTACGCTGAAGAGTTATTTTTACTTTGTTATTAGTTTTAGATACCACTTTAACATCATTTTGAGTTACATTTTGAGTATCATTAATAATCATATCCAAAATAATTTTATCACCTTCGTATCTCAGTTTAGCACCCGTGGGCCTTGCCTTAGGATTGTTACTACTCATAAAAATTGAACCTGATTCAAAATAAATAGAATCGGTCCCTATCATTTTAAATTTCGCTTCAGAACTTGCAAGCGGCATAGTTAAATCCACAGTCTCTTGCGTGGTGTCCACTAATTCACCATCAACATAGCCTTCTCCATACAACGTTGTTTTTATATGATATGAAATACCTCTTGCTACCACTCTTGCTCCTACAAAATTGATAGAACCACTGTTTTTATCGGATACATAAGCCATTTTTGCCACTGCTTTTTGCATAGCTCCCTCAACATTCATTTCATTTGAACTATACATATCAGCAGTTACACCAATAAACTTATACTCCCCTTCTAATGGAGTTGTGTCATCTTCGTCTTTGCTACAAGAAATCAGAGAAATAGAGAATAAGAATAGAATTAGGGTAGAGTAGAATTTCATTAAAATATTGCTAGTTAATTTTTGTGCAAATAAATAAAATGAAAGGAATATTTAAGCGAGATCAGATCTGTATTTTTTAACAATTATCTACAAAAAAGAAAACCGCCTCAAAAGGGCGGCTTCCTACCATTAATCAATAAACCTTATGGAAGATTCATTATCTTGATTCATCATTCACTCTCAAAACACTGAGAGCTCCTAATAACATACAAACTCCCGCAATTACAATAGCATAAATTGCCTGTCCATTGTATAAATGTTTTACAATAAATCCACCAAAAAAGCCATTTACTATTTGTGGAAAAGTAATGAAAAAATTAAAAATGCCCATATATACCCCCATTTTTTTTGCAGGTAGTGATCCGGACAAAATAGCGTAAGGCATTGCTAAAATACTTCCCCATGCAAATCCAACACCAATCATGGATATAATTAACAACTTAGGATCCTTAAATATAAAAATAGATAGTAATCCTAGCCCTCCGGTGATCAATGAAAATGCGTGTGTCTTTTTAAGCCCTATTCTTTTTGATATATATGGCAAACATAGTGCATATACAGCAGAAACACCATTATATACACTAAATAAAACACCTACCCAATTACTTGCATTAGCATAATCATCCGATTTGGTGTCAGTAACAGGCAGATTATAAATATGCTGAGCTACAGCAGGTGTTGTAAATACCCACATTGAAAATAAAGCGAACCACGAGAAAAACTGAACTAAACCTAGTTGCTTCATGGCTTTGGGCATATTTGCAAAGTCTGTAAAAATATCAAAGAAACTTCCTTTTTCTTTTTCACTTTCATCCATTTCAAAGGAAGCACGTTCTTCAGGTGAATATTCTTTTGTGGAAATAATCGTCCAAATAATAGAAATCACTAGAATTGCTGCTCCTATATAAAACGACCATTTTACATTTTGTGGGATAATGCCTTGTGCATCCGTTTTAGCAAAGCCAAACCAATTGGAAAGAATATAAGGTAAAGCAGAACCTATAATGGCCCCTACTCCAATTAGGAATGTCTGAATGGAGAAACCAATGCTTCGCTGACTATTAGGTAGGTTGTCTGCAACTAAAGCTCTAAAAGGCTCCATGGCTACATTTATAGATGCATCCATGATCATCAAAAGCCCGGCACCTATCATAATTGGAGGCAAAACAGTAGCCAATGCAGGTGAATTAGGCATTAGTACTAAGGCCAAAGCCGTTAAAATGGCACCTACCAGAAAATAGGGACGTCTTCGTCCGAGTTTATTCCAGGTGTGATCACTGTAGTGTCCAATTATGGGCTGCACTATCATTCCTGTTAATGGTGCAGCTAACCAAAATAATGAAAGATGCTCTACATCAGCTCCAAATGTTTGTAAAATACGAGATGCATTTCCATTCTGCAGTGCAAATCCAAATTGAATGCCCAAAAAACCAAAACTCATATTGAAGATTTGCCAAAATGAAAGATGAGGTTTTTCTTTTACTATTTTAATATCTGTTAAACTCATATACTTGGTTGTTTTTATTGCTAGGTTAGCTAATAATATTCATAATTTCAGGTGCTACCCACTGACTATTAGCAGTATTATGGCTAATTACTAATAGCCGGTGGCTATTAGCTACAATTCTATTTTCAAAATCATACTATTTAAAAACGGCATTTTAACCGGTACTCCTTTGTTATTTTCCTCACTGATTAAATCAACGCCTTTTACTTTTACTTTATAACCCGAACCTAAAAGGTCTGTGAAGGTGTATTCTTTGTTTTCATCCAATTTCATCAACTGGAAAACATCTTTGCTGAATTTAATAACAGCATTCATATTTACCGACTGATCAAATGAATTGACCACCATTACACGTTCCTTGTCTGTAAATCGTAAATAGGAATAATTCAGGTAAGGATTATAACCGCTGCTTTTGCCGTTATCATTTGCCGATTGTAATTCGTAAAACTGACCTTCACGAATGGCTTTTTCATTGCTGCTAACATTTAATAATTTGCTGTAGAAAGCTCGTAATTTTTTCTGATCGGGGCTTAGGTTTCCACCATCAAACTTTCCGTTATTTACCCATTTCTGATGTTCCGGAACTCCCCAATAATCAAAAATAGTGGTTCGACCGTCTTCTCCTCCAAAGCCCTCTACACCTAACCCTGGCTCTCCTACTTCTTGTCCAAAGTAAATCATTACCGGACCGCTTGAGATGGTAGAGCTAATGGTCATCATCGGAATGCCTTTTTTAGCATCTCCGGCAAAACCCTTGCTTGCAATGCGTTGCTCGTCATGATTTTCCAGGAAGTTAAGCATATACGAGGTTATACCATTGATATCTTTTACTCTCGCCTGACTTATAGCCTCTACATTCGATTTATGCTGAATCACATATTTTAATGTATCATACAAACCTACCTTATCATATAAATAATCAAACTTCCCTTGTTCAATATATTTACGATAAACCTTAGGATCATAAGCCTCGCCAATAAATTTGATAGTAGGCTTAGTGGTTTTCACTTCGCTGATTGCATAATTCCAAAACTGAACCGGAACCATTTCGCACATATCGCACCTAAATCCGTCTACGCCTTTGGCCGTCCAATACAACAAAATATCCTTCATTTGTTTCCATGTATTGGGAACTGGATCAAAATGTTCAGCACGGTTATTCTGATAATCAACACCGTAGTTCAACTTTACTGTTTCAAACCAATCATTAATGGATGGAGTTGCAGAAAAGACATCATTTCCTGTTGCCTTAGCCGGAGTTTCATTAAACTTTCCGTCTTTTAACGAATGTTTAAAATCAGTGCCGCCGGCATTATAGCCATCAGGGACAATCAGTGATTGTCCAGGCAAATAATAAAAGTTATTATTAGGGTCGAACGCTTTCGATTTGTCATCCTTTTCTCCCAAATCAATAACTCCTGAAGGCTTTACATCCGAATAATAAGTGCGAGCTACATGATTTGGAACAAAATCGATAATCACTTTCATTCCTGCAGCATGAGTTCTGGCAATTAACGCCTCAAACTCCTTCATTCTATCGGCTGTATTTACAGCCAGATCGGGATTAACGTCATAATAATCTTTAATAGCATATGGTGATCCTGCGCGACCTTTTACCACGTCAGGATCGTCCATTTTTATTCCCTTTGCTGAGTAATCGGTCATGGTTGCTTGTTCGATCACTCCTGTGTACCAAACATGCGAAACACCCATCTTCCTCAATTCGGCAAGGGCCTTTGCTGAAATATCATTAAACTTACCTACACCGTTCTCGTCTTTTGAGCCGTAAAACTTATTGGTGGTATTGGTATTCCCAAACAAGCGCGTCATCATCTGATAAATGATCAGTTTATTATCAGTTATCGTTTCTGATGATGTATTTGCATTCATTGTTTGCGCATTTGTAAGTTGACTACCAAACACTGTAATAAGAACGGCAATTATAAACTTATACATTGCATCGATCTAAATAATAATAGAATCAGAGAATGTGCCGAAACGAGTTGGCAAACATTCTCCATTAATATTCCTGCGACATCGGGTGGATCATCAATTCATCAATTACAACATGTTTTGGAGCTGTAGCCACATAAGCGATAGCATCTGCAATATCCTGAGGCATCAGCCATGTTTTACCCTCATCGGTACCCGGACCATTTGCGTGAAAATAAGTATCTACCAAGCCTGGATAAATTACACTTACTTTGATGCCATATCGGCGGACTTCCTTACGTAAACCCGAACAGAAAGCATCCTGTGCATATTTACTTGCACAATACAGAGACCCGGTTTCAAACGTGCGTTTTGACACATCTGAAGCAATGGAGATAATATGACCGCTTTTATTGGCTTTCATGTATGGAACTACGGCCTTACTCATTAAAAAAGTGCCTTTAACATTGGTATCCATAACAGTATCCCAATCCGTTGTTTCCAATTGATCGGCAGGCAAGAAAACTCCAATCCCCGCATTGTTTACTAACAAACTGATCTCGTCAAATTCAGCAAGCGTCCTCTCTACAACCATTAGCGCATCAGCCTCTTGCGAAACATCCGCTTTAATTGGCAAGGCACTCAAACCTTCATTAGCCAGTTCATTAGCAAGCACATCTAAATCTGCAGAAGTTCTGCCAACTAATACCACGTTAAACCCTTTACGGGCAAGAGTAAACGCTGTACTGCGTCCAATTCCTCTTGTTGCACCCGTTATTATAGCAGCTTTTTTTGTCATATATTGATAAATAAAATAATCTTTCGATCAGGCGTGAACTTCGGTTTTCTTTACCTCAACTTCACTGCCGGCCGCAACCGTATATTCTTGTCCGTAAACAAACAGCGTTACTGCTTTATCACTTTGATTTTGAATAGTTACACCTGCTTTATGTGCTTTAATCTTTAATAAGGCACCACGGAAACCCACTTTGAATGAAAACGAAGCCCATTTACCCGGAATAAACGGAGCAAAATACATTTGTCCATCTTTCACTCGCATTCCACCAAACCCCTGTACAACAGCCATCCATGTACCGGCCATGCTGGTAGTATGACAACCATCTTCCGTATCATTATTGTAATCGTCGAGGTCTAAGCGTGAAGTACGCAGGTAAAATTCATAGGCACGTTTTTCATCACCTAACTTCGCAGCTAAAATAGCATGCACACATGGCGACAATGACGACTCATGCACGGTACGGGGTTCATAAAAATCAAAATTCCTACGTAATGTTTCGGTATCAAAACGATCTTCAAAGAAGAACAAGCCTTGCAATACATCCGCTTGTTTAATAAAGCATGAACGCAAGATACGGTCCCATGACCATTTTTGATTTAAAGGACGGTCAGACGCAGGGAGATCCTGTACAAGAATCTGCTCTTTGTCCATATAACCATCTTGCTGCAAGAATACACCTAGTTCTTTATCTTCAGGAAAATACATATTATCAATAATATGTTCCCATTTCTCCGATTCTTTAGGTGTGAAGTTGATTTTTGAAATCAACGCTTTGTAAGTATCCGGAGCATGTTCACTTACATATTTCAATGCATACGAAGCATACTCCATACACCATGATGCAATGTAGTTGGTATACCAGTTATTATTAACGTTATTTTCATACTCGTTAGGTCCGGTTACACCTAACATAACATATTTATGACGAGCTTCCGACCAGTTTACACGCTGCGACCAAAAACGAGCAATGCCTGTTAATACTTCTGCACCTGCTTCAGCTAAATAAGCTTCATCACCAGTATACCTAATGTAATCGTAAATTGCATAAGCAATAGCCCCATTACGGTGAATTTCTTCAAAAGTGATTTCCCATTCATTATGGCATTCTTCACCGTTCATGGTTACCATCGGATACAATGCCGCGCCATCTTTAAACCCTAATTTTTCGGCATTTTCAATGGCTCTGTCGAGTTGTTTGTAACGGTATAACAACAAGTTACGCGCTACACGCTGATCGGCAGTAGCAAGATAGAAAGGCACACAATATGCTTCTGTGTCCCAATAAGTACTACCTCCGTATTTTTCTCCGGTGAAACCTTTCGGACCGATATTTAAACGTTCATCCTCCCCAGTATACGTTTGGTTTAATTGAAATATATTAAAACGAATACCTTGCTGAGCTGCAGCATCACCTTCAATCACAATATCCGATTCGTCCCATTTGGCAACCCAAGCATCAGCCTGTTCTTTCAGTAATTGATCAAACCCTTTTTCAACGGCAACTGCTATTGCTTTTTTGCAGGCAGAAACCAGGTCTGTCGATGAATAATTTAAAGAAGACACATTGGCTGCATACTTGTACAGCACCGTTTCTTCATTTTGTTTAACATTAACAACGACCTCATTAGCTACAAATTTTTCGCGCTCTATGGGTTGAATTGAAGCATTAACAGGAATACTATTTTGTGTAAGATGAAAGTGCATACCTGTACACACTTCAAATCCCGTTTTCTTGGTTTTTAAAGTAATGTAAGCATTGCCTTCACCTGTTTCCTTGCTTATTTGCTCCCAAAACTTCTCATCATAGTTTGCATCCTGATTTTTAATATCACCATCCAAATAAGGAGTGAATTTTACCGTTCCGGAAAAGTTTATTGGTGTGATAGCGTAACGGATAGCACCTAAGTCATCATTTACAATACTGCAAAAACGGAGGGTTGATACTTTTACTTCCTTACCATTTTTCAGTTTTGCATTGAAACTCCTTGCTAAGAATCCTTCACGCATATTTAATTCACGACGAAAATTGGAGACTTCACAATGCTCCAGATCAAAATTTTCCCCTTCAATTTCAATTTTAATCCCAATCCAATTGGTGGCATTTAATACTTTGGCAAAATATTCCGGATAACCGTTTTTCCACCATCCCACTCTGGTTTTGTCTGGATAATAAACACCTGCAATGTAATTACCCAACATAGTTTCCCCTGTAAAGTCTTCCTCAAAGTTTGCGCGTTGCCCAAATCGGCCGTTACCCAAACTGAAAACACTTTCTGAAATCTTATTATGCTCACGGTGGAAACCGTTCTCAACGATGCTCCACTCGTTCACTTCAAGATACTGTTTCATAACTTTGATTATTGCGAGTCAGTTTCGTGTTTTTTAGCAGATTCAAACAGAAAAAAATAATGCTGGCTGTTTTTAATATTTTCTGAGTGAATGTCCCCTACCTTAAACCGTTTTCTTACT
>RCUT01000695.1_pt1 | contig 17046 bp, 16 predicted proteins | sample 2166171 | NCBI WGS metagenome assembly RCUT01 (sample SAMN09932757, study PRJNA488358) | compost metagenome | isolation source: compost soil in 4-hydroxybenzoic | place: Germany: Experimental Botanical Garden
CGGGATCCCGCCGTGCTGGCCCACTGGCATCAGTGGCCCATGCTGGATGCCGTCAAGCAGCAGCGCCTCGTTCTCATCAACCCCGATGAGCTGCACCGTTTCACCCCGCGGGCCCTCAATGCAGTGGAGCAGGTGTGTGAGGCGATAGAAGTTGCACATACGGGAAAACGTGCTGACAGGCAGACAAATCACGTTCATGGCAGCAGATAGAGTTCAAGTTTCTCGCCACAAGTGTCGATATCTGTAAAACCAGCATTTTCTCGGCCGATCACATTCTTCTTGCACGACTCTAGAGTCTTATTTGTTAGTATATGATTCATCAATATTTTTAATGAGATGCTCACTATGTTCAATGAGAAAACGATCCTGATCACCGGTGGCACAGGCTCTTTCGGCAAGCTCTTTATCAAGACCATACTGGAGCGTTATGAGCCCCGTCGCCTGATCGTTTACTCGCGCGACGAGCTCAAGCAATTCGAAATGCAGCAGGAGTTCAACGCTCCTTGCATGCGATATTTTATCGGTGATGTTCGGGATGCCAACCGGCTGACCATGGCGATGCGTGGTGTGGATTACGTGGTTCATGCAGCAGCGCTCAAGCAAGTTCCTGCAGCCGAATACAACCCCATGGAGTGCATCAAAACCAATATCCATGGCGCCGAAAACGTCATCCAGGCAGCTCTGCTCAATCAAGTCAAAAAGGTTATTGCCCTCTCTACCGACAAAGCTGCCAACCCTATCAATCTCTATGGTGCCACTAAGCTGGCTTCCGATAAACTGTTCGTTGCAGCCAACAACATTGCTGGCCAAGATCCGACCCGCTTCGCGGTGGTACGCTATGGCAACGTAGTGGGTTCACGCGGCTCAGTGGTGCCCTTCTTCCAAAAACGAATAGACCAGGGTGCAAGCACACTCCCCATTACCCATGCCGAGATGACACGTTTCTGGATCACCCTGCAGCAGGGAGTGGATTTTGTGATAAATAATTTCCCGAGGATGAAGGGGGGCGAAATTTTTGTGCCCAAGCTGCCCTCGGTACGTATCACAGACCTGGCTACCGCCATGGCACCTCAGTTGGCCCAGGAAATTATAGGTATTCGCCCTGGTGAGAAGTTGCACGAGGTGATGTGTCCTTCCGACGACTCCTACCACACATTTGAGTTCAACGACTTCTTCATCATCGGCCCCACCATCAATTTTAATAATCGCAACAATGACTTCTCAGTCACAGCAATAGGAGAAAAGGGATGTATTGTCGACCAGGGCTTCGAGTATAACTCCCGCAACAACAGCAACTTCCTGACGGTAGCCCAAGTAAAAGCGTTGAATGAGAAGGTGGTAATAGAATGATCCCATACGGCAGACAGTCTATAGACGAGGCGGATATTGAAGCCGTGGTAGAGGTCTTGAGATCCGATTTCCTGACTCAGGGCCCGGTCGTTCCCCGCTTCGAGCAGGCTGTCGCAGATTTTTGCGACGCCCATTTCGGAGTGGCAGTCAATTCAGGCACCGCCGCCTTGCACATCGCCTGTCTTGCGTTGGGAGTGGGACCTGGCGACTGGGTCTGGACTTCCCCCATCAGTTTCGTCGCCTCGGCCAATTGCGCGCTCTATTGTGGTGCCCAAGTCGACTTTGTCGACATAGAGCCTGATACCGGCAATATGTGCGCTATGGAACTGGAACGCAAACTGCTGGCCGCCAAGAAAACAGGGGGCTTGCCCAAGGTGGTCATTCCGGTGCATTTCGCAGGGCTCCCCTGCGATATGAAAGAGATTCACCGCCTAGGCCAAGAGTATGGCTTCAGGATCATCGAAGATGCCTGCCATGCCCTCGGCGCCCGCTATCACGATGAACCCACCGGCAACGGTCGCTACAGCGACATCACTGTCTTCAGCTTCCACCCGGTGAAGATCATCACCACAGGTGAAGGCGGCATGGCCATGACCAATAACCCAGCCTTGGCCAAAACCATGGCCATGCTACGCAGCCACGGCATCACCCGGGATCCTGCCGACTGCATCAATGAACCGGATGGTCCTTGGTACTACGAGCAGCAAATGCTCGGCTTTAACTACCGAATGACAGATATACAGGCTGCACTGGGATTGAGCCAGCTATCGAATTTAGAGAAGTGGGTTCAAAAGCGCGGTGAGCTAGCTCACCGCTACTTCGGCGCCCTAGCACCTCAGCTACTGCCACTGTATTTCAGTACAGGACGACGTAGCGCTTTCCACCTCTATGTTCATCGTGTGACTCCCGAGCAACGTACAGCAATGTTCCAGCGACTCCGAGAACAAGGAATTGGCGCTAACGTGCATTATATGCCAATCTACCGTCAGCCCTATCATCAGGGTGAGGGGAATAACCGATGCTTAAATACTGAAAAATTTTATGCCGGAGCAATAACTATTCCCATCTTTCCGAGCATGACTGACAACCAACAGCAAGAAGTATTATCGGCAATATCAACTCATACAAACTAATATATTAATATGAAAAAAGTGATCACATTTGGCACCTTTGATGTATTTCACATCGGCCATATAAACATACTGAGGCGTGCACGTGAACTCGGAGAATATTTAATTGTTGGAGTCTCGTCTGATGAGCTTAACTTTTCAAAAAAGCAACGCCACCCTATTTACTCGCAAGACGACCGCATTGGAATCATATCATCTCTGCGTTTCGTTGATGAAGTTTTTTTAGAGGAATCTCTTGAGCTTAAGCTTGAATATATAAGAAAATTCAATATAGACCTATTGGTTATGGGCGATGATTGGGCGGGGCGCTTTGATTGGGTTAAAAGCGATTGTGATGTCATATATTTACCAAGAACACCTTCTATTTCTACGACAGAAATAATTGAAATAGCCAGAACAACTTGACACGCTGTGATATTAGATAAAGCATCATAATCAATTAATAGCAAATCATCTTACATTTATACTCTGGTCTACCATATTAAACATACAATGTATTAATCGGTAAATAGTATTTTTAAAGAATTCAATCCTTAACCTCTAAAGGTTTATAATGAAACACCGTTTCGAAAGCATTTTAAATTACATTAATGGTAGAGAATTAGTGGTTTGGGGTATAGGATCTGGGGCAAATGATGTTATTACATGCTTAAATATCTTAGGTATTGAAATTAAGTATTTCATTTCTAAGGATCACAAATCCATAAAAGTCTTTAATGGCAAGCCTGTTTATAGCAAGTTTATATTAAATAAAGACAATGTTTATGTAATTGATGCAATTTCTTTTTATAATGAAGTTAGTACTGAACTAGAAAGGTTGGGATTTAAGAACGCATTTGATTATTACAATTGGTATGATGATATTGTACCATTCGATTATATTTATAATGGTGTAACTATAGGGAAATGTTCATACTTCCCTAGATCTTTCTTTAATTTTATGAGTGAACAGCAATATAACGGATTTACATGGAATCACATTGAATCAATTGGCCGATTTGTCTCAATTAATTCAACAGCACAGATTCATTTTGATCATGAAATGACTGGTTTGTCAACAGGAATATTCTCTCGTATATTTGGCGAACAGGAGGATGATTACCTAAAAATATTAGCGGAAAAAAATCGTAATAATACCAGATTAATGAAAAAAACAGTTATCGGTAATGATGTGTGGATTGGAGCAAATGCATTCATTAATTTGTCCAAGGTGAAATCGATTGGGGACGGCGCAATTATAGGGGCAGGAGCAGTGGTGATCGAGGATGTACCACCATTTTCAATGGTCGCTGGCGTACCTGCAAGAGTAAAAAAATATAGATACCCCCCTAATTAAATTAAGATACTTCAACAAGTAAAGTGTGGAATTGGAGCAATGATAAAATAAAAAACAATATAGAATTGTTTGCTAATCCGAGCGCTTTTTTTGATAAATATTTTTAATTATAATGTTTTTATATAACCAGTAGAGATCATTTATCTCCAATAAACCTCTAATATGATAACGTCCAGTGCAGCCATCAAATTCACTCTGTATCTACGTTACCAACTTGTACTAAATTATTCTAGTGTTGGAAAGCTCTCCGAATCGCCCCTACTTTCCTAGACACCTCAAGAGCCTCAAACTAAGGTCATTCAGGATGTGTTATGAGCAAGCAGCAACGTTACACGGAAGAATTCAAACTGGCTGCCGTCAAGCAGGTGACTGAGCGCCATTACCCAGTGGCAGAGGTCGCTGAGCGACTTGGTGTTTCCTGCCACAGTCTCTACGCCTGGATCAGGCGCTACAGCCAGCCCGACGTGCAGCAACAGCATGACTCCAGCCAGCAAGCCGAGATTCGACGCCTCAAGGCTGAACTGCGCCGCGTCACCGATGAGCGAGACATCTTAAAAAAGGCCGCCGCGTACTTTGCCAAGCTGTCAGGGTAAGGTACGCCTTCATCCGGGAGCACGCGTCCACACATCCCATCCGCCGACTGTGTCGGATGATGAATGTCCACCCGAGCGGTTATTACACCTGGCAGCACCAGCCTTTATCTGCCCGCACACTTGAAGACCAACACCTTCAGGGCCAGATCAAGCAATGTTGGCTAGAAAGCGGCGGCGTCTATGGTTATCGAAAGATCCGGGACGACCTGCGAGAGATGGGCGAGACCTGTGGGAAACACCGGGTGGCGCGATTAATGCGGCATGACGGTTTACGTTCACAAACCGGTTATCGTCGCCGTCCCGGTCATTATGGTGGCCGGCCAATGGTAGTTGCACTGAATCATCTTGAACGCCAGTTCGATGTGACTGAGCCAAATAAGGTCTGGGTAACGGACATCACTTATATTCGAACCCATGAAGGCTGGCTCTATCTGGCCGCGGTATTGGATTTTTTTGCACGACAAGTCATTGGTTGGTCAATGGGACTGCGGATCGACCGAGAGTTGGCCATCAGCGCGTTACTGATGGCAGTGTGGCGACGGCGACCCGAACAGGAAGTGCTGGTTCATTCTGACCAAGGGAGCCAGTTTAGCAGCTATGATTGGCAGGATTTTTTGCGGGATAACCGGCTCAAGGCCAGCATGAGCAGACGTGGCAATTGCCATGATAACGCGGTGGCGGATAGTTTCTTCCAGTTCCTCAAACGCGAGCGGATCCGACGTAAAACCTATGCGGATCGCGAGGAGGCCCGGCAGGATGTGTTCGATTACATTGAAATGTTTTACAACCCCAAGCGCCGGCACAGTTTCAACAACGGGCTATCGCCAGTAGAGTGTGAGAAGCAGTATTTCGAACGGCTCAAAAGTGTCGAGAGAAGCCGAGGTGATTCACTCCGTGGGTGCAACGAACCGCATGCCTGGAGCGGTGTTAGTTATAAAAATCATCAGCCCCTCTCATTTTTATTAATGCTCACAATTAGACCTTCCAACACATATCATCCCAGCTAATTTAAAATTACTACAATCAGAAATAGCAATGAGAGAATAGTTGTAATAAGGAAAAAGGCTAAGGGTCGAGCAAATACATCTTGTGGTGAATTGACTATTTCGGCATGTGTCGCACGAACAATACGTTCATTAGGTATATCAAACTCCTCAATTAGTTGAGCTTTAATTTCATGATAATATAGGCTTGCGATAAGAATAAAGTCTATTGATTCTTTCAGTGACTCAATTTGCTTCGGAGCAAGAATAGGTAAATTACACAAATACTTTCCTTGCTTGCTTTTGTCATTATCCAAAAAGCCCACCACATACATACCAGCTGGAATATTATAATACGCAAACTCGCCAGCTCGACTTGCTCCAAAAATAACACATTGAAGAGAAGGGAGATACGATAATAGGGATTTAGAGGCTAGAGAAATATTCGTAGCAGGTCGTCCACATAATATCAATATCCATCGCCTAAAGTTTTGGCTAACAACATAATATAATTGATAGAAACGCCCTGCTGTTGAGCTGGCCTTCCACGTCAACTCCTGATGATTCAGTTCCAAAGTACGCCATAAAGACCTAGTAATGCTCATATCTAATAACCTTATGCCATGGCGAATCGATGACACGTAGTCACACCACTGCTGACAGCGTAGATAGTGAAAATTCAATGAGTCGGATGGAATTCTAAGTTTCTTATCTAGACCCAGGGAGACATTTTTAATAAGAACATTGGGATCCAGTCCATTCTCACTAGAAAAATTATTGCTATGTCGTCTATATTTAACCAGCTCCTCATTAAAATAAAAGATATCTCCGACCAATAAAGATCTGAAATACATTATATGGTCTTCAAAAGGTACGGGGAATATTGGGATATCGTAGGATGTATAAAGCTCTCTGGTATAAGCAACTGCAGCACCAATAAAAGGTATTGGATAAGGATTCGCAATATAACTGAGTAACCTGTCTGTTGGCGCGAGCTTACTCGGATCCTGCTGATGACGGTATTGTATGGTACGAGTGTTTGGACATAATTTTCCTAGCTCATCAATTTCAGTAACATTATGTGCAATAAACACTGGCTTCCCATTTTTCAACCACATTTCTACAATGCGACTAACGCGGTTGATACATGATACATCATCCCCTGCAGATGCTACAACCAATTCCCCACTTACAAGCTCAGTCATTATTTTTTGAAAATGAAGACCAATGCCAACATTTTTTTCATTACGAGATGTAATAATCTGGTGAGGCCCTTGGTAATCATTAACAATCCTACAGATAATGGAATAAGTATCATCTGAGGAAGCATCATCAGAAATTACGACTTGTAAGTTTTTATAATCCTGCGACAAGGCCGAATAAATCGCATCTACGATATATTTGCTTTGCTGGTAGCACATTATAAATATGGAAACTTTGGGATAATCAGTCATAAGTCAACTCTTTGCTATAAAAGAAGATTAATATCTGGTAACACTATGCTTCATATATCTCTTTCTTAATCACCTCTATAATATTTTGCGACGGGTTTAGATACTCCTCTTTCATGAGAAATTTTTTAATAAAACTATCCCTCTTAACTTTAAATTCATCCTTCTCACTTATGACGCTATCAATGAAATAAAGAATATCCTCATGGTTATGTATATGAGGTACAACCCCTAGAGCCATCTTCCCCATTTCATTGAATCTATTCTCCAGATCGGAATCTCGAATCATATAAGCCATTGGTTTATTTAGATACATGTATTCTATTAAAAATGACCCGCAATCATGAATCATGGCATCGGACTCATAAAATAAGTCAATGTAGTCTTCAGAAATATAATTACCCCCCCAGGAATTATAATATTCATCTGTTTTTTCCTTACCCCAGTCAATATGATTATATAGTCTGGATTTTAATAACGGGTGTGGCTTAAAATAAAAATCAACATTACTTTTATATATATCAGAGATCTCCCTCATTTTCTTGCCATTTACGATAAACGTTGATAAGGCTAAAGGATCGTCATCTTTTACAGTATGATGAGGGGCATAAACTATTTTTTTCTTTACATTTTTAATAAAACTATTTTTCTTATTGGAAAGTAGCGTCTCCCCAAACGTATATCCAACCATCCTGACATTGTCACCGTTATTTGCAGAAATTTCTTTAGATGTCTTTTCATTAAATTTGCATACAGAAAAAAACAACCACAATAAATTATGAAAGATGCTATTAAATTGAGGGATGTTGTCACTATAATTGGATGTGAAATAACCATAAGGATAATAACAGGTTAACTTGTCAACAAAAGAGGTTATCCTATATTCTGGCAATGTTATGTTATGTGGATTGGTGAAAAATATAATATCTGGCCGCAACTTATTATTTACATCAAGCCATTGGCCATCTTGTGCGGCAAGGACTGTATTATATCCATTCATGACGAAATACTCATAACACCTAGTCATATCACTTATCATTAGTTCACCGCCATTTGCCGAGTCTGGACAGATTAAGACAATTGGCTCAAAAAAATCATCAGAGAGCATTAATTGATACAGTTTATCTAATTTCCAAGTGCTCTGATGTATGACAAAGAAAACGACTCGAATCCTATTTTTATTTCTCACTTCAGCTAACAGTTTTTTAAATTTTATTTTTTGCCCCATATAAAGGGAAGCCTTGACATCCTGCTCATTAATTACTTTTTCGAACAAATCAATATGGTCATTCCTCAACCCTTCTTTTATCTCTTCATGATATGTACTGGCAATCAAAATCCAATCAAATTCTTTATTATACAAATCATTGGGAGCATAGACAACCAGCCCATCAATCAACTCATTATTATGTATACTGGCATTGTTATCAGAAAACCCTATCACTTCAAATGCAGAAAGTGAACGAATCAATCCATATGTTTGTAATCCATCCGATCCTGCACCAAAAATAATGATCTTTTCCATAATGCCTCTCTATATCGCCAATATTTTTATTTAAAATTGTGAATTAACATTTTTTGATATTTAAACCCACGTCCTCATCAAATATATACAACGTCAAAAATTTATTTTCACTCCTAACTTCTACATGATAAATAATAACTTAAATCCTATGACTAACCCAGTCAATAACATCAGATACCTGTATGACATACTTACGATAGTACAATTCTCGTGAATCTGTAGTACCTGCACAATATGAAATATAAGTCATATCTACTTTAGATATAGCAGCTAAATTAGAAAAACAAGATAAATCTCCCCACTCCTCAGCCATCCAACAAAGAGCTTTTGCTTTAGGTTTGGCAAAAATAATATTCGTCCACGCAGCACCTGTTGGGCCAACAATTATGTCAGCATTGGCCATTGTCATGACTTGTTGACAAAAATCAAATTCCTCAAAATAAATACAGGAAAAACCAAATGGTGTTAAAGCCTCAATAATTTCTTCTTGATTATAGGTCCGCAATGTTCCCTTTCGAGCTAAAAATATTCTCTTAGGAAAACAATCCGACTTCTTAACTGATGAAATTTCATATGCAGCATTACGAATGAATCCTATTGATTCCTCCCTGCAAAAAGAGTTGACAACATCACTCCAAGCATCGCGCTTTAGATTTGGAACCCAACCATTCGGCATATTTATATACAAAAGATCTTCAACTTGATAAGTGTCAATACAATTTAAAAAAATTAACTCTTTATTGATACAAATATGCCCTAATATTTTTTTTATCGCAGGTATTTTATTGCAATGTTCCGATAGTAAAATTGGATAATTAGAGAACTTAACAGGCAGTTCATTGACGAACTGTAATTGGCTAATCACTTCGAGCATTAAATGATAATAATTAGTCTCACTAAAACCATTTATCAGTACACCACGTGGAATAGTTTTTGATGATTCATTTCGTGTTATAGCCATATCTTTGCCATGAAACATGAGATGAGCAGCACTGTAATCTGCATAAGGTGTTCGCGCCGTTGGTATTTTCTCAATCACTATTCGCTTATCAGATAATATTACAGTTCGAGAAACAGATTTCACTTTTCCATTATAAAAGCGATACAACGCTACTTCAGGCAACAATATTTCTTCCACTGTTACTTTATTATTTATAAAAGTGGGGCCGTAAACCTGTGATAAAATAGACGTTCTGAAAATATGTACCTTTAAATCGTGCCTATTTTCCAACCAATCAAATGGCATTAATCTTATATTAACATTGTCCTGTCGACCATAAAACAAATAGTATAGCATCGACGATAACCAATCTTTTCTATAACACATTCTTTCTTGGCATAATAATTTTAAAGTTTCTTTTTTTCGGTGCCACCACGATTTTTCCTGAGTGTCATCAACATGGAAGACCCCAATTACATTTTCATCTATGGCTAGCTCGTTTGTCAGCTGTAAATATATATCTCGATGATAGTCACTGGCGATTATAATTTTATCGAATAACAAGCTCTCTATATCGCTTGGCTGATAAATCGGACATCCGTGTAACAACTGACCATGTTTTTGTTTGTTATTATCCAGAAAACCGATTATTCGATAACTGCTACAATTATTTCTATAAAAAGTCATTCCGCCAGAACCAGTACCGAAGATTAGGATTACTTCTTTTTTCTTTTTGCTAAAGAATGCGACCATTCATTTCATTCCACTTGGTTCGAAATTTCATTCTCATCAACAGCTGACATGACGACTACATATTTGTAATAAATCATGACCATCCCAAAACCATCCGAAGGCTAATGCCTGTCCTGGTACAGCCACACGGTCTACGCGACAACGAGAGGCCTCATACAGAACCCCATTGAACTGGTGCGGATGTTCGCCAACCCAGACACAGGTCTGCATATCCCAAGGCTGTAACAGCAACTCATCAAGGTTATCGGCAATAAACTCGGCGACTGTACCTCCTCCGATCTGTGCAAGGCGCAGAGAGGTGGTAGGAGTCAATAAAGCGACGCCAGTAAAGCTATCCAACTGGATTCCGTCATCATTAGCGGCATTTTGTTGACTATTGATGAGACGTTCCATCATAAGGGCAGGGCTATCTGCAAAGGGGGCGAAGACTGCTTCGAGCAGACGACGGCGCAATGCACTGTCGGGAGTGCCCAACCAGCAAATGGTGGTGGGCGACGCGCAGGCTTGCTGATTGAAGCGGGTAAAGTCTTGCTGCAGAGCCACCACCACTTGCCGCCACGCGGCAGCATCCAGGCTGGCCAGCCATAGGCTGTCAAATACAGCCATGGAACGGCGATCCGGAAACACGATTTCCTGAGCGCGGGGTGAGAGTGGAATAGCCCGTACCCGACCGATGGTTTCATCACCGCCCCAAATGATGCGAAGGCGGCACCGGGCCGACAACCAGGCGGTAACGCGCTCGTCATGGTCAAAGCGGATGAAACGGGTGCGCGAGGCAATCTCTTGCCACTCTGGCAGAGAGAAAAGCTCGTTCAGGATTGTCAGCATTGCCTCTTGTGCCGGATCGATCCGCGATGACAGCCTTACTACCGATGGATTGCCCATCAGCAGCGCCATGATCCAGGAGTAGAACGCGACCGTTGGCACGTTGGAGGGTACCAGATGAAAAACCATCCCCAACGGTGCGCGCCCTGCCATGCGTTTGCGCTGAACCTCAATCTGGCGTGGCCGCAACCAAAAACCAAAGGCGGCCAAATCCGGATTCTCTCGTCCTTCTTGCTGCAGACGAGCAGAGAACGCAGCCACAAAGTCACCTATGACGGGCGCGAAGCTTGGTAACGGGCGAGTGACAAAACCTTGCCAGCCGCGGACGGGAGCCACGAAAGCGACCTTGGGCCCCGCTTGCCACATGGCATCTTCTGTATCTGACCGGATCACTGGAAAGTGTCGCTGCATCCCCTCACCTCGGCGCCTTGCTGACGTCCTGATACCTGAAAATAACGGCCACGACGGCCGCAGGGGCAATCATCCTCCCCCAGCAGCACACCAAGATCCTCACTGAGCAAACTGTGGCCGGGATAACTTTGGGGAATAGCCGAGATCACCTGCAACAAGCCGGGTTGGCCGACCCCGAGCGGCCGATGAGTCAGCGGATCCCGCACCAGCAGATCGGCAAAAAGGGGGGCGTGCAAATGACCCTGTTCACACTCGACAAACACCGACCCTACCTGCTCCACCATACCATAGAAGTTGTGGACCCGACTCAGCCCCAGCTGTTCATGGCAGCGCAGCTTGAAGGCCGGATTATCCACCGCGAGGTGTTGCAGCTTCTTCCAGCCACCGCTGTGAAAAAGCGTGCCCTGCGTGAGCGGCAGTTGTAAACCGCGCTCACGCAACGGCTCCAGCAAACATTGCCAGACCATGAAGGTGAATCCGAACAGCAGGACCGGCTGGCCAGCATATTTGTCACAAAACGCCTCAATGACCGGCCAGTTGGGCCGCATCTGCTCATCAAGGGCATAGGTATGGTCACGGCCAAGGAAGGAGAGCCCTTGCGCACCGGCGCCGCGGGCTGAAAAACCGCTGCGGTTTTGAATAAGGGCGGGTTGCTCCACCAGCAGCATGGGCAGCCTTTGCTTGCCGACGAACTCTTGCAGGATCTTCACCAGCACCTTGCTCTGTAACGCCGCGGTGTCCCTGTCCAGCATGATGCGTGACGGCGTTCCGGTAGTGCCAGAGGAGGTGAGCACCTTGAATACTTCTTCTTGCGGCACACTCTGCCACTGGGCCAATTTGAACAAACGAGCGGCCAGATAGGGAAGCTCTTGGTACGTCGAAGCCTGCCCCCAACCAAACGCCGACAGAATATTGGCAAAAGCTGGACACCCTTGCGCATGGCGCTGCGTCAATTCATTCAGGCGGGCAAGGAGCAGCCCACTTTTTTCCTCTTGGGGCAGCCCGAAAACCGGCGCATCAAACAGCTTGTTCATAGCTGCTCCAGTTGTGTTAACAGGGCCAGATAATCAATCTTCATATTGCTGCGTCGTGGCAAATGATGCCGATAAATGCGAACGCTTGATGGCGGCACCATCAACCAGCGGGCCAGCTCCAGCTGTAATGTGTCACTGGGATACACGTCTGCCTCGATGGCCACCAGCAGGCGATCATCGCGGCCGGTCGCGGCGCAGGCATAGCCCAGCCCCTGCAACCAGGCTTCCACTTCAGCCAAGCTCACCCGTTTGCCAAACAGCTTCAAGAAACGGTTGAGCCGCCCGGTCAGATAGAATCGCCCCGCCTCATCACAACGAGCCAGATCACCGGTAAAGAGCGCATTCATCTCACGTCCCCGATCCAGATCTTCAGGACGCTCGGCATAGCCAAGCATCACATTTGGCCCTTCGTAGACCAGCTCCCCCTCCCCGTCGGGAAAACCGGGCTCATGACGCAGAGAGAGACGCCCGCCCGGTATGGCACGGCCGATGGCCTCCGGGGCTATCATCACTTCATCGTGCGCCAACCAGGCGATGCGCGGCGCCGCTTCGGTCTGACCATACATCACGAAAAAACGGCGTCCCAGCGCAGCTGCCTGCTCGGCAAACTGTTTTGCCAGTGCTGGCTCAAGCCGTCCTCCGGCCTGGGTCAGTGTCATCAGGCTGGGATAGCTGGCCCAGTCAAAACGCAAGCGGTTTAGCATCTGAAAGGTAAACGGCACCCCCGCCACGCTGGTGACCTGATGGCGATTTACCTCATCCCAAAATTGGCGCTCAAGGGGACTAGCTGTGCATGAAACCAGAGAGGCTCCAGCCAAAAGATGGCTGTTAAGCACCGACATACCGAAGGAGTAAAAAAGTGGTAACGAGGTGATGGCTCGCTCACCCCCGTTCAGCGCCAAATATTCGGCGATGGCCGCGGCATTGGCATCAAGATTGGCTCGCGACAATCGCACCCATTTGCAGGAGCCGGTACTGCCCGATGTCGGCAGCAGCATGGCAAGCTCAGGGTGAAGCGAGGGCGCATCGCCAAGATGCGCAACAACCCCATCCTCCAATACCCGCAGACTGACACCAAAGTGCTGGCACTGCTCACTGTGCAACTGGGCATCCTGAGCAGGATCGGCCAGCATGATGGCGTGGCCATCACGTAAAGCCAGCAAGTAGTGCAGCAGATGCCGGGTTGACGTCACAAATGGCAGGTAGACCAAATGACGACCGACGGGATAGGTAGTGGCCAACTGCGCCACACGCCGGGCCAGTTCACCATAACTGAGCCACCCCTCTTGCGGGTCTAGCCAGGCTGGTGCTGGATTTTCTTCTACCAAATGGCTCAGCAAGTCGGGCGCACTCAAATCACCATCCCCCCATCAACACCGATCACCTGACCGGTCACATAGCTCGACAAGTCGGATGCAAGAAACAGGGCCACCTTGGCCACTTCATCTGGCGTGCCAATCCGCCCCATGGCGATGCTGGCCACCCGCTCGGCAAACTTCTCTTCCGGGATAGCTCGCGCCATATCGGTATCAATAAAACCCGGGGCAATGGCATTGACCCGGATCTGGCTGGCGGCCAGCTCCTTGGCCAGTGACTGGGTAATACCGATCACCGCCGCTTTGCTGCCGGCATAGCTGCAAAGCCCCGCCGCCCCTACCTGCCCCATCAAGGAGGCAAAATTGATGATGCTGCCGCCACCACTGCGCTGCATCAGGCGCGCGGCATACTGGCTGCAGTAGATCACGCTAAAGGTATTGTTGCTGAATGTCTTTTGCAGATGGGTCTGGTTCACCATCCCCAATAACGCCTCTTCCAGCATGCCGGCATTGTTGACCAGCACGTCCAGCTGGCGAGTCTGGGCAAACAGCTGCTGAAAGGCCTGCTTGACCGCCGACGGATCAGCCACATCAAAACAGAGAGGCTGGCAGGGCACGCCAAACTCGGTACCAATCGCGATCGCCAGCTGACTCATCGCCACCTCATCACGGCCTCCCAGCCACAGTTCAGCCCCTTGAGAGGCAAACTGGCGGGCGATGGCAAGGCCGATGCCACGCCCGGCACCGGTGATCAACACCCGCTTGCCCTGCAACAGCCCCTGCATCAGAGAGAGACTCCGTATTTGGCCAGGATCTCTCGCGCCTTGCCGACCGAACTCATGTCGATAATGTCATCGGTATCGAGCAACACGCCGTAGTGATCTTCCAACTGGGCAATCAGCCCCATATGGGCTACGGAATCCCACTGCGGGATACTGTTGTAAGCCAGCCCATCGCTGACGCCGCCGATATCAATACCCAAAGCCTCGGCAAAAACCTGTTCCAATGCGATTGTCATCTGAAAAATCTCCGTAGCCGCTCACGGGCGGCATAGTAATCCGCAGGCAGCAGTTCCAATGCGAAAAATCCGTTCTCTTGCCCTATCTGGCGGTAACCCAGTTGTTCATTCAAGCACAGTGCCGAGCGATTGTTCTCCCGAACCAGCGTACGGATACACCCGATATGCAACTCATCAAAACCCTGATCAAGCTGGGATAAGGCGGCAGCAACGGCCAACATGGGATGTCGCACGGTTGAGCTGCCCAGATAGAGCCCCGCATCGGCGATCGCCTGACCCTGCAGCTCGCCCTGGCACTCACCTTTCAGATTGACGTAACCCGCTCGTACACCCTTGCACCAGAGCACCCAGTGCTGCTGATCCCGCCGCTCACGGGTAACGGTGAACCATTGGCGCTGTTGCCGCGGCGAAATATGCGTCTGGGATACCATCTGCATTCGCACCTCATCCTGATTGCGCCAACGCCGCAAAGCGGGAAGATCCCTCGGCTCTATCGGGCGTAGCTCAACGCCATAACTCATCTTCAACGCCATCCAGTTTCCATGACCTGTCTCTCTTATCGACCACACTGCTGCCATTCCGTAGCAAAAATCGATAATACAAGCAGAAAAACCAGTATAATATCAAAAATAATCAAAGAGTTGTCATCGATTATCCTGGCTTTGGCCAGTCATTAATCCAGCAGAGAGAGCCCATCATGGCCATCGCCATTATCCCAGCCCGGGGTGGTAGCAAACGCGTTCCACGCAAGAATATCCGCCCTTTCTGTGGCCATCCAATGCTCGCCTATGCCATCCAGGCGGCACAAAAATCTGGCTGTTTCGGCAAGGTGGTGGTCTCTACAGATGATGAGGAGATTGCCGAGGTCGCTCGCCAACTGGGCGCGGAAGTACCATTTTTGCGGCCAGCCAACCTCGCCGATGATCACACAGGTACCACTCCTGTGGTGATCGACACCATCCAGCGGCTCGATCAGTTAGGCATCAAGGCAGAGCACTACTGCTGTATCTATGCCACTGTCCCGCTTATCCAGGCCGATGACCTGAAGGCCGCCTATCAGCGACTGATCGCAAGCCAGGCTCCCTTCGTCTATACGGTGGCCGAATTTGGCTTCCCTATACAGCGCGCAGTCCGCATGGACGAACAGGGCCGGGTCACCCCCTTCTGGCCGGAGCAGATGGCGAAACGCTCCCAGGATCTGGAACCTGCCTATCAGGATGCTGGCCAGTTCTATTGGGGGACGCGGGCCGCCTGGTTGGGTGGGGTCAGCCCCGTCGCTGGAGAGGGGCTCGGCCATATTCTGCCAAGACACAGAGTGGTAGATATCGATACGCCGGAAGATTGGCATCTAGCCGAACTCCTCTATCAGGTGCTGGGCCAAGATGGCGTTTAAAGTTGCGTTCCGTCTCGATGCCGGTCCCGAGATCGGCCTGGGTCATCTGATGCGCTGCCTGGCCATCGCCGATCGGCTGAAAACGGCTGGCGCCGAATGTCACTTCCTCTGTCACGATCTGCCGGCGCACCTGTTGCCACTGCTGCAGTCCCACCAGCATCACCACCTTTGCGCTCTGGACGATGCGGGTCCCTTACCCACGTTACGCCCGGAGTGGCTGGTGTGTGATCACTACCAGATTGATCGGGAAATCGAGCAGACACTGGCGATTCACTGTGATCAGTTGCTGATCATCGACGATCTGGCCGATCGCCCTCATCACGGCCAGCTGCTGCTGGATCAGGGGCCGCTGCGCTGCGCAGCCGATTACCAATCACTCGCTCCTGCCGACTGTCGACTGCTGCTGGGCACCGATTACGCCCTGCTGCGCCCCGCCTATCGCCAACTTGCACGCAAAGAGATCAGCCGGTGGCTGCGTGGTCTCATCTGCTTTGGCGGTGCCGATCCGGCCGGAGCCTGCCTCACGACCCTCAACACGCTGGCCCGACTACCATGGGCTAGAACCATCAACTGGACGCTGGTGGCGGGTGGAGCCAATCCTTTCTGGCCCGAGCTGCAACAAAGGGTCGCCGAACTGTCCAATCTGCCGCTCACACTGCTGCGCCAGAGCGACCAGATGGCGCAACTGATGCAACGACACGATTTTGCCATCGGCGCTGCGGGCGGCATGACCTGGGAGCGAGCCTGCCTCGGCCTGCCAACACTGGCGGTCCCCATCGTCGACAATCAGCAGTTCAACGACGAAGTGATCGCCCGCTTTCAGCTTGCTGAGCGGCTGACCCTGAGCGAACTGGCCGAGCCTGAGCGGCTGATGCAGGCTCTGCAACGACTTGAGCGACAGGCAGATGACTATCGCCAGCATGGTCAATGGCAGGTGGATGGACTGGGACTGGATCGCCTCACTGCCTGGCTGCTGCCACAATCCGAT
>RCUT01000696.1_pt1 | contig 17043 bp, 15 predicted proteins | sample 2166171 | NCBI WGS metagenome assembly RCUT01 (sample SAMN09932757, study PRJNA488358) | compost metagenome | isolation source: compost soil in 4-hydroxybenzoic | place: Germany: Experimental Botanical Garden
ACGCACCGGAGCGTGTCGCCGCCATCACCGGCCTGCCTGAAGCCGACATCCGCAAAGCCGCCCAATGGATCGGCGAAGCCAAAGAGTGGATGAGCTGCTGGACCATGGGCCTGAACCAGAGCACCCACGGCACCTGGAACACCAACGCCCTGTGCAACCTGCACCTGGCCACCGGCGCCATCTGCCGCCCCGGCAGCGGCCCCTTCTCCCTCACCGGCCAGCCCAACGCCATGGGCGGCCGCGAGATGGGCTACATGGGCCCCGGCCTGCCCGGCCAGCGTTCGCTGCTGGTGGAGGCCGACCGCCGCTTCATCGAAGACATGTGGCAACTGCCCCACGGCAGCCTGCGCCAGGACGGCGGCAACGGCACGGTGGCCATGTTCGAGGACATGGCCAAGGGCAGCATCAAGGCCTGCTGGATCATCTGCACCAATCCGGTGGCGACGGTGCCGAACCGCCGCCAGGCGATCGAAGGCCTGCAGGCTGCCGAACTGGTTATCACCCAGGACGCCTTCCTCGACACCGAGACCAACCGCTACGCCGACATCCTCCTGCCCGGCGCTCTCTGGGCCGAAGCCGAAGGCGTGATGATCAACTCCGAGCGCAACCTGACCCTGACCCGCAAAGCGGTGGACGCCCCCGGCGACAGCCTGCCGGACTGGCAGATCATCGCCCGCGTCGCCTGCGAGATGGGCTATGCCGAGGCCTTCGGCTACACCTCGGCCGCCGAGGTGTTCGAGGAGATCAAGCAGGCCTGGAACCCCAAGACCGGCTACGACATCCGCGGCGCCAGCCATGACCTGCTGCGCCAGGGCCCACTGCAATGGCCCTGCGCGCCGGGCACCGAGGCCAACGCGCGCAACCCGATCCGCTACCTCAACGACGGCCTCAGCCAGGCGCCGAAGCTGGATGCCGAGGGCAACCGCCCTGCCATCGCCTTCGCCACCGACCACGGCAAGGGCGTGTTCTTCGCCCGCCCGCACATGGACCCGGCGGAAATGCCCGACGACGCCTTCCCCCTGGTGCTCAACACCGGTCGGGTGCAGCACCAGTGGCACACCCTGACCAAGACCGGCAAGGTGGCCACCCTGAACAAGCTCAACCCCGGCCCCTTCCTGGAGGTCCACCCGCTGGATGCCGACCGTCTCGGCATCACCGACAAGGGCCAGGTGGAAGTGCGCTCGCGCCGTGGCCGCGCGGTGCTGCCGGCAGTGGTCAGCGACCGCGTGCGGCCGGGTAACTGCTTCGCCCCCTTCCACTGGAATGACCTGTATGGCGACGACCTGGCGATCAACGCCGTGACCAGCGACGCCATCGACCCCATTTCGCTGCAGCCGGAATTCAAATACAGCGCCGTCGCCCTGGCGCCCGTTCCGGCCAGCCCCCAGCTCATCCCCTTGGTAGAAGTCGAGCCGGTCCCGGCCAAGGCCGCGGCCGGTTTTCCGGAGGAACTCGCCGACATGCCGATCAATGCCTTCGCCCGCCTGCTGAACCTCGACCCCGGCGCCGAGGTCTGCCTGGCCCCCACCGAACAGCGCTACCTGCAGGGCTACCTGCTCGGCCTGCGCAGCGAGGAGAGCCGCACACTGGGCGGCGTACCCACCCTGCCGGCCAGCGCGCCGCTGGCGGCGGACACCCGCCTGCTGCTGGATGGTCTGCTGGCCGGCCTGTTTTCCCGTAGCTGGGACGCCCAGGCGGTTCAGGCGCCGGTAGCCCAGACCCCGGCAGAGGCACAGGAGAAGCCGCTGCTGGTGCTCTGGTGCTCGCAAACCGGCAACGCGGAAGGCTTCGCCAACCTCTGCGCCGAACAGCTCAAGGCCGACGGCCGTGCCGTGCTGGTGCACGCCATGGACGCCATCCAACCCAGCGAACTGGCCGGCGCCGGCACCGCCCTGCTGATCGCCAGCACCTTCGGCGACGGCGACCCGTCCGACAATGGCGCCAGCCTCTGGAGCGCCCTGGAAAGCGATGCCGCCCCCACCCTCGCCGGCCTGGAATTTGCCGTGCTGGCCCTGGGCGACTCCAACTACGACCAGTTCTGCGGCTTCGGCCGCAGGCTCGATGCCCGCCTGGAGGAGCTGGGTGCGCGGCGCCTGACTCCACGGGTGGACTGCGAACCGGACTACGACGAGCCGGCACGCACCTGGCTGACCGCCGTGCGCAAGGCCCTGGCCGGCGCCACCGCCCTGCAACCGGTGGCGGAGCTGGCCGGGGTGGAAGCCGAGGTCGAGGAGGAACCGACGCCCGCCTACAGCCGCCAGCAACCGCTGCGCAGCCGCCTGCTGCAGAACCGCGTGCTCAATGCGGCGGGCTCCGACAAGGAAACCCGGCAGATCGTCCTGGACCTCAAGGGCAGTGGCCTGACCTACCAGGCCGGCGACGCCCTGGGGGTCTGGCCGAGCAACTGCCCGGGCCTGGTGGACGAGGTCATCGAAGCCCTGGGCCTGGATGGCGGCCAGCAGGTCGAGGTCAAGGACCAGGGCAGCATGTCGCTGGCCCACGCATTGGGCCGCCACTTCGAGATTGCCAAGGTCACCCCCGAACTGCTGCGCTTCATCGCCGATCGCTCGCGCAGCCCGGAACTCGCGCGCCTGCTCGCCCCCGCCAACAAGACCGAGCTGGGCAACTGGCTCTGGGGCAGGCAACTGGCCGACCTGCTGCGCACCTACCCCATCCAGGCCAGCGCGGCAGAACTTCTTGCCCAGCTCAAGCGCCTGCAGCCGCGCCTCTACTCCATCGCCTCCAGCCCCCTGGCCACCCCCGATGAAGTGCACCTGACCGTATCCACCGTCCGCTACCGCTGCGAAGACCGCAGCCGCGGCGGCGTCTGCTCGGCCTTCCTGGCCGATCGCGCCGAGCGGGGCGAAGTCCCGATCTTCATCCAGAAGTCCGCCCACTTCCGCACGCCGAAGGACCCGACGCGGCCGATGATCATGGTCGGCCCCGGCACCGGCATCGCCCCCTTCCGCGCCTTCCTCCAGGAACGCCAGGCAGCCGGCGCCGAGGGCCGCAACTGGCTGTTCTTCGGCGAGCAACGGCAGGCGTCGGACTTCTACTATCGCGACGAGCTGGAAACCTGGCTGGCCGACGGCCACCTGCACCGCCTGGACACCGCCTTCTCCCGCGACCAGGCGGAAAAGGTCTACGTACAGCAACGCATGCTGGAACAGGGTGCCGAGCTCTGGCGCTGGCTGCAGGACGGCGCGCATTTCTACGTCTGCGGCGACGCCAGCCGCATGGCCAGGGACGTCGACGCCGCCCTCAAGACGGTGGTGCGCGAACACGGCGGCCTCAGCGCCGACGATGCCGAGGCCTACGTCAGCGCCATGGCGCGGGACAAGCGTTACGTGCGGGATGTGTATTGAGCGAAAGTCCTGACGCACGGGCACGCCGGTGGAAATCCACTTCGTGGATTTTCACCCTACATGCCAGCATGGCCTCGAATCCCTACGCGATTGCCGCCAACAACTCTTCGGTGGTGACGATCACATGGGCATAGGTCGGGCCGTTCAATTCGTGGGCGGCACGCATGGCTTCCGGCGAGAACGCCGCCGTGGCATCGGTCACCAGGGTCACGTGGTAGCCCAGTTCCGCGGCGAAGCGGCCGGTGGACTCGATGCAGGTATTGGCCAGCATTCCGACCAGGATCACCCGCTGCACCCCGTGCTGCTTGAGCTGGTAGTCGAGGTCGGTGTTGGCGAAGCCGCTGGCGCCCCAGTGCTCCTGGACCATCACGTCCTGCTCCGCCGGCTGGAAGTCCGGGTGCCATTCCCCACCCCAGCTGCCCACGGCGAACACCTGGGCGCGGCTGGCGCCCAGTTGGTAGGGGCTGGGGTGCTTCCAGGTCTTGAAATCGTCGGGGCGCGCCCGGTGGTGCGGCACGTAGAAGACCTGGATCCCCGCCTTGCGCACCGCCGCCAGCACCTTGCGCAGGTTGTCCAGGGTACCGACGGCATCCGCCACGGGCTTGGCGAGCCCGTTGAGCTTGCCGCCTTCGCCGAGAAAATCGTTGTACGGGTCCACCAGCAACAAGCCGGTGCCCTCACGGGGATAGGTCATCGCATTGCCCTCGCTGGGGTAGACAACCTTTGCCAGTGTAGATAGCCCTCGCGGCGATGCCGGGTGGAGGCAAGACCGTCCGTAAGACTGGATTGCCAGCACGCGACGCAGCACATAAGATGCAAATCCTTCTCAAATGCATCCAGTTTCCAGCCCTGGCGGTACCCCCGCAATGTCGACCCTCGACAACTCCTACCAACGACAAGTCCAGCTGTACTACCTCGAGAACCATGGATGGATCCGGGCCTGGCTCAACCGCAAGCTTGGCAATGCCAGCGATGCGGCGGACCTGGCGCATGACGTGTTCGTCCGCCTGCTGAGCAGGCCCCGCACATTCGATAGCGACAACCATGCCCGTGCCTATCTCAGCGGCATGTCGCGCAACGTCTGCGTGGATTTCTGGCGACGCCGCCAGGTCGAGCAGGCCTGGCTCGACGTGCTGGCCAGCCGCCCCGAAGTCTTCGCACCCTCGGAGGAACACCGCGTCATGGTGCTCGAGGCCCTGCAGCAGGTGCATGCCATGCTCGCCCGCCTGCCGCACAAGGTGGCCGAAGCCTTCCTGCTCGCCCAGCTCCATGGCCTGGGCTACAAGGCCATCGCCGAGCAGCTGGGCGTTTCCGAACGCAGCGTGACCCGCTACATCGCCGACGCGATGTACCAGTGCCTGCTGCTGGAAGCCGAGCTCGACGAGGCGCTCGTCTGACGCCATGCCCGCCTCCAAGCCCGATCACGCCGCCCTGCACCAGGCCGCCCAGTGGTACGCACGCCTGCGCGACGAATCCGCTGACGCCCAGGTCCGGCAGGAATGGCAGCGCTGGCACGGGCAAAGCGACCTGCATCGCCAGGCCTGGCACTACGTCGAACGCATCAGCCAACGGTTCGAGCCGTTGCAGGCCGATGGTGAAGGCGCCTTGCAGACCCTGCGCAACGCACGCCGCTCCCAGGTCTCGCGACGGCAGGTATTGCAGGGCCTGGCGACGATTTCCGGTGCGGCCATGCTGGGCTGGCTCGGCTGGCGCCTTGGCGGATTCCCCGAACTGCTGGCCGCCTGGCGTGCCGACTACCGCAGCGCGACCGGTGAAGTACGCGAACTGCGGTTGGCCGATGGCACGCGGCTTTGGCTGAACAGCGACTCGGCCCTGGATGTGGACTATCGCGACGACCTGCGCCTGCTGAGGCTGGTGCAGGGCGAAGTCCTGATCGAAACCGCCAGCGATCCACGCCCGCTGCTGGTGCAAACACTCGAAGGCCGCCTGCGCCCCCTGGGGACCCGCTTCAGCGTGCTGCAACAGGACGGCCGCACGCACCTCAGCGTCTTCGAGGGTTCGGTCGAAGCCCGCAGCCAGGCCAGTGCCGCCACCGCCATTGCCCGCGCCGGCGAGCAGTTGGCCCTCGACCGCCAGGCCATCGGCGCCGTCTCGCCGGTGGCCCAGGCGCGGCAGAGCTGGAGCAAGGGCGTACTGCTGGCAGACGACATCCCACTCTCGGCTTTTGCCGAAGAGCTGGCCCGCTACCGCCATGGCCACCTTGCGGTAGCGCCGGAAGTGGCCGGCCTGCGCGTAGTAGGCAGCTATCCGCTGCACGACAGCGAGCGCGCCCTGGCGATGCTGGAAGGCGTGCTGCCGATCCGCGTCAACCGCATCCTGCCCTGGTGGGTCACGCTGGAGCCGCGCTGAGCCTGCCCGCATGGAACTCGACATAGGTCGCCTGGCTGACGGACTCGCCGCCCGGAAGATTCCTTGAAAAAATTCTCATTTGCGTGTCCGGTTTCCACTTCCAATCCGAATTAGCTGGTGACAACGGCATTCAGCCCTCACGCATCGACAGGATTTCCAGCATGTCACCACGTTTCGCCCGCCTCCCCGCCCGGCCCTTGGCACTGGCCATCGGCCTGGCCGTTTCCGGCGCAACCGGCCTCCTGGCCAGCAGCAACGCGCTTGCCGTCGAGCAGCAGAGCCTGAACTTCGACATCCCCGCAGGCCCCCTGGCGAGCCAGCTCAACCTGTTCGCCGCGCAGACCGGCCTGTACCTCGCGGGCAATGGCGCCCTGACCGCCGACAAGACCAGCCAGCCCCTGCGCGGCAGCTATGGCGTGGACCAGGCGCTGCAGATCCTCCTGGGCGGCAGCGGCCTGATCGCCGTTTCCACCGGCGACGGGCACTACGAGCTGCAGGAAGCACCGGACGCCGGCATCGCCCTGGAGCTCACCACCCTGAGCATTTCCGGCAAGGCACCGGGCTCGATCACCGAAGGCAGCGGCTCCTACACCACCTATTCGTCCAGCAGCTCCACCCGGCTCAACCTCACGCCGAAGGAAACGCCGCAGGCGGTCACGGTGCTGACCCGCCAGCGCCTCGATGACCAGAATATCGACAACCTCACCGACGCCATGGAAGCCACCTCCGGCATCACCGTGGTCCGCAACGGCCTCGGCGCCGACTCGGACGCCTACTGGTCGCGCGGCTTCCAGATCAACAACTTCGAGGTGGATGGCGTACCGACCTCGCCGCGCCTGGACAACTACACCCAGAGCACCGCCATCTACGACCGCATCGAGGTAGTGCGGGGCGCCACCGGCCTGATCAGCGGCATGGGCAACCCCGCCGCCACCGTCAACCTGATCCGCAAGCGCCCGACCTTCGATCCGCAGGTCAGCTTCACCGCCGAGGCCGGCAGCTGGGACCGTTACGGCAGTGGCGTGGACGTTTCCGGCCCGCTCACCGACAGCGGCAACGTGCGTGGCCGCATGGTGCTCGACTACAAAAACCAGAACGCCTGGCTGGACCGCTTCGAGCAGCAATCGAGCCTGGCCTACGGCATCACCGAGTTCGACCTGACCGACTCGACCCTGCTCACCCTCGGCTTCAGCTACCTGAAGACCAACGTCAACTCGCCCATGCGCGGTGGCTTCCCGGTGTACTTCAGCAACGGCCAGAAGACCAACATGCCGCGCTCCAGCAACACGGCACCGGACTGGTCCTACTACGACCGCGAGCAAAGCAACGTCTTCGCCTCCATCGAGCAGCAGTTCGACAATGGCTGGAGCGGCAAGGTGGAAGTCGGCCATACCGAGAACCAGTACGACGCCGTGGTCACCTACCTGTCCGGCGACATCGACCAGGCCACCGGTGCCGGCGCCAGCCTCATGCCCACCAAGTGGGGCGGCTCGCCCACCCAGGACAACCTGGATGTCTACGCCACCGGGCCCTTCAACCTGTTCGGCCGCGAGCACGAGCTGATCACCGGCATCACCCTTTCCCAGCTCCGCGAGATGGACAGCCCGGACTACGGCGGCTGGCTCGGCTCCTGGTCCACGCCGCCCTACGACGGCACCATCGACAGCATCTACGACTGGGGTGGCGAGGCGAACGTGCCGGAGTTCAGCAAGGTCGGCGAGAGCGACATGAAGGAAGACCAGTACGCGGCCTACCTGACCACGCGCCTGCACCTGACCGACAGCACCAGCCTGATCCTCGGCAGCCGGGTAATCGACTGGAAGCGCACCAACGAATCCATCTTCTATCCCGACAGCACCAGCAAGGTCAGCGAGAAGGAAACCGGCGTCACCATTCCCTACGCCGGCGTGGTCCAGGACCTGGACGAGAACTGGTCGGTGTATGCCAGCTACACCAAGATCTTCAACCCGCAGGGCTTCTGGGTAAGGGATGCCGACAACGGCACGCTCCCGCCCGAGGAAGGCACAGGCTACGAGGTCGGCGTGAAAGGCAGCTTCTTCGAGGACCGGCTCAACTCCAGCCTGTCGCTGTTCAAGACCGAGCAGGAAAACCTGGCGATCTGGGACGGCATCGCCGCCTACACCTCCGAGGAAAGCGCCACCAGCAAGGGCGTCGAGCTGGAGCTCAACGGTGAGCTGAGCGAAGGCTGGCAGGTATCCGCCGGCTACGCCTACAACATCACCGAAGGCGCCGACGGCGACCGCATCCGCACCTTCGTGCCGCGCCACAACGTCAAGGCCTTCACCTCCTATCGCCTGCCCGGGGCCCTGGACAAGCTCACCGTCGGCGGCGGCTTCAACTGGCAGAGCAAGTACGGCGACGACCTGCACGTCTTCACCCAGGACAGCTACGCCGTGGCCAACCTGATGGCGCGCTACGACGTCAGCGAGAACCTCACCGCGTCGGTCAACCTGAACAATGCGTTCGACAAGGAGTACTTCAGCAGCGCGCACAGCTCCGGCATGTACGGCGCCCCGCGCAACTTCATGACGACGCTCAAGTACAGCTACTGAGCATCGCCTGCCAGCTCCGCCCGGCGACCGGCCGGGCGGACCAGTCGACCGAAGGGGCCGCAGGACAGGGCGCCTTCGATCGGTTCCTACTGGTTGAACTGCGCATCGTTGCGCTGGAAATGCAGCAGCGAGCCCTTGTACGCATCGCCATTGCCCAGCACGCAATCGGCCCGGGTCCGGCTGCCCTCGAACTCGAGGTCGGCCATTTCCCGGCAGAATGTGGAGCGGTTCGGCCGGTTGGGATCGACGATGAACACATCCACCCGATCCGCCGAATGACGGTCGATGAAGGCCGCGAGCACCGCCGGCTGGCCGTGTTCGTAGATGATGTCGCTGCCGATGATCAGGTCGAACAGGCCGAGGTCGTCGTCATTGATGGCGGACCAGTCGGCCGACAGGTACTTCAGCGGATCGAGATCGTTCAGTCGCAGGTTTTCGGCGAGGAACTCGGGGCTCAACGGATGGTAGTCGCTGGCGGTGATGTCCCCCCCGCGCCGATGCACCACCAGGCTCGCCAGGGCCAGGCCCGCACCCAGTTCGAGTACGCGCTTTCCGGCGATATCCATGGACAGCATGGCGTGCGCCAGTACCTGGCTCGACGGCCAGACCTGGCCGAACAGCGGCCAGCTCTCGGGAGAAATCCCCAGGTTTTGCGCGAGCAGGTCGGGGTCGTGATATTGCTGAAGATCGAGCAATGAACGGATATGGAAATCCATATCCCCGATTGAAATATCCTGATATCTGACTTGATAGCCGGACATGCAGAACTCTCCAGGGTGAAGGCAAATATGCCGCCAGTAGAGCTGCGCCGGATACTTATTGATGAAATATCGACAACGCCAAGGGCGATGAACAACGAGTTACGCCGCGAAAGCAATCAATGGCGGGCACTCGAAGTTTTCAATGCAGAAAAAGAAAAGCCCCGCATTAGCGGGGCTTTTCGAATCGATTAAAGTCTCAGACTACCTGGACTTTATCGGCCTGCAGGCCTTTCTGGCCGCGGACGACCTCGAAAGTTACCTGCTGGCCTTCGCTCAGGCTCTTGAAGCCGGAGCTTTCGATCGAACGGTAGTGAACGAACAGGTCAGCGCCTTCTGCGGGGGTGATGAAGCCGAAGCCTTTTTCATCGTTGAACCACTTGACGGTGCCGGATTGACGATTGGACATTTTATTTCTCCAAGATGAAACAAGATAATCCTGAAATAAATTCAGGGGATACTGAGTTGCGGAATCTGTAACGAATCGAGGAGATGTAACGACGTCAATCAGAGCATCAGACCAAGTATCGCAGAGACAATTGCAGAACAGTGGGCCGACTATACGCGATCCGCCCCGGAAGTACAGGCTTATTTTCTCGACCTATTATTTGCAAGACTGAATACGCTTGCTATTCATGCGCTTAGTCGGGAAAGACAGAAATACCCGCAGCCGGCATGCCAGAACGCCACCAGCCTTCCGGCCCCGGGTAGCGGCCTCAGCCCGCCTGCATCATCTCGAGCACCTGCGCATGCAGGCGCGGGTCACCGCAGGCGATGATGTCGCCGCCGTCCTGCGCATCGCCGCCGTCCCAACGCGTGACCACCCCGCCGGCGCCCTGGATGATCGGCATCAGCGCCTGGATGTCGTAGGGCTTGAGGCCCGGGTCCAGCACCACGTCCACCAGCCCCAGCGCCAGCATGCAGTAGGCATAGCAATCGCCGCTGTAGCGCACCAGTCGCGCTTCGCCAGCCAGGCGCTGGAAGATGTCGCTGTAGGGCGGCTGCTGGAAATGCTCGGGGCTGGTGACCATCAGGGTGGCTTCGGCCAGCTTGCCGCAGGCACGGGTCTGGATCGGCCGGCCATTGAGCGAGGCGGTTTCGCCATCGCCGACGAAGCGCTCGCGGGTGAAGGGCTGGTCCATCAGGCCCAGCGCCGGGCGGCTGCCGTCGTTGAGCGCGATCAGGGTGCCCCACAGCGGAATGCCGCTGATGAAGGAGCGCGTGCCATCCACCGGGTCCAGCACCCAGGTCCAGGGCTCCTCGCCCTGGATATTCTCCTCCTCCTCGCCGAGCACGCCGTGGCCGGGGAAGCGCTCGCCGATCAGCGCCCGCATGGCGCGCTCGGCGCCCTTGTCCGCCAGGGTCACGGGGTCGAAGCGTTCCGCCTCCTTGTTCTCCACCTCCAGCGGCAGGCGGAAGTAAGTCAGGGTGACCCTGGCTGCCGCATCGGCCAGTTCTTCGGCGAACTCAAGAAAATCGGTGGGGAGGGTGTGCTCGTTCATGGGGGCTCCGGTTCACAGGTGAATCAGCAGAATTCCAGCATAGGCCAGGCGCCTTCCACGCCAAGGCTGCCGGCGAAGCGCAGGCCGGTCGCTCGCGCCGGAAGAGCTCGATGGCTGCGGCTGCTGCAATGAGGGGAAATGGTACCGGCATCGGCACGCCAATGGGGCAACAGGCGCATCCGTTCGCCGCGATCCGGAACGGTCGTGCCGGCGAGGAAGGTTCCGTTCCCTGCGCAAGTCCACGTCCTACATTCACCTGGAAGGACATCGCCTTGTGGCCTGGCAGGCCTCCCCGGACAATTCCGCGACCTTCCCCACCGCCCTCGCCATCATGCTGCAAGCCCTGTTCCTCGCCCTGCGCGACCTCCTGCGCAAGAACCGCTTCCGACTCCAGCCCTCCAATCGCCTGGTGCTGCCACCCAGCTCCCGGCGCGGCATGAAGAAGGCCACCATCAAGCTCGGCGGCACCGACAACTGCCTGGTGGTCGGGGAAGACGTGCAGCTGACCAACTGCGAAATCCGCCTCGACGGCCTGCACAACCGGATCGAGATCGGCCCCGGCGTCCGCTTCCGCTCCGGCAAGATCTACCTGCGCAATACCTGCGGGCAGCATATCCGCATCGGCGCGCAGACCACGGTGGAAGGGGCATACCTGCTGGTGGACGAGGCGGCCAGCATCGATATCGGCCGCGATTGCATGCTCTCCACCGATATCCTGATTCGCACCGGGGACAAGCACTCCATCCTCGACCTGAACAGTGGCGAGCGCCTGAACCACTCCCGCGACGTCCGCATCGGCGACCGCGTGTGGATCGGCCGCGACGTGCAGGTGCTCAAGGGCAGCGTCCTGCTGCCGGAGTCGGTGGTGGGCGCCTGCTCCGTGGTCAGCCGGCCCTTCGAGCGGGGCAATTGCGTGATCGCCGGCGTGCCGGCGCGCATCGTCAGGCAGGGCGTCCGCTGGGACCGGGCGCTGCACTGAGCGCCCGGGGAACCCGAAGCCCGACGGTACTTACCGCCCCTGTTGCCCAAGGTACTCGTCAGTGGACACCACCTTGGCGTAGGCGAAGGCCAGGGCCGCCATGAAGGCTGCGTGGACCTGCTCGGCGGGAACGGTCCTGCCGTTGAATTCCAGGTCCCGCGTGGCGCAGGCATCGTGGATCACGGTGACCTCGTAACCGAAGTCCGCCGCCGCACGGGTGATGCCGTCGACACACATGTGGCTCATGCTGCCGACCACGGTCAGCTTCTCCACGCCATGGCGATCGAGGATCTCCTTCAGTTCGGTTTCGCGGAAGGAATTGACGAAGTGCTTGAGGACCACCGGCTCGCCAGGCGCGTTCTGCACCTTGGGATGGATACGCGCGCCCTCCGAGCCGGGGCGGAAGAAGGGCGCGTCCTGGCTGGTGAACTCGTGGCGGATATGCACCACCAGGTCGCCGGCCTCGCGGGCGCCGGCGATGACCCGGGCGGCCTGGTCGGCGGCAGCCTCCGCGCCTTGCAGGGTCCAGAGGCCACCGGGAAAGTAATCGTTCTGGATATCGACGACGACAATGGCTTGCTTGCTCATGCTGTTCACCTCGGGTTGTGGGAGTGGAGACCTGGGGCCTAAGGTGAACCTCCAGGCGCCCGACGAGGATCGGCGCAACCGACAAATTCGCAGGAAAAACTGACAATGAAGACCATGCTGGAGATCGGTCTCCTGCTTTATCCCGGTGCCCAGCTCGCAGCGGCCCACGGCCTCTCCGACCTGTTCGCGGTGGCCAATCGCATGGCCGGCGAGCATGCCGACGCCAATCTGCCGGTACTGCGCGTGCGCCATTGGACGGCCGACGAGGACGGCGAAATCCGTTGCACCCTCGACAGTCATCCGGACGCCGACAGCCGCCCCACGGTGGTAGTAGCGGTACCCTGCATCGGCCCCCTGCCCCCGGCCGAGGTGCTGCAACCCTTCGCCAACTGGCTCAGCCTCCAGCATGCGGCGGGCGTCACCCTGGGGTCGGTGTGTGCCGGGGCCTTCCTCCTGGCACAGACGGGGCTGCTGGCCGGCCGCACCCTGACCACGCACTGGAGCCTGGCCAAGGACCTGGGCGAGCGCTTCCCGGAGGTGAAGGTGGATGCCGACAAACTGGTGGTGGACGACGGCGATATCATCACCGCCGGCGGCGTGATGGCCTGGACCGACCTCGGCCTGACCCTGGTGGACCGCCTGCTGGGACCGACCATCGCCGCGAACACCGCGCGCTTCCTGGCACTCGATCTCACCCGCCACTCCCAGCAGTACTTCCGCCGCTTCGTTCCCCGCCTCGACCATGGCGACGAGGCCGTGCTCAAGGTCCAGCGCTGGCTGCAGCGGCTGGACACTCGCAATGCCAGCCTGCCGGACATGGCCGCCCAGGCGGGACTCGGCGAACGTACCTTCCTGCGCCGTTTCCAGCTGGCCACCGGCCTGCGCCCCACCGAGTATTGCCAGCAGCTGCGCGCCGCCAGGGCCCGCGAACTGCTGGAGCTCACCAACCGCTCGGTGGACCAGATCGCCTGGGAGGTGGGCTACCAGGACCCCAGCGCCTTTCGCAAGGTGTTCAACAAGATGGTCGGGCTTTCGCCCACCGACTATCGGCGGCGGTTCGGGCGGCGGGGTCCGCAGTAGCGGCAAATCGTAGTCCGGAAGAAATCCGGGCTACCGACTGCACATGCTCCGGTAGGGTGGGCCATGCGCACCGATCGCGGGATCAACCCCTGTGCCTCGCTCAACCATTGGTGCGCACGGCGCACCCTACCTGGCCAACGCCGTCGCTCTATGCAGCTGGTAGGGTGGGCCGGGCGGCGATCCGCTTTAGCCCACGCTGACCTCCGATGGTGGGCTGAAGCCCACCCTACGAGTCTTCGCGACACATCCCAACTCGACGCAGACATGGCCAGTGAATTCGCCCCTGCAGTGTTCGCGCCGGCACTGCTCACTCGCTGCAGTATCCGCCATCCTCGCAGGTGGTCGGCTCGCCCTCCCCGTCCCGCACTTCGGTATCGCGATACACCCCCAGCTCCGGGTCGAAGGTCCGGATCAGCACCTGGGGCCGTTCGGTGCTCACCCTGGGCAGTTGGGCATCGCGGAATTCGTGGTAGCCCGGCACCACCACGAAGGGTTGCGGCGGCAGGTCGGCGAATGGTCTGGGCGGTGGCGAGACGTAGGGTTGCAAGGGGCCGGCGGGGTAGATGCCGCCCAGGTAGGGACCGAGCCCGTAGTACAGGCTGCCATCGCCGTAACCGGCGGCCCAGGCGCTCGATGCGGCCAGGGCGAGTGTCAGGATTCCGAGGCGTCCCATGACGGCACCTCCAGCGTGAATCCCCCAAGGCTTTCAGTTATAGCACCCGCCGCTGTGCCCGCCGCGCCGCCGGCTATCCTGCGCACGCACCTCCCGGCTGATCCCGGGCCTCTACTGGACCGTTGGGCCAGCGGGGTCGAACCCCCGCCAGCGGCCGGAAGTCCAAAATCCTGTCACGAACGCACAGCCCCGGCACCCGACTCGCGGGCGACCGGGGTGTTCTGTTTCCGGAGGATTATCGATGGTCACTCACTACAAGGTCGCCGGACATCTCGCCTGCGGCCACCATGGCCACAACCTGGTCTCCACCACCGAGCTGGCACGGGTGAAATGCCGCAGCTGCCGCAACACCGAAGTGTTCAAGGAAGCGCGTCGGGAGGCCCGCAATGCCGCGCGGAGGGCGGCACGCCGGGCCAAGGTCGCCGATGCCGCCAACGACTGGCGCACCGCCTGGCAGGAAAAGCTCACCAACATGCCTGGCAAGCAACGACTGCCCCGGGGCTTCGGCAACCAGCCTTTCGTCTGAACCCGAGCGTCGCCGCCGGCGGCGCTTTTACGCCTCGCAGGCCTTGCGCCGTTGCGCCCCGCCCCTTGACGATGGGGCGGGACCACCGGCGCCGCTCGGCTATGCTGCTTGCCGACAGGCGGAGCGCCCCGTCACCGAGGAAAGCAGGATGAGACCCACTGGCAGCAATGCAGTATTCCACGTGACCGATATCGACCGGTCGATTGCCTTCTACACCGGGCACCTGGGATTCCAGCTGGATTTTCGCTACGGCGAGCCGACTATCTATGCCGGCCTGACCTGGGGGCCGGTCTGCCTGCATCTCAGCTCGCTTTATCCGTACAAGGACAACACCGGCCACGGCAACCTCTACATCAGCTTCGACGAGGTGGACGAGCTCCATGAACGGCTGGTGGCAGACGGTGTGGACTTCTACTGCGCCATCGGCGACCGCGACTACGGGATGCGCGACTTCACCCTGCGCGACCCGGACGGCAACCAGGTCGGCATCGGCGCCGAGCTCAACCGTCGAGCTTGAAGCGCGCCCGGTAGTCGCTCGGCGTTACCCCCAGGCGACGGAAGAAGGCGCGGCGGAAGCCGTCGATGTTGGCATAGCCCACCTCGTCGGCCAGGCGCTTCATGGGGATATCCGACTCCTCGGCCAGGCGCCGGGCGGCGTCGATGCGCGCCAGCTCGACGAACTCCGCCGGGGTGGAGCCCGCCTCCTCCTTGAATACCCGGGCGAAGTTGCGCTCGCTCATGCCGGCGAGGGCGGCCAGCGCCGGCACGCTGAGGTCGTCCTTAAGGTGCGCCAGCACATGGTCCTGGATGGCGCGGATGGACGAGCGCTCGGCGGTCTGCGCCGCCAGGTGCGCGCTGAACTGCGACTGGCCGCCGGGCCGCTTGAAGAACATCACCATCTCCCGCGCCACCCGTAGCGCCAGCTCGCGGCCGTGGTCCTCCTCGACCATGGCCAGGGCCAGGTCCATGCCCGCGGTGACGCCGGCGGAGGTATAGAGGTTGCCGTCCTTGACATAGATGCTGTCGGACTCGACCTGGGTCTCGGGATTCTCTTCCGCCAGGCGCACGCTGCTGTTCCAGTGCGTGGTCACCCGGCGCCCGCGCAGCATGCCGGCCGCAGCCAGGGCAAAAGCGCCGGTGCAGACCGAGCCGATCCGTCGCACCGAGCGGGCCTGCTGCCGCAACCACTGCTGCAATGCCGGGTTGCCGGCGATGTCCTCGACGAAGGGACTGCCCGCCACCAGCAGGGTGTCGAGCTTGCCCTTGTGCGTCTCGACCGTGGAATCCACCGCCAGGCGCAGGCCGCTGCTGCTCTTGAGCAGCCCTGGCTCGGTACCTATCACTTCCACCCGGTAGGCACGGGGATTGCCCAGTTGCTTCGCCGCCTCGGCGAAGACATCGGCGGGGCCGACTATGTCCAGCAGTTGCACGCGGGGAAAGGCCAGCAGGGCGATACGCATGGTGATGTCCGTCACTGTCGATAGGTTGGCGGGAAAGGTCGTTACATTGCTATTTCAGACAAATCAAGCATGGCAGAAACTATCTCCAACGACAAATCCAGCCCAACGGAGTCCGCCATGAACACCGTATTCGTCCCCCCGCTCGAAGAAGTCCAGGCCAAGCCCGCCAGCAATACCTCGATCAAGAATCTCCCGGTCAACCTGTTCGGGTCGGTCATGGGCCTGGCGGGCCTTGGCCTGGCCTGGCGCCTGGCCCACCAGCACTTCGGCATCAGCCCGCTGATCGGCGAAGCCATCGGCCTGTTCGCCGCCCTGGTGTTCGTGGTGCTCGGCCTGGGCTACCTGACCAAGCTGGCACGCCATCGCCAGGCGGTGATCAATGAGTTCACCCACCCCATCGCCGGCAATTTCTTCGGCACCATCGTCATCGCCATCCTGCTGCTGTCGGTGGTCGCCGCGCCCTACAGCGAGCTGCTCGGCCAGGCGCTGTGGACGGTCGGCAGCCTGCTGACGGTGATCCTCGGCGGGCTGGTGCTGTCGCGCCTGTTCAAGGGCAAGCAAGACCTGCAGCACGCGGTGCCGGCCTGGCTGATCCCGGGCGTGGCCAGCCTCGATATCGCCGTCACCGGCGCCCATATGCCCATGGCCTGGGCCGCCGAGCTGAACCTCTTGGCGATGGCGGTGGGCGCGGCCCTGGCGCTGATCTTCCTCACCAGCATCTTCCCGCGCCTGGTGCACCAGGAGGCGCTGGCCAAGGGCATGGTCCCGTCGCTGATGATCCTGGTGGCGCCCTTCGAAGTGGGATTCCTGGCCTACGCCAACCTGTTCGGGATCGACCGCTTCGCCGCCATGCTCTTCTACTTCGGCCTGTTCCTGGCCGTGGTGCTGGGTTTCAAGGTGTTCCGCCGCGACGTGCCCTTCGCACCCTCCTGGTGGGCGATCAGCTTCCCCCTGGCGGCCCTGGCCAACGCCGCGCTGAAGTACGCCCATGTGCGGGGTGGCCTGCCGCTGCAGATGATCGCCTGGGCCATCCTGCTGTTCCTGACCGTCGCCCTGGCCGTGCTGACCTGGAAGACCCTGGGCAGCCTGGTACGCGGCAAGCTCCTCGCCGGCTGAGTTCCTCCCCGCCTCGCGAGCCCTTCCGGGCTCGCTTTTTTTTGCTTCTTCAC
>RCUT01000697.1_pt1 | contig 17036 bp, 13 predicted proteins | sample 2166171 | NCBI WGS metagenome assembly RCUT01 (sample SAMN09932757, study PRJNA488358) | compost metagenome | isolation source: compost soil in 4-hydroxybenzoic | place: Germany: Experimental Botanical Garden
GGGTACAATGGTGCAGATTGCGCGTGCACTTAAACCCGACGGTCTTTTCCTTGCAGCATTCAGCGGCAATGGGACCTTGGGCGAATTACGTGAAAGTCTTTTACAGGCCGAAATTGAACTGACCGGCGGGGCTTCTCCGCGCGTCTTCCCGTTTGCGGATGTGCGTGATGTCGGCGGCCTTTTGCAGCGCGCAGGCTTTGCACTTCCGGTAACGGATGTAGAAAACGTCACCGTACGTTATGATTCAATTTTCAATCTGATGACCGATCTGCGTGCGATGGGCATGCAGAATGTTTTGCGCGACCGCTCGCGCAAGCCTGTATCGCGGCGACTTTTCCTGCGTGCCGCCGAAATTTATGCCGAACGCTTCAGCGATCCGGACGGACGTATCCGTGCCACTTTCTCGACAATCTGGTTATCGGGCTGGGCACCGCACGAATCGCAGCAAAAGCCACTCAAGCCCGGTTCTGCCAAGGCTTCGCTGGCTGATGCATTGAAAAACATCGAATAGAGCTCTTAGAGCATGTCTCCCAAAAGTGGGAACCGGTTTTGGGGTAAAGACATGCTTAAAAACAAACAGATAGAGCATTTTCTACGATTCATCTTAAACAGGAAATACTCTAGCAATCGCCCGTATGGCTGCCGTCCGGATCAATGACGCAGATTGGACGAACGGGCGCTTTACGCGCGACAACTGGATCGCGTTTGATCGAACCGGTCATGGTTCGATCAATGCCATCCGGCAGCACGGATTGGGCTGCAACCTTATTGGCCTGATCGTTTAAAACCGGCACGATGATCAGCGCAAGGGCGACGGCAGCGGAACCAAAAAGAAGCACGACGCGCAAAATGCCGCGACCAGCTTTCGAGAGTGGACCCGGCGTATATTCATTATGATCTGCACTGAAATAATTATTATCGAAACTCATGAGGCAAACTCCGGGGCACTTGTCCCAGAGAATGCCGTAGCTGAGTGAATCATCGATTAACGCGAAGGGTTAACGAGTAAGGATTTGGGTACTATTTTTAGACTTTCCACAGCTCATAAAAGATCGATCAAAAACGGGATCAGCGGCTCGTCAGCTGGCGGCATTGGGTAGTCGCGCATATCCTTTGGCCGGACCCATTTCAGCGACTGCCCTTCCAGCCCTTGTGCGACACCTTCAAACCGGCGGCAGACATAGAGCGGCATCAGCAAATGAAAGTCGTCATAGGTGTGGCTGGCAAAGGTCAGAGGCGCAAGACAAGCCACCTTTGTCGTAATGCCAACCTCTTCCTGCAACTCGCGGATCAACGTTTCTTCCGGGGTTTCACCCTGTTCAACCTTGCCGCCGGGAAACTCCCAGAGACCGGCCAGAGACTTTCCTTCTGGACGTTGGGCCAGAAGCACGCGTCCATCAGCATCCACAAGCGCGCAGGCCGCAACCAGCACGATACGGCGGGATTTAGTCTCACTCATTTTTCATTGCTCTCCCGGTAAGCGTAACGATAGGCTTCCTGAAAGCCGAAACGTTCATAAAGTGCCAGCCCCGCCACATTGTCCGCTTCGATTTGAAGCCACGCCTTTTTGGCACCGAGGCTTGCAGCCCATTTAAGCGTTGATCCGATTATGGCGCGCCCATATCCATTGCGACGGGCGTCAGGCAATGTGCCGACATCGAAAAGCCCGGCCATCGCACCATCCTGCACGCAAAGCACATTGGACACCGCGCGTCCGCCCTCCTCCAGAACAAACATGCCCTTGTTGGGACGAATGCCATCAAGCAGTTCCGAGAACCCCGGACGAAGTTCTTTGGGGCGTCCGTGGATGATCACGGATGCCTCGACAAAGCGCCCGATATCTTTGAGCGGTATCTGATCCTGTTCCGTCGACAGATCCAGCTCTTCCAGATTGGAAGTCATGACGATGGTTTCGTCCTGACGCTTCCACCCCAGACCTTCAAGATAATCTTCAAGTTCGACCGGAGCGAGCGGCGAAAGACGAAAACATGGCACACGTCCGTAAGCGCGGAAGCGTTGCGAAGCCAGCTCGACACGCGCCGGAATGTCACGTGTATCGCCCGGATCAAGCGGGTTGACCGAGTTGAGGCGCTTTGAAGGGTGCGCTGCCGTCATGCGTATCGCCCACGTGCCGTCATAATGAACAGACGTGGCGGGCCATGCACGAAAGCCCACGGCCTCAAGCTGGCGAACGATAGCAAGACTTGGCGCGGAACCGGGCTTTGTCACTGTCAACTCCGTAAACTCAGCTTCTGTAGTCGCCATTAATAGCCACATATTCTTTCGTCAGATCGCAGGTCCAGACTGTCGCCTTGCCCTTACCGATCCCCAGATCAACGCGGATCAGAATATCTTCTCCCTGCATATAGGCGGAAGTTGCCTCTTCGGAATAGGCCGGATCGCGTTCGCCCTGATGTGCGACGCGAATATCGCCGAACCAGATTGCCAGCAGATCGCGATCAGCCGGCTCTCCCGCTTTGCCGACAGCCATGACGACACGGCCCCAATTGGCGTCTTCGCCGGCAACTGCTGTCTTGACCAGCGGTGAATTGGCAATGGAAAGCGCAATTTTCTTGGCCGAAGCGGCCGACTTCGCGCCCGTTACTTCAACTTCGACCATCTTGCGTGCGCCTTCACCGTCACGCACGACCTGAAGCGCCAGCGATTTCAGAACGCGTGCCAGCGCCTTCTTGAATTCGCCGAGGCGCTTGTCGGAAGCATCTGTAATTTCAGGCGCGCCGCGTTCAGCAGCGGAACCCGTCGCAAACAACATCAGCGTGTCAGATGTGGATGTATCGCTATCAACCGTGACCGCGTTGAAGGTCGGGCCAACGCCCTTGGAAAGCAGGCTTTGCAGCACATCGGATTTGATCGGTGCATCCGTGACGACAAATGAAAGCATGGTTGCCATATCAGGCGCGATCATGCCTGCACCCTTGGCAATGCCATTGATCGTTACCGGAACCTGACCGAGCAGCACCGTTTCAGTGGCCACTTTCGGATAGGTATCGGTAGTCATGATGGCTTTGGCGGCTTCCGTCCAGAAATCATCGCTGGCCGAGCCTGCCATATCGCTCAAAAGGCCCGAGAACTTCGACGCATCAAGCGGCTCGCCGATCACACCGGTAGAGGCAAGAAACACATCGGTCGTATTGCAGCCAACAGCCTTGGCTGCTGCTTCTGCCGTTGCTTCCGTGGCTGCGCGGCCCTTAAGACCGGTAAAGGCATTGGCATTGCCGGAATTAACCACCACTGCGCGTGCCTTGCCATGTGCAAGATTGCGACGGCAGAAATCAACCGGAGCGGATGGGCAAAGCGAACGGGTGAAAACACCTGCCACTTCTGCAGGTTTGTCGAACACCATCAGCATGACATCCGTGCGGCCCTTATACTTGATACCGGCAGCAGCAGTTGCAATGCGCACACCGTGAATGAGCGGCATGGACGGATAATGTTTTGGAGCAAGCGGAGATACGGACGCGGACATGAGTGCCTCTGAAGAGCTGCGATTTGATTATGCCGCATTGGAAATGTTTGCGGCACAAAATCAAGAGATAACTAAAGCGAAATCCGAAAAGTGTGGAGCAGTTTTCGGACAAGATGCGCTCCAAAACAAATGCTTAGAGCATTTCCTCCTATCCGGAGAAAATTGAAACCGCTCTTAAGTCGCAATGAAAAACGCCCCGGAAATCCGGGGCGTTTTTATTTCATTCAAGGATTACTGCTGCGGCTGAGCGGCTGGGGCATCGCCCTCATCGCCCTGTGCCTGTGCCGCTGCCGCTTCCTTCATGGCTTTGTCGACGGCCGGATCCTTATAGTCGATCTTCATGCCGTCGCGCAGCTTCTTGACCATTTCGACATAACGCTCACGCATGATGATCGAACGAATCTGCTCGGAAACCTGATCGAACGCTGGCGGCTGCTTGGTGCGGCGATCTTCAAGCTGAATCACGTGGAAGCCAAACTGCGACTGCACAGGTTCCTTGGTATATTCGCCCGGCTTCAGCGCAAAAGCGGCTTTTTCGAATTCCGGAACCATCTGGCCTTCAGAGAAGTAACCGAGATCGCCACCATTGGCAGCGGTGCCATCGGTCGAGCTTTCCTTGGCGAGATCTTCAAACTTCGCGCCGCCTTCAAGCTTCTTGATGATTGCTTCAGCTTCTTCCTTGGTCTTCACGAGAATGTGACGTGCACGCACTTCGACCTGTGGGGGAATGGCTGCGATTTCCTTGTCGTAACGCGCACGAACATCGGCGTCGGAAATCTTGTCGACAACCGCGTCCTTGAAATATTCGTTATGGAGCGCGCGTTCACGCAGGAACTCCATACGGCTCTTGAATTCATCGCTCTGGTCGAGCTTTTCCTTCGCAGCTTCATCAGCCATCGCCTTGATGTCGATGAGGGCTGCGAGAGCGGCCAGACGGCGCTGTTCAGCCGGAAGGCGTGCAAACTGCGGATCCAGATCACCAGCGGCCTGGTCGACCTCACCTACGGTGATATCCTTACCGTTTACAGTCGCCAGAACCTTTGCAGGATCTTCGGAAGCGGCAGCAGATGCAGGAGCTTCAACTGGCTTTGGTGCAGCATCCTGCGCAAAGGCAACGGTGCCCGAAAAACCTGCCAGTGCAACAGACGTGGCAAGAATGGCAAGAGCCTTGCGGTACGGGGCTTTGAGAATGGCTTTCATATGAGATTCTCTCCTTCGAGACCGCCTACCGGCCCCATGAATGCGGCGGAATTTGGCCCGGGAGGACTGTTGTCCGCGATAAATGACAGGATTTCCGGCCTATCGAGCAACGTTGACATCGCTTGAAGCCCCTCTTATCTGTCCTTCGACTTGTCGTCCAGTAAGCGACCGGGAGAATTACGCGAAAAATGCGCCGTATCCGGCAGCTTTTAAAGCGCAGTTTTCTTGCATTTGTTTCAATACGCGTGAATAAAGCATTCGACATTGCCGGAAGCGCTTCCGGCTGAACGGACAGGAAAGGACCAGGAATGGTCAGCTTTGGCGGCCTCGCCCGCAAGATATTCGGTTCATCCAACGACCGCCAGGTGAAATCACTGCGGGCCCGTGCGGAACAGATTACTGCGCTTGAGAAGAATTACGAAGGGCTTACCAACGAACAGCTTCAGGCGAAGACTGCGGAATTCCGTGCAGCTCTCGCGGAAGGCAAGAAGCTCGACGCATTGCTGCCGGACGCTTTCGCGACGGCGCGTGAAGCCGCCAAACGCGTGCTTGGCATGCGTCCTTTCGACGTACAGCTGATCGGCGGCATGGTGCTGCATGAACGCGGTATTGCTGAAATGCGTACCGGTGAAGGCAAGACGCTGATGGCGACCCTGCCTGTCTACCTCAACGCGCTTGAAGGCAAGGGCGTACATGTGGTGACGGTCAATGATTACCTCGCCAGCCGCGACGCCGAAACCATGGGCAAGCTTTATAACTTCCTCGGTCTGACCGTAGGCGTCATCAAGCACGGCCTCGATGATAATGAGCGTCAGGCAGCTTATGCCTGTGACATTACCTATGCCACCAACAACGAACTCGGCTTCGATTATCTGCGTGATAATATGAAATACGAGCGTGGCCAGATGGTTCAGCGCGGCCACAACTACGCCATCGTCGACGAAGTGGATTCGATCCTCATCGACGAAGCGCGCACGCCACTGATCATTTCCGGTCCGCTTGAAGACCGCTCTGATTTCTACAACCTCATCGACACCTTCATTCCAGCACTTGAGCCGGAAGATTTCGAAATCGACGAGAAGCAGAAGACGGCGATCTTTACCGAAGTCGGCACCGAAAAGGTTGAGCAGCTTCTCGACGCTGCAGGACACCTGAAAGGCGAAAGCCTTTACGACATAGAGAATGTCGCAATCGTCCATCACCTGAACAACGCGCTGCGGGCACATAAACTGTTTCAGCGCGACAAGGATTACATCGTCCGTAATGACGAAATCGTCATCATCGACGAATTCACCGGCCGCATGATGCCGGGCCGCCGCTATTCGGAAGGCCTCCATCAGGCACTGGAAGCCAAGGAAAAGGTTACGATCCAGCCTGAAAACCAGACGCTGGCTTCGATCACCTTCCAGAATTATTTCCGCATGTACACCAAGCTCTCCGGCATGACCGGTACGGCTGCGACAGAAGCGGAAGAATTCGGCAATATTTACGGTCTGGAAGTTCTCGAAATCCCGACCAACCTGCCGGTCAAGCGTCTCGACGAAGACGATGAAGTCTATCGTACGGTCGAAGAGAAATACAAAGCTATCGTGCGCGATATTCAGGCTTCGCACGAAAAGGGCCAGCCGGTCCTCGTCGGTACGACATCGATTGAAAAATCGGAACAGCTTGCAGAGCGTCTGCGCAAGGAAGGCATCAAGGGCTTCCAGGTTCTGAACGCCCGTTATCACGAGCAGGAAGCATTCATTATCGCACAGGCCGGTGTGCCCGGTGCTGTGACCATCGCCACCAACATGGCTGGTCGCGGTACGGATATTCAGCTCGGCGGCAACCTTGAAATGCGCGTGCGTGAGGAACTTTCAGATGTGCCTGAAGGCCCGGAGCTCGACGCAAAAATCGTCGAAATCAAGGCTGACATCGCAAAGCTGAAAGAAAAGGCGCTCGCTGCCGGTGGTCTTTACGTTCTTGCCACTGAACGTCACGAGAGCCGCCGCATCGACAACCAGCTGCGCGGACGTTCTGGTCGTCAGGGCGATCCGGGCCGTTCGAAATTCTTCCTGTCGCTTCAGGACGACCTGATGCGCATCTTCGGCTCCGACCGTATGGACGGCATGCTGCAGAAACTCGGCCTGAAAGAAGACGAAGCCATCGTCCACCCATGGATCAACAAGGCGCTTGAAAAGGCGCAGACCAAGGTTGAAGCACGCAACTTCGAAATTCGTAAGAACCTGCTCAAATACGACGACGTTATGAACGATCAGCGTAAAGTGATCTTCGAGCAGCGCCTTGAAATAATGGATGAAGAAGACCTGACCGAGACAGTGAACGAGATGCGCCACGAGGTCATCGAAGACATGGTCAGGCTGCGTATTCCGAAAGATGCCTACGCTGAAAAGTGGGAAATTGCCGCCCTCAAGGACGACATTCTCACGAAGCTCAACCTCGCCTTGCCTGTCGATGAATGGGCCAAGGAAGAAGGCATCGCTGAGGAAGAGTTTGAAGCTCGCATTAAGGAAGCCGCCGACAAGGCTGCTGCTGAGAAGGCAGAACGCTTCGGTCCGCAGATCATGACTTACATCGAGAAGTCGGTGATCATGCAGTCGCTCGACAATCTGTGGCGCGAACACCTCGTCAATCTCGACCATCTGCGCTCAGTCGTCGGTTTCCGTGGCTATGCTCAGCGCGATCCGCTCAACGAGTACAAGACCGAAGGCTTCGAACTGTTTCAGGCCCTGCTCGCAAACCTGCGTGAAGTAGTTATCACCCAGCTGATGCGCGTCGAAATCGTCCGTGAAGCGCCTCCTGAACCGGAACTTCCGCCAATGACCGGTGTTCATATCGACGGCACCACCGGCGAAAACGACTTTGACGAAAATGCATGGGCCGAACATCAGCAGGATGAACGCATCATCCCGGCTGGAGAACGTGACCCTGCGGATCCGACGACATGGGGCAAGGTTAGCCGTAATGAATCCTGCCCTTGCGGATCAGGCAAGAAATACAAGCATTGCCACGGAGCGTTTGATTAAGCGCATCCCGAAAAGTGCGAAGCGGTTTTCGGAGAAGATGCGCGAAAACGAATAACTGGAGCGCATCCCGAAAAGTGTTATCAGATACCGAACCCTGGCGCGAAATCGCTGGGGTTTTTCTTCATAAGTATAGCGCTTCAGCTTACAGAGCTTGAAAGGGCAAAGCGATACATCACAAATGCGCAAAGAAGACAGCTGGTCACTGCGCACCGTAATTTCAGTAATCTCTTAAAAACTGATATATTCAGAAAGTAATTACCATCTCTTTCAATTTGGCTTCGCTTTGACAGCGAAGGTTTTTTCTTTTTACCTTTGTAAAGAACTACCATCTAATAATCAGCCATCGCAAAACCGGCACAGTGCCGGATGCTTATAAAAGATGATCCTCAAGAAGATCAGCAGAAGTGCGGAACCTTAAACATAGGGGCCGTAACAAACAGGGTTGGCAACGAGTGGGTTTTTCGGCAGCGAAAGCAGCGAGCCAGTTTTTACCTGGCAAGATCGCAGCCAAACTTCGTCCTGTGACGGAGCGGATGGATGCTGTCCTGATGGGAGAAGGCCCACAGGCGAGTGCCCAGCGTTCATCGCTGCTGGCCTTTTCTGTACGTGCGGCGAGCGCTGCCATAGCTCTGCTTTCGCAAGTTATCCTCGCCCGCTGGATGGGTGAGTTCCAGTACGGCATTTTCGTGCTCGTCTGGCTCTCCATGATCATTATCGGTGATCTTGCCTGTTTCGGGCTGCACACCACCATCATCCGATATGTGCCGGAATATATTCAGCACAACCTGCTTAATCCGCTGCGTGGTATTCTTTATACTGGTCGGCTTTTCGCGCTTGGATCAGCCACCGTAATCGCCCTGCTGGGAGCCGTGCTGCTGGTACTTCTGAAAGACCACATAGCGAGCTATTACCTCATTCCGTTCATTCTCGGCTTCATCTGCCTGCCAATGATTACGCTTGGCAATATGCTCGACGGCATTGCCCGGTCGCGTACATGGATCATGATGGCACTGACGCCGAGCTATATCATCCGCCCGCTCCTCGTTCTCATTTTCATGGTCGCAGCTCACGTCGCAGGATTGCCTTCTACTGCTACGACTGCACTTGCTGTTTCCATTGCTGCCACATGGGCAACGACGGTCGGGCAATTGCTGACCCTTGATCGGTCGCTGGCAAAGGATATTCCGTCCGGGCCAAAGGAAATCCATCTGGCGACCTGGATGAAAGTTGCTCTGCCGATTTTCTTTGTCGAAGGGTTTTTCTTCCTTCTGATCAATGTCGATGTGCTGATGGTTGGCCACCTCATGGACCCACAGCATGTGGCAATCTATTTCGTGACAACCAAAATCATGGCACTGGCGCATTTCGTCTATTTCGCCGTCAAGGCAAGCGTTGCACAACGCTATTCCGATCTGTTGCACAGCGGCGATCGTGCCGAATTTGCAAATTTTGCAGAAGCATCGACCCGTTGGACCTTCTGGCCAACATTGTTTCTCGGAGTTGTCATTCTCGCCATGGGCTATCCCCTGTTGATGCTCTTTGGCAGCGTCTTCACACAGGGCTATCCGCTTCTGTTCATTCTGATTATCGGTGTGATTGCACGCGCAAGCGTCGGACCTGCCGAAAGCCTGCTCAACATGTCTGGAAAGCAGAATATCTGCGCCCTGCTCTATGCAGTCACGCTGGCCGTTAACGTCGCGCTTAATCTTCTTCTCATTCCACGCTTTGGCCTGATGGGAGCGGCTTTCTCGACAGCCATTTCGATGCTGCTTGAGGCCGTTCTGCTTTCGACCGCCGTGCACCGCACCATGCAGATCACGATGTTTATTCTTATTCCTGAAAAGCGCACCCGAGACGCCCGCAGCAATAGCTCTGAGGAGACCTTGTAATGGCCGCGAAACCTTTGCTTGAAGAATCCGCAGGCGGACACACAGCCCGCATCATTTCGCAATTATCCGAAAGCCTGCCAGCCCTGGATGCGACCAAGCGGCTGGAGGAAAGCCTGAACAGCCGCGATATTCCACGCAAGTTTGCGATCTACGGCGCATCAGCTGGTTTTGAGCTGCGTGACGAGCTTGACCACCTGAGCAACCGTACGATTGAGCCGAACATCTTTTTCAACGCGCGTTTTCTGGCACCTGCCATGCCACGTCTGGAAGACCGCGAAGTGCGTTTCATGGTCATGCGTGATGAAAACGAAGTTCGTAGCCGGCTGCGTTTTGTCATGCCCTATACGATCGAGCGCCCTGGATTACCGCTTTCCGCACCCGTTATCCGTGCCTGGGCAACGCCTTTTGGTCCGCAGGGCACGCCGCTTATCGACCATGATGATCCGGTCGGTGTCCTGGAAGACCTGTTCGATATTCTGGCACGCGATCATATCAAAATGCCGGAAGTCCTCGTGCTTCCTGAAATGCGAGCCAATGGTGCAGTCGCAAAACTGATCCGTTCGGTCGCGGTCGGTCGACAATTACCCATCGCTTCAATTGAGCAGAAACAGCGTCCGTTCCTCGAAAGCAATCAGGATGGCGAAACCTACATCAAACAGGCTATTGGCGCGCATCATCGTCGCGATTATAGCCGCCTGTGGCGCCGCCTTGCCGAAAAAGGCGAATTCGTGCACCGCATTGCAAGGACGCCGGATGAAGTCCGCCACGCATTCGAACATTTCCTGACATTGGAAGCCAGTGGCTGGAAAGGCCGACGCGGAACCGCCATGGCAGTTGACCGGTTTCGGGCAGCCTTTGCCCGCGAAGCCGTCAACAATCTTGCCGAACGCGACTGCGTTCGCATCCACACATTGGAACTTGCTGGGGAACTCGCTGGCCGTGTGGTTGCCATCCTGATTGTATTCACAGTCTCAGGCGAAGCGTGGACCTGGAAAACCGCCTATGATGAAACGCTTCAGGCCTATTCGCCGGGTACGCTGTTAATGATCGAGGTGGTCAAAAATCACCTTGAGGATACCAACATCACACGTACAGATAGTTGCGCCGTGCCGGATCATCCCGTGATGTCCCGCTTGTTTAAAGAGCGTGAAACCATTGAAACTCTGGTGATTGGTCTTCATCCGGGTGCCGACAAGAATGTTCGACAGGCAGCATCGCAGATCCACCTCTATCAGCGCACCCGCAATCTGACGCGTATCATCCGAAATCGAATCCGCAACTTTACCGAGCGCAAATAACAGGAAATCAAGACAAAAGAAAAAAGACGCGATTACTTGAGATAACATGAATCTGTGCTATCATTGCTTCTGGGAGAGCGCCTGAAATTAGAAAATTGCAGGCGAAAAATGAGGGTCTGATTTGCTTGGCATTGGGTTTTACTCAATTGAGATCAAGTAAATGGATAATAACGACCTTCTTTCGCCGCTCACAAACACCAAAGCGCCTCCCTTGGGAAGGAGATGCGCTATGTTTGAATATCTCACTTATCTGAAAACCCTCGACCTGATTGTGCTTGGCTTTATCGCCTTTCTGGTCTGCTGGAATATTGTCGAGTACAATCTGCGCCGCTGAGGCTAAAGCATGTCGCGCTCAAATGGTTTCATTTAGCGTTAGCGAATATGCCGCAATTAAAGGAATCTGGAGCGAGCCCATGGCTGCGATTAAGCGCGACACGCTCCAGAGAGTATCCGACCTAGCTGACTGAGATCTGCGCTCTAAGATCTGGTTGGTATGCGGTTTGTCTGATCCCGCTTAAGCGTTCTACACTTTTCGGGAGGGGTGAACGTGTGTTTTATAAGATCATAACCTTGTTGATCCCGATGTCACTCAGTTCGGATTTTGCTCTACAACCTCAGCCCAAAATCGGAATCGATTTTTGGAAAGCACGATGTGTAGATTAAATAAATTAGAGCATGCTTTGCGCGCCCAGGAGGGCGCACGATGCTCTGAGCGGCTTTAAAAAGGCCTTTTGGACAGGTAATTTAAGCGTTTTGTTCAAGCCATATCGTCTGTCTCACTGACTTCGCGGCTCAACCTGAAAGTATAATCGGTCAAGCCGCTTGAGGGCGATTGACCTTGTTTCGTTTAGCCGGTATATCCCTCCCCGCTGTCCGTCTTTGGACCATATCAGACTGCATTGGCAGTTATGTGCGGGTGTGGTGGAACTGGTAGACGCGCCGGACTCAAAATCCGGTTCCGAAAGGAGTGTCGGTTCGATTCCGACCACCCGCACCATTTATCCCACCACCCGTTATTCAAGCTGCTTCAAGAGCCTGTGCGAGATCTGCAATCAAATCATCAGGATGTTCAATGCCAATCGACAGGCGAATTGTTGATTCGAGCACCCCTATCCGCTCACGCACCTCAACCGGAACACCGGAATGCGTCATTGCAGCGGGATGACTTGCAAGCGATTCTGTTCCGCCAAGACTGACCGCAAGCTTCATGATCTGCAAAGCATTCAGGAAACGGAATGCCGCCGCCTGCCCGCCTTTGATATCGAATGAAAAGGTCGAGCCCGCGCCCGAGCACTGACGTTTGAACAATTGGCCAACAGCAGAAGCCTGATCTGAAAATGGCAAATAATGCAGCTTTTCAACCTTTGGATGCTCGCGCAGGAACTCGGCAATTGCCAGAGCATTCTTGTCCGCACGGTCCATACGAATACCCAGCGTTTCAAGCGAGCGCCCCAGCATCCAGCAAGAATGCGGATCAAGCTGTGTTCCAATCGCCCCACGCAGTGCCTTTATCTGCTTGACGACGGCCTTCGCACCAAGAACAGCACCGGCGATCAGATCGGAATGGCCACCAACATATTTGGTCAGCGAGTAGAGCGAGATATCGGCACCATGTTCAAGCGGCTTCTGGAAAACAGGGCCGAGCAAGGTGTTATCGCAAACGATGACCGGACGGGCTCCTTCCTGCTTCGCTGCTATCTTATCGGCAACGCGCCGGATGGCTGCGATATCGACCAGACTGTTGGTCGGATTGGCGGGCGTTTCAATCAGGATGACCGAGACTCGCCCCTTGTTTGTGGCTTCATCGGCAGCCTCTTCAATCGAAGCTTCATGCACACCATCGGCAAAGGCCACAGCCGCAACATTGAAATTATGGAAAGTCTTCGCGAGCAATGTTTCTGTGCCACCGTAAAGCGGCTGCGAATGCAGGATTACGTCTCCAGGGCGCGCAAAAGCAAACAAGGTTGTCGCAATTGCCGACATGCCGGACGAGAACAACGCGCAACTCTCGGTCCCTTCGTAAACGGCAAGACGATCCTCCACGATCTCGCTGTTGGGATGATTGAAGCGTGAATAGACAAGACCCGCACCAACCCCTGCGGGCGGCTCTTTACGGCCGGAAACGAAATCGAAGAAATCGCGCCCGTCTTCGGCAGTCTTGAAAACGAAGGTCGAGGTTAGAAACACCGGTGGCTTGACTGCCCCCTCGGAAAGCTCGGGGTCATAGCCGTAATTCAGCATCTGGGTTTCTGGATGAAGTACATGATTACCGATGCTGGTCTTGTTTGGACGAGGCGCGGTCATGTTTGTCTCCTGTAAAAGATACTCCCGCTCAACAAAGTGAGCAGGAACAGCTTATCAGAGACGTTTGGGAATCTTCTTGCGTTGTTGACCGCTCAATCGAGCGGCCACGAACAATAATCCGTGTTCATCGTCGCGCGGACTGCGCAGCTTACTTGACCACCAGCACCGGAACAGCGCTCAGCGACAGCACTTCCGCGGCCTGACTGCCCAGCAGCAGCTTGTTGACGCCGCGACGGCCATGCGATGCGATGACGATCAGATCGCAATGCTTGTGCTTGGCCGCCTCGATAATCCCCTGTGCTGGTGACTGGTTCTCAATGTGAAGAACCTCAGCAGAAACATCTACGCTCTCGGCTTTTGCCTTTGCCTTCGCGAGAAGCTCGGCGGCAGCTTTGGTTATAGCCTCACGATATTCCTGAAAGGCCGCTGGGCTTGATGCCCACTCAGCAGCCACAACAATGCCATAGGATGGCAGAAGTTCGGTCACCGAAACAAACAACACCTTTGACCCAAGTTGCTTTGCAAGAGCAAGCCCCTGGTCCACGCCCTTATCGGCGAGTTCAGATCCATCGGTTGCGATCAAAATAGACTTATACACGGTTCATGCCTCCAGATTGCAGTTGTTAACCGATCATGCCTGTCCTGACGCAAAGAGCATTGATACGGATCAATGAAGTATTTGAGCTAAAAGTGCGAAGCGGTTCCAACGATTCAATCTCAACTGGGACCGTTCCAAGACAGCAAAAGCTTATAGACATGAGAAGCTTGTCGAAAGACCGGGGACAAGGTTTTAGTGCCAGGAATGACCGATTTTCGTACAAATGATCGTGCACCCTGCTGATGCCCGATAACCTGGAATTATCTTCTAAGTACAACTCCTTTAAAGAATATAATTCCAATTATATGCGATCCGAAGCACGGTCCCAGCTATGCTTTTGCGCCATTTCCTCTTAAACTTCGCGTCAAACAGAAGGAGATTTTTCCATGAGCAAGCCCCTTGGCGCGAAAGACGGCGAAACTGCAGGTCGCGGTCGCATCTATGATTCCATTCTCGACACCATCGGCAACACACCTCTGGTCCGCATCGACAAATTTGCCAAGGAAAACGGCGTCGAAGCTAACCTGCTGGTAAAGCTGGAATTCTTCAACCCATTGGCAAGCGTCAAGGATCGCATCGGTCTTGCACTGATTGAAGCGCTTGAAGCGCAGGGCAAAGCTGTTCCTGGCAAGACCGTGTTTGTGGAACCAACCTCCGGCAACACCGGTATTGCGCTGGCATTTGCAGCCGCCGCCAAGGGCTACCGTCTGGTGCTGACCATGCCTGAAACCATGTCGGTTGAACGTCGCAAGCTTCTCAAGCTGCTCGGTGCCGAACTCGTGCTGACCGAAGGCCCGAAAGGCATGAAGGGCGCTATCGCCAAGGCAGAGGAAATCGCAGAAGGCAATCCGAATGCGATCATCCCACAGCAGTTCGAAAACCCAGCCAATCCTGAAATTCATCGCCGCACAACGGCTGAGGAAATCTGGAATGACACCAAGGGCGAAGCCGACATCCTGATTTCCGGCATTGGCACCGGCGGCACCATTACCGGCGTCGGTCAGGTCATCAAGTCACGCAAGCCATCGTTCAAAGTGATCGCTGTAGAACCTAAGGATTCCCCGGTTCTTTCGGGCGGTACACCCGGTCCGCACAAGATTCAGGGCATCGGCGCAGGCTTTGCACCAAAGACGCTCGACACAGAAATCTATGATGAAGTGGTGACTGTCTCCAACGAGGATTCTTTTGCCAATGCACGCCTGATTGCGCGTCTTGAAGGCATTCCTGTCGGCATCTCGTCGGGTGCGGCGCTCACAGCCGCCATCGAAGTCGGCAAGCGCCCGGAGAACAAAGGCAAGAATATTGTCATCATCATTCCGTCCTTTGCCGAGCGCTATCTTTCGACCGCGCTGTTTGAAGGTCTGGAATAAGATCGCAGCCTGAACCCAACAAACAAAAAGCCAGAGCGGTCATCCGCTCTGGCTTTTCTGTTGCCTGAAACTCAGTTCATCTCCAACAAAAGCCTGACAGGCTTTGCTTCTGAAAATGAGAACCGAAGCTCAGTGTTTAGTTTGCCGTGCGTGCCGCGCAAGCCGGACCCGGGCCGCGCATATAATGGCGCTCGGGCCTGTAGCTTGGTGCGACGAACTCACGGATGACATTAACGCTGTCACGTAGCTGAACGATAATGTTCATCGCCTTCACCTCATCAAGAATTTGCTGCTCGAAAGTGATGTTCGCCAAGCGCCCGCAGGGGCCGAGTTAAATGCTTTTTAGCTTCCGAACATCTTAATGAAAACTTTAACGATTAAAGATGAATAACTCCTAAATCTGCAGAGTTAACAGTAAGTTAATGGTAACGATATTCAGGTTTTCCACAGACGTGAGAAATTAGACACAATTAAAAAAGCCGGTGTGAATACACCGGCTTTGTCAGAAAAGCATAAAGGTTTTATCGCGTCGGAACCGGATGTTCGCCACGGTAGTCATAGAAACCGCGGCCCGTCTTGCGGCCAAGCCATCCCGCCTCAACATATTTGACCAAAAGCGGGCATGGGCGATATTTGGAATCGGCCAGTCCGTCATGCAGCACCTGCATGATCGAAAGGCAGGTATCAAGGCCGATGAAATCAGCAAGCTGCAGCGGCCCCATAGGGTGGTTGGCACCAAGCTTCATCGCCGTATCGATGGCTTCCACGCTGCCCACACCTTCATAAAGCGTGTAGATCGCCTCATTGATCATTGGCAGCAGGATACGATTGACGATGAAGGCCGGGAAATCTTCGGCAACCGTTACGGTCTTGCCGAGTGCCGTTACGAAATCCTTTGATTTGCGGAACGTATCTTCTTCAGTCGCAATACCGCGCACCAGCTCAACCAGCTTCATCAGCGGTACCGGATTCATGAAGTGAATACCGATGAAACGCTCCGGACGATCTGTGGTTGACGCAAGTCGCGTGATGGAAATCGACGATGTATTGGTTGCGACAATCGCTTCCGGGTTCAGGATCGGACAAAGCTGCGCGAAAATCTTGCGCTTGACGGTCTCGTCTTCTGTCGCTGCCTCGATGGCCAGATCGACGCCCGCCAGATCTTCCATGGAATTCGCTGCACGGATCAGCTTCATAGCATCGGCGCGCTGTTTCTCTTCCAGCTTACCAGATGACACCTGTCGCGCCATGTTGCCATTGACTGTGGCAATACCCTTTTCCAGCCGGTCTGCCGCCGCATCATGCAAAAGCACGTCGTATCCTGCCAGCGCACAAACATGGGCAATTCCGCTTCCCATCTGTCCCGCGCCAACAATGCCTACCGTCTTGATCGCCACAGTCTCAACTCCTTCACGCTCCCGCCCAATAGCGGAGATCTGCTTGAGTATATCATCCATTCTTCAAATACAGGGAACCTGTATCTGGCCCGCATTCAGCCCCATACCAAGCCCCTTACCAAGCCCCTTACCAAGCCTTGTATCTGACATTGCTTGAAAGCCCGGTTAACAAGACAGCTTGCCTGTTAAAATGCAATCCTAAACTTCAGGTCGAGTTTTCAGCAATGCTTATAAAGAACCCGTCCGAACACCGGCAGAAACTCGGCGCAAAGGACGGGCAACAAATGAGCAAGGCGGCAGATTTCCCTGCCGCCTTTCTTATAATCAGAGCGCTTTTTCGAGCTCCGGCAGCACGGTGAAGAGATCGCCGACCAACCCATAATCGGCGACCTGGAAGATCGGCGCTTCTTCGTCCTTGTTGATCGCAACAATCACGCGGCTGTCTTTCATGCCAGCAAGATGCT
>RCUT01000699.1_pt1 | contig 17020 bp, 15 predicted proteins | sample 2166171 | NCBI WGS metagenome assembly RCUT01 (sample SAMN09932757, study PRJNA488358) | compost metagenome | isolation source: compost soil in 4-hydroxybenzoic | place: Germany: Experimental Botanical Garden
CGCTGAGGCTGCCGTTGGCGCGACCGCTGACCTCGCCCCATTGGAACTCGGCGGCAGGCGCCTGCAGAGATATCGCGCAGGCAAGCGGTGTGAGGGTTCGGAGTGCGGTGCCGAGCCAGGGACGGGTCGGGCAAGGGCCTGACTGCGGAAAAGACATGAGGCTGTTCCTCGTAATTGTTCTTGTTCGAAGGCGCTGGAGAGTCCGGCGCTAAGCAAGCCTATCCTCGGCAGGTGATGCTCAAATAGTTCATAATTGTCATCATGTGATGCATATGAGTTATCAAAGATGCTGACCCTCAGACAGCTCCGACACATGCAGGCCGTGGCGCGCCACGGCAGCATCCACCGTGCGGCCGAACAGCTGCATATCACCCAGCCCGCGCTGACGCGCAGCCTGGCCACGCTCGAAGAGATACTCGGCGTGCGCCTTTTCGATCGCAGCAAGAGCGGCATGCAGGCCACCGAGTTCTGCCTGGGTATTCAGCAACGCTGCGAACAGTTGCTCCTGGAGGCGGCGGAACTGGAGCGCGAGGCGGGTCTGTATCGCAGCTTGGAGTCCGGCCATCTGTGCATCGGCTTTGGCAGGGCATTGCGCGACCTGGTGTTGCGCAACGTGCTGCCCCGTTTCGTCAGCCAGCATCCGGGTATCAGGCTTGAACTGGTGGATGGCACGCCGGACGAACTGTCGGTTGGGCTGGTGGGGCGCAGGTTCGACCTGCTGATCGCCGGCTACATGAGCTATGCCGGGATGGAGGGACTCAAGTGCGAGCAACTGCGCAGCTACGCGATGGCGGTCTATGTGCGCGGCGACCATCCGCTGGTGGGGCGGACACGGATGTCCTTGGCCGACCTGATGAGGTACCCGATGATCTCGCCCACCATGCTTTCCGATGCCCATCCTTTCAGGCGCGAGGTGGCGGCGGTTTCCGAACTCAATGTGCAGGTTCTCGGCGGCGACTATTCGGTGCTGTGGCCGGTCCTTGCTTCCAGTGACTGCTGGATGGTGGCGCCCGAGCATGAGTGCGTCGAGGAATTGGCAGATGGTCGGCTCGCCGTTCTCGATGTGGCGGGCTGGACGCTCACCAGCGAACTCAGCGTCATCGAGCTGCAGGGGCGTTCACGCTCGCCTGCCGCGCAGCGCTTCATCGAGCTGTGCGAAGACCTGCTGCCCTGATGACCGATCCGGTGGAATCTTCGGGATGGATAGCCCGCCGTCGCCGGCGGGCGTGTGCCTCGGGTGCGGACGTCAGCTCGCCAGCGGCTCCACCAACTGCTGCAGGCGCCTGAATTCGCGGACCAGCAGATAGAGACAGATGGGTACCACGATCAGGTCGATGCCGATGTGAAACAGGCTGAACGGGTTTTCGTGCACCAGCAGGTAGCGCGCCGCGCCGCAGATGCCGCCTACGGTCGGCAGGTACGCGCCCAGCCACAGGCCGAGGTTGCCCCCCCGTAGCAGCAGGTAGCCGATGACCAGGTATATGGCGCCGAAACTCGCCGCTCCCACCACGTTCGGGACGAAGCCGTAAACCCAGAGCTGCGACAGGTGTGTACCGCCCGATAGGAGCATGAGCACGCCGGCGAGCCGGCGCGCCATCACAAGCGTCTGCCGGTTCATGGCGCGTCGCCCTGGCCGAGGCTGCCGGCGATGCTTCGAAAGACTACGAGCGCTTCTTCAGCGGTCTTCTTCGAATCAAAATTCGGGTCGGTGGTGAGCTGCACCACGACCAGGCGTTTTGCCGGGTTGATGTAGAGCATTTGCCCGCCAAAGCCCAGGCCCATCAGTTCATGGTCCTTGCCGACGGGAACGAACCACTGATGGCTGTAGCCGAAGGCCGGCCGTGCTTCGAGCTGTTGCAGGAAGGGCGCTGTCGGCTGTGCGCTCTCTTCCAGCCAGGCCTTGGAAACGATCTGCTGGCCCTGCCATTGACCGTCCTGGAGCACCATCTGCCCGATTCGTCCCACATCGCGCAGGCGTGCGTTGAGGCCCATCCAGGTCTGCTCGATGGCGGTCTTGTCGTCGGACTGGTCCAGCAGCCAGTAGGCATCGCCCTCGGCACCGATGCGTGACCACAGATTGCGTTCCATGAAGGTCGAGACGCTCATGCCGGAAACGCGCTCCAGCAGGGCTCCCAGTACCTGGGTGTTGGTGTTGGCGTAGAGCCAGTGCTCACCATGCTTGCCGTCGCCGGCCGGCTGGGCGCCGGCGGGATGTGGCCGCAGCGACTCGCCACAGGCGAAGCTCTTGCCGGCGGCGGCCTGGATGTCGCGTCCGCGCCCCGAGGCCTTGGGATCTTGGCCGGGATAGGCGATGGCGGTGGTCATGTCGAGTACCTGGCGAACCGTCGCCGTTTCGTAGGCGCTGCCCTTCAGCTCGGGCAGGTAGCGGATTATCGGGTCGTCAACGCTGGCGATGAGCTTCTGGTCCAGCGCGATGCCCACTAGCAGGGAAACGACGGATTTGGTCATGGAGTTGAGCAGCAGGGGCGTGTCCGGCCCATTGCCGTTGAAATACTGCTCGTTTCGCACCTTGCCATCCTGCAGGACCAGGAAGGCGCTGGTCCGGGTCGCGGCGAGGAACTCGTCAAGCCTTTGCGACTTGCCGTCATAGCTGAACTCGACATTGCCCAGCGGCACTCCCTGCGCCAGGGGCGAGAGCTGGCCCGAGGCGTGGACCAGGCGGCTGGGATAGTGCTTGTAGGCATTGCGGTAGTTCTCCGGCGCCTCAGGTGTTGCGCTGGAGAAATAACGGGCGACGACCTGCAGCTTCTCCGGCGGGCAGGAGTCGGCGAACGCGGGCGTGGTGATCGCGCCGAGCAGACTGGCGAGGCAGGTGAGACGCCAGATGTGTCGCGAGCTGCGAGCCAGTGTGGTGGGCGAAAGGTTCGGCCTGGGCATTGATGGAGTCCTTGTTCAACTTGTTTTTATGGGAATCGAGTGAATGGCATTTGGGAATGCGGCCCTTCCTCGACAGGCGCGACCATAGTCCTTTGCAGTGATGCTAGATATTTTAAAAAAGTTATCCATGGATGCATTTAATGCATCCATGGAGTGCGGCGATGTCGCGAAAAGGGCTTGCCCGACTGTCATAAGAGCTTGAACGTGTAGCTGAGAATCAGCCGGTTCTCGTCGATGTCCGAACGGTAGTTGGAGCGTGCCGTGACGTTGCGAATGCGCACGCCGACGCCCCGCAGCGCGCCGCTCTGCACCACGTAGCCGATATCCAGGTCGCGCTCCCGGTCCTGGCCCTCGAAGCCCCGGCCGGTGGTGACGTTGTCGCCGGTTACGTAGCGCAGGGTGGTGGTCAGTCCCGGAATGCCGAGGGCGGCAAAGTCGTAGTCGTGGCGGACCTGCCAGGAGCGTTCGTCTGGCGCGGCGAACTCGTAGGTGGGCAGGGTGTTGCCCAGCGGATTGGTGTTGGCGCCGACCTGGATGAAGCCGTCGTCGCCACCGATCTGCTGGTAGCCCAGGTAGAAGGTGTGCCCTCCGCGCTTGGCCGACAGCAGGCTGAAGAAGGCCTGGTTGTCGTATTTGCCGGCGATGCTGCGGCCGTCGTCTCGGGCGTCGAAGTAGCCGGCATTGATGCCCAGGGTCCAGTCACCCAGGGGCTCGGCGTGCTTCAGGCTGTAGAAACGCTGCTGGTAGATGTCTTCCAGCTGCGCCTGCCATAGGCCCAGGGTGGTGCGATTGCCGTTGAAGGCGTAGTCGGCTCCAGCGTAGTTGAAGCGGTCGCTGGTGAAGCCGGCGAGCCGCGCGGGGTTGATCGGGTCGTTGACCAGCGCGTACATCTCCTGGTCATTGGAGGAGTCGCGCAGGCGCGTGGAACGGAACTGGCCGGCGTTCAGGGTCAGGCCGGGCAGCTCCTTGGAGACCAGCATGGCGCCCTGGTAGGTCGGCGGCAGCAGGCGCAGGTCGCTGAACACCAGCACTGGCAGGTTGGGTTGCAGCTCGCCGATCTTCAGCTCGGTGTTGGAGACCTTCAGCTTGAGCGCCGCGCCCAGGCGGCTGTACTCGTCCGCCGCCTCGCCGTCGCCATGCACCGGCAACAGCCCGGAGCGGGTGCGGTCCGGGCTGCTGTCGAGCTTGATGCCGAGCAGGCCGATCAGGTCGACGCCGACGCCGACGGTGCCGGGCGTGTAGCCGGAACTGGCATTGAGGATGAAGCCCTGCGCCCATTCCTCTGCCTTGGACTGCTTGTTGGGGCCGACAAGGTCGGAGAAGTCGCGGCTGAAGTAGTAGTTACGCGCCTGCAGCGTGGCGCTGGCGCCTTCGATGAAGCCGGCCTCGTCGGCCAGCAGCTCGGGGGCCAGGCCCAGGGCCAGGCAACCGCCGAGGGCGCCGGTGAAGCGGTGGGGATTGCGTAGAACGGGTGCGTGCATGGGGAGATGACTCCGGAATCCGGGCAAGACGATCCCGCCGGACCAGGCCGAGGGCCTGTCCGCGAGTACGTTCTGAAGGGGGAGGCGGGCTGCGGGGTTGGCGGGGCACCAGGGCCCCGCCGCCGCTACACAGTCGCCAGGTCGACCTGTATCAGCGGTTGACCAGCTTCGCCGGCAGGGCGATCACCAGGAAGCAGCTGAGCAGCAGGCAGCCGGCGAAGAACCACAGGGCCGCCTGGCCATTGCCGGTGAGGTCGATCACCAGGCCCATCAGCGAGTTGCTCACCAGGCCGGCGATGTTGGCCACCGAGCAGGCCAGGGCAAAGCCGGTGGCCGCCGCGGTGCCCTTGAGGAAGGTCGCCGGCAGGCTGAAGAACACCGGTACGGCGCCGATTATCGCGGCCGAGGCGATGGCGAACAGCAGCACGGTCATCGCCACGTTGTGGTTGAAAAAGGTGCTGCTGGCCATGGCGATGGCGCCGACGATGAAGGGCACGATGATGTGCCAGCGGCGTTCGCGATGGCGGTCGGAACTGGCGCCGATCAGCAGCATGCCGAGCAGCGCGGCGAGGCTGGGCAGGGCGGTCAGCAGGCCGATGTGGAAGGTATCGGCGACGCCGGCGTTGCGGATGAATGTGGGCATCCAGAAACCCATGGCGTAGGCGCTGAGCAGGATGGAGAAGTCGATGCCGCCGAGCATCCACACCTTCAGGTTGAAGAAGCCGTCCTTGAAGCTGTGCTTGCTGCCCTTGCCTTCGGCGTCGTCGGCCTGCAGTTCACTGGCCAGCAGCGCCTTTTCGTCGTCCGAGAGCCACTTGGCCTGCTCGAAGCGGTTGGGCAGCGCCCAGAAGGTCAGGATGCCGAGCAGCACGCTGGGAATGGCCTCCAGCAGGAACAGCCATTGCCAGCCTTGCAGGCCGTTGACCAGGTGGAAGTGGCCCATGATCCAGCCGGACAGCGGGCCGCCGATGACGCTGGACAGCGGCAGGCCGATCATGAACAAGGCGATGATCCGCCCGCGCCTGTAAGTGGGGAACCACATGGTCAGGTAGTAGAGGACACCGGGCAGGAAACCGGCTTCGGCGGCGCCGAGGAGGAAGCGCAGGATATAGAACTGCGTCGAGGTGGTGACGAACATGGTGCAGGCCGAGAGCAGGCCCCAGGTGATCATGATGCGGGCGATCCACAGCTTGGCGCCGACCTTCTCCAGCACCAGGTTGCTCGGCACTTCGAAGAGGATGTAGCCGACGAAGAACAGGCCGGCTCCAAGGCCGTAGGCCGCCTCGCTGAATTGCAGGTGTTCGAGCATCTGCAGCTTGGCGAAGCCGACGTTGATGCGGTCGAGGTAGGCGGCCAGATAGCAGAAGCACAGGAAGGGGATGAGCCTCCAGGTGATCTTGCGATAGAGCTCCTGGGTTCCGTTGCCAGCCATGCTGGGGGCGGCGGTTGCATTCGCGAAAGGCATTGTTGGGTCTCCTGGCGGTGACTTGTGGTTGTTGTAAAGCCAGTAGTTGTCGACGCTCTGGGAGCGCCGCCAACCAGGCGGCTTCCAAGGGCAGCGTCAGGGCCCCGCGAGCTGTAGCGGGGCGGCCGCCCGGTCGAGCGGGCGGCAATTCGGGACGGGCGCCGGGCGCCGTTCCTCTCGTTGGTTATCGGTTTCCTTGGCCGGGCTCAGTCGGCCAGGCGCGTGAGTTGCTCCATGGCTTCCTGCCGGCTGATGACATCGCCGTACTTGCTGTCGATGTCGAACAGGTTGGCTTCGTGGGGGGCGGGATGGCGGTCACCGACGCATTCGCGTACCACTATGGTGCGAAATCCGTGTTGCACCGCGTCCACCGCGCTGGCGCGGATGCAGCCGCTGGTGGAGCAACCGGCCAGCACGAGGGTGTCGATACCCTGGGCGTGCAACAGCGAGGCCAGGCTGGTGCCGAAGAATGCGCTGGCGTACTGCTTGGTGACAACCGGCTCATCGTTACGCGGGACTACCTGCGCGCAGAACTCCGCGAAGGGATTGCCCTCCACCATGTCCTTCATCACCGGTGCCTTCTGCACCCAGATGCCGCCATCGGCGAAATGCCCGGGCTGGTAGCGGATGTTGGTATGCACCACGGGAATCCCCAGGTTCCTCGCCAGGTCCAGCAGGCCGGCGGCCTGCTCCACCGCCTCGACCACGGCGGGGGCATAGAGCGGCGCCCCCGGGGTGGTGTAGCCCTGCATGAAGTCGATCAGCAGCAGGGCCGGCTTGCGCCCGAAGCCGATGCGCTGGCCCCAGACGCCCTGGTAGTTGTCGCTCGCGCTCTGCACGTCGTTCATGGCCGTCTCCTGGTCAGTAGGCGCCGGACAGCAGGGCGCCGGCGCCGGGTACGACCGGCTCCAGGTCCAGTGCCTTGAGCATGGCGTAGGTGGTGGCGATGGCCGCGGTGACCACCGGCTTGCCGGTCTGTGCCTCGACCTTGGCCACCGCCGGCAGGGACTGCATCTGCACGCAGGCGGAGAGCACCACCACGTCGACACCTTCGAGGTCCATGCCGGCGACTATGCCGGGCAGGTTGGCCGGGTCGTGGCGGGCCACTTCGAGGTTGTCGGGGATCTCCAGCGCGCGCCAGTCCTGCACCTCGAAGCCTTCCTCGCGTATGTAGTTCACCACCAGCTCGGTGAGGGGCTTCATGTAGGGCGCGACGATGGCGATGCGTTTCGCCTTCATCACCTTGAGCGCTTCCACCAGGGCGCCGGCGCTGGTGATCACCGGCGCGGTGCCGTCGTTGTCGGCGGTGGCCTGGCGCAGGCGCCGCTCGGACTGGCGGTGGTAGCCCAGGCCCATGGCCATGATGGCCACCAGGCAGGCGTAGCCGAGCACGTCGACCTTGGCGTCGGACAGTTCCAGGGCGCAGCGGTCGGACTCGGCGTCCATGGCCGCCAGTTCTTCCTTCTTCACCTGCTTCATGCGCATGCGGCTGGAGTGGAAGGTGAAGCGTTCGGGGCGGATCGCCTGGCGCGCCATGAGCATCGCCGGGATCTCGGTTTCCATGGTGGTGTTGGAGCTCGGCACTATCTGGCCGATGCGGTAGGGCTTGTTCATGGCGTCGTCCTTCTTCAATCGATGGGCTGGCCGAGGAAGTCGCCGAAGGATTCGAGGAAGCCTTCGAGGTCGTCCCAGGGAATCATGTGGCCGGCGTTTTCCACGCGGGCGATACGGATGTCGGGCTTGAGCTCGCGGATCTCCGCTTCGTCCACCGGCTGGATCACTCCGCCACGGCCGGCCACCATCAGCAGCGCCGGCTGGGCGACGCGGGGCAGGTCCTGGTGGATATCCACCTGGTGGAAGTCGTCGAAGGCACGGACGATGGCCGGCTCGAAGCAGGTGTGCAGCCATTCGGCGCGCAGCTGCAGTTGTTCGTGGGTCCAGCTCGGGCAGAAGGCACGCATGGCCTCGGCGTCCATGCCTTGCGTGGCCTGGCGGATGGAGTCCACGTACCAGGGCAGCTTGCTCGGGTACTCGCGCCGGCCGGGGCCGGACACCGGCGGGTCGACCAGCACCAGGCGTTGCAGCCCCGGCGCACCGAGGGCGGCGGCGCGGATGGCGAAGCGCGCGCCCATGGAATGCCCCAACAGGTGATAGCTGGAAAGACCCAGCGCCTCGGCGAAGGCCGGGATGTCGGCGGCGCAGGCGTCTGTGCCGTAGTCCAGCGCGGGACCGCTGGACGACAGGCCGCGGCCGCGCACATCCAGCACATAGGTATCGAAATGCCGGCCCAGGCGCTCGGCGACGAAGCCCCAGGTGATCGCCGGGCTGGTGATGCCGGGCACCAGGATCAGCGCCTGGCCCTTGCCGCCGTAGCGCAGGTAATGCTGGCGGATGCCGTTGGCCTGGACGTTGCCGCCCTCGATGAAGGTGCTCATGCGGCGACCCCGGATTTCAGTTCCTGGGCGTAGAGGTCATAGCCGTAGACCCAGGCCGGGTCTTCCTGGGTGCGCAGGAAGGTGTTGGCGTTGGATACGGCCTGCACGCGGGAGGCGCGTTCCTTGCGGTTGCACTCGTACAGCTCGAAGGCACTGCGGTAGTCGGCCAGGCCGGTCTCCTGCAGGCAGCGGGTGAGCATGGCGGCGTCCTCGATGGCCATGCAGGCGCCCTGGGCCATGTGCGGCTTCATCGGGTGGCAGGCATCGCCCAGCAGCACCAGGCGGCCACGGCTCCAGAGGGGCAGCGGGTTGCGGTTGCGCAGCGGCCACTTGGTGATGTCTTCGGTGGAGCGGATCAGCGCCTGGACGGTGGGGTGGTAGCCCGCGAAGGCGGCCAGCATCTCCTCCTGGCTGCTGTCGACGAAGGCGCCCTGGAAGTCCCAGGCGTCGTGGGGAACGCCGGTGACGAAGTAGTACTCGTCGCGCTTGCCGGTGGTGTAGTAGACCATCATGTGGCGATCCTCGGTCCACCACTTCACGCAGTCCTCGAACACATCGGCGTAGCGGGCCAGGTGCTCGCCGCGAATCAGCGCGCGGTGGGCGACCCAGCCGCTGTAGATCGGGGCTTCGGCGCCCAGCAGCTCTTCACGGATCTTCGAATGGATGCCGTCGGCGCCGATGACGATGTCGGCACGGGTGCTGGTGCCATCGGTGAAGTCCAGGCGCACCTGGTCACCCTCGTCCTCGATCTTCTCCAGGCGTTTGCCGAAATGCACGGTGCCGGGCTGGATGCTGGACATCTGCAGCGCGTGCAGGTCGCCGCGGTGCACGGTGATGTAGGACGCGCCGTATTCCCGGCGGGCGAACTCGCCCAGGGGGATACGCGAGAGGTAGTCGCCGCTCACGCCGTCGCGGCTGAACCAGAAGTCCGGGTGGGAGCCCATCAGCTCCAGCTGCTGCTCCAGGCCCATGCGCCGGAAGATCTTCATCACGTTCGGGCCGATATGGATGCCCGCTCCCAGCCGGGAGAACTCCGGCGCCTGCTCGAATACCTCGACATCGAATCCTGCCTGCTGCAGCAGCGTGGCGGCGGCCGCGCCGCCCAGGCCTGCACCGACAACAGCGATCTTCTGCTTACCCCGCATGGGCTTCTCTCCTCTTCTTGTGTGATTTCAGGCGGGGCATCCCGCGAGACAATTTAAGTGTATACGCTATAAATTTTTGTTGTGAAGAGAGTGCGCAAAAAATATTCAAACAGACGCTTGAGCTCGTAATTTTGGGCTGTGTTACCTGTAAATACAGGGTTTGTGTTGGTTGGTAACGTTCTTTAGTGGCAGTTGCGGTTCGCCGTTTTATGGTGTTTTATCTGTAATTAGTGGTGTATACGCTATAAATATGCACTTGCATGAAGCGCCGCGCACCCAGCGGGTGCGCCGGCCCACAGCCACCACCCAGGTTAATCAGGAGAAACGAAATGCCGGTTAGCGATAGCGAACTGACCCAGATGTTCGAGCACGTGTTGAAACTGTCCCGCGTGGACGAGACGCAGAGCGTCGCGGTGCTCAAGAGCCATTACTCCGACCCGCGCACGGTGCGGGCGGCCATGGATGCGGCGCAGCGTCTGAAGGCCAAGGTCTATGCCGTCGAACTACCGTCCTTCAATCACCCGCGGGCCATGGGCAACGACATGACCGCCTACTGCGGCGACACCGCGCTGACCGGCAATCCGGCGGCCCAGCGTGCCCTGGAAGCGGCGGACCTGATCGTCGACACCATGATGCTGCTGCACTCGCCGGAGCAGGAGCAGATCCTCAAGACCGGCACGCGCATCCTGCTGGCCGTGGAGCCGCCGGAAGTGCTGGCGCGCATGCTGCCCAATGAAGAGGACAAGCGCCGGGTGCAGGCCGCCGAGGTGCTGCTCAAGCAGGCGCGCAGCATGCACGTGCGCTCGAAGTCCGGCAGCGATTTCCACGCCCGACTCGGCCAATACCCGGCCGTCACCGAATACGGCTATGCCGACGAGCCGGGGCGCTGGGACCACTGGCCGAGCGGCTTCCTCTTCACCTGGCCGGACGAGGAGAGCGCCGAAGGCACCCTGGTGCTGGATGTCGGCGACATCCTGCTGCCGTTCAAGACCTACTGCCGCGAGCGCATCACCCTGGAAATCGAGAAGGGCTTCATCACCGGCATCCACGGCGGTTTCGAGGCCGAGTACCTGCGCGACTACATGAAGTACTTCAACGACCCCGAGGTCTACGGCATTTCCCATATCGGCTGGGGCCTGCAGCCGCGCGCGCAGTGGACCGCCATGGGGCTGCACGACCGCAACGACGGCATGTGCATGGACGCCCGCGCCTTCTACGGTAACTTCCTGTTCTCCACCGGCCCCAATACCGAGGTGGGTGGAAAGCGCAAGACCCCGTGCCACATGGATATCCCGCTGCGCCATTGCGATATCTACCTCGACGACCAGGCCGTGGTGCTGGCTGGCGAGGTGGTGGCGCCCGAGGCATCCAAGGCCCGCTAACGCCTGTCATGCTTGGTTATACTGGCCGAGCTTCGCCGCCTGGCGGCCCGGCCAGTACAGCCAAACCCATTGCCCGAAACCTGGATCATGTCTGCAGAAACCGACCTGGCGCCCGGCGCCGCCCCGCACTCGAACGAAGCCCCCTACGACGTCACCGAGCAGATCGGCCACCTGCTGCGCAAGGCCTACCAGCGGCATACGGCGATCTTCCAGCAGAACGCCTGCGACCCGCAGCTCACCTCCATCCAGTTTGTCACCCTCTGTGCCCTGCGCGACCATGGCCCCAGTTCACAGACCGAGTTGGTCAAAGCCACGGCGGTGGACCAGGCGACCATCCGCGGCATCGTCGACCGGCTCAAGGCCCGTGACCTGGTCGAGCTGTCGCCGGACCCGGACGACCGGCGCAAGGTCATAGTCGGTCTTACCGATTCGGGCCGCGCGATTCTCGAGGCCATGATTCCCTGCGCCCGGCAGATCAGCGAGCTGACCATGGGCAGCCTGAACGCCGCCGAGCGCGTGGCCATCCTCTTCCTGCTGCGCAAGATGAACGAGAACGGCGCGGCGGATTGAGCCGACGCCCCCTCTCTTCACTCCGCCAAATTCCTGAACGCCGTAGCCCGGATGCAATCCGGGGATTTGTGCGGTCGCCCCCGGATTGCATCCGGGCTACGGAAAACCATCCTTCTCGTCAACGCATTCGATCAATAGTGTGGCTGTGGCCCAATCCTTGCCTGTGTTTATCTGAATTTCATGTAGTGAGCACTTAACTAACTAAAGTGCTTCTGCATGGGTGTTTGGGTAACAGGGCCGCCGACATCGGAAAGCGACGAACGGCGGCCAGAGGTGAGGACTCATGCAAAGAACCATCGCCCTGAAGGTCAATGGCGAAGCGGTCGAGGTGACCGCCATGGCCGACACGCCCCTGCTCTACATCCTGCGCAACGACTTCTGTCTGAACGGCCCCAAATATGGTTGCGGCCTCGGCGAGTGCGGCGCCTGCACCGTGATCATCGATGGCCTGGCGGCGCGCTCCTGCGTGTTCCCGCTGGGTGGGGCCGAGGGGAGGGAGGTCACCACCCTGGAAGGGCTGGGCAGTGCAGCGGCGCCGCACCCGGTGCAGCAGGCCTTCATCGACGAGCAGGCGGCGCAATGCGGCTACTGCATGAACGGCATGATCATGACCGCCAAGGCCCTGCTCGACCGCAACCCGCATCCCAGCGAAGAACAGATCCGCAATGAGTTGTCCGGCAACCTCTGCCGCTGCGGCACCCACGTCGAAATCCTGCGCGCGGTGATGCGCGCCGCCGGCCGGCTGGCCTGAGCCTGGAGTACCTCCCATGAACCACCCTCTGCAGCTTCCCACCCGTGACCAACTGCTGGCCAAGACCGGCGTCCTGCTCATCGTCGACGAGATCCAGCCGCCCTCGGGACCCGTGGCCAAGGGCCAGACGCCAGTGGAGAAACCCCGCGAGCTGGCGCTGTTCATCGCCGTCAGCGACGACGGCAAGGTCTATGCCTTCAACGGCCATGTCGACTTGGGCACCGGCATCCGCACCGCCCTGGCCCAGATAGTCGCCGAGGAACTGGACCTGCGCATGGACCAGGTCTCGATGGTGCTCGGCGATACCGAGCGCGCACCCAACCAGGGCGCCACCATCGCCAGCGCCACCATCCAGATATCAGCCATCCCCCTGCGTAACGCCGCCGCCGAGGCGCGGCGCTTCCTGCTGCAGCAGGCGGCGCTGCGCTTCGGTGTGGAACTGGGCGAGTTGCGGATAGAGGAGGGCGAGGTGATCGCCGGGAGCGGCCAGCGCCTGGCCTTCGCCGAACTGGTGCGCGGCGAGCGTCACCTGCTGCGCATCTCCGGCGAGGCGCCGCTGAAGTCCCTCGACGAATATCGGCTGGTGGGGCGTGGCGCCGCGCGGGTGGATATCCCGGCCAAGGCCACCGGCGAACTGACCTATGTCCACGATATGCGCCTGCCGGGGATGCTGCATGGGCGGGTGGTGCGCCCTCCCTACGCCGGCTACGACAGCGGCGAGTTCGTCGGCAACAGCCTGCTGGCCGTGGACGAATCCTCCATCGCCCATATCCCTGGCGTAGTCGCGGTGGTGGTGATCCGCGACTTCGTCGGGGTGGTCGCCGAGCGCGAGGAACAGGCGATCAAGGCGGCCCAGGAGCTGCGGGTGGAGTGGAAACCCTGGACGCAGAAGTTGCCCGACCTGCGCGATATCGCCCAGGCCATCCGCGACAACCCGCGCATCCAGCGCACCGTGCTGGACAAGGGCGATGTCGAGGGCGGCCTGGCTTCGGCCAGCCAGCGCCTGCACCGCACTTACCTGTGGCCCTACCAGCTGCATGCTTCCATCGGCCCTTCCTGTGCCCTGGCGGACTTCCGCGACGAGCAGGTCAAGGTCTGGTCAGGCAGCCAGAACCCGCACCTCTTGCGCGCTGACCTCGCCTGGCTGCTGGAGTGCCCGGAGGAGCGTATCGAGATCATCCGCATGGAAGCGGCCGGCTGCTATGGGCGCAACTGCGCCGATGACGTTTGTGCCGATGCGGTGCTGCTCTCAAGGGCCGTGCGTCGGCCGGTGCGGGTGCAGCTGACCCGCGAGCAGGAGCATGTCTGGGAGCCCAAGGGCACCGCGCAACTGATGGAAGTGGACGGCGGGCTGGATGCCGAGGGTGGCGTGGCCGCCTACGATTTCCAGACCAGCTACCCCTCCAATGGCGCGCCGACTCTGGCGCTGTTGCTCACTGGCGCGGTGGAGCCGGTGCCGGCGCTGTTCGAGATGGGCGACCGCACCTCCATCCCGCCCTACGACTACGACAACCTGCGCGTCACCATCAACGACATGACGCCGCTGGTGCGCGCCTCCTGGATGCGCGGTGTATCGGCCATGCCCAACAGCTTCGCCCACGAGTCCTATATCGACGAACTGGCCTTCGCCGCTGGCGTCGACCCGGTGGAGTACCGCCTGCGCCACCTGTCAGACCCGCGCGCCGTGGACTTGGTCAAGGCCACCGCCGAGCGCGCCGGCTGGACGCCCCGTAGCCAGCCCATGCAGAACCCCGCCGAGGGCGAGGTATTGCGCGGGCGCGGCTTTGCCTATGCGCGCTATATCCACAGCAAGTTTCCTGGCTTCGGCGCCGCCTGGGCGGCCTGGGTCGCCGACGTGGCGGTGGACAAGCGCACCGGCGAGGTGGCGGTGACCCGCGTGGTGATCGGCCACGACGCCGGCATGATGGTCAACCCGGATGGCGTGCGGCACCAGATCCACGGCAACGTCATCCAGTCCACCAGCCGGGTGCTCAAGGAGCAGGTGAGCTTCGAGGAGTCGCAGGTCGCCAGCAAGGAGTGGGGCGGCTATCCGATCCTGACCTTCCCCGAGGTGCCGGACATCGACGTGCTGATGATGCCGCGCCAGAGCGAGCCGCCCATGGGCAGCGGCGAGTCGGCGTCGGTGCCCAGCGCGGCGGCCATCGCCAATGCCATCTTCGACGCCACCGGCATCCGCTTCCGCGAGCTGCCGATAACCGCCGAGCGGGTGCGCGCGGCGCTGAATGGCGAAGGCCCCGGCGCCTGCCCGGAGCCTGCGGCACGTCCCGCGCCAAAACGCTCAAGATGGCTGTTCGGTTCCCTCGCCGGGCTGTTCGGCGCGGTGCTCGGCATGGCCGCGACGGCATTGCCCTGGCGTGCCGAGATCGCCCCGGTCGCACCTCCGGCCGCCGGCACCTGGTCCGCCGCCACCCTGGAGCGCGGGCGGCAGTTGGCTGCTGCCGGCGATTGCGCGGTCTGCCATACCACCGCCGACGGCAAGGTCAACGCCGGCGGCCTGGCCATGGAAACGCCCTTCGGTACCCTCTACAGCACCAACATCACCCCGGACCGCGAGACCGGCATCGGCAACTGGTCGTTCGCCGCCTTCGACCGCGCCATGCGCCAGGGCATCAGCCGCGATGGCCGCCATCTCTATCCGGCGTTTCCCTACACGGCCTTTCGCAATATCAACGACGCGGACATGCAGGCGCTCTACGCTTACCTGATGTCCCAGGCACCGGTGCGCCAGGAGGCGCCGGCCAACCGGATGAGCTTCCCCTTCAACCTGCGCCCGCTGATGGCCGGCTGGAATGCGCTATTCCTCGGCCGCGGCGAATACCAGGCTGATCCGCAGCGCAGCGAGCAGTGGAATCGCGGCGCCTACCTGGTCAATGGCCTCGGCCACTGCTCGGCCTGCCATTCGCCGCGCAACCTGATGGGCGCGGAGAAGGGCGGCAAGGCCTTCCTTGCCGGCGGCATGGTGGATGGTTGGGAGGCGCCGGCCCTGAACGGCCTGTCTCGGGCGCCCACGCCCTGGAGTGAAGGCGAACTCTTCGACTACCTGCGTACCGGCTTCTCCGACAAACACGGCGTAGCGGCCGGGCCGATGGGGCCGGTGGTCAGCGAGCTGGCGACATTGCCGGAAGGCGATGTGCGGGCCATCGCCCATTACTTGGCTTCCCTTGGCGGCGAGCCCGAAGCGCGCGCCGTGGTTGCCAGCTCGCCGGCTCCGGTCGAAACGTCGCTGTCGCTGAGCAACGGCGAGCGGGTGTTCAAGGGCGCCTGCCTGGCCTGCCACAGCGAAGGCAGCGGACCGAAGCTGTTCGGTGTCAGCCCGTCGATGGCGGCCAACACCAATGTCCACAGCGACCTGCCGGACAACCTGCTCAAGGTGGTGCTGCACGGCATCCCGACACCTGCGACCCGCGACCTCGGCTACATGCCGGGCTTCAAGGACAGCCTCTCGAACCGCCAGGTGGCCGACCTGCTGGCCTACATGCGCCATCGCTTCGCGGCGGACAAACCGGCCTGGGACGGCCTGCTGGCCAAGGCGGCGCAGGTGCGCGCCAACCCCGGCAGCCATTGAGGGTCAGCGGCGCAGGCCGCGCAGTACCAGGTCGCTGATGAAGGTGAGCCAGTCGTCCTTGGCGCTCTTCTCCGCCAGGTTCTCGCCGAGGAAGGAGCTGAGGGTGTAGAGGTTGGAGTTATAGAAGTAGCAGAGCGAGGCGATCATCAGGTAGGCGTGCTTGATGTCCACGTCGGTGCGGAACAGGCCTTGCGCCTGTCCGGCCTCGATGATCGGACGCAGCGCGCCGACCGCCTCGCCGGACAGCGCCTGAAGGTTGCTGGACTTCTTCGCATGCTGGCCCCGGTGCAGGTTCTCGGTGCCGAGGATGGTGACGAACTCCGGATGGCGCAGGTAGTAGTCCCAGACGAAGGCGACTTGTTGGCGCAGGGCCGCCTCCGGGTCGGACAGGTCGAACTTCTGCTTGCCTTCGGCCTTGTTGAACTCGGCGTAGATGTGTTCCAGGACGCTGATGAACAACTGCTCCTTGTTGCCGAAGTAGTAATAGATCATCCGGTCGTTGGATTTGGCCAACGTCGAAATCTGCTCGATGCGTCCGCCGGAGTAACCCTGCTTGCTGAAGACCTTCACCGCCGCCTGCAGGATGCGGCCACGGGTCTGGTCTGCCTGTTGCGCGCGTGCGCCGTCTTTCTTGCTGGTCATGGGCTACCGGGGTAGGCGAAGGGCTGGATGGAGGGACTATATAGCAGCTGGTGCTATACACCCATCCCGCCTAGATCCATTGGTTGGCGGGCGCCTCCGACGCGCCTGGCCAGGCCGACCAGTGAGCCGAAACGCTGATGGGCGGAAACCCACTTTTCGCAGGTGGCAGTATGCTTCCATCAACTCGTATGGGGCGGGGGCGGTAGATCGCAAGGAAGCCCACAGTACAGGCCTTCCCGAGCAGTGACAGTGGAAGGCGGCAAGGGTCGAGCAACTATTCAGCGTTTAGCGTCAGGCCGGGAATGAGTTCAGGTTGTACTCGTTTCCGGCCTTTTTCATTTGCGTGCGGGAATGTGCCAGGGCCGTGGGTTTCGGACCACGGCCCATGGCGGCTTTCATTGGGCTTCGGGGCTGTCGGCGAGTATGGCGAAGCCTTCGCGGTTGTCGCTGACGATGCGGAAATGCTCGCTCTGGCCGGGCTCCACATGGGCAGCCTTCTCGCGCCGCAGGCGGCCCTTGGAGCAGAGGGTGTCGTCCGTTTCGTCGATACCGATACCGATGATGCGATCGCCCGACGGCACCTGGAAGCTGGCTTCCTCGCCTATCCCGATGCGGGCGGCCAGCTGTCGATCCACATGCACGGCGATGTAGCAGCCGCTGCCGAG
>RCUT01000706.1_pt1 | contig 16934 bp, 11 predicted proteins | sample 2166171 | NCBI WGS metagenome assembly RCUT01 (sample SAMN09932757, study PRJNA488358) | compost metagenome | isolation source: compost soil in 4-hydroxybenzoic | place: Germany: Experimental Botanical Garden
TTCTCGACAAAGTGATGGCCGACATGAGCAGCGGCGAAGTCAGCCAGATCCAGCAACGCTGGGTGGGCAATGTGGTCGACCAACGGATGTTCTGGTCGGACCTGCTGGTATACGGCCTGCCCGCGGTGCTGGTATTGATGGCCGTGCTGGCAGTGGTCATCCGCATCAACCGCCGGCTCAGTTCTGAAATTTCCCGGCGCATCGCCCTGGAACAGGAACTGCGCAGCAGCGAGTACCACTATCGCAGCCTGGTCGAGAGCCTGTCCGCCATCGCCTGGGAGGCCGACGCCAACGACTTCACCTACAGCTACGTCTCACCCCACGCCGAAGGCCTGCTCGGCTACCCATTGGCCGACTGGCTCAAGCCCGGCTTCTGGCGCAGCATCCTGCACCCGGAGGATGCCCTCTGGGCCCAGGCCTACTGCGACAGCGAAACCGCCGCCGGGCGCGACCACAGCCTCGACTACCGGGTAATCCGGGCCGATGGCCAGCCATTGTGGGTACGCAACATCGTCAGCATGATCGAGCATGGCCACCAGCCGGTGATGCGTGGCCTGATGATCGACATCAGCGAAACCAAGCGCACCGAGGACGCCCTGCGCCTGTCCGAGCAGAAGTTCGCCTCGGTGTTCCAGCAGTGCCCCGACATCCTGCTGATCGCCCGCCACAGCGACGGCTGCCTGCTGGAGGTGAACGAAGCCTTCGAAGAGCAGATCGGCCTCACCCCGGGCCAGGTAATCGGCCGCACCGCCACCGAGCTCAACCTGTGGGGCGTCGAAGGCACCGGCCCGCGGCTGCTCGAACGCCTGCACCGGGGCGGCATCCGCAACCTGGAAATGAGCTTCCGCCGCAGCAACGGCCAACTGTTCACCGGCCTGACCTCGGCCGAAACCTTCGAGCTCGACGGCAACCTCGCGCTGGTGGTGGCGGTACGCGACATCAGCCAGCTCAAGGAAACTCAGGAGCAGTTGCAGATCTCGGAAGAGAAATTCGCCAAGGCCTTCCATGCCTCGCCCGATGGCCTGCTGCTGTCGCGCCAGAGCGACGGCTTGCTGCTTGAAGTGAACGAGGGCTTCTGCCGCCTCACCGGCTATGACCTCAGCCCGACGCTCGACCAGACCTCGCTGGACCTGGGCATCTGGGTCGACCTCAACGAGCGCAAGCGCCTGGTCGAACAGCTCAACCGCGACGGCTTCGTACGCGACTTCACGTGCCACCTGCGCCGCAGCGATGGGCAGATTCGCCTCTGCGAACTCTCTGCACGGCCGCTGCCGATTGCTGGCGACGACTGCATGCTGACCATCGCCCGCGACATCACCGAGCGCCACCTGATGCAGGAAAAACTGCAACTGGCCGCCACCGTGTTCGAGAACACCGCCGAAGGCGTGCTGATCACCGACATCGACCAGCGCATCAGTGCCGTCAACCGCGCCTTCAGCGAAATCACCGGCTACAGCGAGATCGAAGCCCTCGGCCAGACCCCGCGCCTGCTTGCCTCCGGCCAGCACGACAGCGCGTTCTATGTCGCCATGTGGCACCAGCTGACCGACGAAGGCCACTGGCAAGGCGAGATCTACAACAAGCGCAAGAACGGTGAGCTGTACCCCGGCTGGCTGACCATCAGCGCCGTGCGCAACAGAGAGCGCGAGATCACCCACTTCGTCGCCGTGTTTGCCGACATCTCCAGCCTCAAGCACGCCCAGGCCAAGCTCGACTACCAGGCCCACCACGACCCGCTGACCGGCCTGCCCAATCGTGCCCTGTTCGAGAACCGCCTGCAGGCCGCGCTCACCTGCTCGCAAGTGTCCAACCGCAAGGGCGCGGTGCTGTTCCTTGACCTCGACCGTTTCAAGCACATCAACGACAGCCTCGGCCACCCGGTCGGCGACCTGCTGCTCAAGGGCATTGCCCAACGCCTGAAGGAGCAGGTGCGTGATGTCGACACCGTGGCCCGCCTGGGTGGCGACGAGTTCATCATCCTGCTGCCCGGCCTGCACAAACCCAGCGACGCCAGCGCCATCGCCAACAAGCTGCTGGCCTGCTTCAACGCGCCGTTCCAGGCCGGCGAGCACGAGTTCTTCACCAGCGCCAGCATCGGCATCAGCCTTTATCCACAGGACGGCACCGACGTTTCCACACTGATTCGCAACGCCGACGCCGCCATGTACCGCTCCAAGGCCAAGGGCCGCAACCGCGTCGAAGCCTACACCCTCGACCTCACCGCCCAGGCCAGCGAACGCATCGCCCTGGAGCACGAACTGCGCCGCGCCATCGAACGCAACGAACTGAGCCTGTGCTTCCAGCCCAAGCTCAGCCTCAAGACCCAGAGCCTGGTCGGCGCCGAAGCGCTGATCCGCTGGAGCCACCCGACCTTTGGTGAAGTGCCGCCAGAGCACTTCATCCACCTGGCGGAAGAGAACGGCACCATCCTCCAGATCGGCGACTGGGTGCTGGAACAGGCCTGCCGGCAGATGCAGGCCTGGAAGATGCACTACGACCCCTTCGGCCCGCTGTCGATAAACCTCGCCGGCGCCCAGCTACGCCACCCCCACCTTGCCCGGCGCATCGAACAGTTGCTGAAGCACTACCAGCTCAAGGCCGGCGACCTGCAGCTGGAAATCACCGAAAACTTCATCATGAGCCAGGCAGAGGAAGCCCTGGCCGTGCTGTACCAGCTGAAGAAGCTGGGCGTGCAGCTGGCCATCGACGACTTCGGCACCGGTTATTCATCGCTGAGCTACCTCAAGCGCCTGCCGCTGGACATCCTCAAGATCGACAAGTCGTTCATCCGCGGCCTGCCCGACGACCCCCACGACGCCGCCATCGCCCGCGCGATCATCGCCCTGGGCCGCAGCATGCAGCTGACCATCATTGCCGAGGGTGTGGAGAACCAGGCCCAGCAACGCTTCCTGGCGGCTGAAGGCTGTGAGCAGATCCAGGGCTACATCGTCAGCCTGCCCCTGCCCCCGGACGACTTCGCGGCGACGTTTCTTCGCATAGCACTATCGGATCTTTCAGATGGCACAGGTGCGAAACCCTCGTTATAATCCGGCCACTTACTGAGGGCCTATAGCTCAGTCGGTTAGAGCAGAGGACTCATAATCCTTTGGTCCACGGTTCGAGTCCGTGTGGGCCCACCAACCTTGAAGCCGCGTACTACGCGGCTTTCGGCTTTTTGGGTTTGTGGCAGCCGGATCAGTCCTATGGTCCGAAGGTACAAATTAGGTACAGTGCGGCTTCGCTTGCACGCCTTTGGAGTCCTTCAGATGGCCACAATCGTCAAAACCCCTGCCGGCACCTGGAAGGCCGTCATCCGCAAGACCGGATGGCCGACCAACGCCAAAACCTTTCGCACCAAACGCGACGCTGAGGATTGGTCACGACGTACCGAAGACGAGATGGTGCGCGGTGTGTACATCCAGCGCAGCGGCTCTGAGCGCATGACGCTGGAAATAGCGCTCAAGCGCTACCTGACCGACATTACACCCACAAAGAAGCCTACGACTCAACGCGGTGAGATCTCCAAGGCTAAAAAGCTAACGGAGCATCTGGGCAAGTATTCTCTCGCAGCCCTTTCCGCTGAAACCATTGCCAACTATCGCGACAAGCGCCTTAACGAGCCAGGCCGTGCAGGCACGACCAGCAACAACACCGTTCGCCTGGAGCTGGCTCTACTGAGCCACGTTTTCACGGTCGCTATCCAGGAGTGGGGGCTCGGCCTGACGTTTAACCCCGTGTTGAATATACGCAAGCCAAGCCCCGGGGAGGGTCGCAATCGTAGGCTCTCGCCGGATGAGGAACGGCGGCTGTTCGCAGAGGTGAATCGGCACAGCAATCCAATGCTTGGGTGGATCGTTGGCATCGCTCTGGAAACTGGTATGCGCTCAGGTGAAATCGCGTCGCTACGCAGAACTCAGGTGGATACAGAGCGACGCATCGTAAGACTGGTCGACACGAAAAATGATGGTCAACGAACTGTGCCATTGAGCAAGCGAGCCACAGAGCTTTTCAGAGCCGCGATGATGAATCCAGCTCGCCCTAGCGAGTGCAACTTGGTGTTTTTCGGTGAGCCCGGTAGAGATGGAAAGCGCCGCCCCTATGCGTTCACAAAAATCTGGGGGTTGTTGGTTAAGAAGCTTCAGCTATCCGACTTTAGATTTCACGACTTGAGGCATGAGGCTGTCAGCCGCTTGGTGGAAGGTGGTCTTTCCGACCAAGAGGTATCAAGCATCAGCGGCCACAAATCGATGCAAATGTTGAAAAGATACACACATCTACGTTCCGAAGATCTAGTAGCCCGGCTGGACAACATGTCAAAGAACAAAAAAGTTTAGCTAAAAAATCAAAACAGCTTAGCTAAACCTCAGCACTATAGCCGCACCACACGAGGTGAGGTTCAAATTTAGCGGCTAAAACAGCTACGACTTTAAACAAGTTGAGCTAAAACAAGAACGGAGAACTATAGCTAAACCATCCCACTGTCAAGCCAATATTCAAAAAGTTCTTTATAAATTTGCGCTAGGTGTCATAGGATATCCGAAATTAAGCGGAGGACACCTAGCATGACCACTGAAGAATATATACGCGACTTATTCTCTGGGGCTCCACTCTTGTCCCTCGAACAGCTTGCGGAGGTGCTACACAGAAGCAAGGATGGCTTGAGGATCAGTCTGAGTGGCGACAATGAGGTATCGAGAAAATTCCTCCCCTGTAAGGTGAGAATTGGCAGGAGGATTTATTTCAGAACCGCAGATGTAGCCAAGGTGCTTGAGCAGGGCTGACGAAGATGTCTATATCCCTAGTTGTAAAAAGAAAGGTATCCAGCCATTTCACAATCATCCCTAACGATGTAATAAGCGACTCAAACCTGAGTTGGAAATCGTTGGGTCTACTTGTAAAATTACTATCACTACCTCCAGGCTACCCATACCTGACGGTGGAATCGCTATCTAAGAAAAACGGCACTGGTACAGCCGCAACCAGGAGCGGATTACAGGAGTTGGAGGACGCAGGCTACTTGAGTATCAAGCGCACCCATGACTCCCGAGGCCGATTCGCAAAAACGGTATGGCATATATCTGACGAGCCCAATAGCCAAGCCTCCGCTGCACCATATTGCGATAACCCGAACATGGATAAACCGCACACGGAGCAGCCGCACCTGGGGAAACAAGCACATATAAATACTAACAAAGCAATAAAACCAAGAAATAAGAAAACTACTACGTCTCTCGACGATGTACCGGTAGCCGATGGTCCGCCGCTGCGGTTGACGGCATTGGTATCAGCTGAAACGAGAAGCCAAATTTTCAAGGCGCTGGAGCAGGTTGCTCCCGTTGACCACCAACGCATGCTGGACGAACTGTCGGCTGCGATCAAAGCGGGATCTATCAAAACCACAGCAGTCCGGTGGTTTCACGGAATCATCAAGCGATATCGAGATGGCAGCTACAACTTCAAGGACCGAGCACCTGCGGGGAAACCTAGGCGTGACGATAACGCACCTCACTTTACCTCGACAGACAACCCGGAAATAGGCCCGTCAAGTATCAAGAACGAGAACCGGTCGACCGTAGGAAAGGAGTACTTGAAGAAGTTAAGGACAAATAGGTCTAGCTCTGGCACATCACCAGTCCGAATTTTGACAAATGAGAAACCAAGCCCTAGCTCTGAGATTTAGTCATCCATGAGGTTGAGATGAAACCCCTTACCATACGGATCGCGGAACGAGTAATCGCGACCTACCCTCCTTCAGACCCGAGTACCAATTTGGCCAAGTTCATCTTGCTACGCGAGGAAATTCTGCAAGCGATTGAAGGTGGTTGGTCCTTACTAGGGATCTGGAAGACTTTGCATGATGAAGGATCTATCGACTTTGGCTATCAAGCTTTTCGTCGTTACGCCAGGAAATTACTACCTATAAACTGCGGTGTTCAATAGCTATTGAACACCGTTGCCTAGCCGAACAATCGTTGCCCTAGAGTTCAAAACCCGATCATTTCCTTTGCTTAAGCGATCAGCTAATAATTAAACGCTGTAGCATACATGTTGCACGCCTGAGTTCACTACTGACGCTCATTTCAGCTACACGAATATTCAGGGCAAGACAGGTGAAGTTAGCTAACCGATAAGTCGGTTAGCTAACTTCACGTTGGCGTATTCGCGCCTACGGCGCTCAATGCTGTCTTGCTCTGTGAAGCGGTAGCTGCAGCAACGCTGACAACGGAAGGTCAGTTGAAGCGCACCAATGAGCGAAATAAATGCATTCGAAAAATCTGGAGAAACCTCTTCGGTCGCTCACATTTGCCAAGGAAGAGGCATTCTGAAAACCTGATCGCGTCCCTCCACAACGCTAAAACCTGCAAAAATATTGACTGGTCCACGATCAACACTTCACTAGCCATGCCCAGATGTTTAGAAGCATTTTCGGACACATGGCAAGCCGGCTTCACCCATCAGCGGTACGATGGCAGACGGCCGCCCCCATTAGGCTCCAACACATTCGAGAGTCGAGAGAGCACGGCTCATCTAGCGTTCACAGCAGAGGTTAGGTCGTCCATAAGCCATGGACAAAAGCCCTACCCCTCTTGAGTCAGCGCGATCAATTCGCCATCATCAGCGACGGAAAAGTATGGGGATCTCGACACACCTGGTCGTGCATACCCGATAACACCATCCAGAAGATCTAGGCAAGGAAGGCAATGAACAACGGCCCCCGGCTGTACCCATTTCGCGACAGCCTAGTTTGGCTGAGTTCGAAGACGCGAGTGATCGACCGACTCAGGTCTCCACGGGTCAAACGCCAGATAAGTCAGCCACAGGTACGCCGGCCCACCTCCTGCTGCGTCGGACAAGCGAGCCTGTCGCCGCCTAGACAGAGTCACGTCCTACCTCAACGGACAGGCCAACAATCTGCTCCACTAACCTTGAGGACCTGGGTGCGCAAAAGGAATATGAGTGATTGGCTCTCAAGCAGCGAGCGCAGGTACAGTGGAGACAGGTACAAAATCCACTATATTACAGAGCGAACAAGCAGGCGACATATATTCAAATTGAATTGAATATGCCAATCCATCAAATTAAAGCTGAGCGCCATTAGAAATGCAAAAAAAGACCACATCGTTCCGGCCTAAAGCAAGAATAATGGAGCTGCTTGGCGAGCAGCTTATTAAGAATCATACCCTAGCACTTTTCGAACTAGTTAAAAACTCATATGACGCAGATGCCTCCGAAGTCAATCTAAACCTTGTGAACATAGATAAAGACAACGGCACAATAATAGTAAAAGATGATGGCTACGGAATGAGTTTTCAGACTGTAACAGAGGTCTGGATGGAGCCGGCGCACGGCCACAAATTAGAAAAAAGAATTAAAGGCATAAGAACTGAAAAAGGACGATTACAAGTAGGAGAAAAAGGAGTTGGACGGTTTGCTGTTCACAGGCTTGGCACGAAGATATTGATGGTAACACGAGCTCAAGGCCAACCTGAAGTAGTTGTCGATATAGACTGGGAGAGTTTCTCCAAATCCGAATATCTAGATCAAGCCAAGATAGATATTTATGAAAGACCACCAGAGGTCTTCATGGAGCGCAGCACCGGCACATATATAAAAATCTCCAACCTTAAACAAACCTGGAAGCGCGGCGACATCAGAAGACTTTACAGATCAGTAAAGGCTATGACTCCTGCCCCCCTAGAAGTAGAAGGTAACGATAGAAAAAAAGAAGATGGATTCGAAGTAAACTTCAAGGTCATACCCGAGAAAGATTGGTTAACAGACTTGTTCGACCCTGTACTCGCAGAAAGCCAGAGCCTGTTTAGTTTTGACTTTGAACTATCAAACAGCGGCCTTAGCTATACTTACAAGTACACTCCTTATTCAGCTATAGTTGCCGACTATAAAGACATCGTGACTGGCAGGGAGACTCCAATTGACCTTGCCTCTTTCGAGTTCTTCCGCTTCCGACATCCTGAGGACGGCGAAAACTGGAAGGAGCGAAAGAAGAGGCCATACAAACCAGATCTTTATAGAACGTCCCCACCAGATAATCCAGGTTTGGAAATAGGCACCCTCAAAGGCCGAATTATTGGGTTCGACTTCGACAAAGAAATCCTTCGCTACATTAAAGATGAAGCCGGAGGACTAGAAGATTACGTAAAACAACAAGGCGGAATAAAAGTTTATAGAGATGGACTCCGGGTATACAACTACGGCGAGCCGGGTGACGACTGGCTTGGACTCGACCATCGGAGGATTCAAGGTCCCACAAGAAAATTCGGTAGCAAACAGATAATTGGCGAGCTACATCTTGAGTTAGACGGAAGTCCGGGACTACAGGAAAAGACAAATCGTGAAGGCTTCGTTGAGAATAATGCCTACAACGAACTTGTATACGCGATGATCTGTATCGTTTCTCAATTTGAAGCAGAAAGAAATAAAGACAAACGAAAACTGAAGGATGCTCTCAACACATCTCCCGGAACGCCGCACGGGAAGAAAAAAGAGAGCATTGAAGAAATACTGAATGAGCTAGAGCAAACGGTATTAAAGAACAAAGAACTAGACCAACAGATAGGACAGTTGGTAAGGGGTGTTGGCAAAAGCTATAGAGAAACAAGAGACGTAATGCTTTCAGCCGCTGGAGCTGGACTTGGGTTGGTCACTGTATTCCACGAGCTGGAGCGTGGCGTAAAAGGGCTTAACTCGAGTATCGCAGACGGAGCACCATTAGATCAACTGAAGCAAATGTCTAACGAGCTAGTCTCTATTCTGCAGGGGGCCATGTACATGGTCAGCAATAAACGAATGGAGGAAATGAGCGCATCGAGCCTCGTACAATATGCCCTACTGACACAACAGAGAAGATTTAAACGACATAAGATTACTTTCTTAGATGGCTTCAAAAATTCTCCTCATCTAGACTTCAAAATTAAAGGCATGAGAAGAATGCTCACCTCGGCCCTGGTGAACATAATAGATAATGCCATATATTGGCTCGACGAAGTAGAGACCGAACGCTGCATATGGATTTCTCCATCTGCTGAGCTTGAAGCTCCATCGATAATCATTGCTGATAATGGACCCGGCTTCATTGATGAACCTATTGATTTAGTACAGCCATTTCATACCCGAAAACCGGCAGGAATGGGGATCGGCCTCTATTACGCAGACATGGTGATGAAGTCTCACGCAGGGCGGCTTTCGTTCCCAAACACAGATGCAGTCGACAGGCCAAAAGTAATAACTGGAGCCTGTGTCGGCCTAGTATTCAACAAGGAAGCTTAAAGTGCTCAATACCGGTCACGCACTAGTCATCGACGACAAATACGATGACGGCATGCTTATATGCACTAGACTAATCGACAGCTTAGTTCCGTGTTATTTTTTTCAATATGATGAAAAGAAGCTGATCGAGCATCAACATCAAGATAAGCCTAAAATCAATGGAGTTAGGATTATTTTTCAAGACTTGGCTCTCACATCTCCAGGCGAGCCAAGCAAGACAGATTATGATGCCGCCGTAGCCACAATCGAAGCAGTAGTATCTGAGCACAACGGCCCATGGCTTCTTGTAACTTGGTCCACCTGGGCCGGAGCGGAAAACAATCTCGGAACAACTAAAGCCGAAGAGATTTTCAACCATCTGCGTGAAGAGCTTCCCGCCGGGCTAAAACCATTTTCATATGTAGTACTAGATACCAAACCACAGTATAGCAAAGCCGGTTTACATGGCGACGTACAGAAGGTTGCCGATATAAAACCTGAGCTCCTCCAGGAGCTTTCCCAGCATATCAGTCAAAAAACAAACATTTATCCAGCGACAACAGCCCTAATAAACTGGGAGTTTGAAGTCTTCCGAGCAGTTTCAGAAACAGTTTCAGAGATCACGAGCTTCATTAAACCCGGCGCCAACTTTGATTCAGACCTGGGAAGTATTTTACGCGAGATGGCCCTCGCTGAAATTGGGAAGAATGTCCACCCTGAAAATTTCTCGAAGGGCTTAAAAGATATTTTATCCTCAGTGCTGAGAGACAAAATAAAGGACACCAACAGCGGAATTGAAAATTTTGAAGAGCTTGATGCAGAAAAAATAGTAAGACTGGAAAACTGGAAAGCAAAAACAAATAGAATCATCCATTTAGAGCTCTCCACACCCTCTCCAGCATTGCCTCCTGGCAGTATCGTAGATATATCACAACACTTTAATCTACTGCCTAGTGACATAGGCACAACCGACGAGCTAAACAGCTTTATTAGAGCAAACTTCTTCATGTTTGGCCGAGAAGAAAAAAAGCCAAAGAAAAATGAAGTTAGCAGCAATTGCACTGTCGTTGCCCTAGATATCACCCCGCCCTGCGATCACGCACAAATCAAGTCAACATGGAACAAGTATTTGGTCGGGGTTTTAGTTCCTGAACAATACATAGATTACTGCAAACTCATAGACAAGGAAACCGGCCAGAGAACCAATAAACTACTCGGCGATTACCTTGTATGCCTACCCGAGATGATGAATTCCGACGGAGGCAAATACTTTTTCACCTTCAACGCCCGACTGACATTTTCGATAGACACAAAGAAAGCCAATGAAATATTTGCAGAGTGCTATAAAGGACGGCTTAGAGAACAGATACTGGGTGATATAACAAGCTGGTTAATTCGCCAAACAACGCGACCTGGAATTGTTGAACTCAGATAAAAAAAGCCCCTATCAAAGGGGCTTTTTTTATGCTGCATTTAGACAAATTTTTTGTTTAATCAAAGACTGTACTATCGCCTCCATAACCGGCGAGCAAACAGCATTCCCCATCAGTTTTACTTTCTCGCGTCTTGTTACGTCTGGGAATCTATAGTGCTCAGGAAAACCCATGGCCTTGCGCAGCTCATCCGGCTGCAGCATCCGCATCATATGGCCATTGGACGTTGGGACTACATAAGCGAAACGGTCGATAGTCGTAACCGTGCGCAATGGCTCATCCATACGCTGCCAACCACCACCACCGTCAGAGCCGTAGTAGACAATAAGGAACGCTTTGTTCTCTCCCAGCTCGGCTATAGCCCTATCAGCTCGTGCAAGCGTGTCTTTAGCGCGCCGCGGGGTTCTGAGCGGAGTCATCTTATATGTGCCTTCCGGCGCCAAAATGTCCCAGACGTTACGATAAAACGGATTCAGGGGTTCTATCGCCTCAGGTTGACCTCGCAGTTCAGCAATCATGAACAGCCGCCTTCTGCGTTGGGCAACGCCGTAGTGGGAGGCATCAATGATCTGCTCATGCACGTTGTACTTGAGCTTCTCCAGTGCTTTCTTCAGCTCACCATAGCGCGACCAAGGTTTCATATGCACAACGTTTTCCAGGGTGATCCAGCGAGGCTTCATTACCTTCGCATATCGGATGACCTGGAAAGCAGTATCACGACTCTCATCCGAACGTGGCTTGTTACCACGGGCGCAGGTGTGGTGGGTGCACTCAGGGGAGGAGATCAGCAGATCTATAGGCCCTGTCTTGGCTAGAACCTGCTTTGGAGTGAGCTTGCGAAGATCCTGCTCGAAGACGTGGGCTTCGGGGAAATTGAGACGAAACGATTCGACTGCCGGCCCCCAAAGATCAACCCCCCCGACGATTGTGGCGCCGCCTTCACGGGCACCTAGGCTGGCACCGCCAGCACCGCAGAACATATCAAATGCGCGTATCTGATCCATTGGAAAACGTTCCATTTTATCGTTGTAGCCAGGTTACCAGGTTACCGGCACCATTCAAGTCCTTACGGCTAAGGGGCAGTCTAAAAAATGAGCAGCAACCAGGTTTTTTCTTTGAGCGAGCTGGAGGGTGCCGACCTACTGATTGACGCCTGCTACGCCGGCAGTCGGAAAGGCAACGCAGGCGACGAACCACTGACGCATTTACTGAAGGTCAGCAATGAAGGCGGTTTCCGCATCAGAGGGAAGCGAGACGATCCGTTGCTCATCACATTGGTGTCCAGTCTGCAGGATCCTGACTGGCCTGATGAGTTAGATCTCTCAACGGGTACCTTCACCTATTACGGTGACAACAAGGAGCCTGGCCGTAAACTGGACCAGACCAAGCGCTACGGAAACAACCTACTCGAGCTGATCTTTGAAAGTCTGCATTCCGGCCAGCGAGAGCGTATACCTCCCATTTTGGTGTTCACCAAAGCCGGAAATTATCGAGACAAAATCTTCCGCGGCTTGGTCGTTCCAGGAGCCATCGGGAGTACCCATAACGATGACCTGATCAGCGTCTGGCACACCAGTGAGGGGCAGCGCTTTCAGAACTATCGAGCGACCTTCACTATCCTGGACATCTCCAAAATTCCCCGTGCATGGCTCAGCGACATTATCAATCATTCAATCCGTGGGATCGACAGCAAACACGCCCCGAAGGAGTGGATAGACTGGATCAAGAGTGGACGTTTCAAGCCACTGATTAGTAAGCGCACCCAGCCAATACGGTCGAAAGCAGAGCAGTTACCCTCCTCAGCTTCAGAATTTCGGATGCTACAGACTCTGCATAGCTACTTCCAAGCAGACCCATATGCCTTCGAGGTCTGCGCAGCTCACTTGGTCAGGCAATGCCTGCCAGATACGGTCGAGCTCGATCTGACCAGACGCTATCGGGACGGAGGACGCGATGGTATTGGCAAATTACGCATTGGACGGCCAGAGTCATCGGTTCTGGTTGACTATGCGATTGAAGCAAAGTGCTACCAGCCTGAAATTTCGGTAGGTGTCAGCAAGGTTTCACGATTGATATCACGGCTCCGGCATCGGCAGTTCGGGGTTCTGATCACCACCTCGTGGGTGAACTCTCAAGCCTACAAGGAGATCGTAGAAGATGGACATCCCGTAATGATTCTTTCGGGAAGGGATATTGTTGAGTTACTCAAGGAGGCTGGATTGCAGAGTGCAACCGCGCTGACCAAGTGGCTCAAGACTAGCTTCCCCATCGAGCAGGCCTAAAATGTGCGCGGACATCGTCTCACCAGCTCAACGCTCCAGCATCATGAGGCGAATCCGTGGCAAAGATACGAAGCCGGAGATCATCGTGCGTTCGACTTGCCATGCGATGGGTTTACGTTTCAGATTACATCGCAGAGATCTCCCCGGCTCGCCTGACTTGGTATTTCCGAAGTTCCATCTGTGCCTTTTTGTACATGGCTGCTTTTGGCATCGTCACCCCAATTGCAGATATGCCTACACACCAAAATCTAGATCTGAATTTTGGCTGTCAAAGCTCTCCAGAAATGCGGAGCGGGATCTAGAGGTTCAAAAAGCCTTGCGGTCTCTAGGTTGGAGCACAGAGGTAGTCTGGGAATGCGAGACCAAAGACCTGGAGCGGCTACACAGAAGACTCGAATCAATCTTTTCCTGAAAGCATGGCCTTGCTCTTTTGGGGCGTCACAGCCCAGTACACCAGCGGTACAGTGCCCAGTTCGGACTTTCTCTGTTAAATTACGCTAAACACCAGCAACGATGGTGCTTTCAGCTTACGGTACATGCGCTATGCTATGGTCGATTTCACCGGGCTTGCAGTGTTTCTTGGCAACTCATAATCCTTTGGTCCACGGTTCGAGTCCGTGTGGGCCCACCAACCTTGAAGCCGCGTACTACGCGGCTTTGCTGCTTATAGATGGCGAAAATCACCGCTTCCGGTCGATATCTATAACCTGCCTCTACCAAAAAAGCGTCCGCCTACCTGAATCGCTCAAGGCTAGCAATCGCACGTCGCAAGCTGGCAGATCGTTCTGCTGCCCTGAACGCACTCCAAGCGGTTCGCACAAATGTAGCCATGTGGACGTTGTATCCCAGTCCGACCTTGGCACTTGAATTTCGACCAGGCAGCATTTCCTCTCTCAATACTTTCTTTTTACTCTTGGCATCTAAGCTAAGCAGCGACTGTTTCGGGTCTCGTAGTTCGTCCGGAGAGGGAGGAATTATAGCCGCGCTGACCTCAGAAAATTCACTCCAAGCGGTATAGTCCGCCAATACCCAAGATTCAGTTTCTCGCACAGCGAGTCTGAGGATCAGGTTCTCATGTGGGTTATTAGGTAACCATGCGTTCCTCTGTGCCACGACACATGGATCCTGATCACCGTCTGCAATCATTAACACTGGCATATGCGGGGCGAGACTATTAAGAGATGGTATTTTATCCCTAAACTTTCCAAACCCCCCCGTGCTAATTTCTGAAGTTATGGAGGAGTCAGGGCAAATCTGGTGAAGAATAGCCCTCCCTAACTCGCAGCACAATTGATCTTCCCCCACAAGCAAGAAGGCAGGCATTAGAACAAACCCAACTGATCAATATCCTTCGGCCGAGCTTTTGGCAGCATAACTTCTGCGGGCGTCAGCCCAGCGTCCATCATCAGCATCTCTTCATTGCTGGCTAATCGCGCTGTAGTTCCCTCTACACCAGGTTCAAGTAGCACAATCGATCTACTATTAATCGGATTCTCCAGCAGAGCTTCACTATGCGTCGTAATGAGGACCTGACGATTCACTTGCCTTTGACGCTTCAGGACTCGTTCAATCATAAGAGGAATATGCGAGACAATAGAGTCATTCAACGACAACTCTGGCTCCTCAAGGAGAAGTAAAGTAGTGCTCTCCTGCAACATCCAGAGCAGGCCTATTAACCTCAATGTACCATCTGAGAACTGGTCTTCTTTCTGCCAAGCACCGTTGCTTCGCCAATGTTGATATGAAGCCATAAGATGTGGCTGGCCCGTCGTCTTGTCCAACTCAAACTTTAATTCCTTGAATTGAGGAACCGCAATCTCCAAAGCAGTTTCGATCCGACGTAGCTTAGCGTCACGAGTTTTGGTAGGAGTCTTCGCTATTCGCTGAAGGAGCCCCTGACCAAATGGATCACCCTCTAGCGTCCTTCCTACAATGTCTGCATATTTCAGCAATTGAGGAACAAGGTGTAAATAAGTGACTTCTTGGAAAAAATCCGCTACAGGGCGAAACTCGAGATTAGAATTAATTTGTTCCAATGCCGTCTGCGTTAAGCGGGCATCGTCTTTGCGGTCATTTTTATCTGGCCTAGACAGTACCACCGTACCATTGTGAGTCACAAGCTCCCTACTGATGAGAATTCGTTGAGCCCCTTTCCCCTCAGGCTTGAACCCCAAAGAATAAGTCCAGACAACCGGCCCTCCTTCTTCATCACTTAGCTCAAATTCAATGAGCACCTCATTATCAGTCCGAGCTTGAAGACAGCGAAGCTTCTTGATCCCATCTCGGTCTTCAATTGCTTTCTGAAGTCCACCACCAGCCGGCTTTGAAATATCTCTAATAAAACGAAAGACATCTAAAAGATTTGATTTCCCAGTTGCGTTTGCACCAATTATGTAGGTACGAACGCCCAGCGGGACCTCGATCTTTCGGAAATTCCGCCAATTCTTCAGCGTCAACTTAGTTATTATCAATTTGACCTCCTGCACTCTTAATGGCTTTGACCAGCAGATTGAGCCCGACTACCTCACACGTGTAGCCTACACTGAAGCTCACGAGCATTTGAATCACAGCCAAGCTTGAGCCACCAACGATTCTAGAGAGTTAAAAATCTCCTCCCCATCATATAATGACTTCGCCACGCATGAAAAGGGATGTCGCAATCACCACATAGGACACGCAAGCGAAATGATATAAGCGTAGATTTCTCGAGTTTTCCGTAGAGGCCACCAAATACGACGAAGCCGGGTGATTGAGCGGCTTTCCATGCTTGCAGATAAGATCAGGAATTACGCTCTTTTTTTGGTGCATGCCCAGCATCAATACCCATTTTCATGCTTGCCAGATAGGCGACTGGATACGCTTTCACTTCCACGTCAGCCATTCGAAGTGCTTCCCATCCCTTCATCGCCAAAGCGACCGTCCTCGGCACAGGTTTTTCTCCACTACGATAGTAAGCCAACATGCGCCTGCTCAAACCCAATTCCCGAGCTGCGCGATCCAATGTCAGCTCATGCTTAGCCATCCAGTTCCAGATGAGCTCATGTGAACGCCCCCCTGCCTGTTCCACCGCCCGTGCGCGCAGGTTGTCCGCAGCAAGTTCAAGACTGTCGTCATTGGCCCAGATGACTGTGTCTTGCCACTCACCAATCGCAGCCGTTGCAAATACCTTGGGATCCGCAAGCGGCGCCAGAGTCGCGTGTTTCTCAATGATTTCATCCAGAGCAACGGTAAATTGCTGCCCATCCGCAAAAGTCAGTAGCAAGGTGTCGGGGGCTGTGACGGCGATCTCCGTCAGTTGGAAATGCTTGGTGGTCATAGGCTCAGTTCCGAACTCCGCCTCAAGAGCGCACCATTCTCATCTCAACAACGGCTAATTCAGCAGGACTTAATCGTTAGATTTTGTGAGCCCCTACTCCACCCTAGGCCGCATCTCGACCTGCCGCAGGTTGTAGAGGGGCATGCCGGCCGGAATATCCCGAGTAACCCGCGAAATCGCGCGCCAATCACTACATTGTCACCAATCGAGCAGTTCTGCCGGATGAGGACATTGCACCCGATACTTACATGCCGGGCCAAGCCGGCACGGCAGCTGTAGGAGCGGCCTTGTGTCGCGAAAGGGCCGCGAAGCGGCCCCGGGATTTCGGCACTGAGCAAATATTGTTGGGGCTGCTGCGCAGCCCTTTCGCGACGCAAGGCCGCTCCTACAACGGGGCGCGTCAGCATGGCCAACTGTCTACCCTTGCCCTGCTTACCGCAGGCTGGCTAGGCTAGCGGGCCAACCGTAGAGACTCGCCATGTCGGATTCCCGCTCCATCACGCTGGATGAAATCGATCGCCAGCTGATCGCCCTGCTGCAGATAAACGCCCGCGAAAGCGTCGCCACCCTCGCCCGCCAGTTGGGCATCGCCCGCACCACCGTCAACTCGCGCCTGGAGCGGCTGGAGAAGAACAA
>RCUT01000707.1_pt1 | contig 16915 bp, 14 predicted proteins | sample 2166171 | NCBI WGS metagenome assembly RCUT01 (sample SAMN09932757, study PRJNA488358) | compost metagenome | isolation source: compost soil in 4-hydroxybenzoic | place: Germany: Experimental Botanical Garden
TCGGTTCGGTACAGCGCCTGGTCGCTTGAGACATACCTTGATCAGTAAACATGGGAACCACGGGCGTGGCGCCGCGAGGATCGTTCCCGCATAATCCCGCGACTGAAATCGGAAAACGGAGAGATTGGGGCAGCCTGTGATCCCCAATGCACACAATGACCTACACGCTCTACGGCATCAAAGCCTGTGACACCATGAAAAAGGCGCGTACCTGGCTCGAAGACAAAGCCATCGCCTACGAATTCCACGATTACAAAACCCAAGGCATCGACCGTGACAGCCTGAACCGCTGGTGCGACGAACACGGCTGGGAAGTCATCCTCAACCGTGCCGGCACCACCTTCCGCAAGCTGGACGACGCCAGCAAGGCCGACCTCGACCAGGCCAAGGCCGTCGAGCTGATGCTGGCCCAGCCGTCGATGATCAAGCGCCCGGTGCTCGACCTTGGCGCGCGTACCCTGGTCGGCTTCAAGCCCGACCTGTACGCCGCTGCCCTGGCCTGAGCCCCTACCCTATTTCGCACGAGGTAATCACATGTCCAATACCCTGTTCAGCCTGGCCTTCGGTGTCGGCTCCCAGAACCGCCAGGGCGCCTGGCTGGAAGTGTTCTACGCACAACCGCTGCTCAACCCGAGCGCCGAACTGGTCGCTGCAGTAGCCCCTGTTCTCGGTTACCAAGGTGGCAACCAGGCCATCGCCTTCAGCAACGCCCAGGCCGCGCAACTGGCCGAAGCCGTGAAAGGCGTGGATGCCGCCCAGGCCGCCCTGCTGACCCGCCTGGCCGAAAGCCACAAGCCGCTGGTCGCCACCCTGCTGGCCGAAGACGCCGCGCTGACCTCGACCCCAGAGGCCTACCTCAAGCTGCACCTGCTGTCGCACCGCCTGGTCAAGCCGCACGGCGTGAGCCTGGCCGGCATCTTCCCGCTGCTGCCGAACGTGGCCTGGACCAACCAGGGCGCGGTCGACCTGGCCGAACTCGCCGAACTGCAACTGGAAGCGCGCCTGAAGGGCGAGCTGCTGGAAGTGTTCTCGGTGGACAAGTTCCCGAAAATGACCGACTACGTGGTCCCGGCCGGCGTGCGTATCGCCGACACCGCCCGCGTGCGCCTGGGCGCCTACATCGGCGAAGGCACCACCATCATGCACGAAGGCTTCGTCAACTTTAACGCTGGCACCGAAGGCCCGGGCATGATCGAAGGCCGTGTTTCGGCAGGCGTGTTCGTCGGCAAGGGTTCGGACCTGGGCGGCGGCTGCTCGACCATGGGCACCCTGTCCGGCGGCGGCAACATCGTCATCAAGGTCGGCGAAGGCTGCCTGATCGGCGCCAACGCCGGTATCGGCATTCCGCTGGGCGACCGCAACACCGTCGAAGCCGGCCTGTACATCACCGCTGGCACCAAGGTGAACCTGCTGGACGAGAACAACGAGCTGGTCAAAGTGGTCAAGGCCCGCGACCTGGCCGGCCAGACCGACCTGCTGTTCCGCCGCAACTCGCTGAACGGCGCGGTGGAGTGCAAGACCCACAAGTCGGCCATCGAGCTGAACGAGGCGCTGCACGCGCACAACTGAGAACCCTTCAACCGCTGCCGGAGCGAGCTTGCTCGCGAACAGCGGATTCTCAGCGTTTGAAATGTTAAGATCGGGTCTGGCACCACGCCAGACCCGATTTTCATTCCAGGCCCCGCGACCATGTTCCAGCCCTCCCCCTGGCGTGCCGATTTTCCCGCCATCGCCGCCCTGCAACGGCAGCACCAGACCTACCTGGACAGCGCCGCCACCACCCAGAAGCCGCAAGCCCTGCTCGATGCCCTGAGCCATTACTACGGCCATGGCGCAGCCAACGTGCACCGTGCCCAGCACTTGCCCGGCGCACTGGCGACCCAGGCCTTCGAAACCAGCCGCGACAAGGTTGCCGCCTGGCTCAATGCGGCAGACTCGCGGCAGATCATCTTCACCCACGGCGCCACTTCGGCGCTGAACCTGCTGGCCTATGGCCTGGAACACCGCTTCGAGGCCGGTGACGAAATTGCCGTCAGTGCCCTGGAGCACCATGCCAACCTGCTGCCCTGGCAACAGCTGGCGCGCCGGCGCAACCTGCGCCTGGTGGTGCTGCCGCTGGATGCCCATGGCCGCATCGACCTGGACCAGGCGCTGCAACTGATCGGCCCGCGCACCCGGGTGCTGGCGGTGAGCCAGCTGTCCAACGTGCTGGGCACATGGCAGCCGCTACCGGCGCTGCTGGCTCATGCCCGCGCCCAAGGCGCGTTGACCGTGGTCGACGGTGCCCAGGGCGTGGTGCATGGCCGCCATGATGTGCAGCAGCTTGGCTGCGACTTCTATGTGTTCTCCAGCCACAAGCTGTACGGCCCGGAAGGCGTCGGTGTGCTGTACGGCCGCAGCCAGGCGCTGGAACTGCTGCACCACTGGCAGTTCGGTGGCGAGATGGTGCAACTGGCCGAATACCACAGCGCCAGCTTCCGCCCGGCGCCGCTGGGGTTCGAGGCAGGCACGCCGCCGATCGCCGGGGTGATCGGCCTGGGTGCAACCCTGGACTACCTGGCCAGCCTCGATGCCCAGGCGCTCGAAGCCCATGAAACCAGCCTGCACCAGTATCTGCTGCGTGGCCTGGCGGACCGCGATGGCGTGCGCATCCTGGGCACGCCACAGGCGGCCCTTGCCAGTTTCGTCATCGACGGCGTGCATAACGCCGACATCGCCCACCTGCTGACCGAGCAAGGCATTGCCGTGCGTGCCGGGCACCACTGTGCCATGCCGCTGCTGCAGGGCCTGGGCCTGGAGGGCGCGATCCGCGTGTCATTGGGGCTGTATAACGACAGCGATGACTTGCAGCGCTTCTTCGCAGCGCTGGATCAAGGCCTGGAGTTGTTGCGATGACCCTGCCGGATCAGGCGCGCCAGGCGCTGGAAGCTTTCGAGCAGGGCAAGGGCTGGGAACAGCGTGCGCGGCTGCTGATGCAGTGGGGCGACCGGCTGGAACCGCTGGCTGACACTGAAAAGACCGAGGCCAACCGGGTGCATGGCTGCGAAAGCCTGGTATGGCTGGTGGCCGAGCAGGTCGAGGGCTTGTGGCGGTTCAAGGCCAGCAGCGATGCACGCCTGTTACGTGGGCTGCTGGCGTTGTTGCTGGTACGGGTGCAGGGGTTGGCCAGTGAAGAGCTCGCCGGGCTCGATCTGCGTGAGTGGTTCACACAACTGGGGCTTGAGCGCCAGCTGTCGCCATCGCGCAGCAATGGGCTGCATGCGGTGTTGCAGCGGATGGCGGAGCTGGCGTCCAACCGTTGAATCGGTGCTGGCCTCTTCGCGGGCTCGCCCGCTCCCACAGGTATCGCGTGGCGTTTTGGCTGGCGCTGTACCTGTAGGAGCGGCCTTGTGTCGCGAAAGGGCCGCAAAGCGGCCCCGTCAATCTCTGGTGAAACTGGGGACCTGGGGCCGCTACGCGCCCCTTTCGCGACACAAGGCCGCTCCTACAAGGACCGAGTGGGCCAGAAGCAGTTATTCAGGCTTGACCCGCTCCGAAGGCCGCCGCGCCCCCGCTACCAGTTTTTCCACCGCCTTGCTCGCCGCCACCATGCCAAAGGTCGCGGTCACCATCATCACCGCGCCAAAGCCACCCGAGCAGTCCAGCCGCACGCCCTCACCCACGAAGCTTTTCTGCAGGCAAACGCTGCCATCGCCCTTGGGGTAGCGCAGCTGTTCGCTGGAGAACACGCATGGCACGCCATAGTTGCGGCTGACATTGCGCGAGAAGTTGTAGTCGCGGCGCAGGGTGGAACGCACCCGCGAGGCCAGCGGGTCGTTGAAGGTCTTGTTCAGGTCGGCGATCTGGATCTGTGTCGGGTCGATCTGCCCACCGGCGCCACCCGTGGTGACGATGGCGATCTTGCGCCGCCGGCACCAGGCAATCAGCGCCGCCTTGGCCATGACGCTGTCGATGCAGTCGATCACACAGTCGAGGTTCTCGGTAATGTACTCGACCATGGTGTCGCGGGTGACGAAGTCGGCCACTGCATGCACCGTGCACGCCGGGTTGATCGCCCGCAGGCGCTCGGCCATGACCTCGACCTTGGGCCGCCCCACCTGCCCTTCCAGGGCATGGGCCTGGCGGTTGGTGTTGCTGACGCAGACGTCGTCGAGGTCGAACAGGGTGATCTCGCCCACGCCACTGCGGGCCAGCGCTTCCGCCGCCCACGAGCCTACCCCGCCAATACCGACCACGGCCACATGGGCCTGGCCCAGACGGTGCAACCCCTGGTCGCCATACAGCCGGGCAACGCCGGCGAAGCGTGGATCTTCTGTGCTCATGTTCATACCCCAAAAAACCGGCGCGCATTATATGCCAGCGGGCCCATGGCCTGCATCGTTAGGAAAGAGACTATCAACCCTGCTTTAATGTCCTATCACTTCGACACATATGGACGACAATGTCTTCACGTAAATTCGGCCTGAACCTGGTCGTGGTCCTGGCCATCGCCGCGTTGTTCACCGGGTTCTGGGCACTGATCAACCGCCCGGTCTCCGCCCCCGCCTGGCCAGAACAGATCTCTGGCTTTTCGTATTCGCCGTTCCGCCTGGGTGAAAGCCCGCAGAAGGGCCAGTACCCCACTGACGACGAGATGCGCCAGGACCTGGAGCAGTTGAGCAAACTGACCGACAGCATCCGGATCTACACCGTGGAGGGCACCCAGGCGGATATCCCGCGCCTGGCCGAGGAATTCGGCCTGCGGGTGACGCTGGGCATCTGGATCAGCCCGGACCTGGAGCGCAACGAACGCGAAATCGCCACGGCCATCCAGCTGGCCAACACCTCGCGCAGCGTGGTGCGGGTAGTGGTCGGCAACGAAGCGCTGTTCCGCGAAGAAGTCACCCCGGAAAACCTGATCAAGTACCTGGACCGGGTACGCGCAGCGGTCAAGGTGCCGGTGACCACCAGTGAGCAATGGCACATCTGGAAGGAAAACCCGCAGCTGGCCAAGCACGTCGACCTGATTGCCGCGCACATCCTGCCGTACTGGGAGTTCGTGCCGATGAAGGATTCGGTCGAGTTCGTGCTCGACCGCGCCCGCGAGCTGAAGCACCAGTTCCCGCGCAAACCCCTGCTGCTGTCGGAAGTCGGCTGGCCGAGCAACGGCCGCATGCGCGGCGGTGCCGATGCCACCCAGGCCGACCAGGCCATCTACCTGCGCACCTTGGTCAACACCCTCAACCGCCGCGGCTACAACTACTTCGTCATCGAAGCCTATGACCAGCCGTGGAAGGCCAGCGACGAAGGCTCGGTGGGCGCCTACTGGGGCGTGTACAACGCCGAGCGCCAGCAAAAATTCAACTTTGACGGCCCGGTGGTGGCGATCCCGCAATGGCGCGCCCTGGCGGTGGCCTCGGTGGTGCTGGCGATGATTGCCCTGATGGTACTGTTCATCGACGGTTCGGCCCTGCGCCAGCGCGGCCGCACCTTCCTGACCTTCATCACCTTCCTGTGCGGGTCGGTGCTGGTATGGATCGCCTACGACTACAGCCAGCAATACAGCACCTGGTTCAGCCTGACCGTGGGCGTGCTGCTGGCCCTCGGCGCGCTGGGCGTGTTCATCGTGCTGCTGACCGAGGCCCACGAACTGGCCGAGGCAGTATGGATACACAAGCGCCGGCGCGAATTCCTGCCGGTGCAGGCCGACAGCGCCTACCGGCCCAAGGTGTCGGTGCATGTGCCGTGCTACAACGAGCCGCCGGAGATGGTCAAACAGACCCTCGATGCCCTGGCCGCGCTGGACTACCCCGACTACGAAGTGCTGGTGATCGACAACAACACCAAGGACCCGGCCGTGTGGGAGCCGCTCAAGGCCCATTGCGAGAAGCTCGGCGAGCGCTTCAGGTTCTTCCACGTCGCGCCCCTGGCCGGTTTCAAGGGCGGCGCGCTGAACTACCTGATCCCGCACACCGCCAAGGACGCCGAAGTGATCGCGGTGATCGACTCGGACTACTGCGTCGACCGCAACTGGCTCAAGCACATGGTGCCGCACTTCGCCGACCCGAAAATTGCCGTGGTGCAGTCGCCGCAGGACTACCGCGACCAGCACGAAAGCGCCTTCAAGAAGCTGTGCTACAGCGAGTACAAGGGCTTCTTCCACATCGGCATGGTCACCCGCAACGACCGTGACGCGATCATCCAGCACGGCACCATGACCATGACCCGGCGCAGCGTGCTGGAAGAGCTGGGCTGGGCCGAATGGTGCATCTGCGAGGACGCCGAGCTGGGCCTGCGCGTGTTCGAGAAGGGCCTGTCGGCCGCCTATGCCCACAACAGCTACGGCAAGGGCCTGATGCCCGACACCTTCATCGACTTCAAGAAGCAGCGCTTCCGCTGGGCCTACGGCGCCATCCAGATCATCAAGCACCACGCCAGCGCCCTGCTGCGCGGCAAGGGCAGCGAGCTGACCCGCGGCCAGCGCTACCACTTCCTGGCCGGCTGGCTGCCGTGGATCGCCGATGGCATGAACATCTTCTTCACCATCGGCGCGCTGCTGTGGTCGGCGGCGATGATCATCGTGCCGCACCGGGTCGACCCGCCGCTGATGATCTTTGCCATTCCGCCGCTGGCACTGTTCTTCTTCAAGGTCGGCAAGATCATCTTCCTCTACCGCCGCGCGGTAGGGGTGAACCTGAAGGATGCCTTTGCTGCGGCGCTGGCCGGGCTGGCGCTGTCGCACACCATCGCCAAGGCGGTGCTGTACGGGTTCTTCACCAGCAGCATGCCGTTCTTCCGCACACCGAAGAACGCCGACAGCCACGGGCTGCTGGTGGCGATTTCCGAGGCGCGGGAAGAGCTGTTCATCATGTTGCTGCTGTGGGGCGCAGCGCTGGGCATCTACCTGGTACAGGGGCTGCCGAGCTCGGACATGCGCTTCTGGGTGGCGATGTTGCTGGTGCAGTCGTTGCCTTATTTGGCGGCGCTGGTGATGGCGTTCCTGTCTTCGCTGCCCAAGCCCGTAGAAAAGGCTGCCGAACCGCAACAGGCTTGAGACTTGCTGGAACAGCCTTGATATTCAGAAGTGACCGCGAACCGGCCCCACGGCCAGGCGGGACAATGGCCGCTTGAGCCATTCCAGACGCTGTTCGACGCCGACCAGCGTTCTGGACCTCTCCTCTCAAGTACGCGCCGGCGCCACCAAGTGCTGACGCGTGCTATGCAAAATATTCAAGTTCCGTTTAGCTGGAACTTCAATTACCCCAGCGTCGCAGACCTGGCATTCGGTGCGGTTTTTAATAAAAAACTAGGCAGACGGCGTCCACCAAAGACATTCACGCGCCCACGTATCCTGGCAACTCTGATAGTTGTTGACAAACAGGGGAACTCCTAAGCTGAGCGCTCTAAGTCAGTTACCAGGAGTGAACAATGATGTGCCAGCAGCGTCCAACAGAAAACTCTTTCAAAATTGAACCAACCCGCATCAGCTTTAGCTACTTGAATCAACGAAAAGACAGCCTTCGATGCACGATAAATACCAACGAAATAACCTACGAAACTGAAATCAGTGAAGTGCTGGTACCCCTCATGCTAATGGCTCGCGAAAAAATCAATGATGAAACAACCTATGTAAATATGTGGGCAGAAAATGCCGACAGTGGCGGCAGGAACATTACAATTACCAGCCTCGGCATTAACCAACTCTAAAGAAACAGCGGCAGTTATCATCAGGATAACTGCCGCTGTAACAGGCAAACCAAGCCTTTCTGATGCCCGCACATGACGCCATTCATATGCAGCTGGGGGAAAGGCGTTTAGCCAATAACAAATGTTGCACATGCCACTGAAACGTTGCGCCATCACCTAGGCCAATCCGGTCGTACCTTTTACATCCATTTGATATAAGATAACGCCCCTCAGATTTCCCCGCCTTGCCTTGCCCCGGAGTCCCACATGACGGCCCCTGCCGAGCTCTCGCCTACCCTTCAACTGGCCTGCGACCTGATCCGTCGCCCCTCGGTCACCCCCGTCGACGCCGACTGCCAGGCGCAGATGATGAACCGCCTGGGCGCCGTGGGCTTCCAGCTCGAGCCGATGCGCATCGAGGACGTCGACAACTTCTGGGCCACCCACGGCAGCCAGGATGGCCCGGTGCTGTGCTTCGCCGGCCACACCGACGTGGTACCCACCGGCCCGGTGCAGCAATGGCAGCATGAACCGTTCGAAGCGCTGATCGATGCCGACGGCATGCTCTGCGGCCGTGGCGCCGCCGACATGAAAGGCAGCCTGGCCTCCATGGTGATCGCCAGCGAGCGCTTCGTGCAGGACTACCCGGACCACCGCGGCAAGGTCGCGTTCCTGATCACCAGCGACGAGGAAGGCCCGGCCCACCATGGCACCAAGGCCGTGGTCGAGCGCCTGAAAGCACGCAACGAGCGCCTGGACTGGTGCATCGTCGGCGAACCCTCCAGCACCACCCTGCTGGGTGACGTGGTCAAGAACGGCCGCCGTGGCTCGCTGGGCGCCAAGATGACCGTGCGCGGCAAGCAGGGCCATGTGGCCTACCCGCACCTGGCGCGCAACCCGATCCACCTGGCCGCGCCGGCCCTGGCGGAACTGGCGGCCGAGCACTGGGACGAAGGCAATGCGTTCTTCCCGCCGACCAGCTTCCAGATCTCCAACCTCAATTCCGGCACCGGCGCCACCAACGTGGTACCGGGCGACCTGACCGCGCTGTTCAACTTCCGCTTCTCCACCGAGTCGACTGTCGAAGGCCTGCAGGCGCGGGTGTCGGCGATTCTCGACAAGCATGAACTGGACTGGTCGATCGACTGGGCGCTGTCGGGCCTGCCGTTCCTCACCGAACCGGGCGAATTGCTGAGCGCCGTCTCGGCCAGCATCAAGGGCGTCACCGGCCGCGACACCCAGCCGTCCACCAGCGGCGGCACCTCCGATGGCCGCTTCATCGCCACCATGGGTACCCAGGTGGTCGAGCTGGGCCCGGTCAACGCCACCATCCATCAGGTGGACGAGCGGATCCTGGCCAGCGACCTCGACCTGCTGACCGAAATCTACTACCAGACCCTGGTCCGGTTGCTCGCCTGATGCTCGCCTGCCCTCTTTGCCAGGCACCGCTGAGCCGGCTCGACAACGGTGTGGTGTGCCCAGCCGGCCACCGCTTCGACCGCGCCCGCCAGGGTTACCTGAACCTGCTGCCGGTGCAGCACAAGAACAGCCGCGACCCGGGTGACAACCAGGCCATGGTCGAGGCCCGCCGCGACTTCCTCGACGCTGGCCACTACGCCCCGGTAGCCCGCCGCCTGGCCGAGCTGGCCGCCGAGCGCCAGCCCGGTGCCTGGCTGGACATCGGCTGTGGCGAGGGTTACTACACCGCGCAGATCGCCCAGGCCCTGCCGGCCGCCGACGGCTACGCCCTGGACATCTCCCGTGAGGCGGTCAAGCGTGCCTGCCGCCGCGCGCCCGAGGTTACCTGGATGGTCGCCAGCATGGCCCGCGTGCCGCTGATTGACGCCAGCTGCCAGTTCATCGCCAGCGTGTTCAGCCCGCTGGACTGGGCCGAGGCCAAGCGCCTGCTCAGCCCCGGCGGCGGCCTGATGCGGGTCGGCCCCACCAGCGGCCACCTGATGGAACTGCGCGAAGTGCTCTACGATGAAGTACGCCCTTACGCCGACGACAAGCACCTGGCCCTGGTCCCCGAAGGCATGGCCCATGCCCACAGCGAAACCCTGGAGTTCCGCCTGAGCCTGGCCGCGCCCAAGGCCCGCGCCGACCTGCTGGCCATGACCCCGCACGGCTGGCGCGCCAGTGCCGAAAAGCGTGCCCGGGTAATCGACCAGCCCGAGCCGTTCGAGGTCACGGTTTCCATGCGTTATGACTATTTCGTGCGCCAAGACTGAGCACACCCGGAGCCCTTATGCGCCAACCTGATATCGAGATCTACCTGAAGGACGCCGACGTCGACCACAAGCAGATTGCCGAGTGGCTCGCCCAGGCAATCGGCCCATGCAGCGAATGGAAGCAGAAAGGCCATACCTTCAAATGCCAGGCCGGTAACATTCCGGTCACCTGGTTACCCAAGGCTGTAGGGAAATGGAACAGCCTGTACCTGGAAAGCGACCAGACGCCGTGGGCCGATGACGTTGCCTGCGCCCGCGCCGCATTCGCCGCACTGGGCGTGGAAGTGCGCTGCGCGCCAGGTGGCTGGGTGGAGGAAGATGGGGAAGAAGATGCCGACCGCTGGGTCCGCATCAGCGCCGACGGTGAAGAGGAAATCACCTGGCGTACCTGAATGCACTGCATTCTTTGTGGGAGCCCGGCTTGCCGGCGATGCAGGCAACACGGTGCCTGGCACCGGCTTCGCCGGTGATCGCCGGCAAGCCAGCTCCCACAACAAGCCTTACAGCATGAGGCTCAGAGGCCTACTACGTCCTCGGCTTGCAGGCCTTTCTGGCCCTGCACGCAGGCGTATTCCACCCGCTGTCCTTCGACCAGGGTACGATGCCCCTCACCGCGGATCGCCCGATAGTGGACGAATACATCCGCACCACCTTCGCGCTGAATGAAGCCATAACCCTTGGCATCGTTGAACCACTTTACATTCCCAGTCTCACGAGACGACATCTGAACTACTCCGGATTTTTATTGTGAAGATCGCCTTGCAGACACAGAGTCCCTCCCTGTGTCGACGCCGCTTGCGCAAATATCTTGCAAGTGGCAGGCCGAGTATATGACACAGAACAAAAAAATTTGATGACCGTCACGCCGTTCGGCGATTTTTGCTGAACTTGCGCGGATACGGCAGACTAATTGGCTGGATACCCACCTGAAAATCACACCCAGGGCACACACCCCATGACCCGTTCCCCCCTGCGCCGCCTGATCTTCGGCGCCCTGCGTCGCCTGTTGTACCTGTGGGTGCGCTCCGAGACCATCAACCAGTCCTCCCTCACCCTCAAGCTCGACCGCAGCCGCCCGGTGTTCTATGCCCTGCCCTCGCCCGCACTCACCGACCTGGCCGTGCTCGACCATGAATGCACCAAGGCGGGCCTGCCGCGCCCGGTGCTGCCGGTGGCGGTTGGCCCGCTGCAGGAACCGGCGGCATTCTTCTACCTGACCCCGGACCCGGACTGGCTCGGCCGCCATGACAAGCGCGGCGCCCCGCCTACCCTGGAGCGCCTGATCGCCGCCGTCAGCCAGCACGCCGAAGAGGATGCGCAGATCATTCCGGTCAGTGTGTTCTGGGGCCAGACCCCGGCGAGTGAATCCAGCCCGTGGAAGTTGCTGTTCGCCGACAGCTGGGCGGTTACCGGGCGCCTGCGCCGGCTGCTGACCGTGCTGATCCTCGGGCGCAAGACCCGGGTGCAGTTCTCCGCGCCCATCCACCTGCGCGAACTGGTACAGCACAACAAGGGCCACGAGCGCACCGTGCGCATGGCCCAGCGCCTGATGCGCGTGCACTTTCGCAACCTCAAGACCGCCGTCATCGGCCCGGACATCTCGCACCGGCGCAACCTGGTCAAGGGCCTGATCCACGCGCCCCAGGTGCGCCAGGCCATCGTCGATGAGGCGCAGCGCGAAAACCTGCCGCTGGCCAAGGCCGAAGCCCAGGCTCTGCGCTATGGCAACGAGATTGCCTCGGACTACACCTACACCGCCATCCGCTTCCTCGAAGTGGTGCTGAGCTGGTTCTGGAACAAGATCTACGACGGCATCAAGGTCAACCACATCGAGCAGGTGCAAGGCATCGCCCCCGGCCACGAAGTGATCTATGTGCCGTGCCACCGCAGCCATATCGACTACCTGCTGCTGTCGTACCTGCTGTTCCGCAACGGCCTGACACCGCCGCACGTGGCCGCGGGCATCAACCTCAACATGCCGCTGGTGGGTAACCTGCTGCGCCGTGGCGGCGCCTTCTTCATGCGCCGCACGTTCAAGGGCAACCCGCTGTACACCGCGGTGTTCAACGAGTACCTGCACACCCTGTACACCAAGGGCTTCCCGGTCGAGTACTTCGTCGAAGGCGGCCGCTCGCGCACCGGGCGCATGCTGCAGCCACGCACCGGGATGCTGGCCATTACCCTGCGCAGCTTCCTGCGCTCGTCGCGCACGCCGATCGTGTTCGTGCCGGTGTACATCGGCTACGAGCGCGTGCTCGAAGGCCGCACCTACCTGGGCGAGCTGCGCGGTGCCAGCAAGAAGAAAGAGTCGATCTTCGATATCTTCAAGGTGTTCGGCGCGCTCAAGCAGCGCTTTGGCCAGGTATACGTGAACTTCGGCGAGCCGATCCGCCTGGCCGGCTTCCTCGACCAGCAACAGCCCGGCTGGCGTGAACAGGACCACGGCCCGCAATACCGCCCGGCCTGGCTCAACGCCACCACCACCCGCCTGGGCGAAACCGTGGCCCGCCACCTCAACGAGGCGGCCGCGATCAACCCGGTCAACCTGGTGGCCCTGGCGCTGCTGTCCACCAGCCGCCTGGCCCTGGACGAGCGCGCCCTGACCCGCGTGCTCGACCTGTACCTGGCCTTGCTGCGCCAGGTGCCCTACTCGCCGCACACCACCCTGCCCGACGGCGACGGCCAGGCGCTGATCGAGCACGTGCGCGGCATGAACCTGGTGGCCGAGCAGAAGGACGCCCTGGGCCGCATCCTGTACCTGGATGAAGGCAACGCGGTACTGATGACCTATTACCGCAACAACGTGCTGCACATCTTCGCCCTGCCGGCGCTGCTGGCCAGCTTCTTCCTCAGCAGCTCGCGCATGAGCCGCGAACTGCTGGGCCAGTATGTGCACGCGCTGTACCCCTACCTGCAGGCCGAACTGTTCCTGCGCTGGACGCCGGAGCAACTGGATGCGGTGATCGACCAGTGGCTGGCCGCACTGGTCGAGCAAGGGCTGCTGCGCCAGGACAACGACACCTACATTCGCCCGGCGCCCAGCTCGCGGCAGTTCGTGTTGCTGACCCTGCTCGCCCGCACCATCACCCAGACCCTGCAGCGCTTCTACATGGCCACCTCGCTGCTGCTGAACAGCGGCCAGAACAGCCTCAGCGCCGAAGAACTGGAAGACCTGTGCGTGATGATGGCCCAGCGCCTGTCGATCCTGCACGGCCTGAACGCCCCGGAGTTCTTCGACAAGACCCTGTTCCGCCACTTCATCCAGACCCTGCTCGAGCAAGGCGTGCTGCATGCAGATGCCCAGGGCAAGCTGGGTTATCACGACAAGCTCGGCGAGCTGGCCGAAGGCGTGGCCAAGCGCGTGCTGTCGGCGGAACTGCGCCTGTCGATCCGCCAGGTGGCATTGCACCGTGAAGACGGGCTGGAAACTTCCACCTTCTGAGGCTTTATCAGCCGGGAAAATCCGCTAAAGTCCCTGGGGTTGGCCACAAGCCAACGCCAAGGACTTCGGAGATACCATGAAAAAGCTCTTTATGCTGTGTTGCGCATCCTTGCTCGCAGCCTGTTCCAGCCACACCCCGTCCAACCAGGCCAGCCTGGATGGCGAAGTCTTCTACCTGCAGCGCAGCGCCCTGCCACCTGCCGCCACCCTCAGCGTGGAACTGCAGGACGTCTCGTTGATGGACGCCCCGGCGGTGACCCTGGCCCGCCAGGCCGGCCCGGTCAAAGGCAACGTACCACTGCCGTTCCACCTCACCTACGACCCGGCCCAGGTCAAGCCCGGCCACCGCTATGCGGTAAGCGCGCGCATCGAGCTGGACGGCAAGCTGCTGTTCATCAACACCGAACACCACGGCGTAATGCTTGACGGCAGTGACCCACAGCCCGTGCGGATCAAGGTCGATCCAGTCCGCTGATACCCGTATTCATCTGTCTACAAGGAAAGCTTCATGATCCGCACTTCCCTGCGTTTCACCACCCTGTGCGCCGGCCTGCTGCTGTCGGCCAGTGCCCTGGCCCTGTCGCTGGGCGACCTGACCCAGAAAGACGCCACCGGCGGCCTGAAGGATGCCCTGACCCAAGGCGCACAACTGGCCGTCAAGCAGCTGAGCACCCCGGGCGGCTTCAGCAACAACCCGGACGTGCGCATCGAACTGCCAGGCAACCTGGGCAAGGCCGCCAAGGCGATGAAGATGTTCGGCAAGGGTGAACAGGTCGAAGCCCTGGAAACCAGCATGAACAAGGCCGCCGAGGCAGCCGTGCCGCAGGCCCAGGCGATTCTGGTGGATGCCGTGAAGAACATGAGCGTGACCGATGCCAAGGGCATCCTCAGCGGCGGTGACGACTCGGCCACCCAGTACCTGAACAAGAGCAGCCGCGAGCAGATCCGCGCCAAGTTCCTGCCGATCGTCAAGCAGGCTACCGACAAGGTTGGCCTGGCTCAGCAGTACAACAACTTTGCCGGGCAGGCCGTGGCGTTGGGTGTGGTCGATGCCAAGAGCGCCAGCATCGAGAACTACGTGACTGAAAAGGCACTGGATGGCCTGTTCGAGATGATTGCCAAGCAGGAGCAGAGCATTCGCCAGAACCCGGCTGAAGCGGCTACCAGCCTGGCCAAGAAGGTCTTCGGCGCCCTCTGAGGGCCCTGGGGGCTGCTTTGCAGCCCATCGCGACACAAGGCCGCTCCTACATTGATCGGCGAATGCAGGACCTTTGTAGGAGCGGCCTTGTGTCGCGATAGGAGGGCAAAGCCCTCCCCTGCGGTCTTCAGCCCTTCTTCACCCTGAACCACGCCGCATACAACGCCGGCAGGAACAGCAGGGTCAGCACCGTGGCCACGATCAACCCGCCCATGATCGCCACCGCCATCGGCCCGTAGAACACACTGCGCGACAACGGAATCATCGCCAGCACCGCAGCCAGTGCAGTCAGCACGATCGGGCGGAAGCGCCGCACCGTGGCTTCGATGATCGCCTGCCAGCGCTCCAGCCCCGCCGCGATGTCCTGCTCGATCTGGTCCACCAGGATCACCGAGTTGCGCATGATCATCCCCGCCAGGGCAATGGTGCCGAGCATGGCGACAAAGCCGAACGGCTGGCGGAACACCAGCAGGAACAGGGTCACGCCAATCAGCCCCAGCGGCGCGGTGAGGAACACCATCACCGTGCGCGAGAAGCTGCGCAGCTGGATCATCAGCAAGCTCAGCACCACCACCACGAACAGCGGCATGCCGGCATTCACCGACTTCTGCCCGCGCTCGGAGTCCTCGACCGTGCCGCCCACTTCCAGCAAATAGCCATCCGGCAGCTTGGCGCGGATGTCACGCAGGGTCGGCTCGATCTGCTTCACCAGCGTCGCCGGCTGCTCCTTGTCGTAGATATCGGCGCGCACGGTCACCGTCGGCAAGCGGTTACGGTGCCAGATGATGCCTTCCTCGAAGCCGTACTCCAGGGTCGCAACCTGCGACAGCGCCACGCTCTGGCCATTGTCGGTCGGCAGTGCCAGGCTGCCGAGGTTGCCCAGCTCGTTGCGTTCCTGCCGGGTGCCGCGCAGCAGGATCTCGATCAGCTCGTTGTCCTCGCGGTACTGGCTGACCGTGGTGCCGGTCAGCGAGCTTTGCAGGAAGCTCGACAGGTGCGCGGTGCTCACGCCCAGGGCGCGGGCGCGGTCCTGGTCGATCTCGAGGAACACCGCCTTGCTCGGCTCCTCCCAGTCCAGGTGAACGTTGACCACATGCGGGTTCTGGCGCACCTTGTCGGCCACTTCGCGGGCCAGCGCACGGGCCTTCTCGATGTGCTCGCCAGTCACCCGGAACTGCACCGGGTAACCCACGGGCGGGCCGTTTTCCAGGCGGGTGACCCGGGCACGCAGGTCGGGGAACTGCTGGTCCACGGTGCTGATCAGCCAGCTGCGCAGGCGCTCGCGGTCTTCCATCGACTTGGCCAGTACCACGAACTGGGCGAAGCTGGCCGCCGGCAGCTGCTGGTCCAGCGGCAGGTAGAAACGCGGCGAACCGGTGCCCACGTAGGCCACGTAGTTGTCGATACCCTCCTGCTGCTTGAGCAACGCCTCCAGTTGCTTGACCCGCTCGGCGGTGTTGGCCAGCGAGGCACCCTCGGCCAGTTTCAGGTCGACCATCAACTCCGGGCGCCCGGAGGCCGGGAAGAACTGCTGGGGCACGAAGCGGAACAGCAGGATACTGCCGACAAAGGCGGCAATGGTCAGCAGGATCACCGTCTTGCGCCGCCGCACGCACCACTCCACCACACGCCGCACACGCTGGTAGAACGGTGTGGCGTAAGGGTCTGGCGCGTGGCCATCCTTGCCATGGCGCGCGGCATGCAGCCTGGCCAGGTCCGGCAGCAGGCGCTCGCCCAGGTAAGGCACGAATACCACGGCGGCCACCCAGGAGGTCAGCAAGGCGATGGTCACCACCTGGAAGATCGAACGGGTGTATTCGCCCGTGCTGGAGGCTGCCGTGGCAATGGGCAGGAAGCCCGCCGCCGTGATCAGGGTGCCGGTGAGCATCGGGAAGGCGGTGCTGCTCCAGGCGTAGCTGGCCGCCTTGAGGCGGTCGTAGCCCTGCTCCATCTTGATCGCCATCATTTCCACGGCAATGATCGCGTCATCGACCAACAAGCCCAGGGCCAGCACCAGCGCGCCAAGGGATATCTTGTGCAGGCCGATGCCGAAGTAGTGCATGGCGGCGAAGGTCATGGCCAGCACCAGCGGGATGGCCAGCGCCACCACCAGCCCCGTGCGCAGGCCCAGCGAGAAGAAGCTCACCAGCAGCACGATGACCAGCGCCTCGACCAGCACCTGGACAAACTCGCCCACGCCAGCCTTGACCGCCGCCGGCTGGTCCGAGACCTTGCGCAGCTCCATGCCGGCCGGCAGGCTGCGCGCCAGGCGCTCGAACTCGCTTTCCAATGCCTTGCCCAGCACCAGGATGTCGCCGCCGTCCTTCATCGACACCGCCAGGCCAATGGCATCCTCGCCCATGAAGCGCATGCGCGGTG
>RCUT01000710.1_pt1 | contig 16887 bp, 14 predicted proteins | sample 2166171 | NCBI WGS metagenome assembly RCUT01 (sample SAMN09932757, study PRJNA488358) | compost metagenome | isolation source: compost soil in 4-hydroxybenzoic | place: Germany: Experimental Botanical Garden
TGCGCATCCAGCACGGCCTGCGCGCCTTCACCGCCAAGGAGCAGAAGTCCCTGCGTGCGGTGGCCGACGGCTTTCGCCCCAACCCCGCATTCGACACCCTCGGTGTGCTCACCGAACTGGGCATCGGCGAAGCCCTGGTGGGTACCCTGGAAGAGAAGGGCACCCCGGCGATGGTCCAGCGCGTGGCCATCGCGCCGCCGCAATCCCGCATCGGTCCGCTGAGCGAAGCGGAACGCGCCGCACTGGTGCGCGGCTCGCCCCAGGCCGGGCGCTACGACAAACCGATCGACCGCGAATCCGCCTACGAAATGCTCACCGCCCGCGCCGCCCAGGCCCCCGCCGAACCTCCCGCGCAGGATGGCGGCAAAGCGGCGAAGGAACAGCCTGGCATGGGTGACCTGGCCGGCGAGCTGCTGGGGACTTTCGCCAGCCAGGCGATGAAGACCGCGGTGCGCCAGGCCGCCAACCAGTTGGGCCGGCAACTGGTGCGCGGGCTCATGGGCTCCCTGCTGGGAGGCGGCAAGCGCCGCTGAGGAGCGTCCTTGTGGGGGCGATTTCAATCGCCAAGCCGGCCGAAGGGCTGCCCTCCAAACCATCAGGGGGCAGCTTCGCTGCCCTTGGCGAATGAATTGGCTATGTCCCTATTAGCTGTTGCTAAGACGTCCCGGTCAGAGCTTGGAGCCTGGTAGGGTGGGCCGGGCGGCGATCCGCTTTAGCCCACGCTGACCTACGATGGTGGGCTGAAGCCCACCCTACGGGCCTTTGCGCCACATCCCAACACTTAACGCGGACATAGCCAATGAATTCGCCCCCCACAGTTTCCCTGATCCGGAATGAAAAAAGGGCGCCCGAAGGCGCCCTTTCTCATGCTCGTCCGAATCACACGATAAAGGTGATGGCCAGCCAGAACAGGGCGGCGGAGAGCAGGATGGTGGTGGGCAGGGTGAGCACCCAGGCCAGCAGGATGTTGCGCACGGTGCCGCCCTGCAGGCCGCTCTTGTTCGCGACCATGGTGCCGGCGACGCCGGAGGACAGTACGTGGGTGGTGGAAACCGGCAGGCTGTAGATGTTGGCCATGCCGATGGCGCAGGCGGCGGTGATCTGCGCACTCATGCCCTGGGCATAGGTCATGCCGTGCTTGCCGATCTTCTCGCCGACGGTGCGCACCACGCGCTTCCAGCCGACCATGGTGCCGATGCCCAGGGCCAGGGCGACCGCCAGGATCACCCAGAAGGGCGCGTACTCGGTGGTGGCGGTGAGGTCCTTGCGCAGTTTCTCCAGGTCGGACTTCTCGCGGGCCGGCAGCGTGGAGAGCTTGCCTACCTTCTTCGCGGTGTCGTCCAGGCAGAGCAGGTAGCGACGTACTTCCACACGGGTTTCATCGCCCAGGTCCTTGTAGTTGGCGACGCCGTTCAGGGACTTGAGCAGGGCTGCGATGGTCGGCTCGGTCTGCTTCGGATCGCAGCGATAGAGCTGCGGCATCTCGCTGCCGTTGCTCTTGCCCAGGGCCAGCATCTCGCCGAGGGTGTCGGTGTGGCGCTGGTAGAACTGGCTGAGGTGGGTGGCCGCGTCGCGGGTACGTTCGATTTCGTAGGTGGTGCTGTTGAGGTCCAGCACGAACTTGGCCGGGACTATGCCGATCAGCACCAGCATGATCAGGCCGATGCCTTTCTGGCCGTCGTTGGAGCCGTGCACGAAGCTCACGGCCATGGCGGAAAGCACCAGGACCAGGCGATTCCAGAAGGGCGGATGCTTCTTCTCGTCCAGCTCCTTACGGGTTTCCGGGGTCTTGTGCATCTTCGACAGCGGATACATCCACTTCAGGCCCAGCAGCAGGAGGGCTGCGACCATGAAGCCGGCGGCAGGCGAGAAGATCAGCGACAGGCCGATGTCGATGGCCTTGCCCCAGTTCACGCCTTCGCCCAGCGGCACGTTGGTGAGCAGCGCGTTGGCCAGGCCCACACCGAGGATCGAACCGATCAGGGTGTGGGAGCTGGACGCCGGAATGCCGAAGTACCAGGTGCCGAGGTTCCAGGCGATGGCCGCGGTGAGCAGGCTGAACACCATGGCCAGGCCATGGCCGGTATTGACGTTGATCAGCAGTTCCACCGGTAGCAGGTGGACGATGGCATAGGCCACGCCGACACCGCCCAGCAACACACCGAGGAAGTTGAAGATCCCCGAAAGGATCACCGCCCGATAGGGCGACATGGCCTTGGTATAGATGACGGTGGCGACCGCGTTGGCGGTGTCGTGGAAACCGTTGATGAACTCGAATGTCAGGACGAATGCCAGGGCGAGACAGAGGCTCAGCACCAGCCAGGCATCAAGCCCGCTGAAGAGATCGAACATGAAAGTTGTGTGACTGGCTCATGAAGGGGCCGCGATTATGCCAGAAAACCGGTCGTCGCCCAGTCCCGGACGTCGAGCGGTTTTCGGCATCACACACAGAAGTTGTCGCAAATCAATACGAAGGATTCCCCGGATGGGGGTGACAATCTGTCAGGTTTCCTGTCCGAGCTCTTTTTCGATTTTCTCCAGCTCTCTTTCGAAGCTCTTGTCGAGCAGGCTGGGTTTCTTTCGCCAGGGCTTTCGCTCAGGGTCCCTTTGCGCGGCATAGGTAGTGACCTCGCCGCCGTAAACATCCTTGTAACGCTGCGCCTGGCGCTCGAGTTCGGCGCGCAGTTCGTCTTTCGTCACGTGGTTATCCGTCTCTTTGATCCATGGTCTTTATGTGAGATGGGCGATCTAGAGGCTCTGGCCTCCTTGGCGTCGGTCGCCCGGGTGAGGCCGTCGGCGCGGCCTTCTTGTAGGACAAGGCTTCGTAATCGCAACTACTGGATACTTCCCTACGCACTACGGAAAGCCCCTGCGATGTACGCGGGCATCGAAATCAATTTCAGCAATGGCCCGGAGAAAAGCTCGGCAAGTATAACAAGCAAAAAAGAAACCTCCATTGCGGGGGTTCCTAAAAAAGTGAAGGAAGTCAACTCCGCGATAGTCAGGGATTGTCTAATAGAGACCTGATTATCCGGCCGAGAGTTTCCATTGCCTGTTCGCTGGAGTTGCTCCAGGGATGACCGAAGTTGAGACGGGCGCAATGGCCGAATCGCCGTGTTGCCGAGAAAATCGGCCCCGGCGCGATGCTGATGCCCTGGGCCAGGGCCAGCTGGAACAGGCGTAGCGAGTCCACCTGCTCGGGGAATTCCAGCCAGAGGAAATAGCCGCCGTCCGGCTGGCTGACCCTTGTCTCTTCCGGGAAATGCCGGGCCACCGCCGCCAGCATGGCATTGCGCTGGCTCTCCAGGGCGTAGCGCAATTTGCGCAGGTGCCGGTCGTAACCGCCATGCTGCAGGTAGTCGGCGATGGCCGCCTGCGCCGGGACGGAGGCGGAGATGCTGGTCATCAGCTTCAACCGCTCGATCTGCCCGGCGAAACGCCCACCGGAGACCCAGCCGACCCGGTAGCCCGGCGCCAGGCTCTTGGAGAAGGAGCTGCAGTGCATCACCAGGCCTTCGCTGTCGAACGCCTTCACCGGCTTGGGCGCGTGCTGGCCGAAATACAGCTCGGCATAGACGTCGTCCTCGATCATCGGCACCTGATGCCTGGCCAGCAGCGCCGCCAACTGGCGCTTCTTGTCCTCGGAGAGGCTCGCCCCCAGCGGGTTCTGGAAGTTGCTCATGAACCAGCAGGCCTTGATCGGCAGGCGCTCCAGGCTGTCCTCCAGCACCTGCAGGTCGATGCCGTCGCGCGGGTGCACGGGGATTTCCACGGCCTTGAGCTTCAGCCGTTCCAGCACCTGCAGGCTGGCATAGAAGGCCGGCGCCTCGATCGCCACCAGGTCGCCGGGGCGGGCCACTACCTGCAGGCAGAGGTTGAGCGCTTCCAGCGCGCCATTGCAGATCACCAGCTCCTCGATCGGCAACGGTAGGCCGCCGACCATGTAGCGCAGGGCGATCTGCCGGCGCAGGGCGTGATTGCCCGGGGTCATATCGGCCACCGTGGAGCGCGGGTCCATGTCGCGCACCGCATGGGCCATGGAGCGGGCCAGGCGTTGCAGGGGAAAGAGCTCCGGACTGGGGAAGGCCGAGCCGAAGGGTACGGTGTCCGGGTCCTTGATCGAGCTCAGCACGGAGAACACCAGCTCGCTGACGTCCACCTCGGTGGTCGATGCCTCCCGCGGGCCCGGCTGCGGCTCCGGCAGTGGCCGACGCACATGCTCGCAGACGAAGTAGCCCGAGCGAGCGCGGGCCATGATCAGCCCGCGGCTCTCCAGCAGGTAGTAGGCCTGGAACACGGTGGAGGCGCTCACGCCGTAGGTGCGACTGGCGTGGCGCACCGAGGGTACCTTCTGCCCCGGCGCCAGGACCCCGGTGCGGATCAGCTCGGCGATCTCGTCGGCGAATTTCTCGTAGCGCTTCATCTTTTCCTGGCTGGGCATCTGCACGTCGGCGGTGCCCCACTCTAAGCGCTCGGTGCGTGCGCCGCCATGTTCCCGGGCCATGGCTTCAGCGACTCGGGCTGACGAAGGTGCTGCTGGCGCTGGCCTCGGTTCCCGGCTGGTCCAGGCTGCGCACCACGAAGCGCAGGGGCCGCGAGCCGGCAGGACCGCTGTCGTCGGTGCGCGCCACCGAGACCGGCAGCGAGAGGATCTCGCCGGCGCCAAGATTCACCTCGTGCTCGCCCTGCAGGCGGAAGCCCTCGGTGTCGGCCAGCTCCAGGCGGTAGCGCTGGGTCTGCTGGGTCTTGTTGATCAGCTTCAGGTTGTAGATGTTCTCGATCTCGCCGGCGGCGTTCTCGCGGAACATGCCGCGGTCCTTGATCACGTCCACCGACAGTTGCGAGCGGGTAGCGCCCAGCCAGAACAGCGCGACGACCATCAGCACCAGGGCAGTCGCGTAACCCAGCAACCGTGGGCGCAGCAGGCGGGTCTTGCCACCTTCCTGGGCGCGCTCCGAACTGTAGCCCACCAGGCCGCGGGCATAGCCCATGCGATCCATTATCGAGTCGCAGGCATCGATGCAGGCGGCGCAGCCGATGCAGGCGATCTGCAGGCCGTCGCGGATGTCGATGCCGGTGGGGCAGACCTGCACGCACATCTGGCAGTCGATGCAGTCGCCCAGGCCCTGGGCCTTCGGGTCGCTATCCTTCTTGCGCGGCCCTCGGGATTCGCCACGGGCGGCGTCGTAGGAAACGATCAGGGTGTCCTTGTCGAACATCACGCTCTGGAAGCGCGCATAGGGACACATGTGGATGCACACCTGCTCGCGCATCCAGCCTGCATTTATATAGGTGGCGCCGGTGAAGAAGATCACCCAGAACAGCGCCGTGCCGCCGACCTGCCAAGTGGCCAGGTCGGTCGCCAGTTCGCGCACTGGGGTGAAGTAGCCGACGAAGGTGATGGCCGTGGCCAGGCTGATGGCCAGCCAGAGGCCGTGCTTGGCCGTACGGCGCAACAGCTTGCCGGCGCTCCAGGGGGCCGCGGCCAGCTTGATGCGCTGGTTGCGGTCGCCTTCGGTGACCTGCTCGCACCACATGAACATCCAGGTCCAGACGCTCTGCGGGCAGGTGTAGCCGCACCAGACGCGGCCGGCGAACACCGTGATGAAGAACAGGCCGAAGGCGCAGATGATCAGCAGCCCCGAGAGCAGGATGAAGTCCTGGGGCCAGAAGGTCGCGCCGAAGATGTAGAACTTGCTTTGCTCCAGGCTCCAGAGCACGGCCTGGCGGCCATCCCAGTCCAGCCAGAGGGTGCCGAAGAACAACAGGCACAGGAGACCGGCGCCGATGCGCCGCAGGTCGCGATAGAAACCGGTGAAACGGCGGGTGTGGACAGGTCCGTTGGAGGCGGAAAGGGGTTTGCTTGCAACGGGCGGCAGGTTGGGAGTGACCTCTATTACCTGCGCCGGGATTCTCTCGCTCATGATCAGTGCCCATCAGGCTGTTACGGCGAGACGGACTATAGGAACGCACTGATGGGCAAAACAGATTCAGATCAGCCGGCAAAAACCATATCAGATGTGTGCCCGGCGAGCTCGAAGGCACAGGGCGCATGGATTGGGGGCCAGGCCGGGCAGGCAGCGCCGCAAGCGCGGCAATAGGTCGCGGGCCGCCGGGCTGATTATCGAGCGCAGCGGCAATGCGGCCTTCGGGCGACGCGCCGAACGGCTTCGCCCAGGACCGACGGCCGGGTTACGGCAGCATTGATCCGATGGTCGGGACCGGGATGTAGCAGGCAGGGTAGTTGGGCTGGCAATACTGGGTGGCTGCCAGTGGCGGCGGCAGGGGACGCGTCATCATCGCCACGTAGGCCGCTGCAAAAGCGCAGGTGAGGACAGTGAGGCAAATCTTCTTTCTTGTTTTCATGGTCTTTCCTCTACACAGGAGGGACACGTTGTTATGTGGGGAAGACTAGGAAGCCCTGCGGCATACCGCCTCGTCCGAACGGACTAGATGCCGTTCTTGTTGCTGAGCGCCATGAACAGGGCGGCAATGGCACGTGCTTCGTGCAGGTCGCCCGAGGCGACCAGGGCCGGCACCGCAGCCAGTGGCACGCGCATGACTTCCAGGGGTTCCGGCTCGTCGCCAAGGGCCATGCTGGGCTCGAGGTCTTCGGCCAGTACCACCCGGCAGCTGTGGCAGAGGTGGCCGGGGGCCAGGCTCAGCACCCCCAGTTCGCGCAGGCGGCCGGCGCGCATGCCGACCTCTTCCATCAACTCGCGGTTGGCCGCCTGCAAGCTGGTCTCGTCATTTTCCACGCCGCCCTTGGGCAGGCCGAGCACGCGCTGCTCGACACCTACCGCGTACTCGCGTACCAGCAGCACGTGCTGCGGATCGGGCAGGGCCACCACCAGTACCGACTGGTAGCCCGAACCGCGCAGGCGCTCGTAGACGCGCTGCTGGCCATTGCTGAATTCCAGATGCAGCGCCTCGATCTGGAACCAGGCGCTTTCGGCCAGCAGTTCGGTCTTCAGGATGGTGGGCAGGCTGCGCATGGCGCTCTCCCGTTGGCATGACTTGGCAGAGCCTCGCGCGCCTCGGGGGCGGGGGCATCGTCTGGATGGACTAGTGGCGGGGCTGCGCTCCCTCTCCCACCCTACAGGGAGTACTGTGTTGCTGGCTCACCCCAGCGTCGCCACGCTCCGCAGGATCAACCGCACCAGCATGGTCTGCCGCGTCACCCCCGTCTTGGAGAAGGTCGAGCGCAGGTGCGCCCGTGCAGTATTGCGGCTGATGCCGAGGGCGTCGGAGGCCTCGTCCAGGGTCAGGCCGTTGGCCAGCAGCATGGCCAGTTGGGCTTCGGCGGGCGTCAGGTCGAACAGGGCCTTGACGATCTCCTGGGGCGCGCTGGACTCCTGTTCCGGGTCGCTGATGAAAATCACCACCGAGGGGCACTGCTTGCCTTCGTTCCAGGCGCTGGACGGGACGGAGCGAACGATGATGCCCAGGTCCGCACGCCCGGACGGGCGTTGCACGCGCATGGCTTCGACTACCGAAGGGTTGCTGCTCTTTTGCGACAGCAGCGCCTGCTTGACCAGATGGCGAAACTCCTGGCTGTCACGGGCGGTGCCGACTTGCAGGCTCTCATTGACCAGCTTGATGCCGTCCTTTTCTTCCAGCAGGTGTTCGGCCAGGCGGTTCTTCTGCAGAACCTTGCCATCCTGGTCGAGGATGATGGTGCCCACTGCCAACTGGTCGACCGCGCCGGCATAGAGATTGCGCTCGCTTTCCATCCGATTGAGGTGCATGTGCAGCACCACTGCCTGCTCGAGGTGGGGCAGCAGCAAGGTCAGCAGGTCCTTGTCGCTCTGGTCGAACGCCGGGTCGTCCTTGCCACGCGAAATGCGGATGCGGCATTGCGCGCCATCGCTGGTGTTGATGTCGGCTCCGAGGATGTGGAACACATCCACCGGCTCCAGGAAGTTCTTGTAGAACTCCGAGTTCAGCCAGTCGCCATCCGAGACGAATTCGGCCAGGGTGATCACCTGGCGGTTGGGCAGCCCGACGAAGGGGTCGAGGCTGTAGAAGTGCTGGTTGTAGGAGTTCGTGACCTCCGCGGACGAACCGGCCGTGGAAATGCTCAGGCCATCCACGTGCTGGCTGGGCGGGCGCAGGATGAAGGTGGCGTACTTGGATGCGAGGCATTTCTTCAGTTCATCCAGGAAGGTCGTCCAGGGAATGTGCTCCAGCGGTCCCTGATAGAGGTTACGAAGCATCCCGCTGAACTCATCGAGCGTGAGGGTATGTGCCATGTCTGAACCAATTTTATTTTTGTAGGGTGCTTCTTACAGACTTACGGGACCATTCAGCAAGGCAGATCGTCTCCCGCTGATCGGGGAGACGATCGATCCCGTCCGGACCTCAAGCGGTCTCGGTGACATCCAGCACCACGAAGGAACGGGGTTCGGTGAGGCTGGAGGGCAGCTCGGCGACGTCGGTGTAGAACTGGTCGTACCACTTGCGCAGCTGGTAGACGGGGCCGTCGCCGTCGCACAGGAGCGGGTTGTCCACCCGGGTCTTGCTGTGCCAGATGGCCACGTCCTCGTAGAAGGCCGCCTGGGCCTGGGCCACATAGGCCTTGGCCATCTCGCGGTTCTGTTCGTCGGTAAGGCCCGGGACCTTCTTCACCAGCACGCCGTAGCGCAGGGTGAAACTGTCGAGGTCGATGGGCACGTGGCAGTTGAGCAGGATCGAATGGATCGGCATGCCGTCCATCGCCCCGGTCATCTCGGTGATCTGGTAGGCCGGCCCGTAGTAGGTGGCCACCGTGGTCAACTCGCTGTCACCGGACAGCCGCGCGCTGCAGCCGCGCATCACCTGCACCGCCATGTGTCGCTCGAAGGTGTTGCTGAAGTGGTTCAGTTCGGTGCCATGCACCGAATCGAAGTGCGCCATGTCCGAGATGTTGTCGATCAGTTCGCGGCAGTTGGTGTCGATCTTCAGCTCGGCCACTTCCCATTCGGCCCACGCTTCGTCGAAGCAGGCATCGATGCGCGGGATGGCCTGCTCGTCGATGGGCGGATTGCCTTCCGGGTCGTTCCAGACGAACAGCAGGTTGTTCTGTTCGGATACCGGCCACGACTTGATCTTCGCCCGCGGTGGAATGCGCTTGGCGTAGGGAATGTCGTCGCAGACCCCGTCGGCGCGCCAGCGCCATTCATGGAAGGGGCAGCGGATGGCGTCGCCCTCGACGCAGCCCTGGCTCAGGTCCGCGCCCATATGCGGGCAATAGCCGTCGAGGATGCGGATCTGGCCGTCCTCCCCGGCGAAGGCAACCAGCCGGGTGCCGAAGGCATCCAGGCGATGGGCCTTGCCGTCGCGGTACTGGGAAGCCAGGCCCAGGCAGTGCCAACCGCGTGCATAGCGGGCTTCCAGCTGCTTGGCTTCGATTCGGTGCAGCGTACTCATCTTGTTGTTCTCCCGTCAGGGTCCTTGGAGGCTGCATCCGGCTCAGGCAGACCGTCGCAGCTTGCGTACTGACCGGATTCTGCGGTGCCTGCAATTCCCGGCATCGTCTGATCGGACGATGGCCGCCCGCCGATGCGCCGCTTTACTGCCCGGCAGAACAAGAACAGATGCGCTCACGGCCGGCCGACTCCTGCGTACTGCCTGTTCCTCCCCGTCGCGATCCGCGGCTTCCTACCCAGTCGGCCCATCGGAGACATGACATGCGTGCAGTGGTCATCGAACGCCTCGGCGGAGCCGAGGTGCTGCAACTGGCGGAACTCGAACGCCCCCAACCCGGCCCCGGTGAAGTCCTGGTGCGAGTGGTCTGCGCCGGGGTCAACCCGGCGGACTGGAAATGCCGCGAGGGCTACCTCGGCGCCTTCCTCGCCTACCGCTTTCCCTTCGTCCTCGGTTTCGACCTCGCCGGCACCGTAGCCGCCCTCGGCGAGGGGGTGGACGACCTGCCCCTGGGCAGCCGGGTCTTCGCCCAGAGCGATGTGGGCGCCGGCAAGTGGGGCTCCTACGCCGAATACGCCTGCGTATCCCGCGCCTCCGTGGTGCCCATGCCGGACAACCTCGACTTCGCCGCCGCTGCCGCCGTGCCCACGCCGGCGCTGGCGGCCTGGACCGGCCTGTTCGATGAAGGCGGCCTGCTGCCCGGGCAGAATGTACTGATCCACGGCGGCGGCAGCGCAGTGGGCGGTTTCGCCATCCAGTTCGCCCGCTGCGCCGGGGCGCGCATCGCCACCACCTGCAGCGCGGACAACGCCAGCCAGGCGCAGGCCGTGGGCGCCGAATGCACCATCGACTACCGCGCCGGGGATATCCACGGCGCCCTGCGCCAGTGGGCGCCGGACGGTGTCGACCTGGTACTCGACTGCATCGGCGGCGGCAGCCTGGCCAACGGTCTCGATCTGTTGCGGCCGGGCGGCATCCTGGTCGCCATCCTCACCCTCGCGCCGGGGGACGCCGGCCCCGACCATGCCGAAGCCGCCCGTCGCGGCTTGCGCACGGCGGTGGCCTACAGCCGCATGCCGAGCGGTGAGCGGTTGGGCCGGATCGCCAGCCTGCTGGCGGCCGGACGGGTGCGCCCGCCGGCGCTGGACCTGCTGCCCCTGGCCGATGTGGCCAGCGCCCACGAGCGCCTCCAGCAGGGGACGGCGCGGCGCAAGCTGGTACTGCAGGTCGCAGACTGAGCCGCGTCCTCGTCCGCTCGGACGATGGCTCGCGAGGCCGAAGCGGCTCTACTCGCGATCACTACAACAAACAGAAGGGAACGCCAGCATGCCTCTCGATCCCCAGATCGCCGCCGTACTCCAGCAGTTCAGCGGCATGCCGCAACCGGACTACAGCCAACTCGACCCGGTGCAGTACCGCCAGTTCAGCGACAACCTGATGCCGCCCATGCCCGGCGAACGCCTGTTCGAGGTGCGCAACCTCAAGCTGGCCGGCGCCGAGGGCGAGCTGGATGCGCGCCTCTACCGCCCGGAGGACAGCGACGACCTGCCGTTGCTGGTGTTCTTCCACGGCGGCGGCTTCGTTATCGGCAACCTCGACACCCACGACAACCTCTGCCGTAGCCTGGCCCGCCTGTGCGGCGCTGTGGTGGTCTCGGTGGCCTACCGGCTGGCTCCGGAAAGCCGCTTCCCGGCGGCGCCCCACGACTGCTACCGGGCCACTTGCGACCTGGTGGAGCGCGCCGGCGAGCTGGGCTTCGATGCCAGCCGGCTGGCCCTGGCCGGCGACAGCGCCGGTGCCAACCTGGCCATCGCCGTGAGCCGCCTGGCGCAGATCCGCAAGGGCCCGCGCATCGCCTACCAGTGCCTGTTCTATCCTGCCACCGATGCTCGTTGCGACAGTGCCTCGCAGCAGGAATTCGCCGAGGGTTACTTCCTCACCCGCGAGCAGATGCAGTGGTTCTGGAATCAGTACCTGCAGCGCCCGGAACAGGCTGACGAGGCCCTGGCTTCGCCCCTGCGCGCCGAAGATCTCGCCGGCCTGCCGCCCACCAGTCTGTTCAGCGCCGAATACGACCCCCTGCGGGACGAAGGCGAAGCCTTCGCCAGGCGCCTTGAGCAGGCTGGGGTGCGGACGCGGCTTGAGCGCTGCGAAGGCATGATTCACGGCTTCGTAAGCATGGCCGCGTTCGTCCAGCGGGCACAGCAGACCCTGGAATCCGCCGCCGCCGACCTGCGCGCCGCGTTGAATTGAGGACTCCGCCATGCTGGACAACCCGCAGTACCTGATCGAGTCCATGGCCCGGGGCGAAATGGTCGTGGTCACCGACGACGACGGCGATGGCGAAGGCTCGCTGGTGATCGCCGCCAGCCATGCGGATGCCGCCGCCATCAACTTCATGGCCCGCGAAGCGCGTGGGCTGATCTGCCTGGCGCTGACCGACGAGCGCTGCAAGGCGCTGGGTCTGGAGCTGATGGTGCCCAACTCGCGGGCACGCCACGGCATGGGCTTCACCCTGTCCATCGAGGCGCGCAGCGGCGTTTCCACTGGCATCTCGGCGGCTGACCGGGCACGCACCATCGCGGTGGCGGTGGACCCGGCAGCCACGGCGGTGGACCTGGTCCAGCCCGGCCACGTGTTTCCGCTGCGCGCCCAGCCCGGTGGCGTGATGCAGCGCGCGGGGCACGTCGAGGCCGGATGCGACCTGGCGCGCCTGGCCGGCCTGATGCCGGCGGCCGTGCTGGTCGGCATCCTCGACGAAGACGGCGAGCCGGCGCGGGGCGACGCCCTGCGTGACTTCGCCGAGCGGCACGGCCTGCGCATCGGTAGCGTGGCTGACCTGATCCATTACCGCATCCTGCATGAAGGCACCATTCGCCGCTCCGGCGAATACCCCCTTGAGACCCGCCATGGCCAGTTCAAGGTCTTCACCTACCTGGATGACTACCAGGGCCAGCTGCATCTGGCGCTGGTGCGGGGCGAGGTGCGCCGCGACCGCCCGGCCCTGGTGCGGGTGCAGACCGTGGAAACCCTGCGTGACCTGCTCGACAGCCAACCGGAGGGCGCCCAGCAGTGGAACCTGGACCGTTCCCTGGCCCGGGTGGCGAAGGAAGGTGCAGGCGTGGTGGTGTTGCTGGCCCAGCAGGAAACCCCCGGGGCGGTCATCGAACAGCTTCAGCAGCGAGTCGGTCAGAAGCCACGGCCTCCGGTGTTCCCACAGCGTACATTGGGCATCGGAGCGCAGATCCTCCGTGATGTCGGTGTGCGCAAGATGCGCCTGCTGAGTTTCCCTGTGAGTTACAAGGCGGTTTCCGGCTTCGAGCTGGAAGTCGACGAATTCGTCCCCTTCGAATCGCAGGAGTGAGCATGAGCCGCGAACTGGACAGGCTGATGAGCCCCGCCAGGCTGGCTGGCCTGACCCTGCGCAATCGCGTCATCAAGACCGCGACCTTCGAGGGGATGTGTCCCGGCGGCGTGCCCGGCAACGACCTGATCAACCACCATGCCGGCATGGCGCGCGGCGGTGTCGGCCTGACCACCGTTGCCTACTGTGGCGTATCGCCCGACGGACTGACCTTCCCCGACCAGATGTGGATGCATGCCGGCGTCTTTCCGCAGCTGCAGCGCCTGGCGAGTGCCGTGCATGCCGAAGGCGGCGCGGTTTCCGCGCAGCTGGCGCATTGCGGCTACTTCACCCGCAACAAGCCGCGCAACATTCCGCGACCGCGCGGGCCGAGCGCCTGCATCAACCAGTACGGGGTGTTCTCGGGTGTGCCCTTCGGCGGCGCCATGGACAGCACCGACATCGCCCGCACCGTCGCCGAGTACGCGGCGGCGGCCAGCCTGGTACGTGATGCCGGTTTCGATGCCATCGAGATCCACATGGGCCACGGCTACCTGCTCAGCCAGTTCATCTCGCCGCTGCTGAACAAGCGCCGCGATGCCTACGGCGGCAGCCTGGAAAACCGCATGCGCTTTCCGCTGCAGGTCCTGGCGGCGGTGCGCGCGGCGGTCGGCAAGGATTTCCCGCTGCTGGCCAAGCTCAACCTCAGTGACGGACTGGCGGGTGGCCTGGGTATAGACGAGTCCTGCAAGGCCGCGCAATTGCTGGAGCAAGGCGGGTTGGATGCCATCGTCATGAGCGGCGGGCTGGTGAGCCGTACCTCGATGTTCCTGTTCCGTGGCGAGAGCCCGCTGAAGTACATGGTGCCGCTGGAAAGGAACCCCTGGCAGCGCACTGCGATGAAGTGGTTCGGTGGCGCGAGCTTCCCGTCGATGCCTTACGAGGAGATGTACTTCCTCGAAATGGCCCGCCAGATGCGTCGCGCAGTGAGCATGCCGCTGGTCTACCTGGGTGGCGTGGCCACGGCCGAGAGCATGGGCCAGGCGATGGCCGAAGGCTTCGACTTCATCGCCATGGGCCGTGCCCTGCTCAATGACCCGCAATTGCTGCAGCGCCTGCGAGAACAGGGCGAGGGCTGGAGGAGCCCCTGCAACCACTGCAATCAGTGCGTGGCCAGCATGGCGCTGCCAGGGGGCATTCGCTGCACCCTGAACCAGCCTGGTGCTTTTGGCTAGCGCGCACTCGATCTGCTTTTTCCTTGTGGGGGCGAATTCATTCGCAATGGACTGCGTAGCAGTCCCTGGGGCTTGGCCGGGCAGACCTGCGGCCTGCTTAGCGAATGAATTCGCCCCCACAGACCTCGCCTCCAGCCGCGCCGGCTACACCACCGGGCAGATATTGGCGGTGGATGGCGGCTACGGCGTCTGAGTTCCGCACTGCGCACTTTCCCCATCGCTAAGGAGGTTGCCATGGACCCGTTGCAGGCGTTCATCGACAGGCATGAAATCGAACAGCGCTATGTGCGTTACTGCGAGCTGATCGACCACGGCAAGCAGTTCGATGCCATGGATGAAGTGTTCACCCGCGACACCCGCGGCGAGTATGCGCAGTACGGGGCGGTGGTCACCGGTGTCGACCGGCTCATTGCAGCCATGCGACACAACCTGGGTGCCGGCTCCAACTGCGGCGCCACCCAGCACAACGTGAACAACTTCCGCATCGCCATCGACGGCGACCGGGCCCGCGGCAGATGCCATTTCTACGCCGTGCACCAGGGGTTGCATCGATACGCCGGGCAGATCTACTCGATGTGGGGCGAGTATGAGGACGAATGGGTCCGCGGGCCGGAAGGCTGGCGTGTCGCCCGTCGCGTCTACCATGTGTTCCTCACCGAGGGCCCGGCCGACATCGTTTCCCGTGATGTGTCGTAGAACGTGGACTTGTCTTTGCCCCCTATAAGCGGGCGGGGCCTACCTGCGCATCCGTGGTGCAACTCCCGCTATTACCCCTCCGTAGGGTGCGCCATGCGCACCGATCGCGGGATTCAACCCTTGCGCCTCGCTCAACGCTTGGTGCGCATAGCGCACCCTACCTGGTCGACTCCGTCGCTTCATTCAGACCACTTGATTGGTGACTCATGGCCACGCCCTAAGGACGTGGTTTCCCAAGTTCAAATGAAGCCACCCCACTGTCAGAGCCCCAACTTGCGCAGGTTGGGGATGGTGAAGTAGTTGGCGTCGAGACTGTCACTGTCGTTCAGCCGGGGTGGCGGCTGCCCGTTGACCAGGCGGTCGGCCAGGTAGGAGCCGGCGATCAGGTCGTGGTAGACAGCTACGCCGGCATGGAACCCCTGCATGTCGTAGGCATAGACCGTGCTTTGCAGGTTGGTGCGCCAGAGGTTGCCGCGGCCATCGTAGTTGTCGGTCAGCACCGCGGCCCAGCTGTCCTCGTCCAGGTACAGCACCCGGCGAGCATAGATGTGGCGCTTGCCTGGCTTGAGGTTCGCCTCCAGTTGCCAGACCCGGTGCAGTTCGTAACGCACCTGCTCGGGATTCAGGTGGCCCTTTTCGGTCAGCAACGAGGTCAGATCCAGGTCGGGGTCGTTGAGCCGGTAGTTATGGTAGGGGATGTACAGCTCCCGCTTGCCCACCAGCGTCCAGTCGTATCGGTCGGGGCTGCCGTTGAACAGGCGGTCTTCGTCGATGGTGCGAAAGCCGCCGGCGCCGTAGGGATGGTCGTAGCCGATGGTGGGTGCACGGCGCACCCGGCGGTTACCCGGCAGGTATTGCCAGGTCTGGGTCGGTTGCAGGGCAGGGTTGACGAACGCATGGACGAGAATGATCTCGCCGCGCTTGCGACTCGGCTCGAGGGTCCTGTGCATACCGTAGGCGTATCGGGTCGGGTCCGTCGGTCTTTCGGCCGAAGGCTGGTTCCAGGGCGATAGCAACTGATAGTGGGTCGCCTCGAACTGCCGGTTGCCGTTGGCCGTGGTCAGGGCCATGCGGTATTGGGCGTCCTCCTTCCAGGCAGTGGTGCGCAGGTTGTGGTTCCAGAGCAGTTCATGGCCGTTCTTCGGCAATGGGAAGGGGGAGCCGCCATAGGCATTGCTGACACCGTTCCCCTCGTTCACCAGTTCGGCGCCCAGCGCATTGCGCAACAGGCTGTCTTCGGCCCATTGGGCGTAGCGAAAGTCCCTGTGGCTGGGATAGACGTCCATCCTGAAACTTGCCGGATAGCGCTTGAGCAGGGCCTGTTGTCCGGCGCTGAGCCGCTCGGCGTACTGCGCCATGTTACTGGCGTCGATGGCCAGCAGCGGCTTTTCCCCGGCGTAGGGATCGGCGTAGCGGCCGCTGCCGGCCTGGTCCAGGTGAGGCGGTGCGCCGCGCCACTTGCCACTCCAGGCGGGGATGCTGCCATCGGCATTGCCGGCCATTTCCGCGCCCAGGGGAGTCAGGTCCTGGCCCAGGCGCGCGGCCTCTTCGGGGCTGACCTTGGCCTGCGCCGGGGCGCCGAGCAGGCCGGCAACGAACAGGATGGCCAGCCGCGAATAGCGGTTGTTTTCGTGCATGTCGAGGATTTCCGGGGTTGAACGCATGCCGGGCCTGAGCCCGGCGGGCGGCGGCCTTAACGGCCGAGCTTGCGCAGGTTGCTGACGGAGAAGTAATCCGGTCCGAAGTCGCTGTTGTTGAGCTTCGCCGGCGGCTGGCCATTGAGCAGGCGGTCGGTCAGGTAGGCGCCGGCGATCAGGTCGTGGAAGATTGCCACGCGTGCCTGGAGGCCTTGCAGGTCGTAGGCATAGACCGTGGTCTGCATGTTGCTGCGCCAGAGGTTGCCCTTGCCGTCGTAGTTGTCGGCCAGGACGGCGATCCAGGAGTCTTCGTCCAGGTAGAGCACGCGCTTGCCGTAGATGTGACGCTTGCCGGGCTTCAGGTTCGCCTCCAGGACCCACACGCGATGCGGCTCGTAGCGCACGAACTCGGGGTTGAGGTGGCCTTTGATGGCCAGCAGGTCGTCGAGCTTCAGGGCGGGATCGTCGAGCCTGTAGTTGTTGTACGGGATGTACATCTCCTTCTTGCCCACCAGTTTCCACTCGTAGCGGTCCGGGGCGCCGTTGAACAGGCGGTCTTCATCCATCACGC
>RCUT01000712.1_pt1 | contig 16859 bp, 10 predicted proteins | sample 2166171 | NCBI WGS metagenome assembly RCUT01 (sample SAMN09932757, study PRJNA488358) | compost metagenome | isolation source: compost soil in 4-hydroxybenzoic | place: Germany: Experimental Botanical Garden
GCATGGCCCGAGTTCTGATCGTCGACGATTCGCCGACCGAAATGTACAAACTGACTGGAATGCTCGAGAAACACGGGCATGAGGTGCTCAAGGCTGAAAACGGCGCCGATGGCGTGGCCCTGGCGCGTCACGCGAAGCCCGACGCTGTGCTGATGGATATCGTCATGCCCGGGGTCAATGGCTTCCAGGCGACTCGCCAGCTCAACAAGGACCCTGTAACGGCCGCTATTCCGGTGATTATCGTCACCACCAAGGATCAGGAAACCGACAAGGTCTGGGGCAAGCGTCAAGGCGCCAGTGACTACCTGACCAAACCGGTGGATGAAGACACCCTGATCAAGGTGCTCAACGGCGTTCTTAAAGGTTGACCACGCAACCTATGGGCGAGTCGCTGACGGCTTTTGAGCTGCTGCTGGATATCGACCGGCGCTGTCGACTGCTGGCAGCCGACTTGCCACTGCAGGAAACCCGCCTGCAGAGTTGGAGCGGCATTGGCTTTCGTATCGGCGAACAGTGGTTCGTCGCCCCTATGGGCGAGGTTGCCGAAGTTCTGCACGAGCCGCGCCTGAGCCGGATCCCCGGGGTAAAACCCTGGGTCAGCGGTGTGGCCAACTTGCGTGGGCGCCTGTTGCCGGTGATGGACTTGTGCGGATTCTTCGGCCTGGGCCTTTCGGCACCGCGCAAGCAGCGTCGGGTGCTGGTGCTCGATCATGAGGAGCTGTTTGTCGGACTGTTGGTTGATGAGGTGTTGGGCTTGCAGCATTTCCCCTTGCACAGCCTCGAACTGTCACCGCCAACACCGTTGCTCAGTGGTGCAGCACCCTTTGTCCAGGGGCACTTCCAGCGGCAACGCTGCTGGGCCATTTTCAGCCCGTTGGCCTTAGCTCAGGCTCCGGGTTTTCTCGACGTGGCGTTGTAAAGGAATGCCAGATTCGTGACCAAGACCAATACGGTAACTTCGCCCCAAGGCTCGCGCAGCAGCACCCGGATCGCGGCGCTGTTCGTCGTGTTGATCCTGTCGATCATTCTGCTGTTCGCCAATTTCGCCTATCTCAACACCCAGGCCAATTACGACAAGCAGTACATCGGCCATGCGGGCGAGCTGCGGGTGCTGTCCCAGCGCATTGCCAAGAACGCCACCGAGGCGGCAGCGGGCAAGGCGCGCGCATTCCGCTTGCTCGGCGAGGCACGCAATGATTTCGAGCAACGTTGGGGCTACCTGAAAAAGGGCGACGCGATCACCGGCTTGCCGGCTGCCCCACCGGCAGTGCGCAATGAGATGGAGGCGGTACTGCGCGACTGGGAAGGCCTGCGCAAGAACACCGACACCATTCTGGCCAGTGAACAGACCGTACTGTCGTTGCATCAGGTCGCTGCGACCCTGGCCGAGACGGTGCCGCAACTGCAGGTTGAGTACGACAAGGTCGTCGAGATTCTGTTGCAGAGTGGCGCACCGGCCAATCAGGTAGCGGTTGCCCAGCGTCAGTCATTGTTAGCGGAACGTATCCTCGGTTCGGTCAATACCGTGCTGGCCGGGGATGACACGGCGGTACAAGCGGCAGACGCTTTCGGTCGCGACGCCAGCCGCTTCGGCCAGGTGCTCGAAGGGATGCTGGGGGGGAACCCAACCCTGCAGATCAGCCGCGTTCAAGATCCGGATGCCCGGGCTCGTTTGGCGGATATTGCCGAATTGTTCCAGTTCGTTGCCGGTTCAGTGGATGAAATTCTCGAGACATCGCCGGAGTTGTTCCGCGTGCGCGAAGCCGCCGGGAACATCTTCAACCAGTCGCAGACCTTGCTCGATGAGGCTTCGCGTCTGGCCAACGGCTTTGAGAATCTGGCCAGTGGTCGCACGCTGGACACTGTCGGTGGCTATGTTCTGGGCCTATTGGCCTTGGCGTCGATCATTCTGATTGGCTTGGTGATGGTCCGCGAGACCCATCGGCAACTACGCGAAACTGCGCAGATGAATGAACGCAACCAGCAAGCGATCATGCGCTTGCTCGATGAAATCGAAGACTTGGCCGATGGCGACCTGACCGTGATGGTGTCGGTTACCGAGGACTTTACCGGCGCGATTGCAGACTCGATCAATTACTCCATCGACCAACTGCGCGATCTGGTGGCTACCATTAACCTCAGCGCCGAGGAAGTGGCCAGCGCCGTGCAGGACACCCAGAACACTGCGCACCAGTTAGCCAAGGCCTCGGAACATCAGGCTGAGCAGATCACCGAGGCGTCGCTGGCTGTCGGCGACATGGCCGAATCCATCGACCGGGTGTCCACCCATGCTTATGAGTCGGCGAAGGTTGCCGAGCGTTCGGTGGCGATTGCCAACAAGGGCAACGAGGTCGTGCACAACACTATCCACGGCATGGACAACATCCGTGAGCAAATTCAAGACACCGCCAAGCGTATCAAACGCCTGGGTGAGTCCTCTCAGGAGATTGGCGATATCGTCAGCCTGATCGATGACATTGCCGACCAGACCAACATCCTTGCCCTCAACGCGGCGATCCAGGCATCGCTGGCCGGAGAAGCAGGGCGTGGTTTTGCGGTGGTCGCCGATGAGGTGCAGCGCCTGGCGGAACGCTCATCGTCGGCGACCCGACAGATCGAGGCGCTGGTGCGTACCATTCAGACCGACACCAATGAGGCGGTGATTTCCATGGAGCAGACCACGGCTGAAGTGGTGCGCGGTGCGCGCCTGGCCCAGGATGCCGGCGTCGCCCTGGAAGAAATCGAAGGCGTGTCACAAACCCTCGCCGAGCTGATCCATAGCATCTCGGATGCCGCCCAGCTGCAGACATCATCGGCCGGACAGATCTCACATACCATGGCAGTGATCCAGCAGATCACGGCGCAGACTTCGGCCGGGTCAAGCGCAACCGCCGAAAGCATTGGCGACCTGGCACGCATGGCCAGCGAGATGCGCCGCTCGGTGTCAGGCTTTACGCTGCCGCCGACGCCGCCACGTTGAGCGCGCGCAGGTGACCATGGCAACAGGAGCAGATATGGCTGAGCGGCACGACACGGTAGCTCTGGCCTGGGTCAAGGGCGCCATTGCTGACTGCCTGGGGCAGGCGCGTCTGGCGCTGGAGCACTTTTGCGCAGAACCTGGTGATGAAGATGACCTGGTGGGATTCATCGACAACCTGCACCAGGTACGTGGTTGTCTGCTGATGCTCGAACTCAATGGCGCAGCGTTGCTGGCCGAAGAACTGGAGCAGTTGGGCCTGGCCCTCAAAGAAAAGCGTGTCAGCCAGCGCGGCGAAGCCTTGGGCGCCTTGTTTCGCGGGCTTGAACAGTTGCCGCTGTACCTCGATCGGCTGCGTAGTGCCCGGCGCGACTTGCCATTGGTGGTGCTGCCGGTGCTCAACCAGCTGCGCGCCGAGCGCGGCGTCGAAGCGTTGGGCCAGGGCAGCCTGTCGGGCGCGGCGCCGGCGGCAGCCGAGGAACTGGCCAATTTCGATTTATCCCTGGGCTCGTTGCGCGAACGTTTGCAGGCCGGCTCCGACCGCGATGCTTTGCGTTCGGTGGTGGCCGCGCTATGTGAAGACCTGATGCGGGTCAAGGAGCGCCTGGACCAGTTTGTACGCGGCGACCGTCAACGTCTGGATGACCTGCAGCCGCTGCTATCGCCGCTGCGGCAGATCGCTGACACGTTGGCCGTGCTCAGCTTCGGCCAGCCGCGTCGGGTGATCATCGACCAGGTGCTGGTGTTGCAGAGTCTGGCTCAAGGTCAGCGGGTGCCTGACGATGCGGTGTTGATGGATGTTGCCGGAGCGCTGTTGTACGTCGAAGCGACCCTGGCAGGAATGGTCGGCCCCCTGCAGCAAAGCCCCAACCAGAGTTCGCTGCCCGGCACCGACCTGGCTGAAATCCGCCATTTGGTACTCGAAGAAGCACACGGGGTGTTGCAGCAGGTCAAAGACCAGATCGGCGATTGTCTTGAGGCAGGCTGGCAACCGCAGCGCCTGCTGGTGCTGCCGGGCTTGTTACAACAGATTCGCGGTGCTCTGGCAATGCTCATGCTGCCCCGTGCCGCCGCTTTGTTTGGCCGCAGTGGTGATTATGTCCAGGCGCACATGCTCGGTGCTGCGCCACCCGATGCCACAGCCCTGGCGCACCTTGCCGATGCGCTGAGTGCGTGCGAGTGCTATCTGCAATGGCTGGTGGCCGATCCACAGGCCAACCCCAGGCAGTTTCTCGATGCCGCGCAGGCCAGTCTGATTGCACTGGGCTTTGTGCCGGAACCAGAGCCTGAAGTGCTAGAGCTTAAAGTCCCGGTAATCGATACGCCGGTGGTTGATGACGAGCTGCGCGAGGTGTTCCTCGAAGAAGCCGATGAGTTGCTCCCACAGTTGAACGAACAATGGGCGCGTTGGCAGGCCAATCCCGCCGACCGTGAGGCCCTGGTGGAGTTGCGTAGAGGCCTGCACACTCTCAAAGGCAGTGGGCGGATGGTCTGGGCGCAAGGTCTGGCAGAGCTGGCCTGGGCCGCAGAGCACTTGCTCAACCGCGTGCTGGAGGGCCGCGTGGAAATTGGCGCTGTACCCTTGGCCAGTCTGCAGCAGGCATTAGACCTGATTCCCGGGCTGCTGCAGGCTTTTGCGCAGGGCCAGGCGCAGGCAAGCAAGGATGTCGAACAACTGGCATTGCGACTGCACGCGCTGGCCATGAACGACGCCCCCCAGGAGGCGCAGGTCAACGAGGCCATCGATCCGCAACTGCTGGAAATTTTTCGCAACGAGGCCCAAGGGCATCTGGCCAGTCTCGACAGCTTCCTGGCCGCGGCCGATCAATATTTGCCGCAACCGGTCAGTGACAATTTGCAGCGCGCCTTTCACACCCTCAAAGGCAGCGCCGCCATGGCCGGGGTCGCCCCGATCGCCGAGCTGGCGGGTGCGCTCGACTTGCTGGCGCGGGAGTTCAAGGCCCATCAATTGGCCTTCGATCTTGAGGAAATCTACCTGCTGGAAAGCGCCGAACCCCTGTTGCGCCGTGGCCTGGAACAATTATCCAAGGCACCGCTGGCGCCGATTAACGGTGCAGCGACGCTGATTGAGGAAATTCACCAAGTCGTCGACGCGCGCTTGCAGGCGTTGTTGCAGGCGCCGAGCCAAGGCGGACGGATCAAGCGTGATCCGCAACTGATCGCCAGTTTTCTGGCCCAGGGTATGGATATTTTGCTCGATGCCGAGTCGCTGTTGTTGCGCTGGCAGGAACACCCTGGAGAGCGTCAGGAGCTCACCGCACTGCTCGATGAGCTGACGACGCTGGGGCAGAGCGCCCATCTGGCCGACTTGTGGCAGGTGGATGACCTGTGCGAGGCGTTGCTGGACCTGTACGGCGCGGTCGAGGAAAGCAGCCTGGCGGTCAGTGCGTGCTTTTTCGAGCAGGCCCAACTGGCTCACGAGGCGTTGATCGACATGCTCGACCAGATCGCCGCCGGGCAAGAGGTGGATTCGCGTCCGGAGCGTCTGCTGGCCTTGCGCGAGTTGCTCGACGAAGCCTTGGCACCGAATGCCACAGGCCTGATCAGTCATCAACATGGTCAAGCGCACATTGCCGATCTGAGCGCAGCAACGGCAGCGTTGGCGACAGATTCGGCGGTGGTTGAGCTATTTCTCGAAGAAGCCGGTGATGTGTTGCAAGGCGCGAACCAGGTCCTGGAACGCTGGTTGAGTGATCCGGACTATGTCTCGGCACTGTCGTCGCTGCAACGCGACCTGCAGACCCTCAAGGGCGGGGCGCAGATGGCCGCCATCGGCGTGGTGGAAGTGCTCGCGCAAGAGCTCGAACTGATGTACGAAGGATTGGCCGAACGACGCTTTGCCCCGTCGGCTGAACTGCTCACCTTGCTCAAGCGAAGCCATGCAGGTTTGGCAGAAATACTCGAGCAATTGCAGGCAGGCCAATTGCCCGCACCTGCAGTGGAACTACTGGCCGCATTGCGTGAGTTTCGCCATAGCGCGCCACCTGCAGTGGCAGTTGAGAAGCCAGCAGAACCAGTGGAGGATGCCGGCGACAAGGAACTGCTGGAGATTTTCCTCGAAGAGAGCTTTGACATTGTAGAAAGCTCCGGGGCTGCCTTGCTGCGCTGGCAGGCCGAGCCGCGCAACGGTGTCGAGATCGACAACCTGCTGCGCGACTTGCATACCCTCAAGGGCGGTGCGCGGATGGTCGAAATCGCCCCGATTGGCGACCTCGCCCATGAGCTGGAATTTCTTTATGAGCTGTTGGCGGCCGGCCAACTGCAGCCGAGTGCAGCACTGTTCAGCCTGTTGCAGAACTGTCATGACCGTTTGGCCCACATGCTCGATGCGGTGCGCTTGCAACAGCCGTTGCACGCCGCGACAGCATTGATCGACTACATTCGCAACTTCAGCAGTGCGGCACTTGCTGATACCGCTGCCCACCAGGCACAACCGGAAATCGCCCCACTGGAGGTGTCGGCAGCGGCGCCGGAGCGTGGGCCGGTGGACATGGTCAAGGTGGCCTCAGACCTGCTGGATGACTTGGGCAACCTGGCCGGTGAGCATTCGATCATTCGCGGGCGCATCGAGCAGCAGGTCAATGATGCCCAAGTGGCGCTGAGTGAAATGGAAACCACGCTGGAGCGCATGCGCGATCAGTTGCGCCGGCTGGACAGCGAAACCCAGGGGCGGATCCTCAGTCGTCAGGGTGAGGGCGATGGGCGGGTCTACGATGACTTCGATCCGCTGGAAATGGACCGCCATTCACAGCTGCAACAGTTGTCGCGGGCCTTGTTCGAGTCGGCGTCCGACCTGCTCGATCTCAAAGAAACCCTGACCCTGCGCGCGCAGGATGCGCAAAGCCTGTTGCAGCAGCAGGGGCGGGTCAACAGCGAGCTTCAGGAAGGCCTGATGAGTACGCGCATGGTGCCATTCGAGCGTCTGGTGCCACGTTTGCAGCGGGTGGTCCGGCAGGTGGCCAGCGAACTGGGCAAGCAGGTCGAGCTGGTGGTCGGCAATGCCGAAGGCGAAATGGATCGCAGCGTGCTGGAGCGCATGGTGGCGCCGCTGGAGCACATGCTGCGCAACGCCGTCGACCATGGCCTGGAGACCCGTGAGGGGCGTCTGGCCGCGGGCAAGCCGGAGCAGGGACTGATTTCCCTGAGCCTGCTGCATGAGGGCGCCGACATTGTGATTGAAATGATTGATGACGGCGCCGGTGTACCGCTGGAGGCGGTGCGACGCAAGGCGATTAAGCGCGGCTTGCTCGACCCCGACGCCGTGCTCAGCGACCATGAAGTCATGCAGTTCATCCTGCAGCCGGGGTTCTCCACGGCAGAGAAAATCACCCAGATCTCTGGGCGTGGCCTGGGCATGGACGTGGTCCATGAAGAGGTCAAGCAGTTGGGTGGCTCGATGGTGATTGAGTCCAATCCTGGCAAAGGCGCGCGCTTTCTGATTCGCCTGCCGTTCACCGTTTCGGTCAACCGCGCATTGATGGTGCACTACGGCGAAGAACAATATGCCGTGCCGCTCAATACCATCGAGGGCATTGTGCGGGTACCGCCGGCCGAGCTGGAAGCCTGTTATCAGCTTGATCCGCCGCGCTATGAGTATGCTGGGCATCGTTACGAGCTGCGTTACCTCGGTGAGTTGCTACAAGGCGCGACTCAGCCACGGCTACTGGGCCAGAGCCTGCCGTTGCCGGTGCTCCTGGTACATTCTCACGAGCAGCAGTACGCGATCCAGGTCGACAGCCTGGCGGCCAGTCGCGAGATTGTGGTCAAGAGCCTGGGCCCGCAGTTTGCCAGCGTTCAGGGATTGTCCGGGGCGACATTGTTGGGCGACGGCCGGGTGGTGCTGATCCTGGACTTGCCAGGGCAATTGCGCGGCTTGCAGCAGCACCACGCGCTTCAGACTGGCAGCGTTGCCCGTGGTCACCATACACAGATTGACAGCGCACCGAAGCGGCCTTTGCTGGTGATGGTGGTCGATGATTCGGTAACGGTGCGCAAGGTTACCGGGCGCCTGCTCGAACGCCACGGCATGAACGTGCTGACCGCCAAGGATGGCGTCGATGCTATGGCGTTGTTGCAGGAGCACCGTCCGGATGTCCTGCTGTTGGATATCGAAATGCCGCGTATGGACGGCTTTGAGGTGGCTACGCAGATTCGTCACGATCCAGTCTTGAAGGACTTGCCAATCATCATGATCACCTCGCGAACCGGGCAGAAGCACCGCGACCGGGCCATGTCCATTGGCGTCAACGACTACCTGGGCAAACCCTATCAGGAGTCGGTGTTGCTACAGAGTATTGCGCTTTGGAGTCGTCATGCTTGAACAATCCGCACGCAATGGTCGCCGTAGTAGCCTCACAGGGTTGTTACTGGCATTGGCTGACCGCTGTCTGGTCCTACCCAACGTCGCGGTGGCAGAGTTGATCGGCTACCAATCGGGCACCCCGGCGCCTGAGCAGCCGCAGTGGATGCTCGGCTGGATCGACTGGCGCAATCAGCGTCTGCCTTTGCTCAGTTTCGAGGCGGCGTGTGGCGGCCAGGTAGAGGTGGGTGATCGGGCACGGATTGTCGTGCTCAATGCCTTGGGTGGCAGTCGATTGCGCTTCATCGCCGTGCTGGTGCAGGGCATTCCGCGCTCATGCAAGCTCGACAGTCAGCTCAACTACGTGGACGTGCCACTGGCGGCGCTGGAGCTGGCGGCAGTGCAGGTGGGCGATCAGGTTGCCAGGGTCCCCGATCTTCCGGCGCTTGAGCAGATGCTTGAGGCGGCAGGGCTGGTTTGAAATATTTGCCTGTGTAGGATGGGAACCCAGTCCGTTGTTTGGAGGACCCTATTGCATGTATCACGGTGAACGTTTCAATGCCTGGACGCATTTGGTCGGCGCAGTGCTGGCGTGTGTCGGCGTCATCTGGTTGATGGTGATAGCCAGTTCGCAGGGCGATCCCTGGAAGATCGTCAGCCTGGCGATCTATGGCTTTACCTTGCTCTTGCTCTACAGCATCTCGACCATCTATCACAGCGTGCGCGGCAAGGCCAAAGTGGTGATGCGAAAACTCGATCACCTATCAATCTATCTGCTGATAGCTGGCAGCTATACGCCCTTTTGTCTGGTCAGCCTGCGTGGCCCTTGGGGCTGGAGCCTGTTCGGCGTGGTGTGGGGGCTGGCCGTGATCGGTATGTTGCAGGAAATCAAGCCACGTACCGAAGCGCGCATACTGTCGATCGTTATCTATGCGGTGATGGGCTGGATCGTACTGGTTGCGGTCAAACCGCTGCTGGCCACCCTTGGCGGCGCAGGGTTTGCCTGGCTGGCTGCCGGTGGTGCGTTCTACACCATCGGCATTATCTTCTTTGCCTATGACAGCCGTTTTCGCCATTGGCATGGCATCTGGCATCTGTTTGTCATCGCCGGCAGTCTGCTGCACTTCATTGCTGTGTTCTTCTACGTGCTCTAGAAGTCGCCCCACAGCTGCTGGGCAACGGCTAATGCCACTACCGGTGCGGTTTCGGTGCGCAGTACTCGCGGGCCGAGACGCGCAGCCTGGAAACCGGCGGCCTTGGCCTGTTCGACTTCGGCCTCGCTCAAACCACCTTCCGGGCCAATCAGGAACGCCAGACTGTCCGGCTTCTGGTGGCTGACCAGCGGCTCGGCGACCGGATGCAGGACCAGCTTGAGCTGTTCCTCGCAGGCTTTGAGCCAGTCGGCCAACAGCACGGGTGGGTTAATCTGCGGCACGCTGGAGCGGCCACATTGCTCACAGGCGCTGATTGCCACTTGGCGCCAGTGGGCCAGGCGTTTGTCGGCGCGCTCATCCTTGAGTCGCACCTCGCAGCGTTCGCTGACGATTGGGGTGATGATGTTGGCGCCCAATTCAGTGGCTTTCTGGATCGCCCAGTCCATCCGCTCGCCGCGGGACAAGCCTTGACCAAGGTGAACCTTGAGGCTTGAGTCTGCGGGCCCGGCGAAGGTTTCATTGAGCTGAACACGTACGGTTTTCTTGCCGACTTCCAGCAACTGGCCAAGGTATTCCTGGCCGCTGCCGTCGAACAGTTGCACGGCGTCGCCAGCGGCCATACGCAGTACGCGGCCGATGTAGTGGGCCTGGGCTTCAGGCAAGTCGTGCTCGCCGAGGCTCAGGGGGGCGTCAATGAAGAAGCGGGACAGTCTCATCTGCAAACTCTGGAAGTGTATTGGCGGGTCGCTAAGGAACTCTTGAATCGTAGCCGCTGCCGCTAGGCTGCGAACGGACGTGAAACGGCCGCCATTCAGGCCCATCTGGGTGACCGAATGACGACTGTTTCGCCACTGATCGCAGCCTGGCGGCAGCGGCTACAGCTGGCGGTACAGCCTTCGAACGTTTCGGTTAGCCCGGATCGCGGAAGTCGGGGTGGAAATTGGCCGGGACGGCCACGCTGACACCACTGCGGGTAGCAATGTCGATACCTTCGCTGGCCACTTCGGCGAGGAAGTCGATCTGCTCCGGGGTAATGACATACGGTGGCAGGAAGTACACCACGCTACCCAGCGGGCGTAGCAGAGCACCGCGGGTCAGGGCATGCTCAAAGACCTTGAGGCCGCGCCGTTCTTGCCACGGGTAGGCCGTCTTGCTGGCCTTGTCCTGAACCATTTCGATCGCCAGGGCCATGCCGGTCTGGCGTACCTCCGCTACATGCGGATGGTCGACCAGGTGCGCGGTGGCGCTGGCCATGCGCTGGGCAAGTGCCTTGTTGTTCTCGATGACGTTGTCCTGCTCGAAGATGTCCAGGGTCGCCAGCGCCGCCGCACAGGCCAGCGGGTTGCCGGTGTAGCTGTGCGAGTGGAGGAAGGCGCGCAGGGTCGAGTAGTCGTCGTAGAAGGCGTTGTACACCTCGTCGGTGGTCAGGCACGCGGCCAATGGTAGGTAGCCACCAGTCAGGGCTTTGGAGAGGCAGAGGAAATCGGGGCGGATGCCGGCCTGCTCACAGGCGAACATCGTTCCGGTGCGGCCGAAGCCGACGGCGATTTCATCGTGAATCAGGTGCACACCATAGCGGTCGCATGCTTCGCGCAGCAGCTTGAGGTACACCGGATGGTACATGCGCATGCCGCCGGCACCCTGGATCAGCGGTTCGACGATCACCGCCGCTAGGCTATCGTGATGTTCGGCCAGGGTTTGCTCCATGGCCTGGAACATTGTGCGTGAGTGGTCTTCCCAGCTCACGCCTTCCGGACGCAGGTAGCAATCAGGGCTTGGCACCTTGATGGTGTCGAGCAGCAGTGTCTTGTAAGTTTCGGTGAACAGCGGCACATCACCCACAGACATCGCCGCGATGGTTTCGCCGTGGTAGCTGTTGCTCAGGGTTACGAAGCGCTTCTTTTCTGGCAGGCCTTTGTTGAGCCAGTAGTGGAAGCTCATTTTAAGTGCTACTTCGATGCACGAAGAACCATTATCGGCGTAGAAGCACCGGGTGAGCCCTTCAGGCGTGAGCTGTACCAGGCGTTCGGACAGCTCAATTACCGGTTGGTGGCTGAAACCGGCGAGGATCACATGCTCAAGCTGGTCGACCTGGTCTTTGATGCGCTGGTTGATCCGCGGGTTGGCGTGGCCGAAGACGTTGACCCACCAGGAACTGACAGCATCGAGGTAACGCTTGCCTTCAAAGTCTTCCAGCCACACACCTTCGCCGCGCTTGATCGGGATCAGGGGCAGGTGTTCGTGGTCTTTCATCTGGGTGCAGGGGTGCCACAGAACCTTCAGGTCACGTTGCATCCACTGTTGATTGAGGCCCATTTCTATTCTCCTGGCGACGACTGCGCGGACATGCGGCGCAAGCCTATGCAATGCGTCGGCTGAGGACAACCCACGGCGTGCATTCGGCTTGCTGGCGTCACTGGTGATGGCGCTTGGCCTCGCGTATCCTTCGGCTATTCTTTCCAGGGGGATCCCCCCCTAACTGTCTGCTTGAATCCGGAGTTCGCCAAAATGTCTGCTCGGTGGCTGCGCGCCTGTGCGCTCGTAATGATAGGACTGTTCAGCGGCGTCGCGCTGGCCAAAGACAAAACGCCGACGGCAATCGTCATTGGTGGCGGTCTGGCTGGTCTGACGGCAGCGTATGAACTGCAGGGTAAAGGCTGGCAGGTCACCGTGCTGGAGGCCAAATCCGGGATGGGTGGGCGTTCGGGCTTGGCCACCAGCGAGTGGATCGGCAACAGCAAGGCTCAGCCGGTCCTCAACCGGTACCTCGACACGTTCAAGATTGAAACCCTGCCGGCGCCAGAGTTCGTCCGTACGCCGGGCTACCTGATCGATGGCGAGTATTACAGTTCGAGCGACCTGACGACCAAGCAGCCTGCGACCGCCGAGGCGCTCAAGCGTTATGAAAAGACTCTCGACGACCTGGCGCGCTCTATTGACGACCCGCAGAACCCTGCGGCCAACAGCACCTTGTTCGCGCTCGATCAGCTCAACGTGTCCGGCTGGCTGGACAAGCTGCAACTGCCGACCACCGCTCGTCAGTTGATCAATCAGCAAATCCGTACGCGTTATGACGAGCCGTCACGTCTGTCGCTGCTCTATTTCGCCCAGCAGACGCGTGTTTACCGCGGTGTCAGTGACCGCGACTTGCGTGCTGCACGCTTGCCCGGTGGCAGCCCGGTGTTGGCCCAGGCGTTCGTCAAGCAGCTGAAAACCATCAAGACCAGTTCACCAGTCAGCGCCATTATCCAAGACAAGGATGGCGTCACCGTCAAGGTCGGTAGTGTCGGCTACCAGGCTGATTACGTTGTTCTGGCCGTACCGCTGCGTGCCCTGGCGAAGATCCAGATGACCCCGGGCCTGGACAGCAAGCATCTGGCGGCACTCAAAGGTACCAACTACGGCTGGCGCGATCAGCTGTTGCTCAAATTCAAGACGCCGGTGTGGGAGAGCCGCGCGCGTATGACCGGGGAAATCTTCAGCAATACCGGCCTGGGCATGCTGTGGATCGAACCGGCACTTAAAGGTGGGGCTAACGTTGTAATCAATCTGTCGGGTGACAACGCACGTTTGCTGCAGGCCTTCGGCGACAAGCAGATGGTCGACCAAGTGTTGATCCGCATGCATGCGTTCTATCCACAGGCACGCGGTGCCTTCACCGGTTACGAAGTCCGGCGTTACAGCACCGACACTAACATGGGCGGTGCCTACCTGGCCTATGGCCCGGGTCAGATCAGCAAGTTCTGGCGTCTGTGGGAGCGTCCGGTACAGCGCGTCGCCTTCGCTGGCGAGCACACTGATGCCCTCTACCCAGGCACCCTGGAAGGTGCCTTGCGCAGTGGTCAGCGCGCAGCCAGCCAAGTCCAGGACCTGGCGGCTGGAAAATCCTTTGACCCGGCCAAAGCGGCCCCCATTGCTGCCGCCACGGCAGTAGCGGCCAGCAAGGGTAACTTCTTCACCAATCTGTTCGGTGGATCCTCTGACAAATCGGCCAAGGCCGCTGAGCCTGCGAAGAAAGAAGACAGCAAACCAGGCTTCTTCTCGCGGATGTTTGGCGCTGACGACAAGCCGGTCGAGAAACCTGCGGCCAAGGCTGCAGACGCCGCGGCGGCGCCCGTTGCCCCTGCGCCAGCAGTAGCGCCGGTGGCCACGCAAGCGCCAGTGAAAGCGGCACCTGCCAAGGCGTCGGTCAAGCAGGCACCAGTGAAAAAGCCAGTGGCCAAAAGCGAGCAGGCGAAGAAAGCAGCGGCCAAAACTGCACCGGTCAAGAAGGCAGCCGCCAAGGTTGAGCCAGTGAAAAAGCCGGTGGTCAACATCCAGGCCAAAGCTCAGTAATACAGTTAGCGTATCGCGGTAACGCCGGCCCCCACAGGTGCTCAATGCATGCAGTGCCTGTGGGGCGTCCAGCCTGTGAGATCCTTCCTTCCCCAGTAGTTAATGTTTCCTTAATAAGGCTGTTAAACACTAACAATCGTTTTTCTCGATCGTTCAAAGCGAAATTTTCCGCTTTAATTCGATAGATAACGCGTTAGTCTTGAGCACAGTTCTTACAGGGAAACACGGCAATGCAACTGCGCAATTCTACGTCTCGTTATGGCTTTGTCAGCATCTTCCTGCACTGGGGGGTTGCGCTGGCTGTCTTTGGCTTGTTCGGTCTAGGCTTGTGGATGATGGGGCTCGACTATTACAGCCCATGGCGTAAAGACGCGCCTGACCTGCACAAGAGCATCGGCCTGGTGCTATTGGCTGTCATGTTGCTGCGTGTTGTCTGGCGCTTCATCAGCCCGCCGCCTCCAGCATTGCCGAATCATGGCAAATTGACTCGCGCGGCCTCCAAGGCGGGGCACAGTCTGCTTTACTTCGGCCTGTTCGCGGTGATGATCGCCGGTTACCTGATCTCTACTGCCGATGGCGTGGGTATCCCAGTGTTTGGTCTTTTCGAAGTACCTGCGCTGGTCAGCAACTTGCCCGATCAAGCAGATGTAGCCGGTGAAATCCATTTCTACCTGGCTTGGGGCCTGGTGATTTTTGCCGGGTTGCATGGTGTGGCAGCCCTGAAGCACCACTTTATCGACCGTGACGCGACCCTGACACGCATGTTGGGCCGCAAAGCTTGATGTTCAACCTCAACTCCAAAGGATATAGACGCATGTTGAAAAAGACTTTTGCCGCTCTGGCGCTCGGTACCGCACTGCTTTCGGCCGGCCAAGCCATGGCTGCAGACTACAAGATCGACAAGGAAGGCCAGCATGCCTTCGTTGACTGGAAGATCAGCCACCTGGGTTACAGCTTCATTCACGGTACCTTCAAGGATTTCGATGGTTCCTTCACTTGGGACGCGGCCAAGCCTGAAGCCAGCAAGATCGCGGTTGACCTGAAAACCGCCAGCCTGTGGTCCAACCACGCTGAGCGTGACAAGCACATCGCCAGCAAAGACTTCCTCGATGTAGCTAAGTACCCAGAGGCCAAGTTTGTCTCCACCAACGTCAAGTCGACCGGCGAGAAGACTGCTGACGTGACTGGCGATCTGACCATGCACGGCGTGACCAAGCCGGTCACCTTTAAGGCTACCTTCAATGGCGAAGGCAAGGATCCATGGGGCGGTGAGCGTGCTGGCTTCAACGCCACCACCACCCTCAACCTGAACGACTTCGGCATTAAGGGCCCAGGTCCTGCGTCCCAGACCTTGGACCTGGATATCTCGGTTGAAGGCGTCAAGCAGAAGTAACATCGTTGTACGCAAACAAAAACGCCGCCCCTAGGGGCGGCGTTTTTGTTTGTGCGATTGCTGATCAGCGGTTACGCGTCAGCAGTGCAGGCTTCTCGCCACGCGGACGGCTTGGCAATTGCTCAAGCTGCTCGGCAGTTGGGAAGCGGTCGATCTTCGACTCTTTGTGCATGATCTTCGGTTGCGGCTGGCCTTCACGCGGATTGCGTACAGCCGGTTCGCCCGATGCGTTGTCGCTGTTCGGACGACGATTGCGACCACCACCACCACCGCCGTCACGGCGCTGCTGGCCACCGCCACCATTGCGTGAACCACCGCGTTTTTCACCTGAGGCCGAACCGCCAGTGCCGCTACCGGTGCGTGGACCGTTGTTGCGGCCTTGGCCGCCGCTACGTGGTTGGCCACTAGCGCCAGCGCCGGCACCGGTCTGGGCAGGAGCGCCCGGACGACGATTGCGGCCCTGGTTGCCTTTGTTCTGGTAAGGGCTGACGTAGTCGGCGCGGTTGCCGAAGTTGTCCACTTCGTCATCCAGGAACTCTTCCGGATCACGGTTGGCTGGCGCAGGTGGTACGCCTGCTTGGGCGGACTGGGGCTGACGTGGCTTTTTATTGTCACGTGGCTTGCGTTCCTGACGACCACCGGCAGATTTCTCTGCGGTTTTTTCCTTGTCCTTGTCGCGACCTTTTTCCTTGCCCTGATCTTTGCCTTTGTCCTTGCGTCCACCGTTGCCGGTGTTGGTGCCATCGGCACGCTGACCACGGCCGCCGCGCGGGTTGTTCTGAGGACGTTCGCGGACTTCAGGTTTCTCGGCTTCAACCTTGGAAGCATCAAAACCCATCAGGTCGCCATCTGGAATCTTCTGGCGGGTAACGCGCTCGATGCTCTTGAGCAGCTTCTCTTCGTCTGGAGCAACCAGCGAAATGGCTTCACCCGAGCGACCGGCACGACCGGTACGGCCGATACGGTGCACGTAATCTTCTTCGACGTTAGGCAGCTCGAAGTTGACCACGTGAGGCAACTGGTCAATGTCCAGGCCGCGAGCCGCAATATCGGTAGCAACCATGATACGCACGGTGCCGGCCTTGAAATCGGCCAGGGCCTTGGTACGGGCATTCTGGCTCTTGTTGCCATGGATGGCCGCAGCGGTCAGACCGTGCTTTTCCAGGTACTCGGCCAGGCGGTTGGCGCCATGTTTGGTGCGGGTGAAGACCAGAACCTGTTCCCAGGCACCGGTGGTAATCAGGTGAGCGAGCAGGGCGCGCTTGTGGCTGGCCGGCAGGCGATAGACCCGCTGCTCGATACGCTCAACTGTGGTGTTGGGTGGCGTAACCTCGATGCGCTCGGGGTTGTGCAGCAGCTTGTCGGCAAGGTCGGTGATGTCCTTGGAGAAGGTTGCCGAGAACAGCAGGTTCTGGCGTTTGGCCGGCAGGCGGGCGAGGACCTTCTTCACGTCATGGACAAAGCCCATGTCGAGCATGCGGTCGGCTTCGTCCAGTACCAGGATTTCCACGTGGGACAGGTCGACGCTGCCTTGGCCGGCCAGGTCGAGCAAGCGACCCGGGCAGGCAACCAGCACGTCAACGCCACGGGCCATGGCCTGAACCTGCGGGTTCATGCCGACGCCGCCGAAGATGCAGGCGCTGACGAACTTCAGGTCACGGGCATAGACCTTGAAGCTTT
>RCUT01000714.1_pt1 | contig 16843 bp, 18 predicted proteins | sample 2166171 | NCBI WGS metagenome assembly RCUT01 (sample SAMN09932757, study PRJNA488358) | compost metagenome | isolation source: compost soil in 4-hydroxybenzoic | place: Germany: Experimental Botanical Garden
TAAATCGCATTTAATTTCAATGATCTTGTTTTGTTTTAGAAAGAATGACAATCTCGTTAACTCGCCTGATATATTTGTAAATATTTAAAAATTAATTGTTTATATTTATGTGGAGCAAATTTTCAATCTGTTAATTAAAACCCCTTTAATCAGATGAAAACATTATTCTTTGACACCCACAATGATCGACAATTTAACAGGGCCTCTTGGGCAATTTTCTTTGTATGCGCAGCTTTAGCTCTTGTTTGTTTGTTCTCCGGAGTATTCCATGATTACCGGTGGACAATACTATTGGCTTATCTTATTTTGCTTCCTGGATTGATTGTGAGAGAGTGGTATAATTATGGGCATGATGGATTTGCTTTTGCAATTACGGTAATGTTTTTTGTAGGGGCTACCCTCTATATAATATTTGCCTGGACCGGTTTTTTAAATCATTGATCTGCTTATAAAAACGTATTAGTAGGACCAGTTGTCGAAACAGCTGGTCCTTTTTTTGGTTCTATAAACAATTATATTACTTGCTAAATGTAACATAATTGCTTTTTTTACGTTTTATCGAAAATGTAAAAAGCCTTTAAGGAAATAGTGTTTTTGTGGTTTTTTGCGCCAAATCTTAATACATCATAATGAATACCCGATTAGAAGACCTTTGTCTTGAAGCAGATGCCTCAATAAGAAATAGTGCCTATTTAGAAGCTAAACAGTTATATGAGCAAATGTTAATGGATGATCCAACCTCGCACCATGCACATAATTGTTTGGGATGGTTGTATAAATCTCAGCTAGATGATTATGAAAAAGCTGAAAAACATTACAGAGCCGCGATTAAGTATGCACCGTCATATCCTCATCCCTATATAAACTTATCTATTTTGCTTACAGATATGGAGCGTTGGATAGAACTTGAACTTTTGTTAGATACAGCAAAAGAAGTGGCAGCGATTGATAAATGTACGGTACAAGTTCGATTTGCAATAATGTACGAGTTGCGCCAGGATTTTTATAAAGCAATGGATCATTTTAAAAATGCAGCGAAATTAGCGTTGAATGATGAGCGTTTCGAAGGAATAAGGAAAGACATTGAACGCTGTAAATTAAAGTTGGAGCTTTAAAAATTGTTTCTTGAGATGCTTTTAAGCGATCACTAAATCTTTAGTGGTCGCTTTTATTTTTTTACCTTCTGCAACAAAAATATTTCAAATAATTTCCTCAAAAACAGCAACCTTTGTATTGCATACAACCATGCATAACAATGGAAAAATTACAAAACTTTTTCTGGTTCTGTTCCGGAGTAAATAAAGATGTTTTACAGAAACATTCGACAGAATATAACAAATATTTAAGTATTGGTGCGACCGTGTTTTTTACGGCAGTTTTTGCAGCACTATCCGGAGGTTATGCGCTCTGGTTTGTTTTTTCAGGGAGCAACATGGCTGTAGTATATGCGGTTGTTTTCGGAATGTTGTGGGGGCTTGCAATATTTAATCTCGACAGGTACATCGTATCAAGTATCAGTAAGCATGGTTCTGCGTGGAAGCAGTTGCTACAGGCCCTACCTCGATTGATTCTGGCTATTTTGGTGGCCATTGTTATTGCTCGCCCATTGGAGCTTAAAATATTTGATAAAGAGATCAAGTCTAAGCTTAAAGAAAACTATCTGTCGGATCACAAATCAAGAATTGATACCATCAATCTTAGTTTTAATAAGAAATACAGTATCGAATTAAACAAACGTTCCGTAATTCAAAAAGAGGTAGATAGTTTAGACAAGGAAATAAAAAATTTACGATATGTACTAAACCAGGAAATCTTTGGCGACAGGACTAACCAGACTTCAGGAAGAATGGGTTATGGTCCGTATGCGAAGATGAAAGAAAATGTAATTATTCAAAAAGAAAATCGTTTAGCATCTTTGAGAGCTGAGGGGATAAAACTAGATAGCTTAATTGCAGCGCGGAAGGAGGCTGACGGCTTAAACCGACAGGTTATTTTAGATGATAAAGCGTTGGATAGTTTGGCCACTTTAGCGGGTTTTGCTGATAGAAACAGGGCTTTGGCACAGATTTCGGTATTGAGAAATGGAAAAGATGATGGTTCAACCGCGACAGCAGTTTTATTTATTAGTTTACTGTTTGTTGCATTTGAATGTTTGCCTGTAATCGTTAAATTGCTTACAACAAAAGGTCCATATGACGAAGAAGTTTTTGCCATAGAATCGGTAAAAATGAATGAACTGATAAAAGATGCAGAGAAATCTGTACAAGTCAGGGAACGTCTACAGGAAACCGCAATCGATCTTGAATTAAAGAAACAAGAAGTATTGAGGACCGAAAAGTCAAAGGCCGAAACAGATACCGGCTTAGCCGAAATTGAGCGTTGGAAAGATGAACAGTTAAGTAATTAGTTATGTGTTAGCTTAAACTGACCATTACTTGTTACGATCCACATATAAAAGTATATTAAGTAACTTCATGAAGCGTATATTTTTCGTACTTGTAGCAGTTTTTGTAGTCAATTTAAGTTATGCCCAAAAAGTAGACACTGCCTATAAAAAGATAACTAATAAAATTAATATCCAGGAAAATGAAGTGAGGCGTATCATCTCAACGCTTGCTGCCGACTCCATGTTGGGACGTGGATTATATAACCACGGAGCGATGAAGGCTGCCGACTTTATTGAAGGGGAATATAAGAAAATCGGACTTGAAACCTGGAATGTTGCGGCCGTAAAAGGGTACAGACAAGGATTATCAGCCGTAAGATTGAAATCACTAGACGGTACCGTAAAAATCGGCGATTCAGTTATTGACAGTAGAAATGTCATATTTGTTTCAGACAAGTCTGAGTTTACCTGGAGCGATACTTCAGCAAAAAAACCATTAGTGGTACATATTGGACCCAAGGACGATATCCTTTCCCGATTAAAAATAGTTGAAGCAACAAAAGATGATGCTATAATTTTGATTGATGTAGCTCTGCGCCAGTTCTTTGGAGCTTACCGATCAAAGTTTAGACGTGATCGTTTTGAGACAGATAGTGCTACCTTGTCAAAAAGTTCATATGTCTTCATATTAACAGATAAGACAACACTCCCTAAATACAATATTCATCTTAAAACCAATATTGAGTATGTTCCACTTTACAATATGATAGGTGTAATACCCGGAAAGAGTAAGAAAAATGAGTATGTGATTTACTCAGCGCACTATGACAATCTCGGAGTTATTGGGGTAAATAAAGGTGATTCAATCGCAAACGGAGCCGATGAAAATGCTTCGGGAGTTACGGCAGTCCTTGCTCTTGCCAAATATTTTAAAGAAAAAAATGATAATGAGCGAACCTTGCTTTTCGTGAATTATGGTGCTGAAACGGTTTCTTCATTAAGTTCTAAATATTTTGCTAAGCATATCGATGGCAATAGTGTTGTTGCCGTAGTTAACCTGGACGCCATCGGAAAAGAATCTAAATTCGGCCCTCGATCGACATTTATCACTGGATTTGATAAAAGCAATTTAGGTGAACATTTTGCGGAGAAGGCCAATCAGATAAAATTTAAGTTTAAGGCCGATCCTTATAAGGATAAAGGGTTGTTTTATCAGGCTGCAAATACTCCTTTGGGTATGATGGGAGTTCCTTCGCATACATTTTCAACCATTCAGATAGATATTGATCGTTATTTTAATTCGGTTAGAGATGACATGAATACGATCGAGCTTGAAAACATGGTAGAAATCATTAAAGCTGTAGCATTTGTTTCGGATGATTTAATAAAAGGTGTGTTTACCCCTTCAAAAATCTCAAATTACAAAGATGATCCTAGCAGTCCGCGTAATATTAAAAGGGCACAAAACAGCGGTCATTAAAGAAAATAGTTAATGAATAGAAGAGGCCGGATTTCCATAAAGGAATCCGGCCTCTTTCATTTAAGTAAAATTTATTTCTAGTCTAGGCAACCATTCCGTTTTTCTCTCCGTAATCCCTATAAAGCGCTAAAACAATTCTTACGTAAGAGTAAATGATTAACATTAATGCTTTATGGCAATGAAACAAACTCCTAACTTGATTACAAAGGCAAGCAGTGCGCTTACCTTAATCGTACTTGCATTTTTTATCGGATTTTCATCTTGTTCAAGTAGTAATGATGATAATCCTTCGCCAGGCAATACAAAAGTTCTTTATTCCGGAACTTTTGCTAAATCAAACAATACAGTTACAACTACTGCAACTGGTGCAGTTTCAGCAGAACTTAACACTTCTAATAATGAACTTTCATACTCTATTTCATGGAACAATCTGACCAGTGCTGTTGGTGATATGCATTTCCATGATAACGGACCAATTATCGTTCATATCGAAGGTTTTCCAACAACTGTAAGTGGCAGTTTTTCAGGAAAAACCACATTGACAGCTGGTCAGGTTACAGATTTAGGAGGTGGAAAGATTTACGTTCAAATTCACACAGTGAACTTTCCAGGAGGAGAAGTAATAGCTACACTGACCAAAACCGGTGGTTCTAACCCATCTCCATCACCTGGATACTAATTAAAATTCAACAATTATGATGAAGAACACCGTTTTCTTGATGATCATACTAGCTTTTTGTAGTTGGGGATGTTCAAAGACGGCACCAGAAGAGCCCTCGGGTAATCCTCCCACCGGATGTACTCCCCAATTCCCTGATAAGCAAGTTACATACAATGGGTATGTGAAAAATATTATCACACTTAACTGTACTCAAAGCTGTCATAAAGGTGGAAATTCCTTAGGTACAGGTAATTTTACAACCTATGCCGGGGTGAAACCATACGCTGATCAGTTCCCTTTAAGAGTAATATCCGATAATGCGGATATGCCACAAGGAGGAGTTCGATTACCTAAAGCTGTTCGTGATTCATTAAATATATGGGTGAAGAATTGTGCCCCTGAAAATTAATGTATTAATGACTTGGTTCATGAAAAAGATTTTGCTTATAGTAGGTGTTTTAAGTTTGGCAGCGGTAGAACTAAAAGCTCAAACTCAGTTAGTATCTCGCAATGCGGAGTTGAGCTTTTATTCTTCCGCACCTATTGAAGACATTAAAGCAAGTAGCAAGAATGGATATTCAATAATGGATATGCAGGCGAAAACGGTATATTTCAAAGTAGATATGCGAACCTTTAAGTTTAGGAAAGGATTAATGGAAGAGCATTTTAATGAAAATTACATTGAAAGCGACCGATATCCTTATGCTGAATATAAAGGTAAAATTGTGGATGAAATAGACCTCTCGAAAGACGGAGATTATCAGGTTACTGTAAAAGGGGATCTCTTACTTCATAATGTTTCCCAGAGTTATACCACAAAAGCCGACATAAAGGTAAAGGAGGGGCGGGTAAGTGCATCTTCTAGTTTTAAAGTAAAGTTGGTAGATCACAAAATAAAGATTCCAACCTTACTTATCAAAAACATTGCAGAGGTGGTGGATGTGTCTGTTTCAGTAGTTTATGCCGATGCTAATAAGAAGATTTAAGAACAATTTAAGATTCAGACCAATAAAATGAAAGCCGTATATTTACTTATCCTTGGGTGTGTTTATACCTCCATTGTTATGGCACAAACGGATTCCATAAAAACATCACCAGATTCTGCAGTTGCGGTAGAACGCTTTCCTGTTACCTCCACTTTTAAGTCAGGGCTGATCATCAATGCTCAATCAAACGAAACACTACACAAGAACGATTTGCTGGTAGATATTGCACACCGATTCGGAGATATTGCAGGTGAAAATGGAGGTTCACATAATTTCTATGGACTTGACAATTCAACTGATATTTTGATTTCGCTTAAGTATGGAATTACCGATCGGTTGATGATAGGAGGGGGAAGGGCAAAAGGTGCTCCTAATGGCGTAAATACTTATCAGAAAGAGTTGTATTACTTGAGTTTGAAGTATAAATTGTTACAACAAACAACAGATGATAAAATGCCACTTTCAGTAACATTATACGGAAATACGGTAATCAGTGGAATGGAATCTCTTGACTTGGAAACATCAGATGCTGATTTTCAGAATTTTGGTGATAGGATGAGTTTTACTTTGCAGACGATTTTGACTCGAAAGTTTAGTCGCAACTTTTCCTTTGCATTACTTCCTACCTATATACACCGCAATTATGTGACTTTTATGGATATGGGTGATATGTTTGCTTTGGGAGCAGGAGGACGATTAAAGTTTTCGAAAAGAATGGCCTTAGTGGTTGATTATTTTCTTCCGTTCAGAACTTCAGCAAGCAAAGATTATTTTAGAGATGTACAAGAGTTTAATTTTTATCATCCTTTAGGTATTGCGTTGGAAATAGAAACAGGAGGGCATGTGTTTAATCTGAGTTTCACCAACTCAACGGCCTTACTGGATACACAATTTATTCCAAGTACAAGTACTTCATGGACAAAAGGAGAGTTTCGCTGGGGCTTTAATATATCCAGAGTTTTTACACTGTCGCATAAAGAGAATAAACAAAGGTAGGTTGATGATAAGTGTATTAGAGAGAAAAGGGAAAGTATAAAGCGTTTATAGCTCTATTTTAATTAATGACAGAAGAGCAACTACAACTGTTGATCAGGGGCTGTATTAATAATGACCGCCAAAGTCAGAAAATGCTGTATCAGGCATTTTATGGCTTTGCTATGAGCATTTGTTTACGCTACGCTAATAATCGGTATGATGCGGCAGAGGTTGTTAATGAAGGTTTTTTTAAGATCTATACGCATATGGAAAAGTATGATCAGCAACGTCCTTTTAAAGCTTGGCTAAGCAAGATTATGCACAATGTTTCCGTTGACTATTATAGATCGAACATAAAGTCAACATTAACTGACGAATTAGATGGAGCCGAAACAATAGAAATAAAAGCTGAGATTGAAGATAAATTGGCTTACGAGGACCTGCTTGCAATTATTCAACGATTGCCGGCAGCTTATCGGACAGTTTTTAACTTGTTTGCCATTGATGGTTACACTCATGATGAAATTGCTGAAATGCTCAATATTTCATCCGGAACTTCAAAGTCAAATCTGTTTAAAGCCAGGCAGAAGCTACAACAAATGCTTGTCGACTTTCCCCACGGCCTGGATAGAGTTGATTCACAAACGGTACTAACTGTGACTATCAATCAATCAATGGAATAAAGAGTAGCAATAATGAAAGAGTTTAAAAATTTAGATGAACTTTTTAAGGAGGGGCTTGGGAGCGCAGAAGATCGTATTGCTTTTAATGAAAGTGATTGGGATAAGCTTGAACGTCGTTTAGATAAAAAGAAAAACAGAATTCCGGTAATGTGGCTTGCAACTGCAGGTGGCATTGCTGCTATTTTGGCATTGGTATTTGTGTGGATGCAATTTGAATCGTCATCGCTTACAAAACCTGCGCAGGATATCACAAAAAAGGTTTCTCCTGAACAAAAGAATAGCATCATTCAACAAGGTAGAAAAGATAAATTTGACCATAAAGAGGACATAAAGGTTGTTCAGCAGGATGCCATTCCGGCTCAAAATCAGATCGAAGTAGCTAAGAGCACACCTAATAAAATACAGGGCTTTCCATTAGCTGATAATGTTTTTTCAAAATCTGATAATCCGACTGTGTTAAGTCCCATCAACAATGGAGGGGTATCGCAGCGTAAGGTTGCTGGTATGCCATTAATTGATACAGCAAAGCTAACCGGTAATTTAAGCCGTTCGATAGCTCAGGTTAATGCTAATCAAAAAAGAAATCCATACTTGGGTAAACTAACCTTTAGTGTGGGGGCTGCCCCTGCTCTAAATGGAGTAAACACATTGAAGGGCGGCGACTGGGGTGGCGATCTTGGAATGGCGTTAACAATAGGTTTATCGAAAAAATGGAGTGTGACAACTGGTGTTATCTATGCGAAAAAAGTTTACTCAACAGGTTACGAAAACTATAATCCGGTTAATCCCCCTCCGGTATCTTACAGTCCTACATCGATTGATGCGGATTGCCGGGTATTAGATATTCCGCTTAACATTAACTACCAATTATTTAGCAAGAAACAGAATACGGTAAAATTGAGTACGGGTTTATCTTCCTATATGATGTTAAAGGAAGATTATTACTTTAATTACAGCTACTCTAATCCGTCTTATCCGGAGAAGTATGAGGTAAACAATGAAAATAAGCATTGGTTGGGGGTTGTAAATGCATCAGTTGAATACCAACGGAAAATCAACTCGACTATGAGTATCGGAATTCAACCATTTGTTAAAATTCCTTTGGATGGAGTGGGATATTCAAGGGTTAAGCTGAAAACAGCCGGTGTGGCTGTGAAGCTAAATATTGACCTCGGAAAAGGAAAAAAGAAAGAACAGTAAACCGCAAAGACGCTATGGCGCAAAGATACTTAGCGTCTTTGCGTCTTGGCGGTTTCAACCCTAGAGCTCCCTTCGCATTACATAATCATTCAACACAAAATCGCCATAAGGAATATCTACTTCTTTGTAAATGATGAATCCTATTTTATCGTAAAAGTGTTTGGCCTTGTTGAAACGATTTACATTGAGTTCAAGAATAGTGGCATTTAGTTTTTTTACTTCTTCAGCAACAACATCAACCAAGTACCTGCCACAACCTTTTCCTTGTGTTTCAGGAAGTACATATAGCTTATGAATTTTATAAACGGAAGGTTCAGTAGTAGAGAAAGAGGCAAATCCCATCGGTTCATCGTTTTCCAAGGCTATAATAAATGTATGCCCATTTTGTTGTTGCCCCAACAGTGCTTCCGGCGTATACATTTGTCCATACATATATTCAATTTGTTCATCAGAAATAACGCCACGGTAAGTTTGCTTCCATGTTCTGTCGGCCAGAGAAACAATGGTTGCGATGTCTTGAGGTAAAGCAGTTTTATAGGTGTACATTTTATTTAAAGGTGTTTAATTACGATTTATTTCAGTTCTTCAACCACAAAAATGGACGGATTAGTGGTTTTAAATTTTACCATTCCATTTTCAGAAGTTACAAACAAGTTATCGTTCACAGTAGTTAATCCTTCTACTGAGTATTGATTTGAAGAAACCAGATTGATAACGGACAATTCTTCTCCCTTAGCATACCATTTCTCTAAAATTTCCTTTACAGGGAAATATTTATGAGTTTCGTAGAATAGTACGATATCAATTGCATGTACACGCTCTATAATTTCCTGAAGCAGATCCGGAGATCCAATAATGTTTACAGAAGGAAAACTTTCTGAAATTAAGTGATCGATGGCTCCTTTTATCGAATAAGATTGTAGTGGAATTACGCGGGTAAATTCCTGAAGTTCTTCATTAATGTTGTCTGAAGGAGCAAACATTGCATCTATCTTTATTCCTTTGGATGTTATCAGGTCCCATTCATTTTCAAACACAAAGACAGTAGGACTCCATTCCAAAAGTTGTCCTAAATACTCATCATTAAAGTCATTGTAAGACATAATTATAAGAGCCGGTTCTTGCTTTTCTCTCACGATGTGATGCGACGACATATATTCAAAATTCTATTTGGGTTTTAAGCTCAAAATAGCCGTTTTTTAATCGATTATTTGGCCTTTTTAACTGATAAATCTCGCTGAAAATCAGCTAAATATGGTTTATTTTTTGTAATTTATTTATACCAAATCCTTCCTATATGAAAGCAATTCTACATCTCTCCTCACTGCTACTCGTACTAACAGTTTTTGCATCCTGTAGCCGTATCGGCAGGTCCAAAGCTACCTCCGAAATGCCATTACAGGTAATCGAAGATATTGCTTACGGCAGTGATCCCGAACAGCGTTTAGATATTCTGATGCCCAAAGAAAGAAATGAACATACGAAGGTACTGATCTTTTTGCACGGAGGCTCATGGAAACGTGGTGATAAATCAGAATATAACTCCGCATTACGATCTTTTGCCGAACGAGGCATAACAATTGTCAATATGAATTATCGACTCGCGGAGAAGAATAAAAACAAGTTTCCTGCGCAGATGGATGATATTACTGCGGCCATTAACTTTCTTGTTAGTAAAGCAAGCGACCTTAGTATCGATATGAAAACAATAGGGCTCGCGGGGCACAGCGCAGGTGGTCACCTGGCTTTATTGTACAGTTATCACTTTAACACTTCCGGACGGGTTAAAGCCGTTGCCGCTTTAGCACCTGTTTCCGATCTGGCAGAGGCAGGGAGGACCGATCGATCTGATTATCTTAATCCAATTATTAATTTTTTAGGGAAGAAATTTAAACAGGATTCGATTTTATGGATTCAGGCAAGTCCTTATTGGATGGCGACTAAATTAGCTGTTCCTACTATTTTGTTTCACGGAACTGAAGACCGGGTGGTTCCCTATAATCAAAGTGTTAAACTTGAAAAACGCTTGCAGGAATTAAAGGTTCCTTCCAAGTTTATTGAATACGACGCCGGACATGTTTGGTTGGGTGCTGATTTGGCCGATACACGTGAAAATGTAATTAAATGGATGAATATGTACGTCAATTAGCATGTATGAATAAAGGAATAATTAGATGAGCAATATTTTTTATCTTTAAATAGTTGATGTGAAAAGCAGTAACATCAACTATTAATTTTTTAACGATCATGACTAAATACGCGCTCTCCATCGGTGTTTGTCTGCTGCTCCTTTTTTCTGCTTGTAAGAAAAATTTAGTTCCTCCTGTTAGTGATCTTGAGGCCAAACAGATTCTTGATGTTGCCTATGGATCTGCTGATCAGCAGAAATTTGATGTTTACCTGCCTGCAAATAGAACTGCTGCCACTAAAGTTATTGTATTCTTACACGGAGGAAGTTGGCGTGATGAAGATAAAAGTCAGTATACCTCTTTATTCACTTATTTTGTTGATAAAGGCTTTGCCGTAATCAACATGAATTATCGATTGGCAAAAGATAATTCGGATAAGCATCCGGCACAGATGGAAGACATAAGATCGGCGCTTGATTTGGTGTTGGCCAGACGGAATGAATATGTTATTTCAGATAAAATTGGACTTACAGGGAATAGTGCCGGAGGGCATCTAGCCTTGTTGTATGCTTATGGTTTCGATATTGATGAGCGGGTGAAGGCAGTAGCTGCATTATCAGCTCCGACAGATTTTGTACAAGCGGCTAATTCCGGAAACACAGCTGCAATCACTACCATTAATTATTTTCTTGGAAAGTCTTTTGATGAAGACCAGGTGCTTTGGGTAAATGCCAGTCCATATTTTAGGGCAACGGCTGCATCGGTTCCAACCATTTTATTTGTAGGTGGAAAGGATGATATTGTTTATCCCATTCAGAGCGAAAATCTGAAGACCAGACTTACAGATCTAGGTGTAATGAATCAGCTAATAGTTTATCCAGATGAAGGTCATGCCTGGATTGGAACCAACCTGACGGATACTCAGCAGAAGATCGTGGATTGGTTTACCGTTAATATGTAAAAAAATAAAGCCCCCTCTTGGATGAAGGGGCAGTGATTAATATAATTTCTTGTAAATCTCTTTATAGACTGCTTCCGGGTTTTCTGCAAGATTAATGGCAGAACAAACAGCTACTCCGTGAATACCTGTTTTCATTAGCTCATCAACATGCTCGGGTTTTATTCCTCCGGCTGCAATTACAGGAAGGTCTATGCCTTCTTCTTTCATGCGTTCAATTATGTTTCTGTAATCATCTAACGTAAGATGATCAACACTATACATAATAGTTTTGGTTGGTTTATATGGACCAACACCCACATAATCTGCACCGGAATGATATACCGCTTTTATTTGTTCAAAAGTATGTGCCGATCCGCCAATGATTTTTGCATCGCCCAATATCTCACGAGCTTGCTCCACCGACATGTCTGCCATCTCAATATGAACACCCTGTGCATCATCTACCTTTTCAACTACGTCAACATTTGAACACACAATTAAGGTTGCTCCCCAATCATCACAAATATTCGCGATTTGAGTTGCTTCCACAATCCATGCTTCAGTTGATCTTTTATTTTTTGTTCTGTATTGAATCCATTTAGCCCCCGCTTTACAAGCCATTTCAGCCTGTTGTAAGTGGCTGAAGTTCTCCATGTCAAGCGTTAAGTAATGGAATTTTTCGATGTGTTTTTTCATTATTTGTGATTACACAGATTAGATGTTGGGATTATAAAGATTGTTCATGAGAATACATTGAATGAGTAATAAAATTAGTGAATCATAAAAAAATCGATGAATCAGGTAATCTAATCGGTGTAATCAAATAATAAAATCTGTGTAATCCCAACAAAAATTTATTTAGCAGCCGACATGCCATATGATGACCATTCTTCTTTTGCAGGGCCATATACGCCAGTAACGATTAATCCGGCTTGACGCATTAGTACTGTTAGCTGTCCGCGGTGATGTGTTTGGTGTAGAATAAGTACGGATAGCACTTTGCCTCTTTTCCATGGCTCACCATACATGTCTACCGGGGTTTCCAAGTCAGAGTTGAGCCATTTTGATGAGACCTGCTCTAAAGCTTCATCGGAAGCATTTGAATAAGCAATCCGAAGTTCATCTGCCGAAGTTGGAGCATCAGCATCACCATCAATCTCAGTCGCTTCCAAACCGGCTCTATTCAGCATTTCGGAAATTGAAGCAGTAATATGCCAAACCAACTGGGCCATTGTACGGCCTTCATCATAAATCTTTTGATTTAATGACTTGTCTGTAAGCTGGCGCAATAGAGTTTCAGTTGCTTGCATTTCATACTTCCAATCAGTAGTAAAGTCTTCAATTGTTCTGTACATATACTTAAGAATTTAGTGTAAATAGATGCCCGAATTTAATTAAAAAAGGCTGTAGATTTTCTACAGCCTTCTTAATAAACCACTAAAATTTAAGATTTATACCTGCCAAAATATTTGTTCCTGATTGAGGGAAATAAAAGTTTTCTATCACCCTTTCGCCACCTGCAACATACCCCCATGTATAACCATTCGATACATATTTAGTATTGAATAAGTTATTTACCATTAAACTGAAACCAAGGTTTTTGATTCCTTTGAATTGAAGATTATAGTTAATTAACAAATCATTCACAAAGAATGAATTTAACGAGCGATTATCATTTGATGTATTATCCAGGTATTGTTTTCCGACAAACTTACCTGATAGGGCAATCTGAAGATTTTTAACTGGAGCTACGATGAATTGAGTGCCTGCTATAATTGCCGGAGAAAATGAGATATCGGTTTTGTTATAAGAAGTCGTATCCATTCCGTCGGCATCATCATAATTAGTGACATATTCCTTAAAGTTTTTCACTTTGTTTGTGCTAACGGCAGCATTTAAGTTCCAGGTAAGGAAATTCGTTAACTTTAAAGATCCATCAAGTTCAGCTCCTGCGCGGTAACTATCTGGTGTGTTTACACGGATCGCTTCACCCACATCATTAATCTGGCCGGTAAGAATCAGTTGATCCTTGTATTTCATGTAATACAGATTTATACCAACGTTGCGTTTTGCAGTTTGATTGCGGAAACCTAATTCAACATTATCAAGTTTCTCGGCCTGTGGGCGACTTTTAGGAGTCGATTGGGTGTATTCGTCGCGGCTAGGCTCTTTACCTGTATGCGCATACGAGATGTAAGCATTGCTGGAATTGTTAAGCTGATAGGTAAATCCAATTTTAGGATTAAAGAAATTCAGTTTTACATCCTGCTGAACATTGTTCAACTCCTGATCGTATCCTAAGAATGAATAATTAACATTGCGGAATTGTAAGTCGGCAAAAGCATGGAGCTTTTCGTTAATGCCATAAGTTGCTTTACCATAAATGTTGAAATCCTTTTTGGTCGCGTCATTGTCGTAATAACGATTGTCGGGAGTGCTATTTGAAGCATATTGAGCCCAAATCACTTTTCCATAATGGTTACCATCGTATCGGTTATATGCGCCCCCCAAAGTAAGCTCAAGTGCATTTACAGGTTTATATTGCAAAGAGAATACCGTTCCGTAGAAATTATTATTCAGCCATTTTTGGCGGACTAAATTTGAGTTGGTAATGGTTTCACCACCAATTATTACATTGTTTAAGCCATATTCAGCAAGTGATGCATTGTACTTGTATTCTTCATAATAACCTTCGCCATGCGTAAAATGTAAGCCTACATTCAGGCTAAAGTTGTCGGTCAGTTCTTGCGTATAAAATGCCTGATAATGATCTTGGCGATAATTATCTGTCTGATTGTCATACGTGAAGTAATTGTAGGTACGCTTATCGGAATTGACTAAATTGAGCAAATCCTGTTGAGTTGGATAAGTATCTGGGTTGCGTTCATAATGCGCCATCAACTCTGCCTGTGTTCCGAAAAGTTTAGCTTCAGGGATACCATTCCATGCCTGATATGTTTTCTCTTTGCCGGAAATTACATTAAGCTTCAACAGACTTTTCTTTCCATAATAACCACCCGATAGGAAGAATGAACGGAGGTTAGATGATCCCCTGTCAATAAAACCATTTGAATTGATCATGGATAAGCGGCCATCAAAGGCAAATTTACCCATTAAACCAGTTCCCACTTTAAGCGTGTTTTTAATGGAGCCAAATGAACCGCCTGAGCTTGCTACTTCTGCATAGGCTTTTTCACTTAACGTGTTCGTTTGCACATTAATACTTGCTCCAAATGCACCTACACCATTTGTTGAAGTTCCGACACCACGCTGAATTTGGATATTATCAACCGATGAAGCAAAGTCGGGAAGGTTTACTAAAAATGTTCCTTGTGATTCAGCATCATTTACAGGAATACCATTAATAGTTAAATTGGTGCGAGAAGCATCGCTTCCACGAATACGGATACCTGTGTAACCGATGCCGTTTCCTGCATCAGAGGTTACGACAACCGCTGGGGTCTGATTGAGTAAGAATGGAAGGTCTTGTCCCAGATTTTGTTTTTCAAGATCAGTTTTGGTGATATTCTTAAAAGTAGTTGCAGCATTTGCACTTGCCCTGGTTGACCTTACCACTACTTCGTCGGCAATAACAGTACTGCGATCCAGCTTGATCTCAATTGTTTGGTTAGACGATAAATTTACCTCTTGTTCAAGGGCTGTGTAACCGACAAACGTAATCAAAAGCGTATGCTTGCCTGATTTTAATTTGTTGAATTCAAAGGTTCCTGAAGAATTGGTTTGAGTTCCGAGCACTGTTCCTTTAATGCTCACCGTAGCTCCCGCTAAAGTTTGGTTAGATTGTTTGTCAAAAATCTTTCCGCTCAATTGCATTTGTGCAAGAGCTAATAAAGGAGTTACCATGGCTAAATAGGCCATAAGTAAAACTTTTTTCATTTTTTGTATTTGATATGTTGTTAAACAATGCGAAAGCAAAGGGTGTACTCCCGCTAAATTTAACTTTTACCTCCCTACGCCGGCATTATCCGGATCAGGTGCTCAATGTGTCAACTGTTGAGACGTTTTAACATTGATGGGTATAATCTCAGCCTGTATTTTAGAGTATCAGGTTTGAAGTTAAAGGTTATAAGAAGCTGAACATGCGGTCAGCGCTTAAAACTCGAAACTTAGAACTTATTACTCTTTAAGGCACCCCTTAAGAATAAGACAAAGGTAGGTTAAAATTTGAGAATTTGAGAAAACTGTGAATTTGGAAGTTAAAAAGGGCTCGCAAAGCCTCAAGGACACATAGTTTAAATGAATATTAATTGTTGCTTAAGCTTAGTTTCTTTGTGTGCCTAAAACCTTTTCCACAGCGGCTATGCCATTGTCAAAACGCTCTTGTCCAAGCCCGGTTATGATGGTATAAGAAGCATTTAGGGTTTCGAGCTCTTGTTTGTAAATATCAAAGAAGTATTCTCGTTTATGAGGAAAATTACGCTGAGGATCGTCTTCCCATGGATTATCAATATACATTAGCAGGTAATGGTCATAATGACGATTCTTGATTTCTTCAGTTACAAAATCCGGTGCTGAACCAAATACTTCTTCACACCAAACTTTAACAGTCATTACGGTTACATCGCAAATTAATAGTTTGTTTGCTTCAGGCAATAATTTCTCTTCTAATGCCAACTGTCCATAAAACATATTGATTTCATCTTCCAGCGTGCAATCACGATCTAAGCCTTCACAATACTCACGAGCATATTCAGGAACCCAAACAGTGTTGTAATATTCAGCAAGGTATTGAGCCATTGTTGATTTTCCCGTAGACTCAGGGCCAATAATGGCAATTTTTAGGATGGAAGATTGATTCATTAATATAAACCGCAAAGACGCGGAGTCGCAAAGATAATTAACAACTTTGCGTCTTCGCGTCTTTGCGGTAAAATTAGTTACCAGATTTTCACTCTTAAGCTATCTGGTCTCCACATGGCATCGCCTTGTTTAATACCGAAAGCTTCGTAAAATGCCGGGATGTTAGCAAATGGTCCATTAACGCGAAGATTAGCTGGCGCATGAACATCGGTCATGATTTGATTGGCAAGGTTTTCATCACGTTGATGACCTAACCAACCCATTGCATAGCCTAAGAAATATCGTTGAGCCGGGGTAAGTCCGTTGATTTTTTTACCTTTCTTATACTGTTCAGTTTTTACGAAGGCGTCCCAGCCAAGTAAAATACCACCTAAGTCGGCAATGTTTTCACCTTGAGTAGCATCCCCGTTTACATGTAAGCTATCTAAGACCTTGTAATCATTAAACTGCTTGATGATCATTTGGCAACGTTCTTTAAATTTAGTCTCATCTTCAGGAGTCCACCATTTTTTTAAGTTACCTTTTTCATCAAACTGGCTACCCTGATCGTCAAATCCATGGGTAATTTCATGTCCGATAGTT
>RCUT01000717.1_pt1 | contig 16786 bp, 10 predicted proteins | sample 2166171 | NCBI WGS metagenome assembly RCUT01 (sample SAMN09932757, study PRJNA488358) | compost metagenome | isolation source: compost soil in 4-hydroxybenzoic | place: Germany: Experimental Botanical Garden
AGCGCATCGATGTGCGCTGCTTCAAGAGCAACCCGACCATCAAGTCGAGCCTGACTTTCTTGCGCAAGACGCCGTGGGCACGGGAAAAGGTCGAGCAGTTGTACGTGAAGCTGCAGCGCCAGGCCTGACATGCCGCGCCGTCCCTGGCTGACCGGCATGGCCGTGCTGGGTTGGTTCGGCCTGGCCGTGCAGGTGTACCTGGTGCTGTTGGCGCGTTGGCAGGAACAGGCCAGTCTGGTGGGTGGCCTGATCAATGTGTTCGGGTATTTCACCGTGTTGACCAATACCCTGGTGGCAACGGTGCTCAGTTATGCGGCGTTCGGCCGGGAAGGCCGTGCCAAGCGCTTTTTCCTGTCGCCTGCGGTGAGTTCCGCAGTGGCCGCCAGCATCGTGCTGGTGGCATTGGCCTACAGCGTGCTGTTGCGTCACTTGTGGCAACCGCAGGGCTGGCAATGGCTGGCGGACGAGTTGCTGCACGATGTGATGCCCGTGCTATATGCCTTGTACTGGTGGTGCGAGGTGCCCAAGGGCAGGTTGCGGCTATGGCATCTGCTGGTCTGGGCGGTGTACCCGGCGACGTATTTTGCCTACGCGCTGTGGCGGGGAAGCGAGATTGGCGTGTATGCCTACCCGTTCATCGATGTGGCGAGCCTGGGGTATGGGCAGGTATTGCTCAATGCCCTGGGGGTGTTGGCGGGGTTCTGGGGGATTGGGCTGGTGTTGCTGGGGCTGGATAGGTGGCGGGGGCTGCACAGATTGGCTTGACCTGCACTGGCCCTATCGCCGGCAAGCCAGCTCCCACAGATACAGCGTTGCTCTCGAGGTTGTCGCTGTACCTGTAGGAGCGGCCTTGTGTCGCGAAAGGGCCGCAACGAGGCCCCAGGATTGATGCGCAACAGTTGAAGTTGCTGGGGCTGCTTCGCAGCCCATCGCGACACAAGGCCGCTCCTACAAGGTTTTGTGTGTGCCGGTAGATGGTGCTCAGTGCTCACGCATGAAAAAACCAGAGACGAATTTTTGGAAGGTATCCAGGCTCTTGAAGTCTGCGTAGCGCGTGGCGGGGTTGCCGTTGGCGCTGGATGAGATGGGGTACCGGTACTGGGATGAGACCGACAACCCGGCGTACAAGCTGTTCCTGGGTTGATACGCAAACCTCATGCAGCCTGTATGGGCCTCATCGCCGGCAAGCCAGCTCCCACAGGTACAGCGTTGCTCTCGAGATTGTCGCTGTACCTGTAGGAGCGGCCTTGTGTCGCGAAAGGGCCGCAACGCGGCCCCAGGATTGATGCGCCATAGTTGAAATTGCTGGGGCTGCTTTGCAGCCCTATCGCGACACAAGGCCGCTCCCACAGGGGCTACGCGATTCCTGTGGCTGGCTTGCCGGCGATAGGGCCAGTGCAGGCAATAAACAATCATTCGTCGTCCGCAGTCCCGTCGGCACGCCAGTAGGCCACAGCCTTGAGCGCATCCTCAGGCAAACCTTTCTCCAGCAACAGTGCCTTGGCCTGGCGGGTCAGGGCTTTTTCCAGTGCCACCCAGCCATACAGCCGGCCTTGCGGCAAGGTCAGGTTCTTCACCAGCGCCAGCAAGTCTTCCTGTTGGCGACGTACCCAGATCACCTCCACCTGTGCCTTGCTCGGCAGTGGCTGGCGTTCCTGCTCGTCTTCGATCTGGATAACCGCCAGTACCTGGCGGCCCGCTGGCAATTGCTCCAGGCGGCGGCCAATGGCCGGAATGGCGGTTTCGTCTCCGATCAGCAGGTAGCTGTCGAAGATGTCCGGCACCACCATCGAAGCCCGCGGCCCGGCAATGTCCAGGGTTTGCCCGGGTGCCGCCTGGGCTGCCCAGGTAGAGGCAGGGCCATCGCCGTGCAGCACGAAGTCGATGTCCAGCTCATTGGCCACCAGGTCGATGCGCCGTGGCGTGTATTCGCGCATGGTAGGCCGCGCGCCACCTTCTCGGCCCAGGTTACGAGCCTCGATGGCCTGCTGTTGCTCCGGCGTTTCGGCGAACAGCAGCTTGATATGGTCGTCGCTGCCCACGCTGGTGAAGCCTTGCAGCTCGGCACCCCCGAGGGTGATGCGGCGCATGCGCGGGGTCAGTTCGGTGACCCGCAGCACCTGCAGGCGGCGTTGGCGGATTTCGTGGTTGACGCGGTGAATGGTGTCACTCATGGGGTGTCTCCCTGACAGGTTCGGCCGGCCCGGAGGCGATGGCCTTGGCGGTATGGTTGAGCAGGTCGCGAACCCGCTCGATTTCTTCCGGTGTCCACCGGCCGCTATGCATGTGCAGCGCGTGGCGCAGGTTGCCGACCGCTTCATGAATCTCTGGTGGGCGGTCGTGGCCGCGCAGGGCGCGCTTGCTGACTTCGATGCGCATGCGCACGCCGTCCAGCGCGACGGCCTGGTCGGCCAGGGCGGTGCGGCCGGCTTCGGTAATGGCATAGAGGCGTTTGCTGCCCTGCACCTGGCCGCTGATCAGCTCGGCCTCCTCGAGGAAGTTGAGGGTGGGGTAGATCACCCCGGGGCTTGGGCTGTAGCTGCCGTCGAACAGGTTTTCGATCTGGCGGATCAGGTCGTAGCCGTGGCCTGGCTGCTCGGCGAGCAGGGCCAGCATCAGCAGCTTGAGGTCGCCGGGGGCGAAGACGCGCGGGCCGCGTTCGCCACGACCTGGGCGCCGCTCGAAGGGGTCATGGGGGGTATGTTCGCGCATGGGGACAGGGCTCCGTCGTTTGCGATATATCGTAAGATATTACTCAAGATATATCTAAAGACAAGCCCTTAATTGCAGATGATTATCATCTAGTTGTTCGATGTATCCCCTTGCGGCGTGGCTGTGTGCATGGCCACCTGCGGCGCTTTGCACTCATTCGGATTGCCCGGTTGCAGGTATGGCATGAGGATCGGAGCCATGCCCTTGAGTACCTGCACCGGCAGCGCCGAGGTGAACTTGAAGGCCTCTGCCGAGCGCCCCGGAACGAACGCGGTCAAGGTGCCGAAATGGTTGTCGCCCAGGAAGAACACGAAGGTGGCGGTACGGTTCAGCGAGCGCGAGCCGATCAGCCGGCCGCCAGCACCAAAGCTTTCGATGCGGTTGTCACCGGTACCGGTCTTGCCGCCCATCACCAATGGCGTGCCGTCCTGCAGCTTGAAGCTGCCGGAAATACGCCGCGCAGTGCCTGCATCGACCACCTGCGACATGGCGCCTTTGAGGGCGCGCGCCACTTCGACCGGCAGAATCCGCACACCCCGGTCCGGGTCGGTGACCAGCTTGGTCTCGTAAGGCGTGTTGGCAGCGAAGTGCAGGGTGTCGATCCGCAAGGTCGGCAGGCGCACGCCGTCGTTCTGGATGATGCCGACCAGTTCGGAGAGGGCGGCGGGGCGGTCGCCCGAGCTGCCGATGGCGGTGGCCAGCGAGGGCACCAGGTGGTCGAATGGATAGCCCACGCGCTTCCAGCGCTGGTGAATGTCGAGGAACGCTTCGATCTCGACCATGGTGCGAATGCGGCTGTCACGGGCGCCCTGATGGCGGCTCTTGAACAGCCAGCCGTATACCTCCTGGCGCTCGAACCGGCTGGCATTGACCATTTCGGTCAAGGTCGAACCGGGGTTCTTCAGCAGGTAACCCAACAGCCACAAGTCCAGCGGGTGAACCTTGGCGATATAGCCCTGGTCGGGCAGGTCGTACTTGCCCGGGCCGTAGGCGTCGTACATCTCCGACAGGCGGCCATCGGTCAGTTTGCCCAGGACGATCTTGTCACCCTTGAGGTGGGCGCGGACGAAGGCGTTGAAGGTTTCCTGGCCTGCCTCGGGGAACAGGTAGCGGTGCACCGCCGCCAGCCGTTGCGGGGTCACGCGCATGCTGTCGAGGAAGGTGTCCAGGCGCTGCTGCGAGGTCTTGCGCTGGTATTTCTTCCAGAAGCGCATCAGGTAGTTGGTGCCTTCCTTGTCGGCGAAACGGGCCAGGTATTCCTGGCGGCGCGGGTCGGAGTCGTCCTTGAGCAGCGGCACGCGGTTGTACGGTTGCTGGTAGGTCACGTAGCGCACCAGGTCGCGCATCAGGCGGATGAACGGCAGGTTGATCGACTCGCGCAGGGCTTCCTTGAGCGTTGGGTTGCGGTTGTTGTCTTCCTTGCGGAAGTTGTTGAACACATGCATGCCGCCGCCGGTGAAGAAGGCTTCGCCGGTGTTGGCCGAATACTTGCGTTCCAGCGCCGCATCGAGCATCGCGTCCAGGCTCTGGTTCTTGCTGTTCTGCGCCAGCCATTCCAGCGACCACTGGCTGATGCGGTCGAGTTCGGCGACTTCGACTTTCTTCAACTCGGCGGCAGGCTTGCCGGCGTACTTGTCGTGCAGTTCGGCGATGATCTCCAGGTAGGTGGTGAGCACCCGCAACTTGGCGGTGGAACCCAGTTCAAGCTTGCTGCCTTCGTTGATGTCGAAGGGCTGGTCGGTGCTGTCGGTCTGCACCCGCACCCGCGAGCCGTCGGCGGTGCGCTCGAACAAGGTGAAGCTGTAGCTCACCTGGTCGGTGGTCTTGGCGGTGAGCAGGCGTTCGCCGATCAGGCCGATCTGCGCCGCGAATTCAGGGTCGGCAAGGTTTTTCAGGTACTGGCTGACCTGCAGCTGCAGGTCGGACTGCAGGGTACTGGTGGCCGACACGTCGAGCCGGTCGAGGTCGTACAGCGGGCGGTTGAGCATGGCCGCCAGGCGGTTGCGTGCCAGGCTGATGCCCTTGTTGGTGACGATCGGCACGATGGTCGGTTGCGCCACCCAGTCGCGGTATACCGCCTTGCTGGCCAGTGCAGCGTCGGCCAGTGGCTGCTCGATGACCTTGTTGGCGGCCAGCACGCGGATGTGCGCGTCGGTCAGTTCGGCCAGTTCGAGCCGCCCCTTGGACAGGTAGTGCGACGGCCGACGCTGGGCAATCATCAGCGACAGCACCTGGCGCAGGGCCAGGCCGCGTGCGGCCATGCTCTCGGGGTCGCTGGCGGTGGAGTTCAGGGCCTGGTTGACCTGGTCGAAGTCGGCGCCGTACCACACCCGCAGGCCTTCGGCCATGCCATGCACTTCGCCATGCCCAGGCACTGCCGACAGCGGCACGCTGTTGAGGTAGTCCCGCACGATGCGCTGGCGCGCCTCGGTGGTGTCAGGGCCGCCCTGGTAGGCGCGCACGCTGGCGGAAATCATCTGGCGGATCTTCTCGGCGCCGGAAACGGTCAGGCCGTCCGGTGAATGGCGGTACTTTTCCAGCTGCGTGGCCAGGGTGCTGCCGCCAGCGGACTGGCCGGGCAGGGCCAGGTACTTGGCCACCTGGCTGTAGGCGGCCTTGGCGAAGCGCGGCCAGTCCACGGCCGGGTTGTTGCGCGGGTCCTTGGTGTCGAGCAGGTCGCGGTTCTCGATGAACAGCAGGCTGTTGACGATCACCGGCGGGATCGCCGCAAAGTCCGGGTACAAGTGTTGCGGGTAGTTGTACTGGTACAGCATGTCGCCGCGGCAGTCGGTGATCGACAGGCCAGCCTGGATTTTCTCGATATAGGGGGCGAACAGCCCATGATCGACGTAGTTCATCAACGCCGGCGAGAACTTCACCTGCTCGCTGATCAGGTAGTCGCGCTTGAGCAGGCGCGGCAGGAATTCGCCCAGGGCGCTGTAGCCCAGGCGTTTGTCGAATGGCCCTTCACCAGGGTAGACGATGGCATCGCTGGGGCCTGGTTGCAGCGAATAGGTGAGGGTGCTGGCCAGCTTGCTGAATTCCCGCGACTGCAGGTTGGAGGTGCGGAATTCGTCATACGCAGCGAAGCCGATGGCCACCAGCGCCACCAGCAGGATGAGGATGATCAGCCGCCACCATAGCCGACGCTGACGGGGGGACTTGGGTTGTGGCGTCTCGGCCGGAGGTATCTCGGGTGCTTCCGTTCTGCTTGGTTCCGATTGCCACAGTGCGCCCATAGTCTTCTATCCGGCCAGGTATTTTCGTCTTGCTTGTCTGAAGCTTAGACGTTGAGCGGGTCAGGTGAAAAATTTGTAAGAGACGGAGAAAAGTGGCGTAGGGCTATGCGGCTTTGGTGTGGGTTTTTTCGTAAGGCGATATTGCTATGGTGGCCAGGAAATTTTGCGGCCGCTTTGCGCCCGATCGCAGGCAAGCCAGCTCCCACAGAGCCCGAGTTCTCGCCAAATTTCTGCATATTTACAGTGAAAACCCCTGCAACGGTCTTCCTATACTGCTCGCCCCCTTCGCCTTGCCGGGCGCTCTATTCCGGCACACGGGCCGGCCCACAAGGCCAGCTCGGCAAGCCAACGCCACGCCTATCGGCCTGGCCGGTGCTGCACGAAGGTCAAATCCAATAACAAAATGAGGTTGTATTGCTATGCCAGTCGGCAACCACCCTGCCCACGGCCAAGCCACCGAAGGCGGCCCGCTCAAGCGTGAACTGGGCGAACGGCACATCCGCCTGATGGCGCTGGGCGCCTGTATCGGTGTCGGTCTTTTCCTCGGTTCGGCCAAGGCCATCGAAATGGCCGGCCCCGCCATCATGCTGTCCTACATCATCGGCGGCCTGGCCATTCTGGTGATCATGCGCGCCCTTGGCGAAATGGCCGTGCACAACCCTGTCGCCGGCTCGTTCAGCCGTTATGCCCAGGACTACCTCGGCCCGCTGGCGGGCTTCCTTACCGGCTGGAACTACTGGTTCCTGTGGCTGGTGACCTGCGTTGCCGAAATCACCGCGGTGGCCATCTACATGGGCATCTGGTTCCCCGACGTACCGCGCTGGATCTGGGCCCTGGCGGCGCTGGGCAGCATGGGGGCGGTCAACCTGGTGGCAGTGAAGGCGTTTGGTGAGTTCGAGTTCTGGTTCGCCCTGATCAAGATTGTCACCATCATCGCCATGGTCCTTGGCGGCATCGGCATCATTGCCTTCGGCTTCGGCAATGACGGCGTGGCAGTGGGTATCTCCAACCTGTGGAGCAACGGCGGCTTCATGCCCAATGGCGTGACCGGCGTGCTGATGTCGCTGCAGATGGTGATGTTCGCCTACCTGGGCGTGGAAATGATCGGCCTGACCGCCGGTGAAGCACGCAACCCGCAAAAGACCATTCCGCAGGCCATCGGCTCGGTGTTCTGGCGCATCCTGCTGTTCTACGTCGGCGCGCTGTTCGTGATCCTGTCGATCTACCCGTGGAACGAAATCGGCAGCCAGGGCAGCCCGTTCGTCATGACCTTCGAGCGCCTGGGCATCAAGACCGCCGCCGGCATCATCAACTTCGTGGTCATCACTGCAGCGCTGTCGTCGTGCAACGGCGGCATCTTCAGCACCGGGCGCATGCTCTACAGCCTGGCGCAGAACGGCCAGGCCCCGGCGGCCTTCGCCCGTACTTCGAAGAACGGCGTGCCGCGCAATGCGCTGCTGCTGTCGATCGGCGCGTTGCTGCTGGGCGTGCTGGCCAACTACCTGGTGCCGGAGAAGGTCTTCGTCTGGGTTACTTCGATCGCCACCTTCGGCGCGATCTGGACCTGGGTGATGATCCTGCTGGCGCAGCTGAAGTTCCGCGCCGGCCTCAGCGCCACTGAACGCAAGGCACTGAAATACCGCATGTGGCTGTGGCCGTTGAGCTCGTACCTGGCGCTGGCCTTCCTGGTGCTGGTGGTCGGCCTGATGGCGTACTTCGAGGATACCCGCGTGGCGCTGTACATCGGCCCGGCGTTCCTGGTGCTGCTGACGGTGCTGTACTACGCGTTCCGCCTGGCGCCGAAAGACGCGCAGGGTGTGGCCAGTACTGCTTCCTGATCTGAAATGGCTGGGGCCGCTTTGCGGCCCTTTCGCGACACAAGGCCGCTCCTACAGGCGACCGCGCCAGCTGCATGGGTCGCGATCTCCTGTAGGAGCGGCCTTGTGTCGCGATGGGCTGCGTAGCAGCCCCAGGGTTCTATCAGGCTGCCACTTCGCTGTTCGGTTCAAAGCTGTCCGCCCGCGCCAGCTGCCACATGCGCGAATAGAACTGCCCGTTCACCTCACCAGTCAGCAGCTCACCCGGCTTCAAGAACACATGCATCTGCGAGAACAGCTTGATCTCGGTGGCCGAGATGCGCCGTACCAGGTGCTTGGCTTCCAGCTGCGCCGGGTGCTCCAAGCCTGCTGCCGCAAGCATTTCGGCCAGGGCACGCAAGGTATTGTGATGGAAGTTCAACACCCGTTGGGCTTTGTCCGGCACCACCAGCGCACGCTGGCGCAGTGGGTCTTGCGTGGCCACACCGGTCGGGCACTTGTTGGTGTGGCAGCTCTGCGACTGGATGCAGCCGATGGCGAACATGAAGCCGCGCGCCGAGTTGGCCCAGTCGGCGCCAATGGCCAGCACGCTGGCAATGTCGAACGCGCTGACGATCTTGCCGCTGGCGCCCAGCTTGATCTTGTCGCGCAGGTTCAGGCCGACCAGGGTGTTGTGCACGAACAGCAGCCCTTCGCGCAGCGGTACGCCAATGTGGTCGGTGAACTCCACCGGCGCCGCGCCGGTGCCGCCTTCCTTGCCGTCGACGACGATGAAGTCGGGCAGGATGCCGGTTTCCAGCATGGCCTTGGCGATGCCCATGAACTCCCACGGGTGGCCCAGGCAGAACTTGAAGCCTACCGGTTTGCCGCCAGACAGCTCACGCAGCTGGGCAATGAACTGCATCATCTCGATGGGGGTGGAGAAGGCGCTGTGGCGCGACGGCGATATGCAGTCTTCGCCCATCAGCACGCCACGGGTTTCGGCAATTTCCCGGGTCACCTTGTGCTTGGGCAGGATGCCGCCATGGCCGGGCTTGGCGCCCTGGCTCATCTTGATCTCGATCATCCGCACCTGCGGGCTGCGCGCCTGGGTGGCGAAGCGCTCGGGGTCGAAGCGCCCGTCCGGCGTGCGGCAGCCGAAGTAGCCACTTCCCAGTTCCCAGACCAGGTCGCCACCGTGCTCGCGGTGATAGGGGCTGATGCTGCCTTCGCCGGTGTCATGGTGGAAATTGCCCAGCTTGGCGCCCTGGTTGAGGGCGCGGATGGCGTTGGCGCTGAGCGAGCCAAAGCTCATCGCCGATATGTTGAAGATCGACGCCGAGTATGGCTGGCTGCACTGCGGCCCGCCGACGATGACCCGGAAGCTGGCCGGGTCGGCCAATGGCGCCGGGCGCATGGAGTGGCCGATGAATTCGAAGCCGGATTCGTACACGTCGATCAGGGTGCCGAAGGGTTTGTCCGAGGCTTCGTTCTTCGCCCGTGCATACACCAGCGAGCGCTGGGCGCGGGAGAACGGCAGGGCGTCGCTGTCTGCCTCCAGCAGGTACTGGCGGATTTCCGGGCGAATGGCCTCGACCAGATAGCGGATGTTGCCCAGGATCGGGTAGTTGCGGCGTACTGCGTGACGGTGCTGCAGCAGGTCGAACAGGCCGATCAGGCTGAGGATGGCAGTGGTCAGGGTGAACGGCCACAACCATTCGTGGTGGGTGAAGGGCAGGCTCGCCAGGGTGAACAGCACACAGGCGGCGAAGAAGGCATAGCGACTGAGAAGTGACAGGCTCATACAGGGTCCTTGCGATGGCGCGGTCAGGCTCAGGGCCTGGGGCAAACCCCGACCATAGCCAAGTTGCACGGCTGTGCAAATTAAAATCGGGGTAGCGAAAATCATTCTCGCCAAGCCTTGTGTTGGCTGCACTGGCCCTATCGCCAGCAAGCCGGCTCCCACAGGGATAGCGCATCGCTCAAGGCCGATGCGGTCGAGGTGGGAGCTGGCTTGCCGGCGATAGGGCCAGTACAGCAAAAAAGCATTCAGATACTGTCGCGCAGCAGCTTCTGCCGCCAGCTTTCCTGCTCTTGTGCTGGCGCTTCGATCAGGTACGAATAGTGCCCGGCCACCCGCATCGCCACCGGCACCCCATCGCGGTACAACAGGCGGTTGCCACTCACCGCCGGCACTTTCGCCCCCGGCAGCAGCGACCCGACCAGGTTCAGCGGGTCACTGGCACTCACCACCACCAGTGACCCGTCCAATTCACGCCGCCGCACCTGCCGCAGCAGCCCCACCGCCTCCGGCAAGGCAAACTGTTCGCCGGCCAGCCCGGCAATGAAGCGCCCGCCACGAATCTCGCCACGCGCTTCCAGCCGGTGATAGCAGCGCAGCAGTTCGCGCCACGGCGGCAGCACATCGCTTTCGCGCTCCAGCAGGCGCCAGCACACCACGCCATAACGCCGAAGCAGGGCCCGGGCGATGTGCTCCAGGCGCTGGCTGTCGTCTACAGCGCCCCTGCGCAGCAAGGCCCAGCGCCCGGCATGGGACATGCTGCTGGACAGCGGCGGGTGGCCGCGTCGGCTGTTGCGCGATGTGCGTTTCGCCGCCGGGGTGATCAGGCTGCGCAGGCCGGTGAAGCTGTCGGCCCCCACCAGGCCTGCGCCTACCAGCTCTTGCAAGGCCGTCTCCAGTTCGCTGGGCAGCAGGTGGGCGTCGTGTGTCAGCTCGTCAAAGAACAGCGCGCCATGTGCGTTCAGCACCTCGTGGACGCGTTGCGCCCGTGCGCCGAGGCTATCCAGGGTTGGCACGGGGGCAAGGCTGCGCCACAACCCAAGATGCTCGCGCGGCAGCAGCACCAGCGGTGTGCTCGACAAGGTGTTGCTCGACACGGTCGCCGCCAGCCGGCTCCAGGCGAACTGCCCGCTACGGCAGGCATCGTCGAGCCAGTGCGGGCTGTAGTCCTTGATACGTGCCGGCAGCAGTTCGGCCTCCCAGGCTCCGGCTGCACTCGGGAACCCTTGCAACTGGCCAAGTACCTCGGCCACGGCTTGCGGGCCGCGCAGGCGCGTGTCGTCAGCCAGGTGCTGCCAGTCGAACAGAAAGCGCATGAAGTCCTGCAGGCTGACCGGCTCGATCTCCCGGCGCAGGCGTTTGACCGTGTAGCGGTGGATGCGCGCCAGCAAATGGCGCTCGCACCACTGCAGTTCGCTTGCGCCGGGGCTGAAATGCCCACGCAGCACGTAGCCTTCGGCCTCCAGGCGGGCCAGGGCCTGTTCGATGGCCGGCAGCGATTTGCCAAGTGCTGCCGCGATCTGCGCACGGGTCAGCGGGCCATGGCCGCTCAAGCGGGCTCGCAGCAGTTCGACCAGCGCAATGTCCGGCTCGATGGCCTGATTGAAGCCTGGCAGTACCTGCAGCGCAGGTTCCAGCCGGGAGCCGGGATACAGTACTTGCAGCAGGCTCAACCGCTCACGCGCCAGCCACAGTTTTTCATTCACCAGGCGCAAGGCCCGGCCGGCTTTGGCCAGCTGCCTGAGCAGCAACTCCCAGCTGGCATTGCCCTGCACTTCGTCCTGGCTGATGGCACCCAGGCCCATCAACGCTTCATGCATTTCGTCGGCATTGCCCGGTTGCGGCCAGGCCTCGGCTGCGACGGCGGCGATGGCATCGGCGTCCAGCGCGCCCAGGTCGTCGCCGCTCTGCACTTCGCTCCAGCGCCGGTTGAGCACCGCCTGAGTGCGCCGTTCTTCCAGTGGCGCGTCATCCAGGAAGGCATAGGGCCGTGCATTGAGGATGGCCGCCGCCAGCGGCGAAGGGGCGGGCAGATCTCGGCACAGCAGGCGCACCGTGCCGCTTTCCATACGCCGCAACAGCGCCAGCCAGCCTTCGCTGTCCATCGCCTCGTGCAGGCAGTCGTCGAGGGTTTGCTCGACCAGCGGATGATCGGGAATCTGCCGCTCGCCGACGATGTTCTCCAGGCAGGCGATCTGATCGGGGAATACGGCGGCAATCAGGTCTTCGCTCTTCATCCGCTGGATCTGTGGCGCCATCTTGCGACCGCCGACAAAGCGCGGCAGGGCCATGGCCACGCTGGCGTTCCAGCGCCAGCGCACGCCAAACAGCGGCGCATCGAGCAGCGCCTGGACAAGGATCGGCTCGGCGCTGCGGCTGTTCAGGTAACGCCACACGTCGTCCAGTTCGAAACTGTGGCTGGAGGACAGCGACAGCACGATGGCGTCCTCGCTGGCCGCCGCCTGCAACTCGAAGTTGAAGGTGCGGCAGAAGCGCTTGCGCAGGGCCAGGCCCCAGGCGCGGTTGATGCGGCTGCCGTAGGGCGAATGGATGATCAGCTGGGTACCGCCGGACTCATCGAAGAAGCGCTCCATCACCAGCGTGTCCTGCGAGGGCAGGGCGCCGAGCACTTCGCGGGTGCGGGCCAGGTAGTCGAGCAACTGGCCGGCGGCGGCTTCGCCCAGTTCGAAGGTACCTTGCAACCATGCCAGCACCTCGGCCTGGTTGTTGTCAGCCAGCTGTTGGTCGATCTGCGCCTGCAGCCGGGCCACCGCGGCAGACAGCTCGTCGCTGCGCCCCGGCGCCTCGCCCAGCCAGAACGGGATGGTCGGTGGCAGGCCATGGGCATCCTCCACCCGCACCCGGCCCGGCTCGACCCGCAGGATTCGATAGGAGGCATTGCCAAGCTGGAAGATGTCGCCGGCGATGCTTTCCACGGCGAAGTCTTCGTTGACGCTGCCGATGTTCAGCGCCTGCGGTTCGAGCAGCACGGCGTAGTCGGCGTTGTCGGGGATGGTGCCGCCGCTGGTCAGGGCGGTCAGCTGGCTGCCGCGGCGGCCACGCAGGGTGCCGCTCACCGCATCGCGGTGCAGGTAGGCACTGCGCACGCCCTGGCGGCCGTTGTAGCCCTCGGCGAGCATGCGCAGCAGGGCCTGGTAATGTTGCTGGTCGAGGTCGGCGTAGGGTGTGGCCTGGCGCAGGCAGTCGAGCAGGGCCTGTTCGTGCCAGGGCTGGTTGCTGGCTTCGGCGACGATCTGCTGGGCCAGCACGTCCAGCGGCGCCCGGGGAATGTGCAGTTCATCCAGCTCGCCCCGGCGTATGCAGTCGAGCAGGGCCACGCATTCGATCAGGTCATCGCGCGAGGTCGGGAACAAGCGCCCCTTGGGCACGCCATCGACCTGGTGTCCGGCGCGGCCGACCCGCTGCAGCAAGGCCGCGATCGAGCCTGGCGAAGCGATCTGGCAGACCAGTTCGATGTCGCCGATATCGATGCCCAGCTCCAGCGATGCAGTGGCCACCAGCACCTGCAGTTGGCCGTTCTTCAGGCGTTGTTCGGCATCCAGGCGTAGCTCCTTGGCCAGGCTGCCGTGGTGCGCGGCAACCGCCTCCTTGCCCAGGCGGTCGCTGAGGTGGCGGGTGATGCGCTCGGCCAGGCGTCGGGTGTTGACGAACACCAGGGTGGTGCGATGTTCGCGCGCCAGGGTGGCCAGGCGGTCATAGACCAGGCCCCAGACATCGGTGGCCATCACTGCACCCAGCGGCACTGGCGGCACCTCGATGGCCAGGTCGCGCTGCCGAGCATGGCCGACATCGACGATTGCGCAGGGGCGGCCGTTGCCGACCAGAAATTGCGCCACCCGCTCGACCGGGCGTTGCGTGGCCGACAGGCCGATGCGCCGCAACGGCTGGTTGCACAGGGCCTGCAGGCGCTCCAGGGTCAGTGCCAGGTGGGCGCCGCGCTTGTTGCCGGCCAGGGCATGGATTTCGTCGACGATCACCGTGTGCACGCTGGCCAGGCCTTCACGGCCAGAAGCCGAGCCCATCAGCACGTAGAGCGATTCGGGGGTGGTCACCAGGATGTGCGGCGCCAGCTTGCGCATGGCGGCACGCTCCTTCTGTGGGGTGTCGCCGCTGCGCACGGCCGTGGTGATGCGCGGGGCGTTCAGGCCTTGGTCCGCGAGGGCCTGGCTGATGCCTTCGAGCGGGGCTTGCAGGTTCAGGCGGATATCGTTGGACAGCGCCTTGAGTGGCGAAACGTAGACCACCTGGGTTTGCGCTGGTAGCTCGCCCTGGTGCTCCAGGCCTTGGCGGAACAGTTCGTCGAGCACGGCCAGGAAGGCGCTGAGGGTCTTGCCCGAGCCGGTCGGCGCGGCCAGCAGCATCGACTGGCCTGCATGGATCAACGGCCAGGCCTGGGCCTGGGCATCGGTCACCGTGGCGAAGTGGCGACGGAACCAGGTGCGCACGGCGGGGTGGAACAGCTCGAGCACCGGGTGGTGTTTGGCGGGCAGGTTCATGTGTTGGTTATGGAGGGTGTGGGGCGGGTTGGCAAGGGGCCGTTCGTCTGCCAGGTCGGCTATGACCTGTACCGGCCTCTTCGCGGGTAAACCCGCTCCCACAGGTACTGCGCCGCTCTCTGGCTTTGTGGTGCACCTGTGGGAGCGGGTTTACCCGCGAAGAGGCCGGCGCAGGAAACACTGGCCTTGTCAGGCCAGGAACCCCATGGGATCCTCCCCGGCCATTGTTTCAGGTGAGCCCAGCCCATGCCCCACACCATCCGCATCGCCGCCGCCCTGCTGATCGACCCCCAAGGCCGCACCCTGCTGGTACGCAAACGCGGCACCCAGGCCTTCATGCAGCCCGGCGGCAAGATCGATGCTGGCGAAACCCCGGTGCAGGCACTGGTGCGCGAGCTGCATGAGGAACTGGGCCTGCACATCGACCCGGCCCAGGCCGTGCACCTGGGCCAGTTCAGTGCCCCGGCCGCCAACGAGCCGGGCTTCGAGGTACAGGCCGAACTGTTCCGTGTCGACAGCGCCGCAGCCGTGCTGCCGGCCGCGGAGATCGAGGAGGTGGTGTGGCTGGCCGCAGACCAGGCACCCGCCATGCAGCTGGCACCCCTGACCCGCGACCTGATCCTGCCGCTATACCGCCAGGCCGTCAGCGCACCGCGCTGACGCCATCGAGGGTGGCGAACGAGGTGTCCTTCGCCGTCAGCAGGAAGTCGCGCATGTATGGCGCATCGAGCATGTCGGTGCGCACGGCGGCATAAAGCGTGGCGAACAGGCCTTTTTCACCCAGGCGCTTGCCCTTCACATACCCGCGCGAACTGTACTCGTGCAGCGCCCAGTGCGGCATGCCGCACACGCCACGGCCGCTGGCCACCAGTTGCATCATCATCACCGTCAGCTCCGAGGTGCGCACGGCAGCGGGCTCGATGTCGGCCGGCTCCAGGAAGCGGGTGAAGATGTCCAGGCGGTCGCGCTCCACCGGGTAGGTGATCAGGGTCTGGTCGAGCAGGTCCTGCGGCACGATGTAGGGCTTGCTGGCCAACGGATGCTGGTTGGCCACCGCCAGCATCGCCTCGTAGGTGAACAGCGGCACGTAGGTGATGCCCGCCAGGTCCAGCGGGTCGGAGGTCACCACCAGGTCGAGGTCACCGCGGGCCAGGGCCGGCAGTGGGGCGAAGGCAAAGCCGGAGGCCAGGTCCAGCTCCACTTCCGGCCAGGCGTCACGGAACTGGTCGATGGTCGGCATCAGCCACTGGAAGCAGCTGTGGCATTCGATGGCCATGTGCAGGCGCCCGGCGGTGCCACCGGCCAGGCGCGCGATGTCACGTTCGGCGCCGCGCAGCAGCGGCAGGGTGGCGTCGGCCAGTTGCAGCAGGCGCAGCCCGGCGCTGGTGAAGCGGATCGGCTTGGTCTTGCGCACGAACAGCGGCAGGCCCAGGCGCTCTTCCAGCTCCTTGAACTGGTGCGACAGCGCCGACTGGGTCAGGTGCAGGCGCTCGGCGGCCTCCACCAGGCTGTCGGCCTCGCGCAGGGCATGAAGGGTTTTCAGGTGACGGATCTCCAGCACAGATGACTCCGGGGTGTGGATTTGAGGAAACAGGGAATGAGTTGAGTTTCCCTCATGTTGCCGCGCCTGTCGACTGGGCGTTCGGCCGCACCGCCTGGCGGGAGTCATCAAACTGTCACTGAACTGTGGCAGCGCGCCCGAACAGAATTCATCAGACTCGCGCTCTACTGGGGATCTGCATTCTGGTGTTTCTTTCATGCGGGCTTTTTGGCTTTTTCTTTTCTTTGTATTCGGCGTACCTGCAAGTTTCGCTGAACAGCGTTGTGACGCCCACGTGCCGGTGCAGCGTGCCGAACTGGGCGCGGTCAGCCTGGTGTACCAGAGCGTCGGTGCGCCACGCGACCCGGCCTTGCTGCTGGTGATGGGCCTTGGCGGGCAGCTGATCCACTGGCCGGACGACGTGGTCGAAGCGTTGTGCCGTCAGGGCTTTCGGGTGATTCGCTATGACAACCGCGATGTCGGCTTGTCACGCTGGAGCCAGCTGCCACCATCGGCCAACCTGACGGTCGAACTGCTGCGCTACAAGCTGGGGCTGCCGGTGGCTGCGCCCTATACGCTGACCGACATGGCGGACGATGGCCTGCGCCTGATGGATGCGTTGGGCGTGCGCCAGTTTCATGTGCTGGGGGTGAGCATGGGCGGCATGATTGCCCAGCACCTGGCGGCCATGGCGCCCGAGCGCGTGCGCAGCCTGACGCTGGTCATGTCCAGTTCAGGGGCGGCGGGGTTGCCGGCGCCGGATCCGGCGTTGGTGCAGTTGCTGGCCCGGCGCAGCGCGCCGAACCGCGAAGTGGCCATCGAACAGCAGGCCGACCTGCTGGCGGCGCTGGGCAGCCCCGAGGTGCGAGACGACCGTGCGGCCTTGCTGCAGCAGGCGGCCGTGGCCTATGACCGGGCATTCAACCCTGACGGGGCCAAGCGCCAGATCATGGCGATACTGGCCGAGCCGAGCAGGGTCGAGTTGCTGAACCAGTTGCGGGTACCGACCCTGGTGGTGCATGGCACGGCCGACCCGTTGCTGCCGGTAATGCATGGCGTGCACCTGGCGGCGCATATCCAAGGCAGCCAGCTGCGCTTGATACCGGGGTTGGCGCACCGCTTCCAAGAGCCGTTCAAGGCGCCGTTGCTGGGGGCGGTGTTGCCCTACCTGCAGGCACATC
>RCUT01000718.1_pt1 | contig 16774 bp, 8 predicted proteins | sample 2166171 | NCBI WGS metagenome assembly RCUT01 (sample SAMN09932757, study PRJNA488358) | compost metagenome | isolation source: compost soil in 4-hydroxybenzoic | place: Germany: Experimental Botanical Garden
TGGAGGTTTAAATCATGGCTTGGACACGCAATGAAATGGCACAGCGCGCAGCACTTGAACTTGAAGATGGTTTTTATGTCAACTTAGGTATTGGCTTACCTACTTTGGTTGCCAACTATCTTCCAGAAGGTATCAATGTTTGGTTACAGTCTGAAAATGGTTTGTTAGGTATTGGAGAATTCCCAACTGAACAGACAGTCGATGCTGACTTAATTAATGCGGGTAAACAAACCATAACCGCACGCAAAGGTGCAGCATTTTTTTCCAGTTCAGAATCTTTTGCCATGATTCGTGGCGGTCATGTCAACATCGCAATTTTAGGTGCAATGGAAGTTTCCGAAAGTGGCGATTTAGCCAACTGGATGATTCCGGGGAAGAAAGTCAAAGGTATGGGCGGTGCAATGGATCTGGTTGCTGGCGTACAAAAAGTTGTGGTCCTGATGGAACACAATGCCAAAGATAGTAGTCCCAAAATTGTCAATCAATGTAGCCTTCCTTTAACGGGTAAAGGTGTCGTCAGCAGAATCATTACAGACTTAGGGGTCTTAGATATTACGACAGAGGGCGTTAAACTGATTGAACTCGCTAAAGAAGTTTCACTTGAGCAAATGAAAGCTGCAACAGGTGTGGAACTTATCATAACTAAAGTTGAAGCCGCCTAATGTGGACTGCCACCACTCTCCTATACAAATTTTACCCATTCTTTTTGCATAGGAGAGCACATTATGAGTGGGCAACGATATACTCCAGAACTTAAAGGTGAGGTTGCTAAATTAGTTAGCGAACGTAGATATTCTGTCACTGATATGGCTGAATATTTAGGGATATCACAACACAACATTTATAAAATGTGGACTCCTATATAAAAAGCGGTGCAGCGTTATCTGCACCGCTTAAAAAATCAACTCACAAAAATAGCGACTTAAGGCACTGTTGGCGTCGGCTTCAAGGCATTGATAATGCTTGTTACCTTGCCGCCAATCGCATCTTTCATATTCACAGAAATTGTCTTCTGGCTGGAATGCTCCGAATTATTCGGGTCATTCAGGGTTAAAGTTTCTGTGGACTGCCGTGTTTGCCCTGCCGTACCGGTTCCGGCATATGCGTCCTTAATCGTGCGGATTTGCCTTAAATCGCCGCTGTCTATGCTGCCTTGCCCGCCTAGCTCAAAACCGGACTTCTGATCTTTTTTAGTATTTGACGTGACCTTGACTAGTGATGTATTTGTTTGATTAATAGAAATGTCCTCAACAGGATTTCCTTTACTATCCACTGCTAAAGACTGAAATTTTACATTTTCCATCGTCGCTGTTGGTGTCACTGCTGGGGCACCTTCCTGAGTGCTTGGCAGACCAACCACTTGAAATTGCTTGGCTGTAATCGTCGAGCCTGTATATGTCGTTTTACTCGATTTTTCAATATCAAACCCTGCTGAAACGCCACCCGCCTGCCGGACATCATTGGCGGGGCCAGATGCATTATTGCCTGTCACTTGCCTCTGCACATTCTCATGCTGTTTTGTGCTTTTCTGGGCATTTTCAAAACTGGCGCCAACATTAAAGCCTGTCGAACTGCTGCTGCTGTCGCTTTCCGCGGCCTTAAACACCGTATTATTGGACTGTACCGTTACCGCATTGCCACTACTCAGTTGCGTGCCCTCAAAACTGGCTTGCTCTGTGGCTTTCACATTAATATTCCCCGCAGCACTTAAACCACCGACAATTGCTGTTGAAGAATTGGCTTTCGATTTATTTTGACCGTAGGTCGCACTAGCTTCCACATCCGGCGTGCCTTTAACATCAATGCCGACTTTGGCATTAATATCAATACTTCTGCTGGATGAATCCGATTCATGCGTATCGTGAACTGCATTGTAGCTGAGTTTAGACGCTTCTAAATTGATGTTGCCACCAGATGCAAACTGAGTGCCATTCAACTGTGTTTCACCGCTGGAAATAGAGGTAATATCACCGGAGGATACAAAAGACGAGCTTCTTGCCTGCGTGTCTTTGCTGTTTGCAGAAGAGGATTCTGAACTGTATTTCGCTGAAACACCTACCGCCAGCTTAGGTCCGGGCTTGCTGCTGCCGGATGCTGGGTCGCGTTCAGTTGCTCCGCTCGCCTGCTTTCCTGCGCCGGCCGATGCCGTTGCGCCTAAACTTGCCTGTGCTGAAACACCTGCACTAACACCCGCCTCTGCATACAGGCCAATTCTTGCTTCATGCGACTGGCTGCTGCTTCGGAACGTCTGACTGTCATTCACAGCTTCATCTTTAATGCTGGCAGCGCTTTGATACATACTGCCGGCATTGACTTGTGTTGCCTGATCTAAAATCGAGTTTTCAGCAATACGCACAAAACTGCCTGTCGATTTAAAATTATTACCATGATTAGTCACCGTATTATAGGACTCATCACTGTTTTCAATTGCTGTTCTTAAGCCCACACCAGCCTCTGCTGATGCACTGGCAGAGGCTGAGGCACCAGCACTTAAAGGATTCGGATTGGTTACATCCGCCGATGCACCCGCTTGCGCGCCGGCTTCTGCTGAAGCATTGCCACTGATATAAATGCCAGCCAGTTTGCTGGAGCTGGAGCGTTTTTCATCATGCGTATCCTGAACAGCTAGATTCTTAATATCTTTGGCTTCAATTCTTAAATTAGCGGCTTGCCCTCTTGGGTTTCCGTCTTTATCCCACTGTCCCGCCTGTACATCTGCGCCTTGGAAGGTTGCAGTATCTTGGACTTTAATCAACATGTCCGATCCCGATTTCAAACTGGACTTACTATGCGTCAAGCTGTTCATCGACTCTGATTCCTTTTCATGCTTGGCGCCAAAGGTTACTGTGCCATTGGCTTCAGCACTTGCTCCTGCACTCACACTAGCACTAGCACCATTGACCCCAGCCTTTGCACCGGCTTGAGCATTGGCTTGCGCAGCTGCATCACCTTCTGCGAAAATACCGACCGAAGTTCTAGACATATCACGTGATGCATAACTGGTATTTTTCCCCGCTTCGACCAATAAATCTTTCGCGGCTATTGCCAATGCACCGTCAACATCAACATTTGACCCGCGTACATTCACCAAGCCATCAGACATAATGGATAAGCTGCCGGCCGATATAATATTTGAAGCCACACTGCTGCTAGAACCGCTTTTTTCAACCGTTTTGGTCTTCTCTGAAATTTTAAGTGCCGCATCGCCTTTTGTAGAAGCGGAAGCGCCAGCCTGAGCGCTGGCTGACAGTTTGGTCACTTTCGTTCCCGCAGATGCTTTTACCTCTGTATTTGGCTCATCTTCAGTTGAATTGCCATATAATTTTTGCGTGGCATTGCCCTGATAATTGCCTTTTTTGTCTTTTTCTAAGTCATTGGCTGCTGTTCCATAAATAGGATCATTATTGCTTGAACTGCCTTTGGTCGATTTTAAATAAGTGGTCGTTGTTGTGGTTTTTTCATGGCGCTCTTCATCTTTGCCATCCAAAATATCAACACCTGCTTTACCGCGAATAAGGCTTAAGCTGTCTTTATCTCGAATACCAATATTCGAACCTTCAATGACCGCTTTACCTTCTGAATCGATAATTAGACTACCAACATTCAGATTACTGGCTTTATTGGTTCCTTTAAAATCAGTTTTTTCTACCGTTTCTGAGCCCCAAATACCGCCACCAACACCAAAGCCCGAGCGTGATGTCATACTTTTTGTTTCTGTTGTATCTTGATCGGCTAAAAGCTTAAAGTCCCCGCCTGTTTTCGCGTACATCACACCACCTGCTGTGATATCACTGCCTTTGATGGTTGTATCATGACCACTGTCCAAAATAATATTTTCACCCGCTTCAACCACTGAGCCCATATTGGTGACCATACTTGTGGTACTGCGCCCATTTTTGATTTTTTGGCTGGAAGCTTCGCTGTCCTGAATAGATAAAATATTGATGTTGTCACCCGCTTTTAATGCGGCTGTTCCACCTGCTTTTAATTTTGCGCCAATATTATTAATATCCTTTGCTGCATCTAAAACTAACACACCATCACTGACAATACTGGACACAGCGCCAATAGAGGTCTTGCGGTCTGCATCACTGCCTGCCGTATGGACTTGTGTAATGTTATTGATAGAACCTTCCTGAGAGCTTAGAAAAACATTGCTACCTTTAATCTGAGCGCCAATATTATTGATGTCTTTTTTGGCATCGACCACAACATTACCGCCACGGAGCGCTGCATTTTTATTATCGAAAGAATCGACCTCTAAATAGGTTAAGTTTTTCCCGTCAATCACTGCACCAGATGCACTGATACTGTCAACGGTAGCCTTACTTAAATACACTTGAGGTACTAAAACAGTTTGGCCTGCAACTTCTGTAGACACCATCCACACCATATCCTGCGTCAAATGATTCATTTGATCTGAGGTTAGTGCTTTACCGTAGGTCAAACCGAGTGAACTCGATTGTTCCGATGCATGATCAAACAACTTCTGCATTTGATCGGACATCGAACTATTGGCGTACAATACAGCCGTGCCTAAAGCAGAAATCAACTGCTGCTGCACCAAGTTCAATTCATAGCCATTGTCACCAAGACGTTTCATTACCGCATCAGGGTTAATGCCCAACTTATTCTGTAGATAATCTGAACCGATGACATTCGATTTTTCACCATACAGCGGATTAGATTCCACTAGATATTTTGAATTCGGATCTTTAGCAGTAATGTATTGACCATAATCAGAAACAGGCAGCGTCAAATTAATGACAGGAACCTGAGAAATTGGGTTAACAGGCTGAATACGGACATCTTCAGTATATTTGGTGCTATCGACTTGTTTTTTAGGTGTATCTACATCAGCGGCATTGTCAGGTGCATCTGCATTTTCTTTTTTGTCATCTACTGGTTTATCTATTTGACAGGTCAAACCTAGATTTTCACATAATTTTTTATCATTATTTAAAGCCAAATGATTGAGATTGCTCTCAGATTCATTGGTCAATTTTTTTGCTTTTATATAAACCGTGTTGCCCGTAACAGTGGCTTTAGACTGCGCAGTATCACTTTGCACATTTTTAGGAAGCAATGCTTTAAAGCCATCAAGCTTAACTTTATTCCGAATCGCATCAATCACATTTTTTACATTATACGTCACTGTATAATTATCACCTGTTCTATCCGTCACAGTCGTGTATTTATTTGTATTGCTATCTTGATAAGAATAATAAATTCCTGATAAGCCTTTTATAGCATCAATATAATTATTTGAGCGATTGAAATCGCCATCATCATCAATATTACTCAATTGAATTGTGCCTGGATTTTTTGAATCCAATGAAACAACTGCTCCAGCTCTGTTGCTATGGTCGGTTAATAATAAATATTTTAACTCAAACAATTGATCACGATATAAATCAAGAGATTGATTGGTGAAATTGTTTGTTCCATTTATATTAACAGCTCCAGCGCCATTACCCGCGGCATAAATTTTACCGCCTATGTTTTTTGAATCATCGACATAGTTAATAATAATATTACCGTTATTTGCACCAATTTTGGCTTGGCCTATATCTCCATTTAGGTAGTTTTTGATTGTATTGTAATCACGCTCCGCACCCGCTTGTACATCTGTGCTCTTTTTCCAAGTCTCCGTAACTATACTGCCTTGCACGCCATCGTCACCACCGCCTTTAATTGCGACTTGAGTGGTATAAATGATTGTATTGCTCGCACTGTCATTAAAAGATTCATCCCCCCAGTCATTATCGCTGGTTAAATACATCTGTGGCGTTTTCCACGTTTCAGTGATGTTAATTTTATTACCGTAGTAAGTCCGTTCATTTTCAAACTTGCCTGACAGCATGAGCTGAATATCACCTGCATTGGTCAGCACATTATAGTTATTGATAAAGTTATGCCCGAAAACCTTCAAGCCATTTCCAGCCTGCAAATTACCGCCAGAAACCTGAGCCATATTGGTATTCATTTTATTCAACACATCGGTTTGCTTCGTTTGTTCATTGCCGATGGTGAGAAAATTCGCTGCAAAAACATCTCCTGAATTTTCAAATGTATTTTTTTCAGTGATTTCAGTATTCAGATTTAAATTCTTTAAAGCAATAATGCCTGCCTTTTCAGCATTTTTCAGGTTTTTGGCATCTAAATATAAATTGCCTTCGGCATGAATAAGCTTATTGTTCTGAATCGTATTTGAAGCCTTAATTTTTGCCGTGCCGGATGCTTTAATGGCACTATTATTTTCTAAATTGGTCACTGCAATATCGGCATTATATAGATTAATATCGCCAGCATTTTTTAAATTTTTTGCTTGAATTTCAGCATTATTTAGCGCATTTAATTTACCGGTATTATTAAAATCTTTGACAAAAAACAGCTTTGCCCAGTCTATATTTAAAATACCGCTGGCATTGTCTAAATCATCCAAAGTTATCTGGGTCTTCCCCAGTGCATCTAGTCCCTGCACATAAATTTCGCCGCGGTTGATTGCTTTACCATTCTGCTGACTAAAACTCGAATGATTGCCCAAAAATAAATAAGCACCATTTGCATTGTTTAAATGTTCAGTTTGAATCAGTGATGAATTTTGAGATCCATTTAAATTGACATAGATATCACCAGTATTATTCAAATGGCTTAAATTTTCCGCCTGCAAAGACTTATAGATATAAATACCCGCATTATTCGATGCTTTACCATTATTGCTTAAGGCTGTTTTTTGTAGTTTATTGGCTAAAATAATAGCCTCATCAGCAGAAATTTGACCGTCATTCACTATCTGATCAGCGCTTACGTGTAATTTATTCGTGCTGATAACGCCTGATGATTGGTTCTGAATTGCCTGTGCTGTTAAATTTACTGCGCCCAGTTCTTGCTGATTAACCGTATAAATATTACCTGTATTTTTAATATCTTGAACGGCAGTTAAGTCCACTAAATTGGTAGCAAAAATTGCACCACTGTTTTCTAGTGTACTATCCTCTTTTTTGTTTGCTTTTAGCTTGACCGTATTGCCAATAATACTTGCTGTATTTTTAACTTCTGCCGCAGTAACTTGAACATTACTGGCATTTACTTGGAAATTATTTTCAAATTTTAGTACATCAGCATTCAATTGCAGTCCAGCAGACAACGAACCACTGTTCACCAGCTCAGCTTGCTGTGCAATGACATCCAAATGATTCATTGCCGCAATGCTACCCATATTATTTAACGTATTACCGCTTAAATGAACCTTCAGATTTTGATTACTGGCAATCAATGCATCTTGTTCATTTTTAAGCTCAGCGGTTTGAATCACCATGTCTTGATCAGAAATAATTTGACCGCTGTTGGTTAAGCTATCTAATGTGGAAAGATCAAATTTTCCTGAGCTTAACTGCCCTTGGTTTTGAATTTTTTTCACCACTGCTTTCGTTTCTGACTGTGTCCTGATACTCCCAGCATTATTCAAAGCTTGTGCCATTAACTGCAGATTGCCTACAGTAATTGTCTGAGCTGTTTGTGCAGTATTAATGCTATTTTCCGCCGTAATATTCTGCTGGGTTGCATAAGTCGAACCCTTCAAATTCACATCTGCATTTTTAGAGGTTAAATTCAGCGTACCATTTGACTCGAGTTTTGAGGCTTCCCCAGTATTCAAATAATTTTCTGCCGTCGCACTGACGACTTTCACAGCAGCAGCATAACCATCTAATTGAATATTCTGTGCATTCAGCTCTAAACTGTCAGAACTTTCTATTCCTGCCTGCTGATGAAGTGTCAAATCCTGTTTTGCATTTGCAGAGAATTTCTGGCCAGAAACAGCAGTTCCATACACATCAACTGTATTGGCATTTAGACTTAAATGATTCAGCGCGTATGCAGAACCTTCCTGCTTAAGCCGGTTTTCCGCATTAATTGTAAGATCTGTCGCTTCCCATGTTCCATTTAAATTGATGTCTTTCGCTTTCACAATATTTGAGTTTTGCACCGAAATCAGCGTATCTTTTCCGCTGTTAAGTGTGCCTGCAATATTCATTTCGACATCGGTGCTATATAGCTTTCCTAATAGATCCGCATTTTTTTGAGCATCAATGCTGGTTTTATTTTGACTGATTAGCATAGCATTTTGTGCAATAGTCAATTGGTCATGCGCCTGAATCTGGATATTGAGTACAGATGCTTCTGCATCAATCAACAGCTTATTTGCTTCAAGACTCAGTTGCTGCCCTTTAAGTTTGACACCCGCTAAATCGAGATTTCCCTGTGACGCTTTGAGTGAAATATCACGATTTGCAGCCGCATTGCTATTGTTCAATGTTATATCTTGCGCTGTATTTAGCGTAATATCTTTCGCGGAATTCAGCAATGAATCGGATGCTATAAATTCACCGCTACTGACATGCAGATTGCCCGCATCAACAAGTGAATTGTGCATTGCCATTTTCGCTGATGTATTCAAGCTTAAATCTAATTTGGCTTGAATTTTTGCATCATCGGCTGTCAGCGACTGGCTTTCAACTTCAATTGCTTTATCCGCGTACAGCGTACCGCCACTAAGATTTACGTTTAAATTATTTTGACCTGCATTTCCCACACGAATATTGCTAGACGTTAATGTGCCAGCAATGTTCAAGTTTTGCAGTTGGGCTGAATTATTTTGAATATTAATATTTTGCTTTGCGCTGATTTTATTTTTTAATTCAATTTCACCCGATGCATTTAGGGTGAAGTCTTCTGCGCTGGCCGCAGCATCACCCGCCATACGGACACCGACCCCTTGTTCGGTGGCAATCAGGCGAATTCGATTGGCATAAATACCACCTAATTGTGTTGAATCAATCGCATATTGCACCGCAGCATCTGTAGCTGCAATTGCTGTTGTTTTTCCAGTTGCATAATCATATTGGTTAGCACCTGCAACGACCTCTAACTGTTGGGCATTGACTTGAGCATCAACATTCAAACTGCGAGACAATAGACGTAATAAACTGGTGCTATTTGCATTTAACCCAGCACCATTCACAGTAATATTGCCTTGTGAAATATTAAAATTGGTAAGGTTGCCGTCTGCACTAAATTTTGGTGTACCTGTCGTTAAAGTAGCCTGATCCGTATTAATAAAGCCACATCCCGAACAGGTAATTCCATACGGGTTGGCAATAATGACATCTGCTTTTGCACCTGCAACTTCAATGTGTCCATTCAGCGCGGAACGGCTAGTGCCAGTCACCTCATTTAAAATGACTTTGGCACTGGTATTTAAATTGGCATTGGTCATAATTTTACCCGCCAACTCAGTCATGACTGTGAGCTGACTTGGGGTTTGCATCCCATTATTTAAGATTTGCCCGGATGGATCTACGTTATAATTCACATAGCGATTATGTGAAATACCTGCTGAATTTGCTGTCGCAATATCAATCACTTGTACGCCATTCTTGGCATTATAAACTTGCGTTCCAGTATCATCCACTGTGACATTTGCACCAATACTTTGTACAAATAGCATGGCGGCCAATGGTGCTAAAACTGCGCTAAATTGACGTGTAGATAATTCTTCTTGTGCGGTAACCAGACTACTTCCAGCTGTTTTTTTACCTTTTGTACTTACATTTTCAGCCACAACATCAAAGGCATTTTTGGTTTTGTTCCAAATCGTTTTATAAATATGATTCATTTTCTTATCCTTTTAAAATGTCACGGTGGTTGAAAAAAAGAAGTCTGTATCTGGTTTCTTCATAAAATTCGGTTTATGCACAGGTTGCGTTATAATCAACTCAAGCGCGACATTTCGAAAATTAAACGCAGTTCCCAGACTTACCCCAGCCAGCTCCCCAACTTGGCTAGAGTTCTCTTTGTTATCCACTTTTCCATAATCAAAACCGACATAATGGCGCGTAATTAACGGTCCATTACTCATGCTGTATACTTTATTAAGATTCAAATCATTTTTGAATGAATAGCCATTGTCCCCGCTCAATGAACTTTGGTTGAAGCCCCTTACACTGTATAAACTGCCAATTGAGTACTGCTCTGAACCATACAAAGGATCAAGCGCATATTGGCCGGAAAAACTTGAAGAAAAACTGAAATTTTGGCCTAGTGCTTGAAATGGTTTAAAGTAACTTAATCCGTAAGTCAGTTTTTCGAATTGCGCCTTAGGCATATCTACAGGCAAGTCAGCTGTATCTTCCAATGCATTAAAAACTTTCAGCCCTCGACTATAGCCAGCATTGAGATTGACAACTCCAGTCAGCAACATATCGCTATAGCTCAAGCCAACATCCAATACAGAAAGCTTTCGGCTACTGACATCTAGCTTAATATCTTCTAAAAATGCGGCAGTATCTTTATGGATTAAACCAATATTGGCTCTTAGCTGATTGTTTAGCCCTCGATACAGTAAGCTGTCTAAACGGCCTGTATAAGTATTGGTTTCACCACTGGAATGCAGCTGATTAAATTCTGTTTTCAAGGTTGAGTCATATTCAGAACGTGATGCGCTTAAACTTAAAGTTTGATAACCCAAAGGCACAGCATAAAAAATGCTGCCGGAAAATGAATCTTGACGGTTTGACTTAAAGGGAAGCGAACGGTTATAGGAAATATTCAATAAATCATTCAGTCCAAAAACATTATCCACTCCCATCCCTAATGCTGCCTGATTGCGCCCAGTCGAATCCTGCCCTTTATTGTCGTAGCTGAAATAGCCGTTCCAGCGCTTAGACGGCTCATTATCAAAAATCACAACACTTTCACCCGGCTTCTCACCCGGGTAAATATTCATTGTGGCGTTATTGGATTGAAGTTTATTAATTTGATCTAAAGCCTGCTCCAAATCCCGTAAATTTAGAACTTTGCCTTTCGCACCCACAATGGCTGTTTTAAGTGACAGACTTCCTTTTGCACGTTCGGTCATTTGAAGCTGGCTTAATTTACCTTCTTCTACGCGCAGTTTAAGCATGCCTGTTTTTAAATCCTGTTCAGGCAAATAAAATCGGGTAGTTGCATAACCTTTACTTAAATAAAGCGCAGTTAATTTCCCCATGATTTCTTCAATACGACGCGCATCAATACAGCTATTTTCATAAGGCTGTATAATTTTGCTGATTTGGAATTGCGATATTACAGTTGCCCTATCAACGCTTATTGTCGCAATCGTAATACATGGCCCTTTTTCGGGTTGTTTAGTTTCAGGCTGCGCAATTTCTATGCGTGCGGGCGGTTTGGAAGATTGAAGAAGCTGTTCCTGTTCATAGCGTAAACGATCCTGTAAATTCTGTTGAATCCGGTCATTTTCTTTGGCTGCCAATTCTATTTCTGGGGAAGCAGCAAAACTGTCTTGAAATGCCCCCGAAATAAGTACGCAAAGCAACAAACGTCGAGTATGAATGTTCATAAAGATCCCTAGCTAAATGCTGATGGCTGAAATTATTGTTTTGCGGGGCCATCAAATTGAATACTAGGAAAAATAGCGCTTATCTTATGTTTTATATATCGCTACAATTGGGTATATTTAATAAATATCGACCAATGAAATATTAAAAATATCATATAGTCCAAAAAGTAATAAAAACTATCAATTAATTTTTAAGTATTTATTTTATAATAAATAATAGGTTTTTTTCATAAGTCATTTTTCATTCAATTCTAAATTATTAATTCCAGCAATTAAAGTGAATCTAAAACCAAGCCGTTTACCTCTATTTCGATAATGCTCTGAACGTATTTTAAATTTATTAAACCGAATTAAACAGTTTTTTATATAGCGAACAATTCTTGAAGTTATTGCTTTTGAAATACTATAAGTCATTCCAACGTGGAATTAAGGTACGCTACTCATGCCAATAGCTCAAACAGAAATGAAATTCGTCTTCTATATATAATTTAGATGGTCACCCTGTTGATAATAAATAAGGATTTAGCACATCAATCATCATTTTATAAGTAGGCCAATATAATTAACCCTCTTCATCATGGATGTTATATTGTTAAATAAGTATTTATAGATAAGTTTATGCAACAAAGCTCATCTCAATAGAATAAAACTGCATATAAATGCAGTTTTATTCTGTGTCATTAAGCATTAATTAGGCAGCTATTTCTTGCTGTTTCGCTGCTGGGCTGTTGCCAATTTGCCAAACGTATGGCAATGGTGCTTGATTCACCTCCCAATCACCAATCACCCTTTCTTTATAGATAAGCGGATTATGTGATGAAACGACTCGTGCATTTCTCCAGAAACGATCTAATTGTTTTTCTGTCGTACTTGCTGATGCACCTAAAGCATTAAATAATTCTGTTGTGAGTTGCAATACCAGCTCAGAAATAACCACTTGCCCTTGTGAAGACTCTAACTCAGCACGATCATTTGCGTGTAAATTCGCATTTGCATCACCTTCAAAATGATTGAGATATGCAGCATCTAAAGCCTCTGCTGTACGAAGTACTATCGCTTCTGCTGCATAAGCTTGCGCAGATGCTTTACCAATGACCTGCAAAATTTGTGCATCTTCACGTACTAACTGCGCATTGCCATGACTGTAAATACGACTACGCTTGCGAACCTCCTGTGTAAAAATATCGACTGCACTCAGTGCAATGCCTGCCAATGTTGCTAAATGCACCACTTGATAAAATGCTGTCTGATACTTAAAGCGATTTTCAAATGGCAAAATATGGTCACGGTTAATCGCTACATTTTGGATGATCAATGTCCCGCTGCCTGTAGTTCTCTGACCAAAACCATCCCAGTCATCCGAAATTTGAATGCCATTGGCCTGCGTAGAAACTGCAGCAATCACATGCTGATTAGTCGTTTCATCTAAGGCAAACAAGTCTATCCAATCAGCAAAAATAGTGCCCGTCGAGTAGTACTTTTGACCATTCACCACCAGCTGACCCTGTTTATTTTCAGTGACTCGAGTCCCTACATCACTAATTTCAACTTTACCAATTTCAGTCCATGCATTACCGACCAAATCACCTTTTACAAAACGCTGAAACCAGACCGTTTGATCTTCAGTTTTATGTGCATTCAGCCGATCTTCCACAAAGGCAAAGTGCCCGCGTAAAGCCTGTACAACATTAGAGTCCGCCTTTGCCAGCTCAATCAGCAGCTGAAACAATTGCTTTTGTGATATACCTTCACCACCGAATGCTTTAGGAACACGTACTGCACCAAAACCTGCCTCTTTTAGCCATTGAATCTGCTCATGTGGCAAAATTCGGTTTTTTTCCCGCTCTAATGTTCCAGCCTCAATACGTTGAAAAAGTGGGCGAAATTTTGCAGCAACTTGTTCATAGTTTGAACCTAAAGATAAATTTTGATTTGTGTGATTTGTCATAATATTTTCCTTTTAGCTCCAAGCATGACGTGGTGGCGGAACATCATTTAAATAATAATTACCGACAATATTCAGTTTCCAGCGCACAGGATCATGCAAAGTATGTGTCCGTGCATTACGCCAATGACGATCTAGATTTAATTCAGAAAGAGTTGAACGTGTACCTGACAGCTCAAACAGTTTATTGGCTGCCAATAAGGCAATTTCAGTAGTTAGCACTTTGGATTCTGCTGTGATTAACGTGGCTTCTGATACGGTTTCTTCAGTTGGAGTTTCCAAGGCTTTATCAATAGCTTCACCAGCCAATGATAAAACAGCTTCAGCTGCACGCAGCTTAATTTTCAGCTCGCCAATATTGGCAATTGTATACGGGTCTTGCACAGCGTGTTCCAAACCCGAATCAATCCATGGCCGCGCATGCTGACGTACATATTGAATCGTTTCATCAATTGCTCCTCGAGCAATACCTGCATCCACCGCAGATTGAATAAACTGTGAAATTGCACCGGCTACTGTCGGACGCTCAAAGGCTTGGTAAATCGGCACGACAAACTTCAAATCGACTTGAACATTATCTAACAGGACGGACCCACTTACCGTTGTACGCTGACCAAAACCGCTCCAGTCATTGATAATACTTAGGCCCGATGTGTGCTGCGGTACAAGTGCGGCAAAAGGTTTACCTTCATTACTCACAGCAACCACAGGTATCCAATGTGCCAATAAAGCCCCTGTTGCAAAAAATTTCTGACCATTAATTACAGCATGATCATCGCTAAACTCAATTTTTGTGGTGAGATCGGCTACAGTTTTTGACCCTTTTTCTGAAAAAGCATTACCAAAACGCTGACCTTTCAACACTTGCTCAAAGAAAAATTCTTGTTGTTCTGGACTCGCATCTAAACGAATATGCTCTAAAAAAGCCCAATGGTTCTGCGCAATTTGACCTAAAGATGAATCGGCACTAGAAATAATTTTGACCACTTCTGCTAAGGTTTTATAGCTGACGCCTGCACCACCAAACTGTTTAGGAATCGTAATCCCCCACAAACCCGAAGCAGAATACTGCTGTACTTCCTGCAAAGGTAAACGGCGTTCATGATCCCGATGAGATGCTTCTTTTGCAAAAGATACTGCTAGCTGCTTTGCGACTTCAATCGCCTCTTCATCTGAGCGAATCACGTGCGCCAATTGATCGTGCTGATAAAAATCTCGCGGGATATTTTGTGCATCTCTCAATTTTATTTCAATTTTTGATGTCATTATAAAATGCTCAGCTTGTTTGTTATTCAATCTAAGCTAGCACCATTTTAAAAATTTATTTATAAGTTAATCAGCGAACCAAATCACTTTAATTAAAATATTAGCGATTATTTATTCTTAGTTTTTCACTTTTTAATATAAATATCAATCTAAGCATCGCAAAAGGAAAATTACCACCATTATTGGCCACTACGGTTCAGGCAAGTTATGCGGTCCAACTACTTAATTCTTTTGGAAGCGCCCAACCTAGCGATTTTATTTTAAATGAAACTGTACTAAATCAACTCTCTATTGTATTTACTATTCTTTAGACTATTATTTTCAATAAGTAAATAATTTATTTTCATATACAGCTAATCTGCTAAAGATTAAGCTTTTTATTATTAAAAGTCTCAATCATTTGTCCTTAATATATTTGAAAAGCATTTAAAATACATTGCAGAATATTATTATGTCTAAACAAATTCGCTTCAATGCCTTTGAAATGAACTGTATTGCTCATCAATCTCCGGGCTTATGGCGGCACCCTCTTGACCGTTCAACTGAATATAAAGATTTAGAATATTGGACAGACTTAGCTCAAATTTTAGAGCGTGGTAAATTTGACGGTGTATTCATTGCCGATGTACTGGGCATTTATGATGTCTATCATCAATCGGCAGAATATGCACTCACCGGTGCTGTTCAAGTTCCAGTGAATGATCCGCTGCAAATTGTTCCCGCTATGGCAGCTGTCACTAAACATTTAGGCTTTGGCGTGACCACATCCATTTCATTTGAACATCCTTACCCTTTCGCTCGCCGCATGAGTACATTGGATCACTTAACCAAAGGCCGTGCTGGATGGAATATTGTGACCTCTTATTTAGAAAGCGGTTCTAAGAACTTAGGTTTAAAAACTCAAGTTAGTCATGACAACCGCTACGACATTGCAGATGAATATTTAGAAGTACTGTACAAACTTTGGGAAGGTTCTTGGGAAAAAGACGCTGTTCTACGTGATAAAGAAAAAGGCATTTTTGCTGACCATACTAAAGTCCACCCAATCAATCACGAAGGTCAATACTTTAGCGTACCGGGCATTCACATTTGTGAACCTTCACCGCAGCGTACTCCTGTTTTATATCAGGCTGGTGCATCTAGCCGTGGGCAAAAATTTGCCAGTCAAAATGCTGAATGTGTATTTATTTCTGCCCCGACTAAAATTGCAGTAAAAAAATTAGTCGCAGGGATTCGCCATAATTTAGTTAAAGAAGGTAAAGATCCGAATTCTGTACTGATTTACACGATGTTGGCCATTGTTGTTGATGAAACAGATGAAAAAGCACAAGCCAAGTTTCAGGAATATCAGCAATACGGCAGTTATGATGGTGGTCTAACTTTAGCTTCAGGCTGGTCGGGTGTTGATTTTTCACAATTTAGACCGACTGATCAAGTAGAATATATTCAAACCAATGCTATTCAGTCTATGCTGCAATCCTATGTAGAAGCAGATCCAGATAAAATCTGGACGATTGAAGAAATTGCTCATTGGACTAGCATTGGAGGCAATGGCCCTGTAATTATCGGCTCACCAACAACTGTCGCTGACCGTTTACAGGAATGGGTTGAAGAAACGGGTATTGATGGTTTTAACTTGGCATATATTCTTGCACATAAAAGCTTTGAAGACGTCGTCGAATTTGTCGTGCCGGAACTACAACGCCGTGGTGTTTACCAAACTGAATATGCTGCTGGTACATTGCGTGAAAAGTTGTTTGGCCAAGGTCCTTTGCTTCCAGAAAATCACCGTGGTGCGAGTTTTCGCTATCATTCCCAGCAAATTAAACCTCTAGTCGTCACAGAAAAGGCTTAGCACTTTGATCTAAAAAGAAGAACCCTTTTCAGCATAGTAAGTCCGGAATATCCATCAACTGTTTATAAAATATGAGGATAATGCCGGACATTACAGGCAACAAAACCTACTGATTTTGAGTACCACTAATCCTACACCTGATTACACTCTACTCAAGAATAAAATGGCTCAATTCGTAGATGGGTATAATTTAGAAGCCAATCACCCAAAAGAAACCTAGTCTTTTTTACACTTTTCATTCAAGGAAATGCGATATGAAGTTTATCTAAAGCTCATGTAATCTTATCCACTAAGATTATCAGGACTA
>RCUT01000722.1_pt1 | contig 16694 bp, 20 predicted proteins | sample 2166171 | NCBI WGS metagenome assembly RCUT01 (sample SAMN09932757, study PRJNA488358) | compost metagenome | isolation source: compost soil in 4-hydroxybenzoic | place: Germany: Experimental Botanical Garden
AGGTCAGCGTGGGCTAAAGCGGATCGCCGCCCGGCCCACCCTACGAGGCTCCGAGCTCTGACCGGGACTCCTTAGCAACAGCTAACAGGGACATAGCCAATGAAATTGCCCCCACAGGAAAAGCCCTGCTTCTGTGCCGGTTTCACACCTGGCTCTGTTCCCCACTGAACACCAGCGTCACCCGGCAACGCCGGCAGTAGTAGCGGCGGCCGCGGGCGACCAGTGCGTGGCGCTGGGCGGAGAAGGGATGGCCGTCGGGGCAGGCGCAGCGGTAAAGGAAGCGGGTGACCTTGCGCCGCTTCACTTCATAGGTGTGGCAGCGATTGGGCGGCAGCTCGTAGACGCCGCGCATGATCAGCTGCCATTCCTCGCCATGGGGCTGGATGCGCGATCCGAACAACTGGTGGGCCACCAGGTGCGCCACTTCGTGGGCTACGGTCTGGCGGAGGAAGTCTTCCTGGTTCTCGCGATACAGCTGCGGATTGAAGCGCAGCTTGTTCTCGTCCAGGTGGGCGACGCCGGCTTTCTGCCCGCGCAGCTTGAAGCTCACTTCGGGGCGGGGGAACCGGCATTTGAAAAAGTCTTCGGCCTGCTGGTAGCAGGTTTCGACGCGGGCAAGTAGCTGCTCGGGCATAGGGCACTCCGTTGGCGCGAAATTATGCCGCAAAGCGCACTTTGCCCGAAGCGCCGTCCTGCCGAGCGGTCATCCGCCGAGGCGGGTGATCTCCTGGTACTCCGGCGTCATGTAGAACTGCCAGTGGAGGATCACCGACACCAGCAGCGTCACCAGCACCAGCAATCCCACGGCCCATATGGACGTCGCGTAGAGCATGCTCTGCTCACGCTTCAGGCGCATGAAGATGGGCACGCCGACGTAGAGCAGCACCGTGGAGTAAGCGCAGGCCAGCCCCAGTACCAGAAGCGCCAGCCAGCGGCTCGGATAGAGGCTGGCCAGGCCGGCGAGGAAGAGCGGGGTGGCGACATAGGCGACGAAGCCGACGCACTGGTTGAAGTTCGGCCGGACCTCGAAGGTGCGCGACATCCAGCGCACGAAGGAACCCATCAGTACGACGCCGATCACCGATGTCAGGTAGAGGCCGATGGCCAGTTGCAGGGCGCTGGTCGGCTCCAGGCGCACCACTTCGTCACGGGCCAGGTTCCAGCCGACTTCGGTGGTGCCGACGTAGAGGCTGAAGGCCGGGATCAGGGCGAGCAACAGCAGGTGGCCCAGGTAGTGGAGGCTGTTGTGGCGTTCTTCGTCGCGGATTTCGTCCCAGGCGCGCAGTGGCTGGGTGAAGAGGTTCACGAAGTGGGGAGTCATGGCCTTCTCCTTGCGCTGTTGCAGCAATTCGCCCGCGCCTGGCTGCGCGGGCCCTACGCTTTTAGAGAGGCCCCGGTTCCCGGATTTCAGTTTTCTCGCCGAACGGTTGCACCGGACATGAAGAGGCCGCCCGCAGGCGGCCTCTTGCTTCAGCGGATGAGCGTCAGCTGGTGTACACCGGCCCGAGGCCGAAGCCCCAGAGGATCACGGCCGAGGCGATCATCGCCACCAGCACCACCAGACCCACCGCCAGCACCGAGCTGGAGAACAGGAATCCTTCGTCCTTGGGTATGTTCATGAAGGTGGGGATGCCCACGTAGAGCAGGTACACCGTGTAACAGATGGCCAGGGTGCCCACCGTCGCGCCGAACCAGAGGTGCGGGTAGAGCGCCGCGAGGCCGCCGATGAACAGCGGAGTGGCGCAGTAGGCGGCGAAGACGATGCACTCGGTGATGCTCGGGTTGGCGTCGTAGGTGCGCGCCATCCAGTGGATGAAACCGCCCATCACCGCCACGCCGGCCAGCATCGCCAGGTAGGACATGATGGACATCTGCATTGCACTGGCCTGGGTGAGCATGACGGGATCGCCCTTGCCCAGGACCCAGCCAACCTGGGTAGTGCCGATGTAAGCGGAGATCACGGGAATTGCAGCAAGGATCAGGACGTGGGTGAGATACATGTGGCTGACGCTTTCCTCTTCGCCACGAATCTCCTGCCACTCTTGATCGGGATGGGTGAAGAGCCCCCAAACGTGGTGGATCATGCTGAACACCTCCTCATTATTATGAGGTCGCCCCCCAGCGAAGCGCCGGGGGCGCGTAGCCAGCGCCACCCGGTGCCCGGCCGACCTATGCGACCTTATGTCGCAGTATAGGCAGGTAAGCCGGCGCCGCCTTAGAGCGAATCGGAGATTCAGCCTCAGCTGTAATAGCGCTGAAGTATTTCCATGGCCTTGTTGATCGATTGCAGCCGCGAAGTGCTGCCGCCCCGGTCGGGGTGGTGCAGGCTCACCAGTTGGCGGTAGCGCTGCTTGATCAGGGCCAGGCTAAGCGGCTGGCTGCCGTCATGCAGGCCGAAGAGCTCAAGGGCCGCGAGCTTTTCCTCACTGCCCTGCATCCGCGTCCAGAAACTGGCCAGAAGCCGTTCCACATCCGCTTCGGTGGTTTCCCTCAGGTTCTTCAGATCCAGGTAGTAGTCACGCAGCGGGTCCAGTTCGCTGAGGGCGGCCGTCGTACCGGCTTCGTAAGGCAGCAACTGGACGCACAGCGGGTTGATGGCGAGCTGGGCGAGCCCCTCGCCGTTCAGCCGATCGCGCAGTCGGTAGAGGGCGTTGAACACCAGGAAATGGGTGCGGAACAGCACCAGCCTGTCGGTGAGTTCCAGGTGCGGAATGTGGGTGGAGTGACGGGCCTTGAGCGCCTGGATCAGTTGATACTCGCTCAGCCCCTCGGGGGCTCCATGCAAGAGTTCATGGAGCTGGTCGCTGAGGTCCAGGGCGGGGTCGAGGTCGCTGTTCATCGGCGGGAGCCTAGCACAGGCTGACGATGGGGCTGGGGCCGCGCCCGCTTTGTGCGTAAAATAGCCAGCTTTTCGCATCTCCCCCCGGACTTCAGAGCACCATGGGCACCCTTTCGGTCAACCAGAACAAACTGCAGAAACGCATCCGCCGCCTGGCCGGCGAAGCCATCGCCGACTTCAACATGATCGAGGATGGCGACAAGGTCATGGTCTGCCTGTCCGGCGGCAAGGACAGCTACACCATGCTGGACGTGCTGCTGTACCTGCAGAAGGTGGCGCCGATCAAGTTCGAGATCGTGGCCGTGAACATGGACCAGAAGCAGCCCGGCTTCCCCGAGCACGTGCTGCCGGCCTACCTGGAGTCCATCGGCGTGGCGTACCACATCATCGAGAAGGACACCTACTCGGTGGTGAAGGAGAAGATCCCGGAAGGCAAGACCACCTGCTCGCTCTGCTCGCGCCTGCGCCGTGGCACCCTCTATACCTTCGCCGACGAGATCGGCGCGACCAAGATGGCGCTCGGTCACCACCGCGACGATATCCTGGAAACCTTCTTCCTCAATATGTTCTACGGCGGCACCCTCAAGGCCATGCCGCCGAAGCTGCGTGCCGACGACGGCCGCAACGTGGTGATCCGCCCGCTGGCCTACTGCAACGAGGCCGATATCGAGGCCTACTCCATCCTCAAGGAGTTCCCGATCATCCCGTGCAACCTCTGCGGTTCCCAGGAGAACCTGCAGCGCCAGGTGGTCAAGGAAATGCTCAACGAGTGGGAGCGCAAGTCTCCGGGCCGCACCGAGATCATGTTCCGCGCCCTGCAGAACGTGGTGCCGTCGCAACTGGCCGATCGCAACCTGTTCGACTTCGCCAACCTGCGCATAGACGAAACCGCCGCGCCGCGCACCCTGGACGTGGTCAACATCTGATCCTGCTTCTTGTAGGAGCGAGCTTGCTCGCGAATGTTCGCCAGCAAGCTGGCTCCTACCGGAAACCGCACGCTCTGGCTCGAAAGGACTCCCCATGCGCGACTACCGCTGGCTCCACGAATACTGCCTGAATCGCTTCGGTTCGCCCGAGGCCCTGGAAGCACGCCTGCCGCAGCCGCGCAGCGATGCGGAACTGCGTGCCCTGAGCGATGACCGCTACCTGTCGCTGATCGCCCTGCGGGTATTCCGCGCCGGACTCAAGCACAGCCTGGTGGACGCCAAGTGGCCGGCCTTCGAAGAGGCGTTCTTCGGTTTCGACCCGCAGAAGGTGGTGCTGATGGGCGCAGAGCACCTGGAGCGGCTGATGCAGGACACGCGCCTGATCCGCCACCTGGGCAAACTCAAGAGCGTGCCGCGCAACGCCCAGTTCGTGCTGGACGTGGCGCGCGAGAAGGGCAGCTTCGGTGCCTTGATCGCCGACTGGCCGGTGACCGACATCGTCGGCCTGTGGAAGTACCTGGCCAAGCACGGCAACCAGTTGGGTGGGCTGTCGGCGCCACGTTTCCTGCGCATGGTCGGCAAGGATACCTTCATCCCCACCGACGACATGGTCGCCGCCCTCAAGGCCCAGGACATCATCGACAAGGCGCCCACCAGCCAGAAGGACCTCGCCCTGGTCCAGTCGGCCTTCAACCAGTGGCATGCGGAAAGTGGCCGGCCGCTGTGCCAGCTCTCGGTGATGCTGGCGCATACGGTCAATCACTGAGTTCGCCTTGCACGGTGGCGTATCGCGGATGGACACTGGGCGCCGGTCGGACACAGGGGCGAGACATGTCGGATATCCAGCGCGTAGCGGCAGCCTTGATCGCGGCGAAGAGAATCCTGGTGATCACCGGGGCCGGGCTTTCGGCCGATTCGGGCCTGCCCACTTACCGGGGCCTGGGTGGCCTCTACAACGGCATGACGGAGGAGGGGTTGCCCATCGAGGCGGCGCTCTCGGGCCCCATGCTGCAGCGCAATCCGGCGCTCTGCTGGAAGTACCTGGCCCAGCTCGGCCGCGCCTGCCTGGGCGCCGGGCCGAATGCCGGGCATGAGGCCATCGCCGAATTGCAGCGGCGCAAGCCCGATTGCTGGGTGCTGACGCAGAACATCGATGGCTATCACCGCCAGGCGGGTTCGCCGCCGGAGCGGCTGATCGAGATCCATGGCGAAATTTCGCCGCTCTATTGCCAGTCCTGCGGGGCGGAAAGTCCCGATCTCGCCCGGCATCTGGCAGGAGAAATGCCTCCCAAATGCCCCGAGTGTGGTGGTATTCTCCGTCCGCCCGTGGTGCTGTTCGAGGAAATGCTCCCAGAGCAGGCCATCGACAGCCTCTACGCCGAGCTACGCAAGGGATTCGATGCGGTGATCTCGGTGGGAACCACGGCGAGCTTTCCCTACATCATCGAGCCCGTTGTCCGCACCCGCCAGGCAGGCGGTTTCACTGTGGAAATCAACCCGGCTCGCACCGATCTCAGCCCGGTGGTCGATGTTCATCTGCAAGGAAAGGCCTTAGATGTTCTGCAAAGACTGATAAGTCACATTCCTGGCGATTAAATTTGCATATCAGGGCGATAGAAGGCATAGTCGCGCCTTCATCAAAAAACACTCGACACGGTCGTGCCCATGCTGAAGCGCTTCGCACCCCTCGTGCCCCTGACTTTCGCCCTGTTTCTCGCCGCTTGCGCAGGTAATGTGCAGCAGCAACCCCAGATCCAGACCCAGGCCCCGGTGGCCGATGGTGCGCCCGACTCGCTGTTGAACGAGCCCAGCGTCAAGGACCTGGCCGACCTCACCGACGACCAGCCCTACCAGATGCCTTCCCTGGCCGATGGCCTGCTCGAGCGCGGTTTCGAACTGGTGGGTACCCCTTACCGCTTCGGCGGCCGTTCGCTGAAGACCGGCTTCGATTGCAGCGGCTTCGTCGGCTACCTGTTCAAGGAAGAGGCCGGTATCCAGCTGCCGCGCTCCACCCGCGAGATGATCAACCTGGACGCCCCGGTTGTCGCCCGCAGCGAGTTGAAGCCCGGCGATATCGTGTTCTTCAACAACCGTGGCCGTGGCCGCGTCAGCCATGCCGGCATCTATATAGGCGACGACCAGTTCATCCATTCCAGCAGCAGCCGCAGCGGCGGCGTGCGTGTCGACAGCCTCGACGACCGTTACTGGAAGGCCAGCTACATGGAAGCCAAGCGCGTCCTGGCGATGAACAGCCCGGTCCGCCACCCGCTGCAGCGCTGAGCCAGACCCGCTCCAGACCCGCTCCAGACCCCGCGCCGAGGCGGCCTTTCCAGGCCGCCTCGGCGTTTTTCTATCCGCTCGCGCAGCATTCGCTTGCAATATCACTGTGAGATCAGCAAATTAGCGTGCATTCCTCAAGTCAGGACTGACTTGCCATGCTCGCACCGGACCGCCTCGCCATCCTTGCCCTGGCTGCGCTGCTCACCGCTTGCGCGAGCAAGGCGCCTCCGCCCCCTCCCGTCATCACCTCGCCGACGCCACAGTTCTCGCCCGTTGCCGACGATGTGCTGTTTCGCGCGTTGGGCCTGGTCGGCACGCCCTACCGCTGGGGCGGCAACACCCCGGACAGCGGTTTCGATTGCAGCGGCCTGATCGGCTACGTCTACCGCGACGCCGCGGGCATCAGCCTGCCGCGCACCACCGGCGAGCTGATCTCCATGCGCACTCCGAGCATCGGCGTCAACGCCCTGCAGAGCGGCGACCTGGTGTTCTTCGCCACCAACGGCGGCGGCCAGGTCAGCCATGCCGGCATCTATGTGGGCGAGGGGCGCTTCGTCCACGCGCCGCGCACCGGCGGAACGGTGCGCCTGGACAGCCTGTCGAACAGCTACTGGCAGAGAAGCTACCTGAGCGCCAAGCGCGTAATCTTCGATCCACGCCTGGCCCGCACGCCCTGAGGCTCCCATGACCAACCGCACGTTGAACCTCGATGACGCCCTCTACGGCTACCTCCTCGACGTCTCGCTGCGGGAGACGCCGCTGCTGCAGCGGCTGCGTGCGGAAACCGCGGCCATGCCCATGGCCCGCTGGCAGATCGCACCGGAGCAGGGCCAGTTCATGGCCTTGCTGGTCAGGCTCACGGGCGCCCGGCGCATCCTCGAAGTGGGGACTTTCACCGGCTACAGCGCCCTGTGCATGGCGGCCGAGCTGCCTGACGACGGCCAACTGATCTGTTGCGACCTGCCCGGCGACTACAACGCCATCGCCCGCCGCTACTGGCAGGAGGCGGGCCTGGCCGAGCGCATCGAACTGCTTCTCGCGCCGGCACTGGACACCCTGGCCGGGCTGGACGCGGACAGCTTCGACCTGGCCTTCATCGACGCCGACAAGGCCAACTACCCGGCCTATCTGGAGGAGGCCTTGCGTGTGGTGCGCCGGGGCGGCCTGATCCTCTTCGACAATGTGCTGTGGAGCGGCCGCGTGCTGGAAGCCGAGCCGGACAGCGACGACACCCGCGCCATCCAGGCCCTGAACCGGGCCTTGAAGACCGACCTGCGTGTCGACCTGTCGCTGCTGCCGCTGGGCGACGGCCTGACCCTCTGCCGCAAACGCTGACCGGTGGGAGAGGGCGACAGCGCCCCGCGGCCATGCCTGAACCGATTCGACTGCCACCCCAGCCCGACGCCTGCGAACTCTGCGGCCGCGCCGCCGCGCTGACCCGTCACCACCTGATCCCCAAGGCCCTGCACGACAAGCCCTATGTGCAGAAGCGCTTCGCCAAGAGCGAGCGCATCACCGCCACCCTCTGGGTCTGCCGGGCCTGCCATAACCAGATCCATCGGCTGTTCAGCGAAAAGGAACTGGCGCTGACCTTCAACAGCCGCGAAGCCCTGCTGGGCGATGAGCGCCTGCGCACCTTCGTCGAGTGGCTGGCCGGCAAGCCGGCGGGGTTCATGCCCAGGCATTGATGGCCAATCTGGAAGGACGGGTAGCTGCTCAGCGCATCAGGCAGTAGTTGATCAGCTGCTCTTCGATGCTCTGGCGCTGGCGCAGGTAGAGCGCAACTACCACCAAGGCCTCTGGTTCGTGGAAGCGGTAGAGGATGCGGTATTCCCTGATATGCAGCTCCCGATAGTGGCTGACTCCCAGGAGGGCCGCTTCCTCACAGATAGGGTCCGCCAACGGATGGGCTTTCAGGCGCTTTTCGGCATCCCTTACCAGTTCGATCAGCGCTGATTGCGCCTCGTCGGCGCCGTGGTAGGGCGTCAGGTGATGGATCTGGGAGATCAGGCTTTCTTCAGCGGTGGATGCGTAGGCGATTTCAATCGTCTTGCTCATTCGGAGAGGCTCCTGCCGTTCCGTGTGCAGCAGGGCTGCGCTGTTTCAGGCGCTCCAGCAAGGTGTCACCAGAGATCAGCTGACCTTCGGCCTTATCGCGGTCGGCGAAGGACAGCAGCTTGATCAAGGCCAGGGCTTCGTCGCGGCGCTTGCGTTCGGCGTAGGACTCGACCACGTAGGCCGGCACGCCATTCTGTGTAATCACCATGGGCTCGCTGAGATCCAGCGAGGCGGCATGCTGTTTCAGGTAGCTGATGGTTTGAATCTTCATGGCGTGCTCTGTGGTGGAGAGGCTGTTCGGACCGTTTATAGGCTGAATTCAGTCTGGGCGCAATCCGATATCCAGGGGGCAAGTGGCGGGGCTCCGATTTGACGCTGAACGGGCGAGTCTCTAACCTTCGCCGCTGCCTCAGGTGCCCCTTGGCTTTTGTCCAATGGGTGAAACAGGGAAGCCGGTCCATTCCTTCGAAGAATCCGGCGCTGCCCCCGCAACGGTAGGCGAGTAGACAGCCGCAATCGGCCACTGTGCGCAGGCATGGGAAGGCGCGGCACGGGAGCCCAGGCTCCACTCGCAAGCCCGGAGACCGGCCTGGAGCGACCAGGGCATCGCGGAGCCTTCCGCATGCAGTACCCCTTATAGATGTCGCGCGGGTGGCACGACGGAGATCCAGACCTTGATTCGCAAGCCTTTCATCAGGCCGGCGGCGTTCGCGCTGCTCGGCGGTACGTCCATTTCCCCTTTCCTGGCCGCAGCGCCCATGACCCTCGACGAGCAGGTGGTCACCGCCACCCGCAGCGAGCAGCCGGTGCGCGCCAGCCTGGCCGCGACCACCGTGATCGACCGCGAGGAAATCGAGCGCAGCCAGGCGCGCTCGGTGCCCGAGCTGCTGCGCAAGGTGCCGGGCGTGACCCTCAGCAACAACGGCGGGCCGGGCAAGAACACCACCGTTTTCCTGCGCGGTACCGAGTCCGATCACGTGCTGGTGCTGATCGACGGCATCAAGGTGGGGTCGGTCAGTAACGGCCTCACCGCCTTCCAGGACCTGCCGGTGGAGCTGATCGAGCGTATCGAGGTCGTTCGCGGCCCCAGGTCGAGCCTCTATGGCTCGGAAGCCATTGGCGGCGTGATCCAGATCTTCACCCGCAAGGGGGGTGGGGAAGGCGCCAAGCCCTGGTTCTCCGCCGGCTACGGTACCCACGACAGCTACGAAGGCGGCGCCGGCATTTCCGGTGGCGATGGCAAGGCCTGGTACAGCCTCGGCGTCAGCAGCCAGGACACGGACGGTATCGACACGCTCGATGCGCGCAGCAGCTATCACGAGCCCGATGCCGACGGTTACCGCAACCTGTCCGGCAACCTGCGGGGCGGCTATCGCTTCGACAATGGCCTGGAACTCGATGGCACCCTGATGCGTGCCCGCGGCCACAACGACTATGACCTCGTCAGCCCGTTCAATCCCGGAGGCGGGCGGAACGCCAACGCCGACAACGAGCAACGCCTCATTGGCGGTCGTGCCCGGTTCAGCCCGCTGGAGCCCTGGGATGTGACCTTGCAGGCCGGCCGGAGTGAAGACCTCTCCCGCGAAGAGACGGGTGGGCTGTTCTCCTCGCGCTTCGATTCCCAGCGCAATTCGGCTTCCTGGCTGAACGACGTGACGTTGGCCGAAGGCCATGTGCTGACCCTGGGCTACGACTGGCAACAGGACGAAGTCAGCGGCTCCACGGCCTTCGACAAGGATTCGCGCCTGAACAAGGGCTGGTTCGCCCAGTACCTGGGAGAGCACGGGCGCCAGGACTGGCAGCTCAGCCTGCGCCGCGATGACAACGAGCAGTTCGGCACCCACGACACCGGCAGCGCCGCCTGGGGTTATGCCCTTACCGATGCGGTGCGTTTCAGCCTGAGTTACGGCACCGCCTTCAAGGCGCCGACCTTCAACGAGCTGTACTTCCCCGACTACGGCAACCCGAACCTGGATGCGGAAACGTCCGACACCCTCGAGGCGGGACTTGCCGGGCAGCATGACTGGGGACGCTGGTCGGTGAACGCCTTCCGCACCCACGTGGATGACCTGATCGTCCACGACGCCAATTCGGGCATTGGCCCGTTCGGCAGCCCGAACAACATCGGCAAGGCGCGCATCGATGGCCTGGAACTGGTTCTTGGCAGCCAGTGGCTGGGCTGGGACTGGAGCGCCAACGCCAGCTTCCTCGATACCGAGAACCGCGAGTCGGGCGCCAATGCCGGCAACGAGCTCCCGCGGCGTGCCCGCCAGGCCTTCAACCTCGACGTCGACCGGCGCATCGGCCGCTTCGGCCTGGGCGCCACCCTGCATGCCGAGGGCCGGCGCTTCGACGATGTGGCCAATGACAAGCGCCTGGCCGGCTATGCCACAGTGGATTTGCGCGGTGAGTACTGGCTGAGCGAGGAGTGGCGCCTGCAAGCCAAGGTGACCAACCTGCTGGATGCCGATTACGAAACCGCACTGGACTTCAATCAGCCAGGGCAGGCAGTGTTTTTCACCGTCCGCTACCAGGCGCTCTGACCCCGAGGTGACCCCATGACCGAATCCGCCGAGCGCGATGCCCGCCACAAGGCGCGCATGCAACGCAAGAAGGCCGTCGTCGACGAGAAGATCGCCCAGGCCCGGAGCGAGTACGGCCTGCTGCTGGTGCATACCGGCAATGGCAAGGGCAAGAGCAGCTCGGCCTTCGGCATGGTGGCTCGCGCCCTCGGCCACGGCCTCAAGGTGGGTGTGGTGCAGTTCATCAAGGGCGGCATGTCCACCGGCGAGGAGAACTTCTTCCGCCGCTTCCCCGAAGAAGTCAGCTACCACGTGATGGGCGAGGGCTATACCTGGGACACCCAGGACCGCCAGCGCGATATCGAGAAGGCCCGGCAGGCCTGGGCCGTGGCGCGCACCCTGCTGGACGACCCGCAGGTGGGCCTGGTGGTGCTGGATGAGCTGAACATCGCCCTCAAGCACGGCTACCTGGATCTGGAAGAGGTACTCAGGGACATCGAGTCCCGCCCGGAGCACCAGCACGTGGTCGCCACCGGCCGCGGCGCGCCCGAGGGGCTGATCGAGGCCGCCGATACCGTCACCGAGATGAGCCTGGTCAAGCATGCCTTCAAGGCCGGCGTGAAGGCCCAGAAGGGCGTGGAGTTCTGATGCCGCGTACTGCATTTGCCCGCTTGCCCTTCAGGGGCAGGACCGGGGAGAGGGCATCCCATGTCTGATCAGGCCAGAAGTTGCCCCGCGCTCCTGATCGCCGCCCCGGCCTCCGGCCAGGGCAAGACCACCGTCACCGCCGCGCTCGCTCGCCTGCACACCCGCCAGGGCAAGCGGGTGCGGGTGTTCAAGTGCGGCCCGGACTTCCTCGACCCCATGATCCTGGCCCGCGCCTCCGGCACGCCGGTCTACCAACTGGACCTGTGGATGGTGGGCGAGGCCCAGAGCCGCCGCCTGCTCTGGGAGGCGGCGGCGGAGGCCGACCTGATCCTCATCGAAGGCGTGATGGGCCTGTTCGACGGATCGCCCTCGGCGGCCGACCTGGCGCGGTGCTTCGGTGTGCCGGTGCTGGGGGTGATCAACGGCGCCGCCATGGCCCAGACCTTCGGCGCCCTGGCCGTCGGCCTGGCCACCTACCAGCCGGACCTGCCCTTTGCCGGTGTCCTCGGCAACCGGGTGGGCAGCCAGCGCCACAGCGACCTGATCCGCGGCAGCCTGCCGGACTGGATCCGCTGGTACGGCTCGCTGCCGCGCAGTGCCGAAGTGGAGCTGCCGAGCCGTCACCTCGGCCTGGTCCAGGCCGAGGAACTGGCAGACCTGGATGCCCGCCTGGATGCCGCCGCCGATGCCCTGGCCGCCAGCGCGGAAGTCGCGCTGCCGCCTGCGGTGAGCTTCGCCGCCCCCGAGCCGGAGGAAATCGGCGACTGGCTGGCCGGCGTGCGCATAGGCGTGGCGCGAGACACCTCCTTCGCCTTCCTTTACCAGGCCAACCTCGACTTGCTGCGGCGCCTGGGTGCCAAGCTGGTGTACTTCTCGCCGCTGGCCGACGCGCAGCTGCCTGAAGTGGACAGCCTCTACCTGCCGGGCGGCTACCCCGAGCTGCACCTGCAGCCGCTTGCCGCCAACCGCGCCATGGCCGAGGCGATCCGCGCCCACCATGGCGCCGGCAAGCCGATCCTCGCCGAGTGCGGTGGTATGCTCTACCTGCTCGACGCCCTGACCGAGGCGGGCGGCGAATCCGCCGAACTGCTCGGCCTGCTGCCCGGCCGCGCCACTATGCAGAAGCGCCTCGCGGCCCTGGCGCTGCAGGAGGCGCCGCTGCCGGAAGGCAGCCTGCGCGGGCACACCTTCCACCACTCGTTGCTGGATTCGCCGCTCACACCGATCGCCCGAGGCCTGTGCCCGAACGACAAACCGGTGGCCGAGGCGGTGTTCCGCATCGGCCGGCTGACCGCTTCCTATATTCACTTCTACCTGCCGTCCAACCCGCGGGCGGCTGCGGAGCTGTTCCGACCATGAGCGAGCACGCCTTCAGCATTGAGGAGCGCGAGGCGGTCTATCGCGCCATCGCCGAGCGCCGCGACATGCGCCACTTCAGCGGCGGCGAGGTGGCGCCCGAGTTGCTGGCGCGGCTGCTGGAGGCCGCCCACCAGGCGCCCAGCGTCGGGCTGATGCAGCCCTGGCGCTTTATCCGCATCAGCTCCGCCGAACTGCGCCAGGACATCCATGCCCTGGTGGAGGCCGAGCGAGTGCGCACCGCCGAGGCCCTGGGCGAACGCTCGGACGCGTTCATGAAGCTCAAGGTCGAAGGCATCCGCGATTGCGCCGAGCTGCTGGTGGCCGCCCTGATGGACGGCCGCGAAGCCCATGTATTCGGCCGCCGCACCCTGCCGGAGATGGACCTGGCTTCGCTCGCCTGCGCCATCCAGAACATGTGGCTTGTGGCCCGCGCCGAAGGCCTGGGGATGGGCTGGGTGTCGCTGTTCGAGCCCCAGGCCCTGGCCGAGCTGCTCGGCATGCCCGACGGCAGCAAGCCAATCGCCGTGCTCTGCCTGGGCCCGGTGACCGAGTTCTACCCGGCGCCCATGCTGGCCCTGGAAGGCTGGGCGCAGCCGCGGCCGCTGGCCGACCTGGTATTCGAGAACCAATGGGGGCAGCGACCATGAGCCTGGGATTGCTGACCCTCGGTGCCGTGGCGCTGGATGCCCTGTTCGGCGAGCCCAGGGGCTGGCATCCGCTGGTGGCCTTCGGCAGGCTGGCCAACCGCCTGGAGCAGCGCTTCAACACCGGAGGCCGTGGCTGGCGCAGCCATGGCGTGAGCGCCTGGGTGCTGGCGGTGCTGCCGCTGACATTGCTGGCCTGGCTGCTGTCGGAGCTGCCCTATGTCGGCGCCCTGGTAGGGGTGATCGCCCTCTACGCCGCCATCGGCCTGCGCAGCCTCAACGAACACGCCGAGCCTGTCGCCAATGCCCTGCAAGCAGGTGATCTGCCCGAGGCGCGCAAGCGCGTCGGCTACATGGTCAGCCGCGAGACCCGCGAACTGGATGAGTCCGCCGTGGCCCGCGCCGCCACCGAGTCGGTGCTGGAGAACGGCAGTGACGCGGTGTTCGCCGCGCTGTTCTGGTTCGCCGTGGCCGGTGCGCCGGGCGTGGTGCTCTATCGGCTTTCCAACACCCTGGACGCCATGTGGGGCTACCGCAACGCGCGCTTCGAGCGCTTCGGCTGGGCCGCGGCGCGCATCGATGACGTCCTCAATTACCTTCCCGCCCGGCTGGTGGCCCTGACCTACGCGCTGCTCGGCAAGACCGGCCTGGCCCTGCGCTGCTGGCGCCGCCAGGCGCCGCAGTGGGACAGCCCCAACGCCGGCCCGGTGATGGCGGCCGGCGCCGGCGCGCTGGGCGTGGCCCTGGGCGGCCCGGCGGTCTATCACGGCGAGCTGCACCAGCGCCCGGTACTGGGCGAAGGCCCGGCCGCGCGCGCCGGGGACATAGGCCGGGCCATGGACCTGGTGCGCCAGGGCGTGCTGCTCTGGCTGGCGGTACTGATCATCGGAGGCTGGCTCCTTGCTTGAACATGGTGGACGGCTGCGCGCGGCAGCGCAGCGCTACGGCATAGCGGAAGCGGACTGGCTCGACCTCTCCACCGGCATCGCCCCCTACGGTTGGGAGCTGCCGGCTATCCCGGCTTCAGCCTGGGCGCGCCTGCCCGAACTGGAGGACGGCCTGGAAGCGGCGGCGCGCGAGTACTACGGCTGCGCGTCCCTGCTGCCGGTGGCCGGTTCGCAGGCGGCAATCCAGGCCCTGCCACGCTTGCGCGAGGGCTGCCGGGTCGGGGTCATCTCGCCTTGCTATGCCGAACACGCCCACGCCTGGCGCCGCGAAGGCCACGAGCTGGAAGAGCTGGACGCCGCCACCGCCGAGCGCGAGCTGGAGCGCTTCGACGTGGTGCTGGTGGTCAATCCCAGCAACCCGACGGGCCAGCGCCTGGCGCCGGAAACCCTGTTGGCCTGGCGCGAGCGCCTGGCGCAGCGGGGCGGCTGGCTGCTGGTGGACGAGGCCTTCATGGACTGCACGCCGGAGCAGAGCCTGGCCGGCCACTGCCCTCTGCCGGGGCTGGTGGTGCTGCGCTCCTTCGGCAAGTTCTTCGGCCTCGCGGGTATCCGCCTGGGCTTCGTGCTGGCCGAGCCCAAGTTGCTGGAATCGCTGCATGAATGGCTCGGCCCTTGGGCGGTAAGCGGCCCGGCCCGCGCCCTGGCCAAGACGTTGCTGCAGGATGAGGACGGCCAGCAACGCCAGCGGCAGTCGCTATTGCGGGATGGCCAGCACCTGGAGAACCTGTTGCGCGATTGCGGTCTCGCTCCCACTGGCGGCACCGCGCTCTTCCAGTGGCTGGCCTGCGACGATGCGGCGGCCCTGCACGAATTCCTCGCCGCGCGCGGCATCCTCACCCGCCTGTTCGCCCGTCCGTCCAGCCTGCGCTTCGGCCTGCCGCCGGACGAGGCTGGCTGGGCGCGCCTGCGCCAGGCGCTGCTCGACTATTTCAAGGAATGTCCATGACCACCCTGATGGTGCAAGGCACCACCTCCGACGCCGGCAAAAGCACGCTGGTGACCGCCCTGTGCCGCTGGCTCAGGCGCCAGGGCGTGGCGGTGGCGCCCTTCAAGCCGCAGAACATGGCGCTGAACAGCGCGGTGACCGCTGACGGCGGCGAGATCGGCCGCGCCCAGGCGGTGCAGGCCCAGGCCTGCGGCCTGGCGCCCCACACCGACATGAACCCGGTGCTGCTCAAGCCCAATACCGACATTGGCGCCCAGGTGATCATCCACGGCCGCGCCGTCACCAGCATGAATGCCGCCGCCTACCACGACTACAAGAAGGTCGCGATGGCGGCGGTGCTGGAGTCCCACCAGCGCCTGTGCGCCCGCTACCCGGTGGTGCTGGTGGAGGGCGCCGGCTCGCCTGCGGAGATCAACCTGCGCGCCAACGACATCGCCAACATGGGCTTCGCCGAGGCGGTGGATTGCCCGGTGATACTGGTGGCCGATATCGACCGCGGCGGCGTCTTCGCCCACCTGGTGGGTACTCTGGAGCTGCTCTCGGCAAGCGAGCAGGCCAGGGTGAAGGGCTTCGTGATCAACCGTTTCCGCGGTGATATCGCCCTGCTCAAGCCCGGCCTCGACTGGCTGGAGCAGCGCACCGGCAAGCCGGTGCTGGGCGTGCTGCCGTATCTCACCGATTTCCACCTGGAGGCCGAGGACGCCATCGACCAGCGCCAGGCGGCCAAGGCCGGCGAGTTGCTGCGGGTGGCGGTGCCGGTGCTGCCGCGCATCAGCAACCACACCGACCTCGACCCCCTGCGCCTGCATCCCCAGGTGCAGCTGACCTTCGTCGCCCCCGGCCAGCCTATCCCGCCGGCCGACCTGATCATCCTCCCCGGCTCCAAGAGCGTCCGCGCCGACCTCGCGCGCCTGCGTGAGCATGGCTGGGACCTGGCCCTGCAACGCCACCTGCGCTATGGCGGCAAGGTGCTGGGCATCTGCGGCGGCTACCAGATGCTCGGCCGCAGCATCGAAGATCCCCATGGCCTGGAGGGCCCGGCGGGGGAGAGCGCCGGACTCGGCCTGCTGGACATCGAGACGGTGCTGGAGCCGGAGAAGCAGCTGCGCAATGTCAGCGGCCGCCTGGCGCTGGATGCTGTCGCGGTGAGCGGCTACGAAATCCATGCCGGCGTCAGTAGCGGCGCTGGCCTCGAGTGTCCGGCCGTGCAGCTGGACGATGGCCGGGCCGACGGCGCGTGCAGCCCGGATGGCCAGGTGATGGGTACCTACCTGCACGGCCTGTTCGAGTCCTCCGAAGCCTGCGTTGCCATCCTCCGCTGGGCCGGCCTCGACGCTGTGCAGGCGGTGGACTACCAGGCCCTGCGTGAACGCGATATCGAGCGCCTGGCGGACCAGGTGGAGGCTCATCTGGATACGCAGAGGTTGCGTCTCCTGTGTGGGCTGCCCCTGTAGGAGCCAGCTTGCTGGCGAATGGTGGTATCAAGGTTCGCCAGCAAGCTGGCTCCTACACATGACGAGGTTTA
>RCUT01000723.1_pt1 | contig 16690 bp, 18 predicted proteins | sample 2166171 | NCBI WGS metagenome assembly RCUT01 (sample SAMN09932757, study PRJNA488358) | compost metagenome | isolation source: compost soil in 4-hydroxybenzoic | place: Germany: Experimental Botanical Garden
ATCCCGAAAAGTGTGAAACGGTTTTCGGACAAAGATGCGCGTTAAAACAAATATTAGAGCGCCGATCTGATCCAATCAGATCGAAACGCGCTCTAAAGCATTTGAGCCAAAGGTGCGAAGCGGCTTTGCGTTGGATAATGCGTAAAAATGCGCCGAAATCTGGTGGTTAGTCCTGAACGTGGCCTACATAAGGCAACTGCCGGAACGAATGGGCTACATCCATGCCGTAGCCGACGACAAAGTAGTCGGGGCATTCAAAGGCAACGAAATCCGCATTGAGATCAACCTTGCGACGCACGCTCTTGTCGAGCAATACGGCAATGCTGACGCTGCGCGCACCGCGTTCGAGCATCAGTTCGCGTACGAATTTAAGCGTCTTGCCGGATTCGAGAATATCGTCGATCAGAAGCACGTCACGATCACGCACATCACTGTCGATATCGCGCAACAGGCGCACTTCGGTGCTGGTCGTGCCCTTGCCATAGCTTGAAACGGTGATGAATTCGACATCCGGTTCAACTCCGGCATCGTGCATCGCACGAATGAGATCGGCTGCGAAAATGAACGAGCCTTTAAGGATCGAAATCGTCAGCAGATTATGAAACTTATGTCCGGCGATATCCTTCGCAAGCTCGAGATTGCGCGCAGCAATTTCTTCCGAACTAAACAGCACATCGATTGTTTTGCCGCCGACTTCAGGCATCTGCCGCTTCTCCTGCTAAATAAGCCTAACATAGCTTTGAAAGGCACGCTCTATATCATGCTTTCAGAGAAATGCACCATTTTGGATTGCAGCCTTCCAGAACAATCAAACGAAGCATAAGCATTTGCCATTTCATTGATTTGTTATAGCGTGGCCATCATGCATCCAGACATTATCGAACTGCGCTCCTTTTACGACACAACGCTTGGCCATCTGACCGAGCGCTCCATCCGCATGGCGCTGGCCGCACTTTGGGGACGTGTGCCGGGTGAGCGGCTTGTCGGCCTTGGTTATAGCCTGCCCTATCTGGATCGGTTCAGCGCTGATACGGAACGTAGCTTCGCTTTCATGCCTGCCGGGCAAGGTGCGATCGCCTGGCCCTCGCCGGAAAAATCGGCAACGGCTTTGGTTTTCGATGAAGAACTGCCTTTGCCCGATTCCTCCATCGACCGGATTCTGATGGTCCATGCTCTGGAATATGCGGAAAACGCTGCCGAAACGCTTAAAGAGATGTGGCGGGTTCTTGCCCCCAATGGCAGGCTGGTGATTGTCGTGCCAAACCGGCGTGGCGTCTGGGCGCGGCTCGACCGGACACCGTTTGGCAGCGGCCGCCCCTATAGCAGCACACAGCTGACGGCCTTGCTACGCGAAGCCAACTTCACTGTGAATACCATCAGCAATGCGTTGCATTTCCCACCTGTGAAGCGTCGCTGGATGATGCGACCCTGTATGGCGGTTGAGGGGTTGGGGCGGAAGCTCTGGCCGCTTTTTTCAGGCGTTCTGGTGGTGGAGGCTCAGAAGCGGCTCTATCAGGGGCTGCCTGTCGCTCAACGTTCATCCCGGCGTGTTTTTGTGCCTGTTCTTGCACCTCATGGTTCTCCGGTCAGTGGTTTGAGAAAAGCCGCACCAAAAGAACCCAAAACATGACGCTGCAACCTTTCACAGTAAGGTTTTTCTCGACTTGAACGCGGCGGCGGTTTATGCCCGCTGCGTAACCTTCAACACAGTCCTTTTGGCGGAGCCAAAATCATGACCAATATGCAGAACCTCTCCCGTCCCCAGCCCAAGGCAGGCCTGCTCGATATCGCAGCCTATGTGCCCGGCAAGGAACATGTTGAAGGCGTCGCAAAGGTCTATAAGCTCTCCTCCAACGAGACCCCTATCGGCCCCAGCCCACATGCGGTCGAGGCCTATCGACACTGGGCCGATCATCTCGCGACATATCCCGACGGTCAGGCCATAGCGCTGCGTGAAGCAATTGCTGAATCTCAGGGCCTCAACATCGGTAACATTATCTGCGGCAACGGTTCCGACGAATTGCTCGGCCTCATCTGCCAGACATATCTGGCACCGGGCGATGAAGCGCTCATCACCGAACACGGCTTTGCAGTTTACAAGATCCAGACGCTTGGCGCAGGTGCAACACCTGTAACCGTCAAGGAAAAAGACGAGCGTATCGATGTTGATGCTATCCTTGCTGGCGTCACCCCGCGCACCAAGATCGTTTTCATCGCCAATCCTGCCAACCCGACCGGCACTTATCTGCCGTTTGAAGAAGTGCGTCGCCTCCATGCAGGTCTGCCAAAGCATGTTCTGCTGGTGCTCGATGCTGCCTATGCCGAATATGTGCGCCGCAACGATTATGAATCCGGCCTTGAACTGGTGTCATCGAACGAGAATGTCGTTATGACCCGTACCTTCTCGAAGATTCACGGCCTGCCGGGTCTGCGCATCGGCTGGATGTATGCACCATTGCACGTTATCGATGCGGTTAACCGCATCCGCGGCCCATTCAACATGAACTCGGCGGCAATTGCTGCTGGTGCTGCCGCCATCCGCGACCGCGCCCATGTCGTGAAGTCGGTCGAATATAACGAGAAGTGGCTGTCGTGGCTGACCGATGAATTCACCAGGCTTGGGCTTCGTGTCACGCCATCGGTGACAAACTTTTTGCTCATGCACTTCCCCGACGATGCCGCACATTCGGCAGACAAGGCGGATGAGTGGCTTTCAAAGCGCGGCTATATCCTGCGCCGTGTTGGCGGCTACGGCTTCCCCAATGCGCTGCGCATGACGGTGGGCACAGAAGAAGCCAATCGTGGCGTTGTGGCCGCTCTTGCCGAGTTTTTGAAGTAAGACGATGTCCACGGTCCATTTTGAAAAAGTCGCGCTCATCGGTATCGGCCTTATAGGCTCATCGCTGGCGCGCGTTATCCGCCGCGAAGGCTTGGCCAATCATATCGCCATCGCCACACGCAGTGCCGAAACATTGAAGCGCGCGGAGGAATTAAACCTCGGCGACAGCTATTCGACCGACAGTGCGAGCGCAGTCAAAGACGCCGATCTCGTCATCGTATCGGTGCCGGTCGGCTCGTCTGGTATCGTTGCAAAGCAGATAGCAGCCAGCCTGAAGCCGGGCGCCATCGTCACCGATGTCGGGTCGACCAAGGCATCGGTTATTGCACAGATGCAGCCAGAGCTGCCGGAGAACGTGCATTTCATTCCCGGTCACCCTTTGGCGGGGACTGAATATTCCGGCCCTGATGCAGGCTTTGCTGAGCTCTTCACCAATCGCTGGTGTATTCTCACGCCTTTGCCCGACACCGATCAGGCGGCAATCGACAAGCTTTCTGCCTTCTGGACGGCTTGCGGTTCGCGTCTTGATCAGATGGACCCACAGCATCACGATCTGGTGCTGGCCATCGTTTCGCACCTGCCGCATATCATCGCCTATAACATCGTTGGCACAGCCAGCGATCTGGAACAGGTGACGAAATCAGAAGTCATCAAATATTCGGCTTCAGGTTTCCGTGACTTTACCCGTCTGGCAGCTTCCGATCCAACCATGTGGCGCGACGTCTGCCTGCACAACAAGGATGCAATCCTTGAAATGCTGGCACGGTTCTCGGAAGATCTGGCATCCTTGCAACGCTCGATCCGTTGGGGTGACGGCGAGGCTTTGTTTGACCTCTTCACCCGCACACGCGCTGTGCGCCGTGGCATCATCGATGCGGGTCAGGAAGTCGATGCGCCGGACTTTGGTCGTCAGGCAGCCGCACACCCCGGCGAACAGAAGTAAGAACTACGCTTTATAGGTTCGGCAGTCGACCAAGCGGAATAAATCCAGCACTGGCTCTTCCCTTACGAACGGCAATCTCGAGAACGGGATTGCCGTTTTCGTCTTTCGGCATGGCGGAAAGAGCAAAAAGAACGGTGGCAATGTGGCCGCCCTGTTCAGGGAAGACTGTCTGTCCCGCCTGCGCGAAAGATTGCGGATTAACCATTGTAACCTTGAGGTCCGCATCAATCTCGCCTTCCATGTCGACCGAAAACGGACCCGCAATGGAAAGCATTGCCGCGTTTGGCATGGACAGAAACGCCTGATTGATCACGCCGCTATGACCGCGCATCCGTTCGTTGAATGGCGAAGGGCTTGGCGCGAGGAAGGTTGCAGCATTGGCAATCGCTATATCGACCAGCCCGTCAATCTCGGGGCTTTTGGCATGCCCGATCACATAAGGTTCAAGCTTCAGGGCTGCAAAGCGGCCATTGATCTTGAGCTGACCGTCTTCGCTGCTCATACGGAAATTCATCTGCTCAAGCTTGCTGATCAGTTCTGTGGTCGTGGTTTCCGTGCGCACGCCGACGCTGACGTCACGCGCATTCAACTCAATCTCGGTCGGAAATGGACGTGCAAGACGCGTATTGGAGGTGAACTTGCTCCAGTTGACCTCAAGAGGCTGGATGCCGGGAAACTCGACAAAGGCGGGGCCCGATAATTCATTGCTCAGCGAACGTGGTGCATAAACCGGAGAACCCGACGTAAAGCGACCCGCGCGCAATGACATGCCTTCGGAGGGCTTGCGCCATGAAATGCTGGCGCAAACCACATTCACACGCAGCGGATAGCCACTGGTGTGCAGGTTTTCACATTGAACACCGATGCCTTGCGATGCAAGCTTGGCCATATCGGCCTTAGCGCGCGCTTCGATCTTGTCGGCCACATAGAACCAGCCTGCCGTATAGGCTGCGATAAGCACCAGAGCGATAACCGCGATCGTGATTGGGCGCTTTCTGGATTTCGTCGGTTCAATTCCAGCATGCGCCATTGAAAAAGCCTCTTTCAATCAGATAGTTGGTTGCGGTGACAAAGCAAAGGGCATTAGGAGCCCGAACCATCATCATCTGTTCTGCTGTCCCCAACAGGTGGCTATATTATGGCAGGATTGAGTCTTGTGAAGTTCCGTCGATCAAAAAATGCGGGATATCCTGAGATTACCGATAAAAACTCGCCATAATTGAACATATATTGATTCCCATCATGACAAGACGCATTGACGATCAGCGAATGAACGACTTCTGGGTATTCGGTTATGGCTCCCTGATGTGGCGACCCGGCTTTGCCCATGTCGAAACCATGCGCGCACGCCTGCATGGATATCGTCGCAGCCTCTGCATCTATTCCCATGTCCATCGCGGAACGCCCGACCATCCGGGTCTTGTGCTGGGTCTGGATACTGGCGGTTCCTGCCTCGGCATTGCCTTCCGCGTACCCGGCGACATGACAGATGAGGTCATGATCTATTTGCGCGAACGCGAAATGTCGAATCAGGTCTATCACGAAAAATGGCTGCGCCTGCGTCTGGCAGACGGTCGTGATGTGCAGGCCGTTACCTATGTTGCCGACCGACGCCACACACAATATGCGGGATCTCTCAAAGCTGAGGATGCGGCTGCAATCGTTGCTACAGCGCAGGGCGATTCCGGTGCCAATGTCGATTATGTCTCCAACACACTTGAGCATCTGCGCAATATGCGCGTACGCGATCATGCATTGGAACATGTCAACGATCTAATCTGCAACAAAGTGAACCGGCAGAAGCACGACGCAGCCTGATCAGCCTTGCTTGTACCGGCGAAAGTGATCGACCAGCGCATCTTTGCCGTTCACGATCATAATGCCCGTTATTACAAATACCGTGCCCACAACGAAGCTGGCTTCGATAGGTTCGCCCAAAATAATCGCGCCCAGAATCACCCCGAAAATCGGTGTCATGAAAGAGAGCGAACCCAATTGGGACGCGCGATAAATTCGCAGAAGCTGAAACCAGATCAGGAACACCGCGAACGAGACAATCACGGCCTGAAAAGCGAAACTCCCAATCACCATAGTGTTCCAGCTGATCTCCGCTTGTCCCATCAGGAATGCGGCAACTGACAAGGTCACGAAAGCTGTGAGCAGCTGATAGAGCAGGGTCTGCTTCGCCGGCAGTGCTGCGAGACGCGAGCCACGGACCACAACGGTCGTTGCGCCCCACGCTACCCCGGCAAGCAGGCAGAGCCCATCGCCAACAAGCATGGCGTGCAGGTCACCATGGACAGCCTCACCGCGAATAAGGAAAGCGATCGCAATGCCTAGAAAGGCAATGGCGATGCCGCCCCATTGGATCGTCGTCAGTCGCTCTGATGGAACCAGGACATGCAAACCGAGTGCCGCAAAAAGTGGTGCTGTATAAAGCAAAACCACGGCATGAGCGGCTGAGGTTAACCGCAACCCCTCCCCCAGAAACAGATATTCAAGCGCAAACAGCAAACCGACCAGCAAGCCCGGTTTCCAGATACCATTGGCAATCGTCAGTGTTTCACGCTGCGCGATCATGATAGCGGCGATTAATGCAGCCCCCACGCCCGAACGCAGTGCGATCTGGAACAAGGGTGAAATATCCGCAGCCGTCATTTTGAGCAGTACCTGCTGCAAGCCGAGGCTGATGCAAACAAGAAGCATCATTCCAAAGGCGTGCATGTCGACGGGCTTGCGCTCCATTGTCCGAATCCTCGTGATTAATCCGAATAATGGGTGTACTCTTGTCAGGTATGAAGCATATAGCTTAAAACTGACAAACCTTAGCGCAGGATTGCCATAATGGCGGTAATCGCCCTCGAAGCCACGCATCAACCTCCGTTTACAGAAGCCCTGCCGGAGCCGCTGTTCTTTCGAACAGCCTGCATGCCGCCGGCTGCACGCTATCCCATGCATCGCCACGATTGGGGGGAATTCGTCTATTCCTTCACTGGTGTGATGGAGGTACGCATTGGCGACAGCCATCTGCTGGCCCCGCCTCAATATGGAATATGGCTTCCACCGCATATTGAGCATCAGGGCCTCAATCGTCAGGAAGTATGCTACTGCTCGCTCTATGTGACCGAAGAGCTTTGCACCGATCTCCCAGCCAAGGCCTGCGCACTCAATCTCAATCCATTGATCCGCACCCTGCTTGAACATCTGCGGATGAAGAAGCCATCGCAACCGCAGCGACCGCAGGAGACGCGACTGCTGCATACACTGCTCGACCAACTGGCGATTGCTCCATGTGCCGGATCCTATCTCCCCTCCAGCACCGACCCTGCCCTGCAAAAAATCCTGTCTATCCTGGAAGCCGATCCAAGCGACAATCGTACACTTCACGATCTTGCAAAGGTCGCAAATACATCCGAAAGAACACTGATGCGCCGCTGCAAGCAGGAGCTTGGCATGAGCTTTCCTGAATGGAAACAGCGTCTCAGAACGCTGAAAGCCATGCCGCTGCTCGAAGGGGGAGCCAAGGTCGAACATGTAGCGCTGGACCTTGGCTATGCCAGCGCATCGGCGTTCATCGCCATGTTTCGCAAACTGATGGGTATCACGCCCGACGAATATCGCAGACAAATTGGTGCCTGAACGCACAGCGCAGAAAACTCTGGCTGCAACTGAAGCAAAATGCGGCTGTTTTCTCGTGCAGGCATACGATGGATATTAAAGTTGCATTGCTTACACGGCTTGCCCTTGTTCTTGCCCAAAGCAACCGCTACATCTCGGCTAAAGCATCGCTCCGGAGCCTGACTGGATTTTGGACAATACGATGCAGAGATTCAAAGGGTTGGAGTGGTCTTGCTGGGTCAGTTTCTGATCTGCACCGCTCCGATTGCCAAGGAGACCTTTATGATCGCATTGTTCCGCACCATTGATCTGGCGCTCGATATCTATACTTGGATCATTATCGCTAGTGCCGTTTTCTCATGGCTCTATGCGTTCAACGTCATCAATTCTTCCAACCGCTTCGTGGCTTCAATCGGTGAGTTTCTTTACAAAGTAACCGAACCGGTTCTCCGCCCGCTCCGTAATATCCTGCCCAATCTCGGCGGCATCGATATTTCGCCGATCGTCGTGCTGCTGATTATCTTTTTCATCCGTCAGTTCATGTGGACGACGCTGCTTCCTGTGCTTCTTTAAGGAACGCTCAGAACAGATCAAACAAAAACGCCCGGACTTTCATCCGGGCGTTTTTGTTCAATTTTGCGAGGCTAATTATTTGCCCTTGGCGCGTTCGATCGCTTCAACGATGAACTTGCGCGCGTAATCTTCGTCGCCCCAATCGCCGATCTTGACCCACTTGCCGGGCTCCAGATCCTTGTAGTGTTCAAAGAAGTGCGCGATCTGCTTCAGCGTGATTTCCGGAAGATCGGAATAATCATGTACCTTGGCATAACGCTGCGTCAGGTTTGGCGAAGGAACTGCAATGATCTTCTCGTCCTTGCCGGAATTGTCTTCCATGACCAGAACGCCGATTGGGCGAACATTGATCACGCAGCCAGGGATCAGCGGACGGGTGTTGCAAACCAGAACGTCAATCGGGTCGCCATCTTCCGAAAGCGTGTGCGGCACGAAGCCGTAATTGCCCGGATAGGTCATAGGTGTGTAGAGGAAGCGGTCCACAATCAGGGCGCCAGCCTTCTTGTCCATCTCGTACTTGATCGGCTGTCCACCGACCGGCACTTCGATAATAACGTTAACGTCTTCTGGCGGATTGTTGCCGATGGAGATAGCATCAATATTCATGATGGGTCCTTTCGTGTCGCGCTCTGATAACGGGTTTCATGTTTGCGTGCAAGAAAAACGAAAGTTCAACAAAACGCGACGAATTGTCGTTCTCTTGAATGGAATAGAGCGCGATCAGGTTATTTGTTCGATTTAGTGATTATTCACCCAGTTCTTTCAGCCGCTGAACGGCTGTTGGTGGCATGGGTGGAGCGTTGGTGTCACGACTTGCTGCGACCAGAAGTTCGTCACAGGCCGTTTCTGTTGTCTCGATCAGTCGACGCAGAAATTCTTCCTTTTCGAGGCCTGCCGGAATAAGCGGCAGCACACGGCAACGGACAGTCCCCGGAAAACGCAGGAATTTACGGCGCGGCCAGTAAAGCCCGGCATTATGCGCTATCGGCAGAACCGGAAGATTCAGCGCTTCGTAGAGATGCACGATGCCATATTTATACTGCGGCGGCGCACCCGGCGAACGACGCGTTCCTTCAGGATAGATGAGAATCTGCCGACCTTCGGCAATAGCCTTCTGCGCGCCTTTCGTGATGGAATGCAGCGCCTTGACGCGCGATCCACGATCAACCGGAATCATTTCCATCTTCGCAACATACCAGCCAAAGAGCGGTATCCGCATCAACTCACGCTTGAGGATCAAAACCGGATCATCGAGCTGCGGCAGGAAAGCATAGGTGTCCCAGGCCGACTGATGTTTGGGCGCTACGATATAAGCACCTTCAGGAATATTCTCGAGGCCTTCGATCACATAATCGGTGCCAGCAATATATTTCTGAAGCCAGAGATTAACCCGTGCCCAGGTCTTGGGAACAATCCAGGCTTTCTTGCGCGGAAGCAGAAAATAGAACGGCGTATAGAGGATCATCTGCACGAGAGTGCCGACGTAAAAAGCCAGATTGAATAAAATAGAGCGCAGATAGAGAAGCATCGTATCGGCGAGAACCTTGGTTAAACCTGGTCTTCGTATCGGTTTGACGCGAACAGATCAGGTAAAAAGAAACTGGGAGCTTTTCCAAGAAAGCAGCGGCACCCGATATATCAGGAAGCGCAACTTTTTCCATAAGGAAATCTCAGTGCCGAATGATCAATTCAGTGTCAGCCAAGGTCGGGAGTGAATGTATCGCCGAAAATCTTCGCCCCACCAACACGAAGAGCTGCTCCCAGATATTTGACATATTCAATGAACAGGACTCGGAGCGTATCGCCTTCAGCCACCCAACTATGAGCGCGCTTTTCACCATTCACCACTGGATAGGGCACAAATTCCACGTCCTGCATCCGGTATGACATCTCCAGGATGCTGCGCGGGATATGGTAATTATTGGTGACGACGATCACGCGATGATAGTTGTTGGCGCGGATCCAGCGTTCGCTTTCAGTCGCATTACCTACAGTGTTAAGCGCCGAACGATCCAGATCGACGCAACAATCAAACAGGCTCGGATCGGTATGCGTTGCACGCTGTAGCGATTTTTCCGTGGTGGACGGATGCACGCCGCTGATCAGCAAGCGCTTGCCCTGTTTCCCTTTCAGAAGATCGAGTGCTGCCTGTATGCGCGACTGCCCGCCGGTCAGGACGACAATCGCGTCCGCTGGTTCATCCAACACAGGCGATTGCATGCTGGTGACCTTCTCGCTGAATGCGACAAAGCCGATCAGAAAGGCGACAAGGGCCAGAAAAAGCACAATGGAAATAGGCTGAAGTCGTCGAAATATACGCATTAGGACAGACCATATGAATTTACCAACGGCCAACGCAAGCATGAATAAGGCAGGTATGGATGGCGAAAGTACCAACGGCGCATCCGTTGTGGGGCTGCGGCGCCACACCACAGCGCCCCTATGCGCTTCCGCCTTTGCTTCTCTGCCTGCCACCGCATCAACGCTTCCCGAACGCTCCGCCAATACCGTTTTCTGAACCTTGCGTTCACTCACCTTGCTATCATAACCATCATTGCGGCGATAACTCGGAAAGTTACCGGAAATTCGTGACTTCCGGTTGGTATTGGCAAAAAAGACAGTCATTCGGCCCGCACTCCCGGACCATCCATCGTGGAGAGCTGGCGAACAACGGTCAGGCGACTTGTCAGCATCGTCAGCACACTTACCAGAATGATGATCGCAGCCGCGCCAATATAGCCGTCGCGCCCAATGGCAAAATTGCCAAACATCGCAGCAGCCTGATCTGCAGCCGGTGTCCCCATATGCCGCGACGCCCACCATGAAAAGACGAAAAACACAAACATGGCAGCCATGCCGCCAAACAATGCGCCTTTAAGAGCTGTGCGGAAGAAATGCCATTCAAATTCGCGCGCGACGAATTTCGATTCCGCACCAATGAAATGCAGAACCTCGATGATATGCCCGTTGCCGGACATAGCGCCACGGGTGGCAAAGATAACCGTCAGAACCGTTGCCGCCACCACAAGCGACAAGACGCCCGTACCAATCAGCACCGTCGTATTGGCCATCGAAACAAGTCTGTCGACCCATGCGCGATGGTCATCAAAACTTGCGCTCGGAATGGCGCGGGTGATTTCAGCGCGCATGGTTTCAAAATCCGGCGGTGCATTTTCGTCTATCGTCACAACAACCAGACGCGGAACCGGCAATTCATCGATATTGAGGCCGCTGCCAAGCCACGGCTCAAGCAAGCGAGCGGTCGCATCCTTGTCGATAATGCTGGTGTCTTTCACGCCAGCAAAACCACGAGCAATACCGCTTGCATCCTGAAGCGCCTTGTCCATGTCGAGCCCATCGACAGGACGGATCTGAATGGTCGCCTCGCGCGCAATCTGGCTTTGCCATTGAGCAGCCGAAGCACGCACCAAAGTCACGCCACCAAGGGTAAGACAGGCAAGAAAGGTCATGATCGCGATCACGATCACCAGCGCCGTACCCGTCACGCTTCCATCTGGGACGATTGGACTTGGGCCTTGCCGCTTTCGGCGCTTACCGATGCGGACCATCAGCATATCCTTGAGGTCTTCAAAGCGTATGCGCAGATCGTCCATGACCTTCCGGAGAGCTCTTTGCCAGTCTTTGTCAGCTTCAATCATAGATATCGAGCCGCCCATGTTCGAGAACCATGCGCCGTGCATTGACCTGATCCATCAAGGAAAGATCGTGCGTCGCAATGATAACAGCAGTACCTGAGCGGTTAAGCTCTGCAAAAAGACGCAACAAACGTTTGGCTAGTGGCGGATCAACATTGCCTGTCGGCTCATCCGCAAGCAGAAGTTCGGGTTGGTCAATCAATGCGCGTGCAATGGCAGCACGCTGCTTTTCCCCGCCCGAAAGTACGGGCGGCAGCACATTCATGCGGTCGCCAAGCCCGACCCAGTGCAGCAGTTCCTCCACCTCATGACGATAAGTCGCCTCTTCCTTGCCGCGCACACGCAACGGAAGTGCTACATTTTCATAGGTCGTCATATGATCGAGCAGCCGAAAATCCTGGAAAACAATCCCGATCCGCCGACGCAAAAGCGGCACTTCCTTGTGGTCGAGCCGCGCGACATCCTTGCCGAAAATATTGATCAGCCCGCGCGTCGGTTTCAGTGCCATGAATAAGAGGCGCAGCAATGACGTCTTGCCTGCCCCGGAAGGGCCGGTCAGGAACTGGAATGAGCGCGGCGGAATATGAAAGCTGACATCCTTGAGGATCTCTGGCCCCATTCCATATCTCAGGCCGACATTCTCGAAACGTATCACCGGTGTGCTTCTCTAAATTGTCCGCATTCCGATTGGGCTACGGATGAAATCGATATCAAAATGACCTTTAACCCCCATGGTTAATGTGAGGTTAACGCGACTGGAATCATCAATAAAAATTGCGCGAGCATTGTGTTTTTATAACGCAGAACATTCAGGCAATTATTGGAATGTGCGCAAAGAAATCCGAAACGATCTGACAATCGTCAAATCGCCTCCAATTTGACAGGAAAATTTAGGGCGCATACCGAAAAGTGCAAAACGGTTTTCGGCAAAGAGATGCGCGAAAAGAAACAGTGCTATTCCCAGCAACCGAGATTGCGGCCTTTGAGATTATGGGAATCGATATCTGTGACGAGGCGAGCATCTTCACGCAACAGAACCATGGTCGTACGCTGCTTGAGGTCGATCCTTTGCCAGCCGCCACATTCCTTCGGCATAGCAGGAGCGCTGTCGATCCTGACCGTTTCAGACCATGCACTGGCCGAACAACCGGACAATACCGCACCAACGGCAACCACCATCACGGATTGCAGAATCGATCTGCATGTTCGTGCCTCAATTTGAATCTTCAAGGCTGGCAACTCCCTATAACGCCCCACGAAACACCCGCTTTGCCGAGATCGTTTTCATCGCAATTATCTGCATGAACAAGTTTCTTATAACGCGCGTGCGACCACGACCGCAATATACAAGACAAAACCAAGCATGATTTAAATTAAGGCCAAAAAGCGGCCAGTTTATGGGTTTTTCTGGCTGTTTTGAAAGTTTGGAACTATTTAAAAGAACATTCTAATACAAATTGAAATCAAACTGAAATTTACTGCTATCATTGCAATATCCGACAATTTCTACAAACTTATCGCCCAATTAAACACGATTGATGTAAGAAAAACCCGGCTATATATTTAGCTATCTGATTCGCACCGGCATTTATCACTGCACCGACACTGGGGACTTCCATGTTGAACAAACTGTCTGCGGAATTTTTCGGAACATTCTGGCTCGTCTTTGGTGGTTGCGGCAGCGCGATCTTCGCTGCAGCCTATCCTGAACTGGGCATCGGCTTTTCTGGCGTCGCTCTCGCCTTCGGTCTGACCGTTCTGACGATGGCTTATGCTGTCGGCGGCATTTCCGGCGGCCACTTCAATCCAGCCGTCTCGTTCGGCCTTCTGGTTGCGGGACGTTTTCCAGCGAAAGACCTCATCCCTTACTGGGTTGCACAGGTTCTGGGCGGCGTTGCTGCGGCAGCCGTTCTTTATCTCATTGCAACCGGCAAGACCGGCTTCACGGCAGGTGGCTTTGCGTCCAACGGTTATGGCGAGTTATCGCCCGGCGGCTTTAGCCTCACGGCGGCATTGATTGCTGAAATCGTACTGACAGCGTTCTTCCTCATCGTCATTCTCGGTTCGACCTCATCAGCCGTACCATCGGGCTTTGCACCGATCGCCATCGGTCTTTCTCTGACCCTGATCCATCTGATCTCGATCCCGATCAGCAATACATCGGTCAATCCAGCCCGTTCTGCGGCTGCGGCCCTGTTTGCAGAAACTGGTGCTTTGGGGCAGCTCTGGCTGTTCTGGGTGGCCCCACTTGTAGGTGCTGCGATTGGTGCCATCATCTGGAAAGGCCTGCTCGGTAAAGATTGATCAGCACCAACTGATCAACAAAGACCATGCACAATCATCGAAAAGGCCGGTTTATATCGGCCTTTTTGCTTTCCCGATCAGCAACAAACAGAAAACTACTCCGCATATGTTGCAGAACCGTGGGATTCTCCAAGAAAAAGTGATCATTTCCCGCTAAAAACTGCTGTAAGAAAGAATTCCCTTTTACAGATGTCCTGAGCAATGTCCCCCAGCACCGATGCTTCTCATGCGGATCGCTATGCCGCATTCCGTCATACTCCATTCAAAAAATACTGGGCAGCACGCTTCCTGAGTGCATTCGCCGTCCAGATCGTCAGTGTTTCCGTCGGCTGGCAGATTTATGACCAGACCCGAGACGCTTTCAATCTCGGCATGGTCGGGCTGGTGCAATTCCTGCCTGCATTGCTGCTTGTTCTGTTCACCGGGGCCGCAGCCGATCGCTTTGGCCGACGCCTCGTTATGGGGCTGTCGCTCATTCTTGAAAGCGTGGTCACGGCAATATTGCTGGTCCTGACACTCACCGGCCTGTTTGAGCCGCTGACCGTCTTTACAGCTTTGCTGATCTTTGGCGTGGCACGTGCATTCCTCGGACCATCTTCCGCCTCCCTCGTGGTCAATCTGGTTCCGACCGAGGATTTCGCCAATGCAGTTTCGTGGAACGCATCGGCATGGCAAGTGGCGACCATTGTCGGCCCCGTCGCAGGTGGACTGCTCTACGGCGTCTCACACATTGCGGCCTATGGTGTGGCGACCGTATTTCTGATCGCTGGCTCCATCCTGATCTTCTCCATTCCAAAGCCCAAACAGCATACAACGACAGAAGAGCGCTCGCTCTCCACCATGCTCGCGGGCTTCCGCTATATCTGGAAAGAGAAGATTGTACTCGGTGCCATTTCGCTCGATCTTTTCGCCGTTCTGCTTGGCGGCACGGTTGCACTTTTGCCAATCTATGCCCGCGATATTCTGGATCTCGGTCCATGGGGGCTCGGTCTTCTGCGCTCAGCTCCCGGCATCGGTGCCGTACTCACGGCGATCTGGCTTGCGGGTCACCCGATCCGCGATCATGCCGGGCGTGTGATGTTCGTCTTTGTTGCCCTGTTCGGCCTGTTCAACATCATCTTCGGCGTTTCAACACTGACATGGCTTTCGATCGTCGCTCTCGCCCTTGCGGGTGCTGCCGATATGATCAGCGTCTATATTCGTGAAACCCTGATGCAGCTCTGGACGCCCGATCATGTTCGCGGTCGCGTCAATGCGGTCAACATGGTGTTTGTGGGCGCTTCTAACGAGCTGGGTGAATTCCGTGCCGGGTTGATGGCTGCTGCCATTGGTGCGGTTCCTGCGGTGGTGATTGGCGGCGTTGGATCGATTGCCGTTGCGGCCGCCTGGGCCGCCATGTTCCCGCAATTGCGCAAAGCACGCAATTTGCAGGGCAGAACTTAAACTCCAGAGCGTGTCAGACCTCTGGCGCGCTCTTATTGGCTGCGCGGACACGCGCCTCGATCATATTGCGATCTTGTTCGGTGACGCCGATGAGATGGGCGACGCGCCACATCACATCTGCTTCTACTTCGCTGACGATCCCATCCGCGTAAACGATTTCCCACATCAAGGCCACGAAATCGACGCGGGCCTGATAATCGAGATGACGCTTCAGCACGGAAGTAAAATCTGAGAGGCTGATAGATTCCTGATCAGCTTCTTCTGCAGCCTTGATCAGCTTTTTAAGCGCATCACCTTTGAGGCCATATTTCTGCGAAAGCATGGCCGAGAGTTTTGCACGCTCGCTTTCGCGCGTTTCGCCATCCGCATCCATGATGTGAAACAGAAGGGCAGCTGCTGCAAGCCGTGGGTCGGCATCGGAAAACTTTTCGCCCCGCTCACGTAAACCGTTGCCCGGCAACTCTTTCAGAAAATCCAGCAAACGCTCGAACATTCACCCTCGCCACAAAAACACTTATGCCAGCAAAACGCCGTTCTTTAGAACTATTGAAAATAGCGGGCTAATGGCGAGGCACAAGACGGCAAACCGCCCTGTCTCGGTTTCGACTGCTCAAGAGAGGGTTGCCGTGGTCTTTAGGCAACAATTAGCCCCCCCTTTAAAAAGTCATTTAGAGCGGTTACAGTCAAAACGGAGTCGCCGGAACCGCTCTAAGTATTTGTTTCGCCGCATTTACCTCACGCAAAACCGCTTCGCACTTTTGCTGGAAATGCTCTAGGGTCTGTGGGGAATTAGGTTTTGGGCGTGGCGTGAGACGGATTTTGTTTCTGAACAGGAGAACAGGACGCCGTGGAGTGTATCTCCACAAGGGCTGTTCGACGCATTCAGAGAGAAAATCCGCCACGTCCTAAAGGGATATGGTGAAAATGGCCCAGCTTCGCGTCGCAAAACCTCGATGGAGAACCACTCCACCTTCGGCTTTGCTCCTAAACCTGAGCTATTTTCATCCATACCACGCTTCAAAACTAATTCCCCACAGACCCTAGAACAACCGCAGCCCGTTCGGTGCTTTCTGTGATGACTTGCTTTCATCCACGCCAGGATCATCGACAATGATATGCGCTGTACGGTTTTTCACAGCGTCGGCATCATCTTCAGCACTTTCTGGTGAAATGGCATCGATCACAGCTGGGTTGTCGACCGCAGCGATTTTTGGCGGCAGCGGTGCGGTCTTAACCTTTACCGGTTCGGCTTCAGGCACAACCACTTCGGCCTCGACCACATCTTCGAACTTTGGCTTAGGCGCAGGTCTTTCG
>RCUT01000725.1_pt1 | contig 16638 bp, 16 predicted proteins | sample 2166171 | NCBI WGS metagenome assembly RCUT01 (sample SAMN09932757, study PRJNA488358) | compost metagenome | isolation source: compost soil in 4-hydroxybenzoic | place: Germany: Experimental Botanical Garden
TGGCTGATTTATGCCGTACCATTAGCAAACCTCATGAACTCGATTTTATGACGGTATCAAGTTACGGTGGCGGTACCACCTCAACCCGTGATGTCAAAATTTTAAAAGATTTAGACGGTGAAATTCGCGGTAAAGATGTTTTGATTATTGAAGATATTATTGATTCGGGCAATACCCTCAGCAAAGTGCTGGAAATTTTAAGCACCCGTAATCCTCATTCGATTGAACTGTGTACTTTAATTAGTAAACCTTCACGCCGTGAAATCGAACTTGATGTGAAGTTTCTAGGCTTTGAAGTTGAAGATAAGTTTATTGTCGGTTATGGCTTAGACTTCGACCAAAAATATCGTCATATTCCATTTATTGGTGAAATTGGTCTATAAGAACATAATCGTTATCAATAGATACTTAAAGTGGCCGAAGGCCACTTTTTTTATGCGCTGCTTTTTAGAACGAACATAAAAACAACAGTTATTAGCATGATTGATCTATTTCATTTTCGATAAATGATTAATTATGAACATGAAAGCGAATTGAAAGTATATAAAAAAAGGAGAAAACAGATGTGGTCACTCATCGTTGCTATCGTGGTCGGTTTTATTGCGGGTTTAATTGCTCGAGCCATTCATCCAGGCGATGATAAAGCAGGTTTTTTGATTACCGCTTTATTGGGTATTGCAGGGTCTTTACTAGCAACTTATGGTGGGCGTTTGCTCGGACTTTATGGTGACAATTCTGCTGCTGGATTTATTGCCTCAGTTATCGGGGCCATTATTATCCTCTTTCTTTATAACTTGGTTTCGAAAAAATCAGGGGGCTAAAGACGCTTTGCAATACGCAACTCATCAAATAAAAAAGTACCTTTCTTCAAGGTACTTTTTTATACTTTAGTTCAGCAAGCACGACATCCTACAAACCTAATTCTTGCCACATTTTTTCTATTTCTTGTGCAGGGTAGGCACCCATCACTTTAAAACCATTGGAGAAAATAATCGCCGGTGTACCATTTAAAGCCAATGATTTACCTAAACTTAAATTACGCTCAATTGGATTGGCACAGATTTTTTTCGAACTCGGTTGAATGCCTTTCGCAATCAAATTTGACCATGCTAAAGCAGGATCTTTTTCACAGAAAACCTGTTTTGAAACAGCAATAGATTGCGTTTTAATCGGGTAAATAAATGTATAAATCGTGACATCATTCAGCTTGGTTAATTCAGTCTCAAGCTGTTTACAATATGGACAATTTGGATCAGAAAAGACCGCGATCTGGCGTTTACCATTACCTCGCACCGTTTTGACCGCATCCTGCAAAGGTAATTTTTTCCAATCAATACTATTTTGCTTGAGCATTAAATCTTTGGTTAAATTTTTCTGATCACTTAAACGAAACATTGAACCAATTAAAATATGCTGGGTATCTTCACCAACATACACCACTTGGCCATCCATCGAACCACTATAAATACCTTTCATTTCGGTGGCTTGAATATTTTCAATCTTCAAGTTTGGATGTTGTTTCGTAAGGTTAGTCTTGACCGTATCAACATTGGCCAAACTTAAGGTTGAAATAAAGCTGGCTAAAGCCAATGCCAATGTTTTTTTAATCATGTTTTTTACTCAAAGGTTCAAATTATTCAAGCTGATTCTACTCAAAATCCGACCAGAACTTTAGTCATTTTTAACCGGCATTACTTAAACCAAACATATTGCATGCTTCAGGTTTCACGTGGAACATGTCTATTTTCTACAAAGCATTTATTTCTACCGAAATATGCACAATTTCATCATGAATGGATAAAGCCTCACGAACTTGGTCTGCATTTAACTCAGCATCAGTGACTAAAGCCAAAATGCAGGAAAATTTTCCTTTGCCAACTTTCCATACATGCAAATCGGTAATCTCGGCCTGAGGAAACTCAGCAATCACTTCACGAATTTCCTCAACCACAGGATGATTCATTTCTGCATCGAGTAAAGTTTTTCCAGTCTCTTGTATCAGCCCTATCGCCCATTTCGCAACCAGAATTGAACCCAAGATACCCAATACGGCATCGAGAAAACCCCAATCTAAATACTTCGCTGCGCACAAAGCAATAATGGCAAAAATTGAAGTGACCGCATCAGCGACCACATGCATAAAGGCCGCTTTTTGATTGAGGTCATGATGGGTATGAGCATGCTCATTTTCATGCTCATGATGGTGATGGTGACCATCATGCAGTAGCCAAGCACAGATCAGATTAATCACCAAGCCCAAAATTGCAATTGGAATGGCTTGGTTATAGTGAATATCAACCGGGTTAAAGAGTCGTTCTATAGACTGAAAGGCCATAAATAATGCCACCACCATCAATAAAATAGCACTGCTATAACCCGCTAAAATTTCAATTTTCCATGTCCCAAAACTAAAGCGGCTATCCTGTGCATAATGACGGGCAGAACGATAGGCAAAATAAGCCAAACCCAATGCCAACATATGCGAACTCATATGCCAACCATCAGCAAGCAACGCCATCGAATTGTAAATCCAACCACCAATCACTTCTAATAACATCATGACTGCCGTTAGAATAGTCGCGAATAGAATACGTTTTTGTGCGAGTGGATTACCTTCATCAAACTGATGAGTGTGTGTTCGTGTTAATGGGGCTTTTTGCATAATCTTAGTGTTAAAATATACTCCCCCATAGTATATTTGTTTTTTGGAGTATTGTATTGGCTCATTTACATCAAGATCAGAAAATTCAAAATCGTGTTAAACGCTTAAAAGGACAAATTAATGCGGTAGAACAAGCTTTAAATAGCCCTGAAAGCTCGTGCATTACGGTATTACAACAAGTCGCGGCAATTAAAGGGGCTGTGAACGGTTTAATGAATGAATTAATTGAATCACATTTGCGCCATCACGTGATTGCTGAACAGACTGAAATTAATGAACATGAATTGGCTGAATTTTTAAAATTATTAAAGCGTTATGGTTAAATGATTTACATCTTATAAATTGACGCGGTCGTTGAAGAAGAACTAATCTACAACTCTTCTTATTTCTCTCCAAATGTTCGCTATTTTTCAATTTAGCGGGTGTTTTTGTGACCCGACATGATGACTCAACAATCATGGCGACCCTTTCTCATGGTCAGCCTAGCACTTTGTATTGGAACCATTGGAACGGCACTCGCCAGCCCTTTATATCCAATTTATCAAGAACTCTGGCATCTGCTCCCCAGCCATATTACCTATATCTTTGTCGCCTATATGTTTGGTTGTCTGGCAACCTTGCTCTTCCTAGGTCGTATCAGCAATAGTTTAGGATTTCTACGTACCTTACAAATCGGGATTATTTTTGTCATTTTAGGCTTAGCCATTTCCTCGATTGCACCCAATGCCGCTTGGTTGGCTTTCGGACGTTTTATTATTGGCATTGCTTCAGGACTGATCAGTACTTCGGCAATGTTAGGCCTCATTACCACTATTCCAGACCGTCATAAACAAAATGCACCTCAGTTAAGTTCGATCATTACGGTGATTGGTTTTGGATTGGGGCCATTTATTGGTGGATTGATTGCACAATTTTCGACTTCCCCCTTAACAACGCCTTATTTACCCATTATTGCAGCTGCAATTGCATGCTTTTTCGGTTTGTTTTGGCTAAAAGTACCGCAGTTTAAAGCTCAGCCTTTTTCAATTGCACCACGTCTAGAAACCCCAGAAGCCCAACATAAAGCCTTATTTTTTATTGCAGGCTTCACCGCATTCTGTGCTTTTGGCGCATTTAGTTTATTCGCATCGCTGTCACCTTCTTTTGTTAAAGATTTAATTCCTTGGCATGGGCCTTTGATTAGTGGCGCTGCAATTTCGAGTATTTTACTGATTTCTGCTTTAGTGCAATTTTTTGCTAAAAATCTGACTGCGGCTAAAAGCTTAACTTTAGGGCTAATGACCTTGCTGCTCAGTTTTATTTTACTCGGCTTATGTATGAGTATGCAGTGGAGCACTTTGTTCTTTATCAGCGATATTTTGGTGGGTGTGGGGCATGGCTTAGGCTTATTAGGTGCATTTGGTTTAATTCACCAAATGACTAGCGCAGATAACCGTGCAGCTGTGATGTCGACCTATTTATTTATTGGTTATTTAGGCACGATTGTGCCGATTATTGCGGTGGGTTATTTAGCAGATCATTTTGGTTTAACCATCGGTGTTTTAGGATTTTGTATAGGCGTTGGTTTACTTTGCTTCGCTTTACTTGTTTGGTATAAGAAAATTTCATCATTAAAAAAATAGCCTTCAAATGAAAGCTATTTTTTAATTCGATTTTAGAAAAGTTTTAACTGTAAAGAATCGACAACTTCATCAATGTTATGACGTAAATGCAGTTTTACTTTTTTACCGCACCTCTTTACCCAGCAATTGCATTAGATCTTGTCATGCAGCATCATCTAGCTGCTGTTGATCCAGTTTTAAAAATAAAAAAAGGGCATCGAATATGCCCTTCAATTGATTCTTTTATATATTACTTTCCAATACAGAATGATCCAAAAATTTTACCTAATAAATCATCTGCACTAAATTCACCGGTAATTTCTGCCAAGGCATTTTGTGCCAGACGTAAAGACTCAGCCACCAACTCACCCGCTTGATACACCACCAACTGCTCATGCGCTTCAGCCAGATACACCTGTGTACGCTTCATTGCGTCTAAATGACGTGTACGTGCAATAAAGGTATCTTCTTCTGGTTGGAAGCCCGCATGCGCTGTAATCGCATCTATAAGCGATTGAACGCCCGTTTCCTGCTTGGCAGAAACCGTGATATGACGGAAGCCCTGATAATCACCAATATCTGCCGGGGCATGGGTTAAATCACACTTATTGGCAATTAACATTAAGCGTTTCGGTTCAAGATGCTCAGCAAAATAATTCTGTGCCAATTGCAAAGGGTCTTCGCCTTGGCTTAAGTCATACACCAACAGTAACAAGTCGGCTTGTTCAATTTCTTTAATCGCACGGCGAATGCCTTCTTTCTCGACTATATCGCCGGTTTCACGCAAACCAGCAGTATCGGTTAAGGTAATGGGTAAACCATTTAAGCTAATTTTTTCATGTAATACATCGCGCGTTGTACCCGCAATATCCGTAACAATGGCACGTTCATTTCCTGCTAGGGTATTAAGTAACGACGATTTTCCTGCATTGGGTTTCCCTGCAATCACCACCTGTAAACCTTCACGCAGCAACTGACCCTGACGCGCCGAGGCTTGTACTGCCGTAACCGAGCTTTGCACATCTTGTAGTAGCGCTAGAATTTTACCGTCAGCCAAAAAATCAATTTCTTCTTCTGGGAAATCAATCGCAGCTTCGACATGCAAACGCAAATGAATCAATTTCTCTAACACGGTGTTCACACGGGTTGAAAATGCGCCTTGTAAAGAACGTACCGCTGAACGTGCCGCGGCTTGTGAGGTTGCATCAATCAAGTCGGCAATGGCTTCGGCTTGAACCAAATCGAGCTTGCCATTTTCAAAAGCACGCATGGAAAACTCACCGGCTTTGGCTGCAATTGCACCCAACTCAAGCAAACGTGCCAGCAAAGCATTTTGAATGACAGGACCACCATGCCCTTGTAACTCCACCACATCTTCACCAGTAAATGAATGTGGATTTGGAAAGCAAATCGCTAAGCCTTCATCTATCACTTCACCAGCAGCATCATAAAACTGTCGAAAAGCAGCAAAGCGTGCCTTTGCTAAGTCTTTTTGCGTCAAAGCTTCGGCAATGGCATAGGATTTAGGACCTGACAGACGAATGACACCGACACCGCCACGTCCCGGTGGAGTCGCAATTGCAGCAATCGTTGTTCGGTTTTGCATAAAATTCACCTCAAAAAATCCTAAATCACAGCCAAATAAAAATCCGCCTAAGATTACCATCTTAAGCGGATTTATTCAGCTATTCGCAATCAGTCGTGATTAAACAACTTCGCGTTTGGCACGGTCTTTTTCAACACCTTTGTTGATCAAACTTTGTTGCAAGATGGTAATACTGTTATTGACAATCCAGTACAATACCAAGCCCGCAGGGAAGAACAACATAAATACAGTGAAGATAATTGGCATGATTTTGAAGACTTTCGCCTGCATTGGATCAGCCGGTTGTGGATTTAAAGACTGCTGAATAAACATGGTTGCACCCATCAATAACGGCAGGATAAACCACGGATCCATTGCAGACAAATCTTGAATCCAAAGTAACCAAGGTGCGTGACGAAGTTCTACAGACTCCATTAACACCCAGTACAATGCAAGGAAAATTGGCATTTGTAATAACAGTGGCAAACAACCCGCAAGCGGATTCACTTGTTCACGTTTATACAAGGCCATCATTTCTTGAGAGAAGCGCATACGGTCTTCACCGAACTCTTCCTTCATGCGTTGCATTTCAGGGGCAATGACACGCATTTTCGCCATTGAGCGGTAGCTCTTAGACGACAATGGCCAAAGAATCAGTTTCACTAAGACAGTCAATAAGATAATTGCCCAGCCCCAGTTGCCCACAATGTTATGGAAGAACTGAAGACCCAAGAACAATAACTTCGCAATTGGCCATAACCAACCATAATCAACAGTTTGGTTTAAACCAACAGCCAAATCTTTAAGTTCAGATTGAACTTTAGGACCTGAATAGAAGGTTGCATCCAATTCAGCTGCAGTACCCGCAGGCACATTAATCATCGGTGAAGTGAAACCGATAATATTCATGTTGTCTGTTGATTGACGCGATTCTAATTTCGCACTATAAGGCTGACCACCCGCTTGAGTCAGTTTAAGATCACCTGGAATCCAAGCACTGACAAAATAGTGTTGAACCATTGCAACCCAGCCACCTTTTGCCTCTACATTCAATTTTTCTTCATTGAAGTTGGCAAATTTAAGCTTGTTGTAATGTTCTTCAGGCGTACCCCAAGCACCGCCAAGGAATGTTCCTAGGGTGAAAATACCTTGGTCTGATTTACCTGGATCATCCGAGTTATCACGTTTGATTTGACCAAACATCTGACCTTGCCAATTGCCTGCACTACGATTGACAATTTTGTGGTTCACAATAATCGGATATTCACCTTGTTTAAAGGTAAATGTCTTGATGATTTCTACACCATCAGCAGTTTTATAAACCATTGGTACAGATAAAACTTTAACAACTTTGCCGTCTTCAGTTTTTTCTGCTTTAGCATCCGCTAAATTATAAGATGATTTTTCAATCTCATAAACAGGGCGGCCATTACGGTTACTGTCTGGCCCATTTAAACCAATCAAACCAGACTGAGCAACATAAGTACGTTTTGCATCGCTTTCCAGCATGACAAACGGTTGATCACTGTCTTTATTTTTATCATGGTTCAATAATTCAATACGAACAATGTCACCACCTTTAGGATTAATCCAAAGATGATAAAGGTCAGTTTGTACTGAAATAAGCTGTTGACTTACAGGTGCCGTAACATCTGTTGTTGTTTGCTGAGTTGCAATATTTGCTTGAGGCATGTCAGACGCTGCAGTAGCTGTTTGACCATTTGGCAAATCTGCAGATACTTCATGCGAAACAACCGCAGCTTCTTGCTGAGGTTTGGTTTCCGCATGACCATAATCTTTTTGCCATGCCAAAATAAGCAAATATGCGACGACAAACATGGCCCCTAGAATTGCAAACCTGGCCCATTGTTGCATATCTATTATCCCAAGTAGTTAGAGTGATTTCGGTTCAATAAACGATCACGAAAGGGTACAGCAACGTGAAGCATTTGAGAATCTATTTGCTGAAATGAAATAAAACGAATTGCTTTCTGGGGAACAGGGTCATAACCAGAACCACCCCAAGGATGACAACGACAAATACGTTTTGTAGCTAACCACGCACCACGCACAGCACCATAAGAATGAACTGCTTCTAAAGCGTATTGAGAACATGTTGGAATATAACGACAGCGGGGTCCCAATAAAGGACTAATCGCGATCTGATAGAATCGAATCAACCAATGCAGTAAACGTACCATTGGCCATCTCTACTTTTGTGGGGAGGGAGCTATCTTTTTATGCTTATTGGCAAGGCGTTGCAATTTCTGCCAAGCAAATTGTAATTGCTGCTGCAATTCTGCATTAGGAATTGCTTCAATACCTACTTTAGGCATGACCACAATATCTAATAAATCTAATTGCTGTTGATGTAGGCGAAAACTTTCGCGAGCAAGACGTTTTACTCTATTTCTTTCATGTGCGCGACGCACTTTTTTCTTAGCAACAACAATACCCAAACGACTTGAAGGTTGTTCGGAATTTTTTGCCAAAAATAAGAAATGGGGTTGATGCACTTTAAAAAGCGCACCATCAAACACACTTTTATAATCGGCAGCACAGCGTATACGCACGTCTGTGCTGAAGCCATAAAGTGTCATAACACCCAAAATCGTAATAACTTAACTAATTAAACAGTTAAGCTATGACGACCTTTTGCACGACGACGAGCTAATACTTGACGACCAGCTTTAGTTGCCATACGAGCACGGAAACCATGAACACGCTTACGCTTTAATTCAGATGGTTGGAATGTACGTTTCATATCGAAACTCCAAAAATGATCTTTCTATGAAGGTTCGCGATTTTAGTGTTCATTCAATGAGCTGTCAATCAAAAACAAACTTTCTTGCAAAATAAGTCTTTTTTTTTAAAAATTAAGATCATTAGACTTGTTTGAGTTAATTTAAAGCTGTTTGTATTTTATACACAACACAAACTATTGATTAATAAAACAACATAAGTTATAAACAGAAATATTCACAACATTATCCACAACTTAGTGTTGATAAAATTAATTCCCTTGCTTTTGAATTTAAATTTAAAAATATTGAGAGTTATCCCCATGCCAGATCGCTCTTATTAATTAAATTCAAATTTATAAATTTAAATTTATTACTATTAGGGAGCTGTTTTTCTGTGGAAAAGCAATTTTTACCTTTTATAACCATAAACTTATCTTGTGGATAACCATGTTTTTATAACTTTATTAAATTGTGGATAACTTTGTGATATATTTTATCCACAGCTTGTGTGTAAGTTTATCCACACCATGTTTTAAATTTAAATTTAATTTGAAAATTACTTTTTAAAGCGATATTTCGCTAATTTTGCCATGACAGATGTGGATAACTTCGATAGAATGGCGACCCGCTTAGTCGGGCTCAAATAATTTTTTACCAATAATGGAATAAATAGGGGTTTCACATGCTTTGGACAGACTGTTTAACTCGTTTGCGACAGGAGCTTTCGGGGAATGTCTTTACAATGTGGATTCGCCCTTTGGTTGCTGAAGAGCTTAATGACACCTTAAGACTGTATGCACCCAATCCTTATTGGACGCGTTATATTCAAGAACATCATCTTGAGTTGATCACGATTTTGGCAGAACAAATGTCGGAAGGTCGTGTACGTAAAGTTGAAATTTTGGTGGATTCTCGTCCAGGTGCAATTTTGTCAGCCAATGAACAACCGGCAACGACAACAGCTGCATTGCAATCTGCTCCCGCTGCAATTGTTAAACCACGAAAAGAAAAAGAAGAATCAACGGTAAAAAATAGTCGTAAACGTTTATTAAACCCATTATTTACTTTTTCGTTATTTGTTGAAGGCCGTTCTAACCAAATGGCGGCAGAAACTTGTCGTAAAGTTTTAACTCAATTGGGTGCTTCGCAGCATAATCCCTTATTTTTGTATGGTCCGACCGGTTTAGGTAAAACGCATTTAATGCAGGCTGTGGGTAATGCTTTATTACAAGCAAAACCAAATGCGCGTGTCATGTATATGACTGCAGAGAGTTTTGTCCAAGATTTTGTCAGTTCTTTACAGCAGGGCAAAGTTGAAGAATTTAAGAAAAATTGTCGCTCTCTAGATTTATTATTGGTCGACGATATTCATTTACTTGCCGGTAAAGAAGCCAGTTTGGTCGAGTTCTTTTATACCTTTAATGCATTACTGGATGAATCGAAGCAGATTATTTTGACTTCGGATCGTTATCCCAAAGAACTCACAGAACTGGATGCACGTTTAGTTTCACGTTTTTCTTGGGGCCTATCGGTTGGTGTAGAGCCACCAGATATTGAAACCCGTATTGAAATTTTATTGAAAAAAGCCGAAAGCAGTGGCGTAGATTTACCGCGTAATTGTGCATTGTTTGTTGCACAACAAGTCGTGGCCAATGTACGTGAGCTTGAAGGCGCACTCAATAAAGTGGTTGCCATTTCTCGTTTTAAAGGAACACCGATTGATTTGGATGTGGTACGTGAATCGTTAAAAGATGTGTTGGCGATTCGTGCGAGAACCATCAGTACTGAAAATATTCAGCGCGTGGTCAGCGAATATTTCCGCATTCCATTAAAAGAAATTGTGGGTCCTAAACGTACCCGTATTTATGCACGTCCACGTCAGTTGGCCATGGGGCTTGCGCGTGAACTAACAGGGGATAGTTTTCCTGAAATTGGTATGGCATTTGGGGGGCGTGATCACAGTACCGTGATGCATGCCTGTGAAAAAGTGCTCAGTCTTCGTGAACAAGATCCGATCTTTAATGAAGACTATAAAAACCTGCAGCGTTTGCTGCAAAGTTGATCTGTTTTGATCAAATTCTATTCTTGCAATGCGGCATATTCTGCCGCATAGTACACTGCTAAAAAATTAGTTAATTGACCTGAAATCTTCAGTTGTTAGAGGAATATGCCGTGCGTTTGAAAATCGCGAAAGAAAGCTTACTTAATGTTCTATCACATGTCGTAGGAGCGGTTGAACGTCGCCATACTTTAAACATTTTATCTAATGTCAAAATTCAAGTCAGCAACGAATCGTTAACCATTACCGGCTCAGATTTAGAAGTAGAATTGGTTGCCAGTACCAATTTGGCTGAGGGTGCATGTTTACAAGTGGGTGAGACAACTGTTCCTGCACGTAAATTGATGGACATCTGTAAATCGTTACCTAGTGCTGCATTGATTGATCTACAAATTACTGAAGATCGTTGTATTTTAAAATCGGGCAATAGCCGCTTTGTGTTGGGAACGCTGCCTGCTGAAGATTATCCGCTATTGAGCACTGAAAATGCTCAAGGTACGCAAGTTACGGTTACGCAACGCGAATTAAAACGCTTGTTTGAGAAAACCGCTTTTGCGATGGCGGTGCAAGATGTACGTTTTTATTTAACGGGTACATTGCTTGAAATTGATCAAAATCAACTTCGTGCAGTGACTACAGATGGTCACCGTTTAGCACTATGTGAAACCGCAGCAACATCAACTGCGACTCAAGCCATTCAAGCCATTGTTCCACGAAAAGCGGTTGCTGAATTACAACGCTTACTGAGCATTGAAGATGAACAATTGTCTTTATTGATTGGTCGTGAATTATTAAATGTGACGATTAGTATCCCTAGTCGTGACAAAGAACAAGGCAGTATCACCGTTCGTTTTACCACTAAATTAATTGATGGGAAATTCCCTGATTACCGCCGTGTGATTCCACGTGGTGGTGATAAAAATGTATTGATTGCACATGATGTCTTTAAGCAGTCGCTGCAACGTGTTGCCATTTTAAGTAATGAAAAATTACGTGGTGTGTTTTTAAACTTTGGTGCGGACTGTTTGCAGCTTCGTGCCAATAACCCAGAACAAGATGAGGCGATTGAAGATTTAGCCATTCAATATGCTGATGCACCGATGGAAATGTCATTTAATGCGCAATATTTATTGGATGTATTGGGTGCTTTAGATGGTGATGATGTGTCGATGACCATGACTGAAGCCAACCAATCTGTCTTGGTTCATGATCCAGCACAACAGGATCAAACCTATGTTGTGATGCCAATGCGTGTTTAATTTGCAGATTTTTGACAAGATCAAACGATGCATATCACGCGTTTAAATATAGAACGTGTTCGAAACTTAAAAGCGGTTGCACTCCAAGAGTTGCAGCCGTTTAATGTCTTTTATGGACCCAATGGTTCTGGGAAAACCTCTATTCTTGAAGCCATTCATTTATTGGCAACAGGGCGTTCTTTCCGTACCCATATCCCGAAAAACTATATTCAAAATGAAACAGCCAATGCCATTGTTTTTGCACAATCTGCCACTGAAAAAATTGGTATGCAAAAATTACTGTCAGGTGAGCAGCTGATTAAAGTCAATGGCGATCATATTGCCACTCAAGGACAGTTGGCTAAAATTCTGCCTTTACAACACATCGACCCACAAAGCACCGATATTATTGACCATGGCGCGAAACCACGTCGACAATTGATTGACTGGTTGATGTTCCACGTGGAACCAGAGTTTTATCATGCCTGGCAATATTATTCTCGTGCTTTAAAACAACGCAACAGTTTGTTGAAATCGAGACGAAACATCAGTCTGAATGAATTGGAACCGTGGAACAAAATGTTGGGGGAATATGGCGAAATGTTGCATTCACAGCGCAGTGGAATCGTCGAGCAATGGAAAGTGTATTTTGAGCAGGATTTAAAGCATTTATTGCCTGATGTAGAGGTTCAATTGGAATATAGTCCGGGCTTTCATACCGAACTGGGCTTGCTGAATGACTTAACCGTACATCATCAGAAAGACGTTGATCGACGTTATACTGAATATGGCCCACATCGCGCAGATTTACGTTTAAAAACAACGCTAGGCGCTGCTGACGTGGTGCTTTCCCGAGGGCAAAAAAAGCTGCTGATTATGGCCTTAAAACTGTCACAGATTGCAATGCTGCATGCCTGTAATAAGGAAACTGTGGTATTATTAGATGATCTGACAGCAGAATTAGATTTAACCGCACAGCGACGATTAATTGAGCGATTGAGCCAGCTAGGTAGTCAAGTTTTTATTACCACTTTAGAGCATGAATCAGTAAAAAAACATTTACATGATTTGTCTATTTCTTATCAATTATTCAATGTTGAAAACGGTCAAGTTCAAGTTGTTGTGCAATAGTTTTTAGATTTTACCCATCTTTGGATAGACCTTTATTTCACTAGGGAGAAACCATGAGTTCAGAAGATCAAGCTGCTTCTCAAACAGAACAAACCAATGAAAAGGCTTATGATTCCTCTAGTATCAAAGTATTACGTGGCCTAGATGCTGTTCGTAAGCGTCCGGGTATGTATATTGGTGATACTGACGATGGTTCAGGTTTACATCACATGGTGTTTGAGGTGGTCGATAATGCGATTGATGAAGCCTTAGCGGGTCACTGTGATGAAATCTTAGTCACCATCCATGAAGATGAGTCTGTAAGTGTTGCAGATAACGGTCGTGGGATTCCAACAGATATTCACCCTGAAGAAGGGGTATCTGCCGCTGAAGTGATTTTAACCATTTTGCATGCTGGCGGTAAGTTTGATGATAATAGCTATAAAGTTTCCGGTGGTTTACACGGGGTAGGTGTTTCTGTTGTAAATGCCTTGTCGAGTAAATTATTACTGAATATTCGTCGTGCTGGTAAAGTCTTTGAACAAGAATATCATCATGGTGATCCGGTTTATAAGTTACGTGAAATTGGTGAAACCACTGAGTCAGGAACGACCGTTCGTTTCTATCCGAGTGAATTAACCTTCTCTCAAACGATTTTCAATGTTGATATTTTAGCGCGTCGTTTGCGTGAACTTTCATTCTTAAATGCAGGGGTTCGTATTGTGTTACGTGATGAACGTATCAATGCTGAACATGTATTTGATTATGAAGGTGGTTTGTCTGAATTTGTAAAATATATCAATCAAGGTAAAACTCACTTGAATGAGATTTTTCATTTTACCAGTGAAGTTGTGGAAACAGGAATTACTGTTGAAGTGGCGTTACAGTGGAATGATACTTATCAAGAAAATGTCCGTTGCTTTACCAATAACATTCCACAAAAAGATGGTGGTACGCATTTAGCCGGTTTCCGTGCCGCGTTAACACGTGGTTTAAACCAGTATCTTGATAGTGAAAATATTCTCAAGAAAGAAAAAGTTGCTGTCACAGGTGATGATGCCCGTGAAGGTTTAACCGCGATTGTTTCAGTGAAAGTGCCTGATCCGAAATTCTCATCACAAACCAAAGAAAAATTGGTTTCCAGTGAAGTGAAAACTGCTGTAGAGCAGGCGATGAACAAGTCTTTTTCTGAATATCTTTTAGAAAATCCACAAGCGGCCAAATCGATTGCAGGCAAGATTATTGATGCTGCCCGTGCACGTGATGCTGCGCGTAAAGCACGTGAAATGACACGTCGTAAGAGTGCATTAGATATTGCTGGTCTGCCTGGTAAACTGGCCGATTGCCAAGAAAAAGATCCAGCATTGTCTGAACTTTACTTGGTCGAAGGTGACTCGGCAGGCGGTTCTGCAAAACAGGGTCGTAACCGTAAGATGCAAGCCATTCTTCCGCTTAAAGGTAAAATTTTAAACGTAGAACGTGCGCGTTTTGACAAAATGATTTCATCGCAAGAAGTGGGCACGCTGATTACTGCACTGGGTTGTGGTATTGGTCGTGAGGAATACAATCCTGATAAATTGCGTTATCACAAAATCATTATCATGACCGATGCCGACGTCGATGGTTCGCACATTCGTACGCTACTGTTGACCTTCTTCTTCCGTCAAATGCCAGAACTTGTGGAACGTGGTTATATCTATATTGCACAGCCACCCTTGTATAAGTTGAAAAAAGGTAAGCAAGAGCAATATCTTAAAGATAATGATGCTTTAGAGACCTATCTTATTTCGAATGCGATTGATGAGCTTGAACTGCATATTAGTGCTGAGGCACCTGCGATTCGTGGTGAATCTTTAGCTAAAGTGATTGCTGATTATCAAACTTCACAAAAAAGTTTAAATCGTTTAACGCTGCGTTATCCTGCAAGCTTGCTAGATGGTTTACTTGGTTTGGATGCATTTAAACTTGATCAAAATCATGATGAAGATTATGTAAAACAATGGTCTGAACAGTTGCGTGCAGCAATTGAACAACACCAACCAAGTTTGCGTCCTGAAATCACCTTAGAAGCTTTTGAAAAAGAGCATGCAGATGGTGAGAAAGTGACGCATTATTGGCCACGTGTAACGGTCTATGTACATAACTTGCCGCATCATTATTTACTTGATTCTGGATTATTGGCTTCAAGTGAATACAAGCGTTTACTGCAAAATTCGAAGAGTTGGTTCACATTGCTTGAAGATGGTGCTTATTTGCAAAAAGGTGAGCGTAAAATTAATGTCACCACTTTCCATCAAGTTTGGCAACATATTTTATCCGACTCGCGTCGTGGCATGATGATCCAGCGCTATAAAGGTTTGGGTGAGATGAACGCGGAACAGCTTTGGGAAACCACCATGGATCCTGAAAACCGTAACATGTTGCAAGTCACCATTAATGATGCGATTGAAGCGGATCGTATGTTCTCTTGTTTGATGGGAGATGATGTGGAGCCACGTCGTGCCTTCATTGAAGAAAATGCTTTAAATGCGGATATTGATGCTTAATGTATTGATGAGCTCAGTTGTAAAAAGCATCCTTCGGGATGCTTTTTTAATGCTATTTTTATTTAAATATGATTAAATTTTAAGCGTATTCTTTTATTGAAATGACTTATTCCTCTGTCATGATGTTTTTAAACACAGGAAATCATTATGCAATATGACGAGGTTAGCACGATGGATAATCAACTGGAAAAGATTCGAGATATCTGGGTGAATGCATTTTTTACCGGCAATTTTGATTTGTTGGCTCAATATGAGCATGCAGATTTTAAAGTGGTGTATGAGCAAGAAGGGCGCGTAGAAAGTAATTTTACCCGTTATGAACGTATTGCGCATGCTGTGAAAAATGGAGTGTGGAAACCACAAAAACCAGCCATAGAATTTGAAGAGTTCGAATTTGATCGACATTTAACGCACTGTAAAGTTCTCATTGGTTTGGAAAATCAAAAGCAAATTCAGGAATTATGGGGCAATCAAGGGGCTTGGAAAATTATAGAACTTAGATTTTTAAGCTGAAAAACTGCATTTAAATGCTGATTTAAGTGGATAAAAAAGCTGATTTTATTTGAGTTTGCACATGTGGATAAGTTTTTTTAGTGGGTTTTTTTGTTCAATATGCATGTGGAACATTATTTATCCACAGCTTAAAGTGGCTTTTTATTTTAAATTCAAACTGGTTTTTACGGTTGTAAGACAGTTATTTAAATTTAAATATAGAGTTTGAATTTAAATTATCTAGGTTGATGATTTTAAATTATGCTAAAGATCTACTGCTTAAAATCAGGATAAAAATATTGTGTAGTAAAATTAAAAAATCGCAGTACAGGTTGAAAATTGTACTGCGATGATAAAATAAGCATTACTTTAGTTTTGCTTAAGAATTGATTTTGGCTTATCCGAAAGAACTTTCAAGTTCTTCTAATTCCATCATTAATTCAAGCATTTGCTCTTCAGCCTGTGCTAATTTTACTTTTAATTCAGTCTGTTCATTCATCAGTTTTAGCAAATCATCCTTACGGTTTGCTTCATAGAGAGCGGTATCACCCAATAAAACTTCAATTTCTACTAAGCGTGGTTGAACTTTGGCAATCTGAAC
>RCUT01000727.1_pt1 | contig 16608 bp, 18 predicted proteins | sample 2166171 | NCBI WGS metagenome assembly RCUT01 (sample SAMN09932757, study PRJNA488358) | compost metagenome | isolation source: compost soil in 4-hydroxybenzoic | place: Germany: Experimental Botanical Garden
CAGTCGCACATCTCCATTTATACCGATAGCGGGCCTGCTGCGGGCCAGGTGATCGCTGCCGTAAGTGAGCGACATCTTGCGGGCCGCCTACCCAATTGCACATTGGTTACTGGTGTCGATGCGGAAGAGTTTAGAAAACTATTCGTCGATGCTGTTCAAGAAGGTTAGATGGAGAGCATTGGAAGCTACGCGTGCCGTGCCCGACATCAGCTCTGGCAAAGCTCACAAGATATTGACCGGTCGGCAGTCGTCTACGGGTCTTGGGATATCAAGCTGCCGAGATTGCCGATCGAGTCCGTACGGATTTCCGTCCCGGCGAGAGACTTGTGCGACAAACGGCAGAGAGTCCTCGATGTGAAGGGATCACAGTCATTCCTTTCAGGACTCTCTTTAGAGATGGATATTCTGTCCAAATCCTCGGCGCTTCATCTGGCGGAATTCACGGGCCGATGGTTCTAATCCTTTCAATAGCAGGACTTGTTCCGCTTCGAGGAACGTAGCAGTTCGAGGGCGGCCGAAGCCGCCCCCGCCGGAACTTGACTGTGCCTAGCCGCTATCGACAACCGGAACGCAGAGGGCCAGATGGATCAACTTGCGATCTAGGCGGGGGATGACGAGTGCTATTGTCAGCGCTGGATATAGGGAAGTAGAGCTGTAAGAGGTACCGCCTGACCGACCGCGCCTTCCGAGACACCGAGATAGGCGGTCATTGGCGTGAGCATTGCCATGGGCAGCAATTCGCTGCTGATCAGGGCAAAGCTGCCGAAGATCAGCGAGACGACCGACAGCCATGTCGACATCGACCAAGGGCTTTTCCTTGAACCTGTTTCGGACATTATATCCTCGCCAATGACCGCTCGCGGCAATTGCATAGGTAAACGTAGGGACTGCTATTCGTACCGATCGTGTCGGCGCACCCAGTCCATTCCTTCAGCTTCATTGCGCCCCTTCGGAGCGAGATCGAGCAGCTGATAGGTACCCATCATCGCCTCGACGCCGCGCCCATAGGTGGAGTAGGTGCGGAAGACCTGGCCGGTGTCGTCCTTGTAGAAGGCGCTGATGCCCGGCCATTCCTCGCCGAGCTCCGGCCACTCTCCGAAATTGTAGTCGATCTTGCCGGACGCGACTTCGTCAGGTGTGAAGCTGACACGGAAATCGTGATTGAAGTCATTTCCGAAGGACGACACCCATTTGAACTGCCAGCCCATCCGCTTACGATAACGCTCGAGGTCGGCGAGCGGTGCGCGCGATATGGCGATCATGGTAACGTCGTGATGCGAAAGATGATTGTTCATGCCATCGGTATGATCGGCCATGAAAGAGCAGCTCGGGCAACCCTCCTTCCATCCCGGCGCGAACATGAAATGCTGCACCAGAAGCTGCGATCGGCCATCGAAAAGATCGGCAAGCGTTCGTGGGCCATCTAGCGTATCGAACACATATTCCTTCTCGATCCGTACCCATGGCAGCGCCAGCCGCTTTTGGGCGATTTCGTCCCTGTGTCGACTAAGCTCTTTCTCCGCTTTCAGAAAATCCCGCCGGGCGGCGAGCCAGTCTTTGGCTGAAACGATTTTGTGGTTCATTGTCAGTCTCCTCGGGTTTTAGGGGATGGATATTGCCGCCAGTAAGCGGAAGCGAGCTTCAGCCAGGGCGACAGGTGAAAGAGGCTCATCAACAGGTACATGAAGGCCATGCCGCTGATGGGCAGTATTTCGGGTGGGGACGCGCAGATGCTCGCCTGCATGTCGTTCGCCGAAATCCAGGCCATCGACGCGAAGGTTGGCGAAGCTGCAAGAACGAGCCAGCCTATCACATCGGCTGATCGCAGGGTGTCCGAAGAGCGTTTTCTTGTCGGTTTGGACATCGTCATTTCTGGGTTTCCTTTTGAGGTTCGACATTCCGTCCCGCGATGCTTAACCTGACAAAAATCTATGTCCGAACGGCGGGAGAATGTGAGTAACAAGTGTGACGGGATTTGAATGGACCCTCTGATGACCTTCGCGGCGCGGGCACTTGCGGCGGGTGATCCGCTTGCAGCGCTCAAGCGCATCGCCTTACGTGACGATGCTCCTGCACTCGCCCTGCGCGGCATTGCCATGTCGCAACTCGGCGATCTTGCGCGCGCGAAGGAACTGCTGGGAAGCGCGGCGCGCGCTTTCGGCAACCGGGAGCCTATGGCCCGTGCGCGATGCAACGTCGCGGAGGCAGAGATCGCGTTGGTCTTGCGCGACCTTGGCCGTCCCATGGAGGGGCTCGCCGCCGCCCGGTCCACGCTGGAGGCATTGGGAGACTTCGCGAACGCCGCGCATGCCGGCTATCTCGAAGCAAGGCGCTTGCTGTTGATCGGCCGTCTCGACGAGGCGGAGCGGGTTCTGGACGGCTTCGATGCTGGTGCGTTGCCGATGACATCGCGGGTAGGCTACGAGTTGGTGGTCGCGGGCATCGCGATGCGCCGCATACGCACGAAGCCGGCTCATGATGCGCTCGATCGCGCAGAAATCGCCGCAGCCGCCGTCGGCAATGCTGCATTGAAAGCCGAGGTCGATAGAGCCGTGCGGGCCTTCGAAGTGCCTGCCGTGCGGCTGGTCGTGCGCAATGGACAACGGCTTCTTCGGCTCGATGAGGTCGAGGCGCTCATTGCATCGGGGGCGCTCATCATCGATCTGTGCCGGAACGTCGTGCGTGTCAATAAAACCATGGTCTTTCTCGCCAGTCGTCCGGTCCTGTTCGCGCTCATGCGCGTGCTCGGTGAGGCCTGGCCGGAAGATGTCACGCGAAAGGAGCTTCTCGTCCGCGCCTTTCGTGCACGGGAGGCAGATGAATCGCATCGCGCTCGGCTGCGGGTTGAGATCGGGCGTCTGCGCGAGGCAATCAGGCCCTTGGCGGAGATACGTGCCACCGAGCAGGGGTTCGTATTGGAGCCACATGGCGCCGGCGCGGTCGGGGTGCTCGTGCCCCCGGTCGAAGACGCGCATGGCGACGTGCTGGCGCTTCTCGCCGATGGCGAAGCCTGGTCCAGCTCCGCGCTTGCGCTTGCGCTCGACGTCAGCCCGCGCACGGTGCAGCGGGCGCTCGATACTCTTGCGAAAAATGACAAGGTGGAATGGTTCGGTCACGGACGCGCCCGTCGCTGGATTGCGACGAGCGTTCCGGGTTTCCCGACAAGCTTGTTACTCCCAGCCGTTGGCGTTTTAGGCTAGGATGAGGGTATGAAACACACAGCCGCCGAAATTATCCGTGAATATGGCCCTTTTCCCGGAGTGGATCACGTTCATGGGGTCAGCTTTGACGGCCGCCGGGTCTGGATGGCGACAGGCGCAAAACTGCACGCGTTTGATCCGGAGAGTGGGGACGTGCTGACCTCGCTCAATATTGCCGCCGATGCTGGCACGGCATTCGACGGCGAGTACCTGTTCCAGATTGCAGAAGCGGTGATTCGGAAGGTCGATCCAAAGACCGGCGAGGTGCTCGCCACGATTCCCGCCCCGGGCAATGGAGGCGATTCCGGCCTTGCCTGGGCTGAAGGTTCGCTCTGGGTTGGGCAACATTACGGCCGCAAAATCCATCAAATCGATCCTGAGACGGGGAAGGTGCTACGCACGATCGAAACCGATCGCTTCGTTACTGGGGTCACGTGGGTCGACGGCGAGCTCTGGCACGGTACGTGGGAGAACGACCAAAGCGATGTCCGCCGCATCGATCCTTCGACCGGTGAAGTGCTGGAGCGGTTGGATATGCCGGCGGAAATGGCAGTTTCGGGGCTTGAGTCCGACGGACGCGACCGGTTTTTCTGCGGGGCTGGCGATAGCCCCAAAGTTCGCGCAATACGCAGACCAAAGCGATCTGAAACCTCAATGTGAAACAAGAAGCAATTCGCCGATTTGTGCGATCTTTATTCGATGGCCGTCTCGGCGGTAACCGTCGGCCTGCGTGAAAGTGGTTGTCGCTTTGCAGCGTCAGCCCGAACGAGGCTGCCGGCTCAGGGCAATGACATGTACTGCCTTCCGGGTCGCCGACAGTCCGCACCCGTCGCGGCTCTGCCGTTTCGTGGTGCCGACAAATGGCAGGTTTCGGGTGGCGGCAGTGCATTGAATAGCTGACATCCCGTCGGGAGCCGTCAGAATGCTCAGCGCCAGAAGCGGTCATGGCAATGATCGTCATTCTGCATAGTTTGATATCAAAGCCATCATTTCTGTAGAGGTGATATCAATGCCGGCAGTCACTATTCGAAACCTTTCTGATGAAACACATCGCGCTCTGCGGGTACTAGCGGCTCATCATGGGCGGAGCACCGAGGCTGATATCCGTGACATTATTGAAGTGGCTGTTCGTCCTCCTGAACGTGTCAAGCTTGGCTCCTTGCTGATGGCCATTGATCGCGCCGCCGAGCTTTCCGACAGCGACGTTGATGCCCTGCAGAAAAGTCGCGACAAGACACCTGCTGAACCGATGACCTTCAAATGATCTTGCTGGGCACCAACGTTATATCCGAACCTTGGAAACCGGTTCCTGATGAGGCGGTAATCGCCTGCTTGGACGCCCAAGCTATAGAAACGCTTTTCCTCTCTACAAAACGATTACTGAACTTCGTTTCGGGATTGCTGCTATGCCTTCAGGGAAACGGCAAACTATCCTCCGCGGCCGCCTTGAAGGCGAAGTGCCGCCCCACTTTTCCGAGCGCATCCTTTCCTTCGATCTGGCTGCTTCTCAGTTTTATTCCGAACTGATGGCACGAGCTCGAGTATCTGGGAAAGCGATTGGCACGGCTGATGGTTACATTGCGGCCACAGCGGCGGCAAACGCCCTAGTGGTCGCAACTCGCGACATTAGTCCTTTCGAGGCTGCAGGGCTGAAGGGGATCAATTCCTGGTCCAGATAACGATGGTGTGCATATAGGTGTCGTGAGTTCGGATCCCTTCAGCTGCAATTGTATCTAACCTCCTGAAAGCCTGTGCTGAAGCATTCGGCCTTCATCTCTATCCAGAATCTCGAAAAGATAGAGAAACCCATGTATGGCGGGTTGCTTCATACACGCTCTGAGTTGGTTCCATAGCATCTGGGTCTTCAAAACAGCCCAAGGCGATGGCGACGAGGTTAGGCCGAAATTCCGGTATCCAGTAGACAGTTGATCCACAAGCGGGGCAAAAACGGAACTCTAGGCTCTTCCCGCTATCGCCGGGTCGTATATAGGTTTGGTGCTTCCCCGACGCCTTGATTTGATCGGCAGCATAAAACACTGCGACACCGAATGCTGAACCGGTACGATGTTGACATGCGCGACAGTGACAAACGGATATCTTATGGGGTTCGCCGTTTGTCACCACTGTTAGCTGATGACATGAGCAATGGGCCAGGCGCACAATGTTGCTCCCAATTTCCAAATTTTTCGATTCTGAATATGCGCGATGACGACGACGATATCGGAGCGGCAAACTTTGATCAATTTGACATTTGGGATCAATATGGAACTCCACTGATGATTTTAGCCATTGCTTATTCCATGGAATCCTGGGGTAGCCACTTCGCTATCGACATTCGCAAGGTCGTACCGATCATGATCATCCTCGTGATATCCTATACCCCTCCGTTGCCAGTGTAGTTACCGGCTTTAGCGCTGGAGCGAGCCGCCCACCGCGGGCGCGGTACGGCGATACCATATAAGCGACCACACAGGGTGCGTGGCACGGACGAGGGTGGGAGCCTTTCGGTCAACTACCCCGGCGGGAGAGAATTGTTCTATCTCAGCCCGGTTGAGCTTAAGAGGCGGGTTAAGTGCCGTGACACTATTCAGAGGGCGTCATACCGTTCCTCGCTGCATAGATTTCCCCGCCCCTCCTTTCATCTCGCCTTAGGATCGTGTTCCGACACGCTCGACTTGCCGTATGAAGTATTGTTAGCTGACGGTAAGTGAGAGCGAATGTGTCGGAGGGGCCGCATGAGACTCAGGAACCAGATTCTTGCATTGGCCATAGGGCCCCTTGTTCTTGCCATTATCGTCATCACTGCACTCATCACCTCGCAGTCAATGACGCTGGCGCGCACGAGCATCGACGCCTTCGAACGCAACATGCTTGCCGCAAAGGAAGCTGAACTCCTCAACCTCACCAATTTGGCCCTTTCGGCGATCCGTTCGGTCTATGACAGGGCGGGACCTGATGACGAGGCTGCGAAGGAGGAGGTCAAGCGCATTCTGACTGACCTCGATTATGGCACGGACGGCTATTTCTTTGTCTATGACTATGACGGCATGAACGTGGTTCATCCGCGACAAAGCTTTCGTCCAGGGAATAATTGGCTGGATCTTTACGATCCCGACGGCAACCGCGTCATCTATGACCTGATAGTCAAGGCGAAAGGAGGAGGAGGTCTCGTCCAGTATAAGTGGGAGAAGCCCTCGACCGGGAAGATGGCTGATAAGCTTTCTTTTGCAGCTGGCCTCAACAAATGGCGCTGGATGATCGGTACAGGGGTTTATCTGGATGATGTTTTTGCCGCGACAGCGGCGGCGAAGGAGGAAATGCGCCGTTCCATTACATGGAATTTCCTGATTGTTGCACTGTTTGCGGTCCCTGCTGTGTTGCTGGTGTTCGCCACCTGCATGCTGCTCAATCTGCGTCAGCAGAGGCTGGCAGACGGACGGCTCAAGGAACTGATGCAGAGGGTTATCGATACCCAGGAAGAGGAGCGCCTGCGCATTGCCAGAGAATTGCATGACGGCATTTCTCAAAATCTCGTCGGGGTGCGCTTTGCGATTGATCTCGCGCGGCGCAAGGTGGCGCCGGAGAATGTCGGGGCCGCCGAGGCCATCGGCAAGGGCGCCGTCGCATTAAATGAGGCGATCAAGGAGGTACGTCGTATTTCCCACGATCTGCGCCCCCGTGTCCTCGACGATTTAGGACTGACTGCAGCTCTTGAATCCCTGATTTCAAGTTTTTCAGAGCGCACGGGGATCGCGGCGACGCTTGAATCCGTGGGTTTCAAGAACATACTTGTTCCGGAGGCGCGTGTTGCCCTTTACCGCGTCGCACAGGAGGCCTTGACCAATATCGAGCGTCACGCCGGTGCGACCCGGGTTGCTATCAGATTCTCCAGTCGTGATGAGCGGATACTGATGGATGTCAGTGACAATGGCCGTGGTTTTCCGGTTGCGCGAACGGAGAATGGCAAGCCGGCCAACAAGGGGCTTGGCTTGAGAAACATGCAGGAACGCATGACGCATTTCGGAGGCCGGCTGGATGTCGAAAGCTCCGCCAGGGGAACTGTCCTGCGGGCGGTGCTGCCCATTACCGCCATGAAGGATCGCGATAGCCGGTTACAGGAGGCCGCCGAGTGACCGTTCATCCGATCCGTGTGCTGCTGATAGACAACCATCCTCTGGTTCTGGACGGATTGAAGGCCGTGCTTGAGACTTACGATCATATCGCTGTCGTTGGGACTGCTGTGTCCGCCATGGCCGGTATCGACGCCGCCGTCGCCACACGACCCCATGTGGTGCTGATGGACATCAACATGCCCCAGATCAACGGCATCGATGCCTTGGAGCTGTTTAAGGAAAAGCGGCTCTCCACCCGGGTGTTGATGCTGTCGATGCATGACAGTCGCGAATATATCTCGATGTCGGTCATGTATGGTGCTGCCGGCTATATTCTGAAAGACGTCGCGACTGAAGAAATAGTGGCCGCAATCGACACCGTCGCAGCCGGTGGCACTTATTTTTCCTCCGGCGTTCGAGATGTGCTGATGGAAGGCTCGTCCGGCAGGCTGAAGGCGCTGACGACACGTGAACAGGACGTTTTGCTGCTGATCGCTCGGGGAAAAAGCAACCGTGACGCAGCACTGGCGCTCGACATCGCCGAGCGTACGATGGAAACGCATCGCAAGAATATCAAGCGGAAACTGGATATTGCCACGACGGCTGGTCTCATTCGCTATGCGATAGACAACGGGCTTATCAAGGAGTAGCGGCAAGAGAGCGAGGCCCCGCGAATGTATTGCCATCCGGGGCCTCGATATAAGTCACATCGGCTTACTTGCCTGCGGTCTGCATCGCATAGCCGTAGCTGTCATAGGTATATTCGGCGACGCGGAACCATTCATAGCTCTCGTCGCGGAATTTCTTCCAGCCCGGATAGATTTTGGCCCATGCGGGATGCTTTTGCGTGTACTCGTCATAAAGCTCGAAGGTTGCCTTGTAGGCGGCGTCGAGCACATCGCGGGGCAGCGGGCGAAGCTGTGTGCCCTTGGAAACCAGCGAGCGGATCGCATCCTTGTTCTTGACGTCGTAAAGCGCCTGCATGTTGATGTTGGCGGCCTTGCAGGCGGTGTCGAGCGCTGCCTTGTATTCATCAGGCAGTGCCGCATATTGGTCCTTGTTGACGAAGAAGTGGATCGTCAGCCCACCCTCCCAGAACGCGGGATAATAGTAGTATGGCGCGATCTGGTAGAAGCCGAGCTTTTCGTCATCATAGGGACCGACCCACTCTGCAGCGTCAATGGTACCACGTTCCAGCGCCGGATAAATGTCACCGCCGGGAAGCTGCTGCGGCACCGCGCCAAGCCTGGCGAGCACCTGTCCGGCGACGCCGGCAATACGCATCTTCAGGCCCTTGATATCCTCGACGCTCTTGATTTCCTTGCGATACCAGCCGCCCATCTGGGCGCCCGTCGCTCCACCGGGAATGCCAATGACGCCGTAGTCGGAAAGGAATTCGTTATAAGCCTCGTTGCCGCCGCCATGGTAGAGCCATGCGTTCTGCTGGCGGGCGTTCAGACCGAAGGGGATGGTCGAGCCGATGGCGAATGTCGGATCTTTCCCGGTGAAATAGTACCCGCAGGTATGGGAAATCTCGACGGTATTGGCTTTTACGGCGTCGATCGCCTGGGCGCCGGGAACGATCTCGCCGGCCTGAAAAACCTGGATATCGAACTTGCCGCCTGTAATGGCTCTCAGAGCGTTGGCCATGACGACGGCGCCGCCATAGATCGTGTCCAGATTGTTGGGGAAACCCGACGTCAAACGCCAGCGAACGCTCGGCGATGACTGGGCTATGGCCGGTGTTGCAAGCGTCGAAGCGGCTGCTGCCGCTCCTGCAAGTACGCCGCCTGACAAGAGTTGTCTGCGACCTGGATTGACCTTCATAGATTACCTCCTCCTATTGAACGTCAGCGATTTTTGTTGCGGCGGGCGCTTTTGCGCCCGGCCGAGTGTCAGGGGGTGGCCGGCTTTCCGAAGCTCGGTGCGCTGTTGCCGGGCGCCAGGAAAGGATTGGCGAAGGGATCGGCGTCCGTGCCGATGCTCGGCATCGGTACATTGATATGGACGGCGGAAGGATCGACCTGCTTGGCGCCTGACTTGTAGTGCATCACGATGCCGGGGAAGGCGATGATGATGACGACCATGGTTAGCTGGATGAACAGATAGGGGATGGCGCCGAGATAGATCTGGGACGAGGTGACCGGCTGGATGGTTTGTCCCGTGATCCGGTCCTTATAGGCACGCGTTGGTGCGACGGACCGCAGGAAGAACAGCGAAAAACCGAAGGGCGGGTGCATGAACGACGTCTGCATGTTGACCGCCAGCATCACGCCAAACCAGATCAGGTCGATGCCAAGCGCATCGGCGACCGGCGCCAGCAGCGGGATGATGATGAAGGCCAGCTCGAAATAATCGAGGAAGAAGGCCAGGAAAAAGACCAGCAGGTTGGCGACGATCAGGAAGCCGATCTCGCCGCCCGGGATCGACGTCATCAGATGCTCGACCCAGACGTGGCCGTTCACGCCATAGAAGGTCAGGGAAAAGACGCGCGCGCCGAGCAGGATGAGCAGCACGAAGGACGACAGCTTTGCCGTGGCGTGGAGCGACTGCTGGATCAGGCCGAAATTGAGCTTGCGGTTGGCAAGCGCAAGGGCGAGCGCGCCGACAGCACCCATGGCTCCGCCTTCCGTGGGGGTGGCGATCCCGAGGAAGATTGTGCCGAGCACGAGAAATATCAGTACGAGCGGCGGCACCAGCGAGGTGATGACCTTGAGCAGCAGCTTGGTGCCGCGCAGGGTCCGCGCCTCCAGCGGCAGGGCCGGGACTTTCGTGGGGCTGATGATCGAGGTCACGATGATATAAAGCGCATAGGCCGCCACGAGCATGAGACCCGGAACGAGCGCGCCCTTATACATGTCGCCCACCGAACGGCCGAGCTGGTCGGCCAGCACGATCAATACGAGGCTGGGCGGGATGATCTGCGCCAGCGTGCCGGAAGCCGCGATCGTGCCGGCGGCGACCTTGCGGTCATAACCATAGCGCAACATGATGGGAAGCGAGATGAGGCCCATCGAGATAACCGAGGCGGCGACGACGCCGGTGGTGGCGGCCAGAATTGCCCCGACGAAGATGACGGCAAACGCAATGCCGCCGCGGACCGGTCCAAACAGCTGGCCGATCGTGTCCAGCAAATCCTCCGCCATGCCGCTCTTTTCAAGAATGAGCCCCATGAAGGTGAAGAACGGTATCGCCAGCAGCGTTTCGTTCGACATCTGGCCGAATATGCGATCGGGAATGGCCTGGAACAGCGTGGCTGGCAGCAGTCCGAGTTCTATTCCGATAAAGCCGAAGAAAAAGCCGACAAAGGCCAGGGCGAAGGCCACGGGATAACCGAGCAGCAGCACGATGATGAGCGCCGCAAACATGATGGGCGCGAGATTTTCCGCAATGAATGCCATTATTGTTTTTTCCTTCGATCAGAGCAGTGCCGCTGCGGCATCGGCCGCTGCAACCGGATCGGGGATATCGCCGCGCAGGATCGCGATACGCTTGATGAGTTCCGAAACGCCCTGAATGGCGAGAAGGCTGAAGCCAATCGGTATCAGCGCCCAGACGGGCCATTGAATGAGGCCGCCCGTGTTGTTTGAAACCTCACCGGAAGCAAGTTTCTGCAGAAACACCGGCCAGGAGAGATAGACCGTGATGAGGCAGAAGGGCATGAGAAAGAAGATGGTCCCGAGAATGTCGACCCAGAGCTGCCCTTTGCGCGGAAGATTTCCGTAGACCAGATCGACCTTCACGTGCTCGTTGTTAAGAAGCGTGTAGGCGGCGGCGATCAGAAACACGGCGGAAAACAAATACCACTGCGATTCGAGCCAGGCGTTGGAGCTCATCGAAAACGCCTTGCGCATGGCGGCATTGATGGCGCTGATAAAAATGGCCGCGAGAAGCAGCCAGGAAATACCTTTGCCAATGGCTGAATTGGCAGCATCAATGGCGCGCGAAACGGCCAATAAAAATTTCATGATATCCTCCCCGGAAGCGGCCACGTACTCCTCAATACGTGTGCTGCCGCTATAGTTCGGGCACGATATCAATGGTGACTTCACGCTCAAGGGCCGCTGCCGGCGAATTTCTTCAGACGTACCGAGAACTGGGTATGTAAGGGGCAACTTCAGTCGGACGGCAAAGGGCAATGAAATGAAAGAGCGTGTTTGGCACCTCATACTCCGTCGCGCTGGACATCAACCCGGAGGGCAAGCGGGATACTCCTGGTCAACTGGTCCGGTTTGAAGGATTCCGATCGATCCTCGGTGTCGGAGCGAGCTTCCTTTTGATTCCGGCATGGTCATGGAAAGAGATTTGACAGTTCACCCTGCCGTCAGTTCACCTTCACGCCCCGTTCTTCCAGCTTATCGAGAATCTCACTCGTCGCGTGGCTCGCTTTAAAGCGGCCCGCTTTCTTGAGTGATGGCATATCCAGCAATGCACTGAGGTTTTCCGAGGGAACGTTGATGCTCACCCACTCAAGTTTTGGCAGCGGCACCAGCGTACGAAGATCGAAACGATCAATCATCGAAATCACCGAAATACCTCTAAGATTGACGCACAGGTGAATATCCGATGTATCGCGGATGTCGAAAACGCCTTCTTCGCCACTCCAGAAGTACCACGCATATGGATAGATTTCCTCGCCGCCATCGAACTGAACCCAGTCAACGGCTGCAAGCTGCTCGTCAGTCAGTGGGTAGCGGACCAGATAATCCAGTGCTTGCGGGATCAAATCATAGCCGTCCTGTTCCAGATCAACGGGTCGCCCCAGAACGTGGGTGGCAAGTTGTTCGGGAGTACCGAGATCAAGCATCTTGAACCGTAAAAGCGCCGACATGACAGCCAGCTTCAGGTTCGGGTCTGAGAATGGTGCGCCGGGAGCACCGCTTGCAGCGGGATAAGGCGGCGCCGTTGGCTCAGCATATTCGGCATCGGGATTCGAGATGATGATCTCGGAAACCGAGTCATAGCTGATGCGGGCGGTCAACATACCCTCTGCCAAGCGCATCGTGCCGAAGCGGGTGTTCCTTCGAAGCTTGCTTTCCTCGCCAATCTGCATATCGGGCAAGCTATTGCGGAGATCGGCGAGCTCCATCTCCATCGGAACGCCGGCGATGGCGTGCTTGAAGCGGGAGTTGAAGTCGATGCGTCCGACAAGCCCGTTACGGTCAATTCGAACAACGACACCATAGGTGTTTTGCAAAATATCGATCACACCACCTTTATGTGGGGCGGGAGCACGCCAACTCGATCCCATGGCTTTCTCGACTGCTGCGACCGGCATTCCTGGCCGTAAGGCTGCCAGAGCCGCAGCATCAACCGGTTGACTTGATGCTGCCATGCATTTTCCTCCCATCCCTGGAGATATCGCCAGCGAAGCCACTCCCACCAAGAACTCTCGCTTACGCATAAGCTATTCCTCACATCAACGTAGGCTTTCGCCACTTGGAGCTGAAGAACTTTATATGAGACAGGACATCGAAACTGCAATCATGGACCGGTCCTTAATCTGCCTAAAAAAGGTTCAGCGAAAAGTCGCGTCTTGGCTGTTCATCTCTAAAACGGCCGGTTCGCCACGTTCGCCATTCCACTGCTACGCAAAATTGTTATGGTGGTCGAGGAAGGGCAGGGGAGCTTATCGCTTCTGCAATGTCTGAAACGCATTCCTGAGCGTCCTGACCACAATCTCGATCTCCGTGGCATTGTCGTTCGCCGATGTGACTCGTGATTTGACCCATTCGGGACGATGCTTTGGGCAAGTACAGGCAAAAATCGAGCTGTTCGGCGTGGATGCGGCGTATAGTGCGGGCGTCTGCGTCAAGGGATGTCGGGCAGATACGGTTCTTTTACTGCCTGTTGGAAAAGCGTAATGAATTCCACATAAGAGTGTGTTTGGTGGCTCCCTCACTTCAAAAGTTATTGGAACGGGAGGGCGGGGAAGAGCAGCATGCGGTGTGGGCATGGGAGTGGCTGCCGTGCAATGGAGGATGAGCAATTGAAACATTTCATCGGAGATAGGGATCGGATCGTCCAACAGGCCATTTCGGGTATCCTTGCATCGTCCCATGGCAGGCTTACCCGTCTCGACGGCTATCCGGAAATCAAGGTACTGCTTCGTGCTGGCTGGGATGGATCGAAGGTCTCCGTAATCTCGGGTGGCGGTTCTGGGCACGAGCCGGCGCATGCCGGATTTGTCGGCGAGGGCATGCTCACTGCGGCTGTGTGTGGGGATATTTTTGCTTCCCCAAGCGTGGACGCCGTGCTCTCCGCAATCATTGCAACGACTGGTCCCTCGGGTTGCCTGTTGATCGTCAAGAATTACACCGGGGATCGCCTTAACTTCGGACTTGCCGCCACTCAGGCAAGAGCACTCGGCTATAAAGTAGAGGTTGTGGTCGTGGGCGACGATGTTGCAACGTCGGCAACAAAACAGCCTCGCGGTGTGGCCGGAACCCTGTTTGTGCACAAGATTGCCGGATATCTGGCGAGTCAAGGCGAGACATTAACGACCGTTGCAAACGTGGCGGGGGACGTGGCGGCCTCCATCATGACTATCGGCATGGCAATTGAGACTTGCTCTGTTCCTGGCCGGGGAAAAGAACAGCGCCTTGCCGCAGATGAGGCGGAACTGGGTCTTGGTATTCACGGTGAGCCTGGTGTCCAGCGATTGAAATTTGCTTCAGTGGAGGCGTTGGTTGATACAGCGGCTGTACAGTTAAGTAATAAGTTATCGACAAGCTCCGCCCGGCACGCCCTGCTTGTGAACAATCTTGGCGGAGCCACACCGCTTGAAATGTCCATCGTGATGGATGCGCTCACGAAAACACCTCTGTTCCAAAAAATCGATTATGTGGTCGGTCCGGCCCCACTGATGACCGCGCTCGACATGAAGGGCTTTTCCCTCTCCCTCCTGCCATTGGACGATCAGGTTCTACCCGCGCTTCTTGCCCCGTGCGAGGGTGCTTGGCCCGCTCCGTCTCGGGCCGGAAGCCCCGTGTTGACACCAATGCCCAAGCTTCCTGCGGCGAACTGGACGCACTCGTCAAATCCCGCCGCAGAGGCTTTGGTGAGGCAGGCTTGTGCGGTTTTCATCGAGAACGAAGATTATCTGAACGCTCTCGATGCAAAGGTCGGTGACGGCGATACGGGTTCGACCTTTGCAACTGCGGCGCGTGGGGTGCTTGGCCGTTTCGACGGTCTTCCATTCGGTGACGTGGCCGCGTTGCTGGCGGCCATCAGCCAGATCCTTTCAAGAACGATGGGCGGTTCCAGTGGCATACTCTTGGCCATCCTTCTGAGTGCGGCGTCGAAAAGTTCGTCCGATGGACACGGTCCAGTGCGGGCGCTACGGGACGGCTTGCTTGAAATGCAGCGTTTCGGAGGGGCACAGAAGGGTGATCGCACCATGATCGATGCCCTTTCGCCTGCGCTGGACATCTTTGTGGCAGGTGGAAATCTCGAAGACGCCGCAAAGGCGGCGCGAAAGGGAGCGGACTCGACCAGAGAGATGAGCTACGCTACGGCGGGACGATCATCCTACCTCGCGGAAGGGGATCTGCTCGGAAATGTCGACCCCGGAGCAGAAGCTGCAGCGCGGCTGTTTGAGCGTTTGGTGGAACGATCAACCCCGGAGCGTGGGTGATCTGCCCTCCCAGTCACGGCCAAGATATCACCCGGCGTCTATTTCGCGCACTTTCCATGCTTGCCGGGGCGTTGATTGCCACTGAGAGCTTCCTTCATGGATACTCTCTCTGAATAGCCCCGAGTTTGGTAGACACCCCTCGGGTTAAATTTTCTGCTGCTTCTCGAACTCGACCGGAGACAGCATTCTGTTTCTGACGTGTTTGCGTTTCGGGTTGTAGAACATCTCGATGTAATCGAACACGTCCTGGCGAGCTTCATCGCGTGAACGGTAAATCTTGCGGCGTATCCGCTCTCGCTTCAGAAGGTTGAAGAAGCTCTCGGCCACTGCGTTGTCATGGCAGTTGCAGCGTCGGCTCATCGAGTGAACCAGATTGTGGTGCCTGAGGAACGAGGCCCAGTCCATGCTGGTGAACTGCGAACCCTGATCCGAGTGGATCAGCACCTTGTTCTTCGGCTTGCGCCGCCACACCGCCATGAGCAGAGCCTGCAACACGACGTCGGTGGTTTGGCGGCTCTGCATTGCCCAACCGATCACGCGATGCGAATAGAGATCGATGACAACAGCGCAAATGCGAAGCATTTGTCGCGTGGGCCAGATAGGCGAAGCCCTCACAGGTCCGGATATAGGTGATGTCCGTGACCCAGACCTTGTCCGGAGCCGCTACATCAAACTGCCGGTCGAGCGAGTTATCGACGACGACGGAAGGCTTTTCGCCGTAGATGCCGGGGCGGCGTTTGTAGCCAATCTGCGCCTTTATCCCAGCGAGCCGGGTCAGACGCGCAACCCGGTTCGGGCAGCACACCTCTCCCTGATCGAGAAGGTCGTCGTGCAGCTTGCGATAACCGTAAACCTTGCCGTTCTCTTCCCACGCCTTCAGGGGCAGATCGGTCTGTCACTTGTCCTCGCTGGCTCGTCTGCTCAGCGGGTTCTTCAGCCATGTGTAAAATCCACTCGGATGAACGCGCAGAAGGCGGCACATCGTCCGCACCGAAAACTGCAAGCGATGCAGGGCAATGAACGCGTATTTCACTTTGCATCCTTGGCGAAATACGCGGCCGCTTTTTTAGGATGTCTCGCTCCTCGATAACGCGAGCCAATTCCCTCTTCAGCCGTCTGATCTCTTCGGCTTCGTCGTTGCCCTTGGCGTTCGAGGCCGCAAACTTCTTTTTCCACTCGTACAAAGAGTGCTGCCTCACCCCACCCGCTGCGAAACCTCCGCAACCGGATAGCCTCGCTCCGTGATCTGACGCACTGCGTCACGCTTAAACTCTTCGCTGAAATTCGATTTGCTCATGAGGCGCTTCTTGCCTCAAAATTAGGAAAGAAGACGTCTACAAATCTCGGGGCTATTCAACTTGACCTTGGTTGAAGGTGAAAACTAGGAGTTTGGCGACGGCCGCATGAGCGCTTCCTCGCCTTTGCGAACTCAATAACCCTGGATCGTTTGATTGCCTTACCTATCCGCAGGCTCGGCAGGCGTTCGATGAAGACGCCATTTTTAGGAAAAGGGCAAACCTATCGGCGCATTTCGACCCGACCAAGTGAAATAGCGACAAACCTACGGAGCGCAATCATCAGGGCCTGCGTCTTCACGGCGGATAAACAGGAAAATGGTGTCCACGAGAGGATTCGAACCTCCGACCCCAGGATTCATACC
>RCUT01000728.1_pt1 | contig 16607 bp, 13 predicted proteins | sample 2166171 | NCBI WGS metagenome assembly RCUT01 (sample SAMN09932757, study PRJNA488358) | compost metagenome | isolation source: compost soil in 4-hydroxybenzoic | place: Germany: Experimental Botanical Garden
CACAATGACGGTGCGCGCGGATATCTCCGAGGCTGACGTCGTGCGTGTGCGGCGGGGCCTGCCGGTCTGGTTCAGCATTCTTGGCGATCCGAAGCGCCGTTTCGATGGGGAGTTGCGACAGGTGGAACCGGCCCCGGCCTCCATCGCCAACGAGAGCAACACCGCCGCGAGCCGGATTGGCTCAACCAACGGTGCGGTCTATTACACCGGGCTGATCGACGTGGCGAATGCGGATGGGGTCCTGCGGCCGTCCATGACGGTGCAGGTGTCCATTGTCTTGAGCCGCGTCAGCGGCGCCGTGCTGGTTCCGCTCAGTGCGGTGGAAGGGGCGCCCCGGGCTGGCGATACGGCGCGTGTGCGCATACTGGACGCGATGGGCGAGGTCCAGATCCGGCAGGTCCAGGTCGGTATCGATAACGGCGCGGACATCCAGATCCTTAGCGGTCTTCAGGCAGGCGAGACCATCGTGCTTGGAGCATCCACGGACGAACGCACGGATGGCCAGGCTCAACTGGCCGCGGCGAAGCGGTAGGGCGCGTTATGACGGAACCACTGATCCGCGTACGTGGGGTATCCCGCGCTTTCCCCGCAGGCGACGAGATGGTGCGGGTGCTGAAAGACGTCGACCTCGACATCGAGGCCGGCGAGATGATGGCCATCATCGGCGCCTCGGGCTCCGGCAAGTCGACGCTGATGAACATCCTTGGCTGCCTCGATCGTCCGACGGACGGCAGTTACTGGATCGAAGGGCGCGAGATGTCGAAGATGTCCGTGGACGAACTGGCGGCGCTACGCCGTGAGCGTTTTGGTTTCATATTTCAGCGTTATCATCTGCTTGGCGATCTCAGCGCGGCGAGCAACGTCGAGGTGCCGGCCATCTATGCCGGACGCAGCCGATCCGACCGGCACAAGCGAGCGATCTCCTTGTTGACCCGGCTGGGCCTCGCCGAGCGGACGGGCAATATCCCGGGCAAGCTTTCGGGCGGCCAGCAGCAGCGGGTGTCGATCGCCCGCGCCCTGATGAATGGCGGCGAGATAATTCTGGCCGACGAACCGACCGGAGCGCTGGATACGCACAGTGGCGCCGAAGTCATGAAGATCCTGCGCGAGCTTCACGCCGAAGGGCACACCATCATCCTCGTCACTCACGACAAGAAGATCGCCGAACACGCGGATCGGGTTGTCGAGATCAGCGACGGCGTTATCATTTCCGACGAGCGCAATATATCCAAATCCGCCGCGACGGCCCGTCCCATCCGCGAGCACGCGCCGGGCGCTGGCTGGCGTGGTGCAATTGACCGGATGGCTGAAGCCTTTCGTATGGCGGGCGCGGCAATCTGGGCGCACAAGATGCGCTCGCTTCTGACCATGCTCGGCATCATCATCGGTATCGCCTCGGTGGCGGCTATCTCGGCACTGGGAGCCGGCTCGCAGCAACAAATCCTGAGCAGTATCAGTTCGCTTGGCACCAACACGATCGAGGTGCGGGCCGGTAAAGGCTTCGGCGATCTGGAAGCGGGCAAGATACGGACGCTGGTTCCCGCCGATGCCGAAGCGCTGGTGAACCAGCCCTATGTCGACAGCGTGACACCAACCGTCACGACAAGCGTAACTGTCAAGCGCGCCGCCGTGGCCGTCAATGCGTCAGTCACCGGAGTTGGCGCGGACTTCTTTCGTGTACGGGGCCTTGAACTGGCGCATGGGCAACTGTTCGACGCCCAGGATGTTGCCGCTTACAGCCAGAATGTGGTGATCGATGCAAACGCCGCGCGAGACCTGTTTCCAGACCGGGTTAACCCGGTGGGGCAGGTCATCCTTCTGGGCACAATGCCGGCGAGGGTTGTGGGTGTGACGAAACGGGAAAACTCCTTCGGCCCGGCGGTTGATACGCTGACCGTTTATGCGCCCTACACAACCGTCATGGGCCGTATGCTGGGTCGTCCGAACGTCGACGGCATAACCGTCCGTATCAAAGACGATGTCGATCCGGGCAATATCGAGGCCGCAGTTTCGCGCCTTATCGAGCGTCGGCATGGCGCGAAAGACTTCTTCCTCACCAACTCGGCGACCATTCGCGAGACTATCGAGACCACCACGCAAACCCTGACGTTGCTGATTTCGTCAGTCGCCGTGATCTCGCTGATTGTCGGCGGCATCGGTGTGATGAATATCATGCTGGTCTCCGTGACCGAACGCACCAAGGAGATCGGCGTTCGTGTGGCTGTCGGCGCGCGCCGCAGCGACATCCTTTCCCAGTTCCTGATCGAGGCCGTCATGGTCTGTCTTGTCGGCGGCTTCATGGGAGTGATGCTCGCCCTCGGGATCAGCGCTCTTTTCAATTTTTTGAGCCCCGATTTCAAAATGATCTTCTCTTCGGGCTCCATCATGGTGGCCTTCGCCTGTTCAACCCTGATCGGAATCGTCTTCGGCTTCCTTCCCGCCCGCAATGCGGCAAAGCTGGACCCAATCGAAGCCCTGGCGCGTGACTGATGAACCGCAAACGCCTGCTTGGTTGCGATGCAACGATATTCGTGTCCAACGTAGATATGATCGCAAAGGGCAAACTGGAGGGCGGTGCATTAGCGGTCTTTATGGAGCCGCCGTATATTCAGACAGGCTGAGATTCAATTGGCGCAACAATGTTTGCCATGTTGGCTTTAGGGCACCCGGCTATGGGCAGGTAACGATGGCAATGAGGTCGAAAGCGGCCTTGCAATCCTGTCCCCGTTACTTCCGGTTGTTATTATTGAATCTCGCGTAATGTCACGAGACTGATGTTGACATGGCTGCATCTAACAACCTGCGCCCATCGCCCGCAAGCCAGGATCTGAAAGTCAGCAGGTCGGGGTTGATTTCGCGCATGAGTTTCAGATCGACCTGCTCGGCGAGCGGCCCGTCTATCAGACTCTTTGCCATATGCGCGAGATCAGCGTTTGCAGCGAGAACGGCGTCTGGAAACCGTTCGTAAGTTATCGGCCGGCCGGCCACTTCGCTGAAGGCGACCTCAAGTTCATGTCCGGTCAAGCGGTCGCTCGCGACCTTAAGTCTTGTGCCGCCAAAGCGGGGCTTGTTGGCAAACACGGCAGCGACAAACCTGCCGATGTCTTCCACGGCGGTAAGCTGAATGGAATGGTCGGGTCGGATCAGGGACACCAGCCGGCCCTCATCCAGACCGAAGCCAGGTCGCACCAGCATTTCCATGAAAATCATCGGCCGGATGATGGTCGTAGTCATGTCGAGCTGTCGAATATGCGCTTCGATACGAGGCTTGGCGTCGAAACGCGGAACGCCTGTCAGCTCATTCCCCACGCTGGCGCCTGACGAATAAACAAAATGGTTGATGCCTGTTTCGGCAGCGATATCCGCAATCGATATACCATGACGGACTTCGTCTTCGGCAGCCAGGCTGGCTGGCAGTACGCTAAAGACACCGTAAGCGTCTTTCATCGCTGTGCGGATTACATTGGTCTCTTCAAATGACCCCTGCACAAGCTCGATGCCTGCATTGCGCAATTGCAGAGATGCAGCTTTGCTGGAACTCAGAACGAGTGCGCGTACAGGCCATCCCGCCTTCAACAAGGCTCTGGCGACAGATCCTCCCTGTCTTCCGGTAGCGCCGAAAACCAGAATGGGGTGCTTGCTATTGGTCACTTGAAACCCTCGCGTTAAACAAGGGCTGTCTATATATACGAATGTAATTCTGCCGGAAGACGGCACATTTTTCAGCATCAGGCACAAGGATGATACCCTTGGATGAACAGATCGATGCCGGCCCATCGCGCGGATCAGGAAACGACAGACACTTCAAACCCATCCCGTCAAACGGGGTCTGCAGTCTGCTGAGTGACAAATGGACTATGCCGGTTCTTTGGCGTCTTTCTCTCGCTGAAGATAATCGGCTTCGCTTTTCAGCATTGAGAAGAGAGGTCAGTGAGATCACCCAGCGCATGCTGACGCTCACGCTGCGTAATCTCGAGCGCGAGGGATTTGTTGTGCGTCACTATTTTCCCGAAGTGCCGCCGCGTGTCGAGTACGAGCTAACAGAGATCGGCCACGGAGCTTTGCGCGCCCTTGAGGAATTTAACCTCTGGGTCCACGACAATCTGGACACCATCAGAGAGCGCCGGCGCGCTTACGACCAGGAGGAGTTGTAAATCCAAGTGACCGAAATTGGCTGAGAAGGTCAGATGTCGGTCCCGGTTAGCAGCGCTCGGCTACGCTCGCTTTCCTCAGCAGATATTTCATCCCCGGCTTCCAGGATTGCACAATCTGCTCGCGGGCCTAAATCAGCTATTCGAACGTGGCCAAGTTATTGGCTCGTCTACGAAACTTCCGCTGCTGGAATTTTGTGATGACAATGTCATTGGTTCAGATTCCGCCTCAAAGCGGATGACTAGTAACTATTCATCACCCGGGACTCCGTAGGAGGGGGCGGCTCGTGGATCCAGAGCACGTGTTACATAGTCCTGCGCCTGCGACTGGTAGACATTCCATGCCCGGGCCACCGCTGCAATCGGGCAACCTTCGTCCAGCCAGTCGATCCGCAATTCGGCATACGGCCAAGGCTGTTTGTCAACGATGAGTAAGCCGGCCGAACGCACGGGACCGGCTTCGCCCCCCGCATCAACGGCTGCCTTGAGCGCTGCAACCAGCCGGTCTCCCAAGGTGCCCGACGTTGTCTCGAACGTTTCAATCATTGCTTTCGGTACGCCGTCGTTTGCCAGCAGGTTTCCCGCCGCCACACACTGATTGCCGGTTACAGAGGTCCATATTCCAAGCGCATTTTCGCCGGAATGAATGGCGGTAGCGCCCGATGCATCCACTGCCAGCAACTGGCGGTAGCCGGGAAAACCATCACTCTGCCGGGCTGCTACAACCGCATCCGCAGCACTGGCGCCGTCTTTCAGCGCAGCAAGCATTTGTGGTCCAAGAGCCGGATTGGTGACATTCTGAGTCGCGACTGCTCCTATGCCGGCCTCGGCCCAGGCGCATCGGGCTGCAACAGCAGGGGATGAAGATGAAATTGCGACGCCGAACTGGCCTGTCGTTTCGCAGCGCGCGACGATTGAGAAGGTCATGGGAAACTCCATCCTTGGGACGGCCGGCCACGCTTCTGCCGGCCGGCATCTGCCGAAGCGTATCTGGTATCAGTCAGGGATGACGGCCGTGGCGTCGATCTCGACAAGCCATTCGGGCCTCGCGAGTGCCACCACGACAAGCCCCGTGCAGACGGGGTAAACGCCCTTGATGTACTCGCCCATGGTCCGGTAGACGGCCTCTCGGTGGCGGACGTCGGTGAGATAGACGACAAGTTTGGTGACATGCTCCATCTGGCCACCGCTTTCCTGAACGAGTTGGCGAATGTTCTGCATGACCTTGTGCGTCTGCTCGACCGGATCATGGCTATCGATGTTCTTGGCGGTATCGAGATCCTGCGGGCATTGGCCGCGCAGGAAAATCGTCGTGCCGCGGGCGACGACGGCCTGGCAGAGATCGTTGTCGAGGTTCTGCTCCGGATAGGTTTCTTTAGTGTTGAACTTGCGAATGCGCGTATGTGCCATTCTCGTCTCCATGGGATTGTTCATGCAATGGGCTGGTTGTCTGCTGTGCCTTGGGATTCAATTCTGCGGCTTGTACGCCAGATAATTGTCCTGAATGGCTATGTGGTCGGCCACATACTTGGCATCGTGCCATACACCCCAGATGAAACTGGAGCCGCGGCCGGACAGCCAGGGAAGACCGAGAAAATAGATGCCCTTTTCGGGGCTGACCCCACGCTGGTGTTTCGGACGGCCAACGTCGTCGAACGCATTGACCCGAAGCCAGCTGTAGTCCGATGTGAAGCCCGTTGCCCAGATTATCGTCGTCACGTTTGCTGCGCGCAGATCAAGCTCGCGCAGCGGGTTGGTCACACAGTCAACCTGCGGTCCGAGGATACGTGCATCGGGTTCCCGAGGCAGGTCGAGGCCGTTGCGGGCAACAAAGGCATCCGCCTCATCGAGCAGTGACAGATAATTCTGGTCGCCGCGATCAAGATTGCGGCCAAGGTCGTCTGCAAATGACAGCGATCCGTCACGATAAGCTCCCGTCATGCCGGCAAGCATCATGCCCTGCGCGGCCAGTCGCCGGAAATCAATGGTGTTTCCACCGCGAGCACCGCTGACGGCGATGGTGACGTGCTCCGAGCCCGGGGTCTGAGCCTGCGCGTCCCATTTCCCGAGGACACCAAGCCACCAGACGAAGTCGCGGCCACGATAGGAGCGGGGAGGGCGGTCATGCGGGCCGACCGAAAGATAGACCTTGCGTCCTGCGAGCATCAGTTCCTCGGCGATCTGGACGCCGGATGACCCTGCGCCGACCACCAGAACCGCGCCTTCGGCGAGTTGGGCCGGATTGCGATAGTCGCTCGAATGCATCTGTGTTACGCCAGCATCGTCGGGGACGATCGGGGGAATGGAGGGTTTTTGAAACGGACCGGTGGCGGCGACGACGTTAAGGGCTTCGATCACGCCATCAGAGGTTTCGACCTGGAAGCCTGGACGGTCTTCCAGACGTTCCACATTGACGACGTCGACACCACACCGGATCGGTGCCTTGTGCAGGCCTGCATAGGCTTCAAAATAGTCTGCCACACCGTCCTTGGGAACGAATGTATCCGGGTGACCTGGGAAATCCATGCCTGGAAAACGGTCATGCCATGCGGGGCCATTGGCGACCAGTGAATCCCAGCGCATCGAGCGCCAGCGTTCCGCGATGCGACCGCGCTCCAGCACGAGATAGTCGACACCGTTGCGGCTTAGATGTTCGCTCATGGCCACACCGGCCTGGCCGGCTCCGACAACCAGTGTATGGATCTTCTCGACTGACATGCATTCGCCCTTTTCTGTTTTGCCGCAACCCACCGCTTGGCGTCAGCTATCGTTCCGCTCTAGCGAACGGTTTGCATTCGGAAAATTATGATTTGCTGCAGCACTGGTTAGGATTGGCGAAAGCAGCGTCTTGCTCCGCCGTTCATGTGATGAACGGTTGCAGGGCCAGCAGAACATTTACATTTTGGCAAACGGCACATAATAAATTCACCTCGATAGTCCGCCGTCTGGGAGCGGGCATATGGTCGCGCGCTCGGTGCGCCACTTGGCATCAGGGCCTCAAATGCGTTTCACCTTGCGTCAGCTCGAATACTTTATTGCAACGGCCGAGGCCGGTTCGATAACTCTGGCGTCGGACCGCATCCACGTGTCGCAGCCATCCATTTCGACAGCTATCTCCCAGTTGGAAATCGAGCTCAACACCCAGCTTTTCCTGCGCCGTCATGCCCAGGGGTTGTCGTTGACACCGGCCGGGCAAAAGCTCTTGCTGCAGGCAAAAGCCGTGATAGAACAGGTTCAGAACCTCTATACCGCGGCCTCCGAGGCGACCGAACAGATCCGCGGGACACTGTCGCTTGGATGCCTCTTGACCTTCGCGCCGATGTTGCTGCCGGAGGTGAGCCAGAGCTTCAAGACGGCCTATCCAAGCGTCACTATCAGGCCGACGGTTGCAGATCACCGAACCTTGCTGACGCGGCTTGAGCGTGCCGAGCTCGATATCGCGCTCTCCTATGACCTTCTCGTTCCGGAAGGTTTCGAGTTTACACCGCTTGCGGAATTGCCCCCTTATGTGCAGGTCGCGGAAACGGACCCACTGGCACAGCGCTCGGCAATTTCGCTTTCCGAGCTTGAGGAACACGAGTTCATCCTGCTCGATCTGCCGCTTTCGCGGGACTATTTCCTGGGTTTGTTTGCCGCTGCCGGCGCCACGCCCAACATCGTCGCGCAGATCCAGCATCAGGAGGTCATCCGCACGATGGTGGGCAATCGTTATGGCTACACCCTTGCCAATGTCCGTCCGAAGAACAAGGCTGCATTGGATGGAAAGCGACTTGTCGGCCTTCGTCTGTCGGGGGAGCATAAACCCATGCGCATTGGTCTGATACGCATAGGCCAGCAGGTATCTACCCGCCTTGTCCGTACCTTTGAGGACCATTGCCGCAATCTGATTTCCGACAATTATGTGCCGGGTATGGAGGCGCCGATCCTCAACCTCCGCCGCACGGACCAGAGCTAGGCTCGTTTTTTTCAAAGCACCAGTTCCGAATATCTTATTTTGTTTTTTTGTCGCTGGCTGACAGTGTGCGCGCCAAACACCGCACTGTCAGTTCGGTGATTGCCGCATTACGGAGCCAAGCATGCTAGACAAAAGCCAGTCCGCACACCAGACAATCCCATCAGTGGTCGAGGCGATGACCAATCAAGAAAAGGTCGATCTCCTCTCCGGTTTCGGTATGTGGAAGACTGCGGCTGTCCCGGCTTACGGGATCAAGCCGATCGTGATGACGGATGGCACCTACGGCGTACGCTACTCTATTCCGCAGATCGATAGTGACGAGCGTGGTGGAATGGATCTCGATGCTTTTCTTTCGGTCGTGAACCAGCGCGCCAGCGATGTTGCTATTGCGTGGGGCGAGATGAAGCCCGCAACCTGTTTTCCTAATGGCTCTGCCATGGGCAACAGCTGGGATGAAGTCCTGATGCAACGGTTGGGAGAGCTCCTTGGCAAGGAATGCCGTGCAATGGGTGTGCATCTGCTGCTTGGGCCCGGCATCAACCTGCGTCGTACGCCCCTTGCTGGCCGGTCCTATGAGTATTATTCGGAAGACCCGCTGGTTACAGGCAAGCTTTCGGCAGCCGTCATCGAAGGAATCCAGTCGCAAGGTGTCGGCACATCGCTCAAGCACTTTGCTTGCAACAATTCCGAAGTCGAACGCACAACGATGGACAGTGTCGTCGAGGAACGGGCTCTTCGGGAAATTTATCTCAAGGGTTTCGAGATCGCGATCAAGCAATCGAGGCCCTGGACAATCATGTCCTCCTATAACCGTCTGAATGGTGTCCAGGCATCCCAGGACCCCTGGCTTCTCGATCAGGTTCTTCGCAAGGAATGGGGTTTTGAAGGTGTCGTGGTTTCCGACTGGCATGGCATCAAGGATCGCGCAGTATCGCTGGTCGCTGGCGGTGATCTCGACATGCCGGAAAGCCCGCGCCGCAAGGCCGACCTTCTCGCCGCACTCGATAGTGGAGCTGTTTCGGCTGATGTTGCCGACCTTTCTTGCCGGCGCATGCTCGAGCTGATCGAGCTTTGCAACGAGGGAGCAAAGGCTCCCGTACCTGTCTATACGGCTGAGGAGCATCATGCCGAAGCCCGTGCAATGGCTGCTGCCTCGATGGTGCTTGTGCGCAACAACGGTGCCCTGCCGGTCACCCCCGACATGAAAACCATCCTTGTTGTTGGCCGCGATGCCGGGACACCTGTCATCCAGGGCTCCGGTTGTGCAACTACCATCCCGACGATGGTCGATCAGCCATTGGACGAATTGCAGAAGGCCCTTGGTGTATCGCACACACTGACATTCCGTGAAGAAGCTGACGCGGATACCCTCGCAATGGCAGGCAAGGCGGATCTGGTTCTCGTCTATACCTCGACGGAAGGAGCTTATGACGGAGAAGGCTCTGACAGAACGACACTTGCTCTCGGTCCAGGCCAGGACGAAATGATTGCTGCTCTTGCCGCGGTTTCAAAGAACGTGGCTGTGGTGATTGCATGCCCGGATGCGGTTGAAATGCCGTGGATCGACCAGGTGAATGCCGTGCTCGTCACCTTCTATTCCGGCCAGGCGATGGGTGGTGCGGTTGCAGATATTCTGAGCGGCAAGGTCAATCCGTCCGGCAAGCTGTCGGTTACTTTTCCCAAGCGTCTCTCGGACGTTCCAGGCTTCCTGCATTATCCGGGTGAAAACGGTCGTCATGTTTATGGTGAAGGCATTCATGTCGGTTATCGTTCCTACGACCTGCGTGAGGTGGAGCCGCTTTTCCCGTTCGGTCACGGCCTGAGCTACACGACGTTTGCCTATTCCGATCTGACCGTCTCCGCTTCCAGCATCGGTCTCAAGGATGAGATTACCGTTGCTTTCACCGTTACCAATACCGGCGGCCGCGCCGGTGGAGAAGTCGCGCAGCTTTATCTGCAGGCTCCGGGAAAGCGATTGAAGCGTTCGCTGCAGGAACTCAAGGGTTTCGCCAAGCCGGTGCTGGCGCCAGGCGCGAGCGAGCGTGTTGAAATCAACATCAAGGGTTCGGACCTGGCCGTCTGGGATCCGGCGCTCGGGCGTTGGGTACTTGAAGGAGTTGAAGCACGGATCATCGTTGGCGCATCCTCGCGCGATCCGAAGCTTTCTGCCGGTCTGACGATCAAGCCCTCGGTCCTGCCGTTCCGCCGGATTGCCTACGACACCCAGCCTGCCTATGTGCTTCCGAACGCAATCGCTTGCGAACATATCTGCGCCTATCTGACGAGCCGTTGCAATATCTCTGCGGAGGACGCAATGCGCATGCTCAACCATTGCTCGAACTCGTTTTTTGGTATCTTCACGTCGCTTGAACGGCGTCTTCGCCTTTCCATTCCTGAGGCCGAGGTTGCTGGTCTGATTGCTGAGATCAACGCGGCGATGGATGCTGCGGAGGCGAAACTGTGACATCGACGCGGGATTGGCTGGCAAGGCTGGTCGCTCATCCGACGGTCAGTTCGGACACCAATCTTCCGCTGATCGACGAGATTGAGACAGCGCTGTCGAATGCCGGTGCTGTGTGTGACCGATTTTATGATGATACCGGGCTGAAGGCAGCGCTTCTGGCCCGGCTGGGGCCGGATGTGCCAGGTGGTCTGATGTTATCCGGCCATGTCGACGTGGTTCCGGTGGTTGGGCAGGACTGGACCGTTCCGCCCTTCGCCGTCACTCAAAAAGACGGCAAGCTCTACGGACGCGGCACAACGGACATGAAGGGCTTCGTCGCGTCGACGCTGGCGCTTGTGGAAACGATTGACGTGAAGAGCCTTGCGGCCCCTCTTTGGCTGGCTATTTCCTACGACGAAGAGATTGGCTGTGTCGGCGTAAGGCCGATGCTCGAGGAGATCGCCGCACGGGATATCCTGCCCGATCTGATCGTGGTCGGGGAGCCGACATCGATGCAGCTAGGCCTTGGTCACAAGGGCAAGATGGCTTTTCAGGTCAAGGTTACCGGGGTTCCCCGCCATTCGGCCGAGGCGCCGCTGGCACTGAATGCATTACACATCGCGGCTGATTTCATCGTTGGCCTGCGCCGATTGCAGGACGACATCGCGGCTCGCGGCCCGCGTGAGCAGGGTTATTCGGTGCCATACGCCACGGTTCACGTTGGGAAATTGTCCGGTGGCACTGCGGTCAATCTCGTGCCGGATCATGCCGAGCTTCTGATGGAGTGCAGGATGATGGCTGCGGATGATCCTCTCGCTTTGGCTGAGCAGATACGCAAAGTCGCCGCCGCTGCGATTGCACCCTACAAGGAGCGTTTCAGGGAAGCCGCGATCGATATCGAGATTACCGGAAACTATCCGGGTCACTCGATTGATGGAAATCATCCGATTGTGCAGGCGTTCGCGTCGTGCTTGCCGAAAGGAAGCCGGGATTGCCGGGTGAGTTTCGGAACCGAAGCCGGATTGTTCGCGCAGGCACTGGATGTTCCTGTCGTGATCTGCGGGCCGGGAAGCATGGATCAGGGGCATCGTCCCGATGAATTCATCAAGCAGACGCAACTCGATATCTGTGACGCTGTGCTGGCGGATGCCGTTGTTCGGTTTTGTGCAAGCCGGCGCCCGCTTGCTTCGTATGTCCCAAAGCAGATGCACGGAAAAATGTAATTTACCGAAACCATGCGGACGGGAAAAGTAGTTGATGAAGGTCAAACAAACTCAGAGGGTAAAATGAACAATAACGTATCACGTCGCGGCTTCATGAAGACGACGACGGGGCTTGCAGCCATGGCGCTGGCCGCTCCTGTCCTTCTCAAGGGTAACCGTGTGTTTGCCGGCGAAACACTTGTCGTGCGCGACATGGGCGGTGCCTTCTATGAAGGTTTCAAGGTTGCTTTTTATGATACCTTTGCCGCGGAAACCGGTGTTACCATCCAGACCAACACCAACGAGCCCGATCCTATCCCGCAGTACAAGATGGCAATCGATACGGATACGAAGCTGTTCGATGTTGCCCTGATGACACCGGAACACGTGCTGCGTATCCGCCAGCTCGGCGATAATTATATGCTGCCGCTCAACATTGAGGTTGCGAACAAGGACGATTTTACGCCGCATACATTCGAGACGGATTTCGTTGGCGTCGCCATTTTTGCGCTGGCCATGGGCTATCGCAAGGATACGGTAAAAACCGTTCCGACCAGCTGGGCCGATTTCTGGAACACAGAAGCCTTCCAGGGTCGCCGTGGTTTGTGGCGCAGCCCGGTCACGACGCTTGAAATGGCGCTGCTTGCGGACGGAGTACCGCTCGACAAGCTTTACCCGCTCGACGTCGACCGCGCTTTCAAGAGCCTCGACAAGATCAAGTCGCACATCAACATCTGGTGGACGTCGGGGGCGCACGCGACCCAGCTCCTGAAGGACGGCGAGCTTGATCTCATGTCCACCTGGTCGACCCGCGCCCAGGCTGCGATCAACGCAGGCGCCCCGGCGGGTATCGTCTGGAACGGCGGTCTGTTCAACATCGACGGCTGGACGATTGCCGGTAATACCGAGAAGGCTGACCTCTCCCGCAAGTTCATCGAATGGTGCCTTGATGCCAAGCGTCAGGCCGCCTACACGGACATTCTGGCTTGCGGCCCGACCAACATGAAGGCTTATGAGCATCTGAGTGCGGAAAAGTCTGCGCTCCTGCCGACAGCGCCGGAAAACATCAAGGGGCTGACAGTCCTCAACGCTGCCTACTGGGCAGAGAACCAGGACGAGTTGACCCAGCGCTTCGAGCAGTGGATCCTGGGTTAATTTTTCGCGGACAAGACCATCCGAGCCTCGGGTTTCGCCTTTTGGCGAGATCCCAATCTGACTATGAGTGGCCCGGTTCTGTGATATGCGGAACGGGCCATTTCAACGAACGGGACCACCATGGCTGACCTTTCCGCCAACACATTTTCTCGGCAGCGCCTCAGGCTCGACAGCCTCTGGCTTTCCACGCCGGGGCTTGCTTACATGGCGCTGTTGCTGATCCTGCCTGCCGGCGCGCTCATCTGGCAATCTTTCGTCAATCCGAAGACAGGTGCCTTCGATCTGACGGTCTACGAACAGATGTTTTCGGCGGGCGTTTACGTAAAAGTTCTCGCCAACACATTTGCGATTTCTGCGCAGGTGACCATTGTCTGCCTTCTGGTTGGCTACCCGATTGCCGTGTGGCTTGCAGATATGCCGGAATATCGGCGGCGCATGGCCATGTGGCTCGTTCTTTTGCCGTTCTGGGTAAGCCCGCTTCTCAAAAACTTCGCCTGGATCGTGCTTCTTGCCCGAAAGGGTATCGTCGCACAGATGTTGACCGGCATGGGTTTTGATACCGAACTCAACCTGCTTTACGGTCGTGGCGCTGTTGTTTTCGGCATGGCGCATGCGATGTTGCCAATTGCCATTCTCACCATGTTGCCGACGATGCTGTCGATAGATGGGCGGCTTATGCCGGCGGCGATGACGATGGGCGCAAGCCGTAGCCAGTCGTTCTGGCGCATTTTCCTGCCTCTCTCCATGCCGGGCGTTGCGGCCGCGGGCTTGTTGATCTTCGTCATGGGTCTGGGTTTCTTCATTACGCCAGCTCTGCTCGGCTCACCGAATGAAACGGTGATCGGCCAGATGATGATCACTCAGGTCCAGAAGCTTTTCAACATGCGGCTCGCCGGCGCACTGGCGGCACTGCTTCTCGCGGTTACCCTCATCACGATTGCCGTTTATGATCGCTTTTTCGGGATGTCTGCCGTATCGGGTAACGGTGCAGCAGCCAGGCGTGGCGGTGTGATCGGAACAATCGGCGGTGCGATCATCGAGGTCGGGGCTAGCGTCAGCGATTTCGTTGCTCGCCTTCTGCCTACCCGTCTTGGTCGCGGCGCATTTACGATCTTTGTCTGGTTGGTCATTGCAGTGATGATTGTGCCCGTGCTTGCATTCCCACCGATGGCATTTTCCGGTTCGACTTTCCTGGAGTTCCCACCAAAAAGCTTCTCCCTTCGCTGGTTCCAGGCCTACATGAGTTCCGATCAGTGGATGGGGGCTACCACGCGCTCGGCGGTTATTGCGATCGTTACCGGTATTCTTGCAACGATCATATCGGGTATGGCGGCTTACGGTCTTGCCCGCACGCAGCGCAAGGCTGGCGGCTTGATTTTCCTCTCTTTCATGTTGCCGATGGTCGTTCCAAATATCGTCATTGGCGTTTCGCTGTTCTACGTTCTGGCCAAGGTCGGACTTATTGCGACAGACACGGGGATCATCCTTGGCCATACGCTTTCGGCGATGCCGGTGGTGTTCGTCATCTTGCTGACGACTTTTCGCAGTGTTGACTGGCGTCTTTTGCAGGCCGCAGCAACGCTTGGAGCCAGCCGGTTTCAGCAGATCCGTCTGGTGCTTCTTCCTATCGTCAAAGGTGGTGCAGTTGCCGCTTTCCTTTTCGGCCTTCTGCATTCCTTCGAGGAACTCACCATCGCCCTGTTCGTTGGCGCGGGCGTCAAGCAGACGCTGCCCAAACAGATGTGGGACGACATCATTCTCAGCATTTCCCCGACCCTGGCAGCAGCCTCGGTCTTCATCGTGGCGGTGGTGACCGTACTTTTCGTCATCGCCGAAAAGGCGAGGCCGCGCTGACATGCGCGACGCTGCCTCTCCCATCATGACCATAGGAAACACATTCGACATGTCAGCCGCCTCTGCCAACACGCCCGAAATCAAGCTTCAGGTCCAGGGCCTTGCAAAACTTTACGGCCGGACCATCGCACTCGATCACGTCGATCTCGAGGTGCGCAAGGGTGAGCTCCTCACACTGCTGGGGCCTTCAGGATCTGGCAAGACCACGCTGCTGCAGCTCATCTGCGGCCTGCAGGATCCGACCTACGGCAACGTCATCATTGACGGCAAGGATCAGACTCATGCACCGGTCAACAAACGCGACATTGGAGTCGTTTTCCAGAACTACGCCCTGTTTCCGCATATGTCGGTTGCTGAAAATGTTGGCTTTGCGCTGAAGATGCGAAGCCTTCCAAAGGCCGAAATCGATGCAAAGGTTGGCAGGGCACTGGAAACCGTGGGGCTTGCCCACGCGGCCGATCGCTCCCCCTCGCAGCTTTCCGGCGGTCAGCAGCAACGTGTCGCACTTGCCCGCTGCCTCGTCTACGATCCCGCGATCATTCTCATGGATGAACCGCTTGGCGCCCTTGATGCGAAACTCCGCGAAGTGATGCAGATCGAAATCAAGCGTATTCACCGTGAAACGGGCGCGACAATCATTTTCGTCACTCACGACCAGCAGGAAGCTCTGGCGCTTTCCGATCGCATCTGCCTGATGAATAACGGCAAGATCGCCCAGCTCGGTACGCCGCGGCAAATGTATGATGAACCCGAAAACCTGTTTGTTGCAGACTTTATCGGCGTTTCGTCGATCATTCGCGGTACGGTGAAGGCAGGCGCCCTTGAAACCGCGATCGGGACTTTACCAATTGCGGGTGAGGCACCTGCGGATGGAACAAAGGCTGCCTTGGTTGTCCGGCCAGAGGCCATTACGCTTGGCGAAGGTTTCTGTGAAGGCCGTGTGCGCGAAACTGTTTATGGCGGGTCGGAGTTGCGCGTCATTATCGATGCCGGAAAGCAGGAAATCATCGCTCGCGCCCCGGCTCAGGCCGGAGACGTCGCAGTTGGTTCGACCGTCCGTTTCGGGTGGGCACCGCAATCCGCCCGGCTTCTCGTTGACAGGGACTAATTCTCATCATGACAGCTTTGCGTTTCCTCTATGATTGCGATCCGGGTGCAGATGACGCACTGGCCATGCTTCTGGCACTCGGGCGACCTGATGCACTGGAGATGGTTGCCGTGACATGTGTCGCGGGCAATGTTGGGCTTGAGCCGGTTGTCTCAAACGCACGGCGTATTCTTGAGCTTTGTGGCCGGCAGGATATCCCGGTTTATTCGGGCGCGGCTCGTCCCATCATGGCATCGCGTGGTCGTGTCTCGATCATGCACGGCTCCGACGGGCTCGCCGGCAGCACACTACCGGCGCCGGTGACACCTGTTGCTACGGGCCATGCCGCCAATGAGATATCGCGGATCGCCAGGGCTGAGGGCAAGCTGCACATCTGTGCTACCGGGCCGCTGACCAATCTGGCGCTTGCGCTTCTTCTCGACCCGGAACTTCCCGATTTTGTCAGTGCCATCACCATCATGGGTGGTGCCGCATTTTGTCCCGGCAACACCACGCCGCTAGCCGAGTTCAATTTTACGGTCGATCCCCATGCGGCCGCGATCGTCTTCGACAGCGGGATCCCGATTACCATGCTTGGTCTGGATGTCACGCGTCAGGCAACCGTTACCACCGACATGATTGAGCAGGTGAAGGCCATCGATACGCCCGTTGCCAACGAAGCGGCGCATCTACTGATCAATTACGGTTCGAAGGATCCGTGCCTGCATGATCCAGCCGCAATCGCCTGGCTGCTGAAGCC
>RCUT01000729.1_pt1 | contig 16604 bp, 17 predicted proteins | sample 2166171 | NCBI WGS metagenome assembly RCUT01 (sample SAMN09932757, study PRJNA488358) | compost metagenome | isolation source: compost soil in 4-hydroxybenzoic | place: Germany: Experimental Botanical Garden
ATGCAGTTCCTGATTCCGGGGTGGAGCTTCGATAACAAGCGGCCTTGCCTGGTGCGTTGAGGCTGCTGGCCCTTTCGCGGGCTTGCCCGCTCCCACAGGTACTGCATCAGGCTTCAGACCTGTATTTATCCTGTGGGAGCGGGCGAGCCCGCGAAGAGGCAGGCACAAATCAACCTGCTTCGAAAAACTTCCGCGCCATCGCTACGAATGCCCCCAGCACCGGGTTGGGGTTATCCCGGCAGAACGCCAGGAAAATCTCCGCCTGCTGCTCCATCCCCACCAATGGCCTGAACACCACCTGCTCCAGGCGCAATGCCTGCGCCGAGGCCGGCACCACCGCGCAGCCCAGCCCCACATTGACCAGCCCCAGTATCGAGTGAGTCTGCCCCAGTTGGTGCAGGTACCGCGGCTGCACCTCATGCCGGGCAAACAGGTTGGCGATGCGGTCATGGAAGTAGCGCCCTTCGTTGGCGCTGTACATCACGAATGGTTGTTCATCGAAATCGCTCGGCCTGAGCCGCTCACGTGCCACCAGCACATGCCCGGCGGGCAGGGCGGCGATGAAGGGTTCGCGGTGGATTGGCAGGTACTCCACGCGCGCGCTGGGCAGCACCTGGCGCACCAGGCCAACATCGATCAGCCCTGCCTCCAGGTCATGCACCTGGGTGCTGGAGACGCGTTCGCTGAGCACCAGTTCGATGTCCGGCAGCGTCTGGCCGGCATGCACCAGCAAGCGCGGGATCATGCTGTAGGCACCCACTGCGGTGAAACCCAGGGTCAACCGGCCCGCTTCGCCATGAGCAATGCGCCGCGCCGACTGGCTGGCCGACTCGGCGATCTGCAGGATGCGACGGGCGTCTTCGAGAAAGCTCTGGCCCGCCAGGGTCAGCCGCGCCTGGCGGTTGTTGCGCTCGAGCAGCAACACGCCGAGGGCATGTTCCAGCAACTGGATCTGCCGGCTCAAGGGCGGTTGGGTCATGTGCAGGCGGGTGGCGGCGCGGCCGAAATGCAGCTCTTCGGCCACGGCCACGAAGCAGCGCAGCTGATGCAGCTCCATGATTCAATTCCTGAATTATTCGATCCAGCATCTATATTAGACCTGTATCAAATGCCGGCCTAGCATCGAGTCATGTCTTCGAACTGCCGGATGCCCACCATGAACGAAAACCCCATCGAAGTGCTGTTGACCCAGCCAGTACCAGAGGCCATCGATGCCCGGCTGGTCAGCGCCTATCGGGTACATCGCCTGTATCAGCATTCCAACCCGCAACAGTTGCTCGACGAAGCCGGCCCGCGCATTCGTGGTGTGGTTACAGGCGGTGCCAAGGGCCTGTCCAATGAGCTGATGGAGCAACTGCCCGCGCTGGAGATCATCGCCATCAGCGGCATCGGCACCGATGCCGTGGACCTGCGCCATGCGGCCAGCCGCGGCATCCATGTCACCACTACGCCGGGTGTGCTCACCGCCGATGTGGCCGACCTGGCCATGGGCTTGATCATCGGCACCTTGCGCCGCCTGGGCGAGGGTGAGCGGCTTGTGCGTGATGGCTTGTGGGGCAAGGTCGACCTGCCATTGGCGCGCAAGGTCAGCGGTATCGAACTGGGCATCGTCGGGCTTGGCGAGGTGGGCAAGGCAATCGCTCGGCGTGCCGCTGCATTCGACATGGGCATTGCCTACAACGGGCGGCGCGAGCAACCAGAAACCGGCTACCGCTATGAGGCCGACCTGGTCGAGCTGGCGCGCTCGGTGGATGTGCTGGTGGTTGCAGCTGCCGCCGATGGCGGCCAGGTGCTGGTGACGGCCGAGGTGCTCGATGCACTGGGGCCGGAGGGGTACCTGGTCAATGTGGCGCGTGGCAAGTTGGTGGATGAGGACGCGCTGGTCGAGGCGTTGCGTGAGCAGCGCATTGCCGGTGCCGGGCTGGATGTGTTCGTCGACGAGCCGCATGTGCCGCCGGCGCTGCGTGACCTGAACCAGGTCGTTCTGCAGCCACATCGAGGCAGCGCCACGCTGCAAACCCGGCTGGAAATGGGGCAGATGGTTTTATCGAATCTCGCTGCTTGCTTCCGTGGCGAGGTTCCCCCGAATTGCGCGTAGGCCCCATCGCCGGCAAGCCGGCTCCCACAAAGACAGCGCATGCCTTGAACACTGCACTGACCCTGTGGGAGCGGCTTTAGCCGCGAAGAGGCCGGCACAGGCAACACAAGGCCTCAAGGGCCACACCTTCTCCGCACAAGAACAATCGCTTCCACCGAGAAGCAAGAGGGTCCACATGAACAGCAAATCCGCCGTCGCCGCACCGCAGGCCGTGGCCGGGATCGGTCGCCATCGCTTCCTGGTCCTGGCACTGATCTTCGTCATCACCGTCATCAACTACGCCGACCGCGCCACCCTGTCGATTACCGGTACCGAGGTGCTCAAGGACCTCGGCCTGGACCCGGTCATGCTGGGCATGATCTTCTCTGCTTTCGCCTGGGCCTACGCCCTGGGCCAGGTGCCTGGCGGCTGGTTGCTCGACCGCTTCGGCGCCCGCCGGGTCTACGGCATCAGCCTGATCCTCTGGTCGCTGTTCACCCTGCTACAAGGGACCGTGGGCTGGATGGGCCTGGCTGGTGTGTCCGCCGCCGTGGCGCTGTTCTCCATGCGGTTCATGCTGGGCCTGGTGGAGTCGCCGGCCTTCCCGGCCAACTCGCGCATCGTCAGCTGCTGGTTCCCCACCCGCGAGCGCGGCACCGCCTCGGCACTGTTCAACTCGGCGCAGTACATGGCCGTGGTGGTGTTCGCACCGTTGATGGCGTGGATGACCCATGCGCTGAGCTGGGAGCAGGTGTTCATCTGGATGGGCGTGCTGGGGCTGGCGTTGAGCGTGGCGTGGTTCCGCTTGTACCACGAGCCGCACAGTGCGCCAGGGCTGAGCCCCGAAGAGCTGGACTACATGCGTGAAGGCGGCGCCCTGGTCGACCTGGAAAAGGAACGCAAGACCGCCAGGAGCAAACCGACCCGGGCCGAGCTTGCGCAACTGTTCACCAGCCGTAACCTGTGGGCGGTGTACCTGGGCCAGTACTGCATCACCGCGCTCACCTACTTCTTCATCACCTGGTTCCCGATCTACCTGATCAAGGGCCGTGGCATGACCATCATGGAGGCCGGCTGGGTGGCCGCGTTGCCGGCAATCTGCGGTTTTACCGGTGGCATTCTCGGTGGCTTCGTGTCCGACTGGCTGATCCGTCGTGGTGTGCACCCGTCCAGGGCGCGCAAGACCCCGTTCATCATCGGCATGGGGCTGTCCACCAGCCTGGTGCTGGCCAACTATGTGGACGGCAATGCCGCGGTGATCGCCCTGATGACCCTGGCCTTCTTCGGCAAGGGCCTGGCGGCGGTGGGCTGGGCGGTGTTGTCGGATGTGGCGCCGAAGAAGATGGTTGGCCTGTGCGGTGGCGTGTTCAACGGCATCGGCAACATCGCCGGTATCGTCACCCCGTTGGTGATCGGTTACGTGGTGGCCAGCACCGGCTCGTTCCACAACGCACTCTGGTTCGTGGCCGCTCATGGCGTGCTGGGGATCCTCGCTTACCTGTTGCTGGCCCGACGCTTCGAGCGTACCGGGCAGGCGTAGGCAGACGCCTGGCAACAGAGGCCCCGGGAGACCGGGGCTTTTTTGTGGCTGGCAGAAAGTGGTGATGCCTGCACCGGCCCTTTCGCGGGCTTGCCTGCTCCCACAGGTACACCACAGGTTTGAGGGGCGTGGATTACCTGTGGGAGCGGGCGAGCCCGCGAAAGGGCCAGTACAGCCACAAACACACCCAAATGAAAAACAAAAGCTCCAGACGGCCTGGTGACGCGATCGGGCATGCCATTCGCGACATCTGGCGCTCATGGAAATGCCCTGTCGTGATCGAACAGTTCCGGGGCGTTCTCGTGTAATTTCCCACAGCCCTGCGGGGCTTAAATGAAGCCCGACCTGCACTGACACGTTGCTCTGTGACGCGTGCCAAATATCAACAACAGAGCGCGAGCAACCTGTCGACTTATTGATTTCAAAGGAGATATTTTCGCCTACGCCTGCCCGTCCATCCTTGTGTCAGCAAAAAGAGAACAACATCAATGAACACCGTGGGATCTGATGGCAACCTTGCACAAGGTTTCAAGCCACGTCATGTAACGATGCTGTCCATCGCCGGCATCATCGGCGCCGGACTTTTCGTCGGCTCTGGCCACGCCATCGCGGCAGCCGGGCCAGCTACCATAATTTCCTATTTCGTGGCCGGGACCCTGGTGGTACTGGTCATGCGCATGCTCGGCGAAATGGCCGTGGCACACCCTGATACCGGATCGTTTTCCACCTACGCCGACCAGGCCATCGGCCGCTGGGCCGGCTACACCATCGGCTGGCTGTACTGGTGGTTCTGGGTACTGGTAATCCCGATCGAAGCGCTGGCCGCCGGGCATGTGCTGAACGCCTGGTTCCCGCAGGTGGACAGCTGGATATTCGCCCTGGCTTCGGTGCTGCTGCTGGCTGGTACCAACCTGTTCAGCGTGGCCAAGTACGGTGAGTTCGAGTTCTGGTTCGCCATCCTCAAGGTCACGGCCATTCTCGGTTTCATCGGCCTGGGTTTCGCCGCACTGATGGGCTGGCTGCCCAACCGCGAGGTCAGCGGCCTGAGCGGCTTGATGGCCGAGCACGGCGGCTTCGCGCCGAAGGGCTGGTCGGCGGTGGTCGGCGCGTTCATCACCGTGATGTTCAGCTTCATCGGCACCGAGGCGGTGACCATCGCCGCGTCCGAGTCCAGCGACCCGTCGCGCAACATCGCCAAGGCCACCCGCTCGGTGATCTGGCGCATCAGCACCTTCTACATCCTGTCGATCTTCGTGATCATTTCGGTGGTGCCGTGGAACGACCCGCAGCTGGCGGTGGTGGGTTCCTACCAGCGTGCGCTGGAGATCATGAACATCCCCAACGCGGCCTTCATGGTCGACCTGGTGGTGCTGGTGGCAGTGACCAGCTGCATGAACTCGTCGATCTACATTGCCTCGCGGATGATGTACTCGCTGGCCAAGCGCGGTGACGCCCCGGCCATGCTCAACAAGACCTCCAAGGTCGGTGTACCGCGCGCTGCGGTATTCGGCAGCACGCTGATCGGCGCGGCCATTGCCATCCTCAACTACTTCGCGCCGAAGGGCGTGTTCGAGTTCCTGCTGGCCAGCTCCGGCGCCATTGCCTTGCTGGTGTACATGGTCATCGCCATTTCGCAGCTGCGCATGCGCCGCCGCCTGGAGCGGGAGAACACCGAGCTGAAGTTCCGCATGTGGCTGTTCCCGTACCTGACCTGGGCGGTGATCATCTTCATTGCCGGGGCGCTGGCGGTGATGATGTACACGCCTGAGCATCGGGCGGAAGTGAGCTCGACATTGGGCCTGGCGATCGTGATTTCCTTCCTGGGGATCGTGACCACGCGGGGCAATGCGCAACCTGTGGGGGTGCGTTCGATGGGGTGATTGAGTTCACCTGGCGGTAGGGCAAAGGGCACCAGTGGATGGGTGCCCTTTGTTTTTTTGAAACACTTGTTCGGTGTCGTTGACGGTCGAACGGCGACTCCCCGGGCGTAGACTCCCTTTCGAATTCATAAAGGGAGTCGATGCATGAGCGCAGAACAACAAGACCTACAAGCGCCGCCGGCCCTTCCTTTGGTAAAGGATGACCGTTTTGAGGAAGTGCTGGCGTTGATTCAAGGCGCCAGGCAGCGGGTGGTGCAGGCGGTCAATACTCAACTGATCGAGTTGTACTGGCAGGTTGGTGCCTACATCAGTCGCAAACTGGAGCAGGCGGAGTGGGGTGATTCGGTGGTCAGTCAGCTGGCTGTGCATCTTGCTCGAACGCAGCCTGGATTGCGCGGGTTCACTCGTGCGAATCTGTTCCGGATGCGTCAGTTCTACGATTCATACCGAGGTGATGAGAAAGTCGCACCACTGGTGCGACAATTGTCTTGGAGCCACAACCTCATCATTCTGGGACAGTGCAAGCAGCGCGATGAGCGCGAGTTTTATGTGCGCATGGCTGTTCAGGAGCGCTGGTCAAGGCGTGAGCTCGAGCGTCAACTGAAAGCCGCATTGTATGAACGCAGCATCGCTAGCCCGGCAAAAGTTTCAGCGGCGCTGAGGCAGAATTATCCGGCGGCCATGGATGTTTTCCGAGATGCCTACATGGTCGAGTTCCTTGGCCTGCCTGGGGACCATGCTGAAGCTGACCTGCATTGCGCACTGATGGAGCGGCTCAAACAGTTCCTGAGCGAACTGGGCCGGGACTTCTGCTTCGTCGGCTCTCAATATCCGCTTCAGGTTGGCGGCCGGGATTTCGCACTGGACTTGCTGTTCTTTCACCGTGGCCTCAACTGCCTGGTAGCGATCGAACTGAAGGTTGGTCGCTTCGAGCCCGAGTACCTGGGCAAGCTCGATTTTTATCTGGAGGCGCTGGATCGCAATGAGCGTAAGCCTCATGAAAACCCTGCCATCGGCGTGTTGCTATGCGCCAGCAGGGACGACGAGGTGGTCGAGTACGCACTTAATCGCAGTTTGTCTCCAGCGCTGATAGCGGAGTATCAAACGCGCTTGCCGGACAAGGCACTGCTGCAAGCCAAGCTGCATGAGTTCTATGCCTTGGGCGCTTCTGAGGAACAGGGCGCTTGAGCACCCATCAAATGCCGCACTTCACGCTTTCCATATAACGCATCACTGCCGGCGCTTTCTCGAAGCGCCGGTGGATCAGGCTAAGCCACGAGCTGGCCTGGCAGTCGACAATACGCCGGTAGTTCACCTGCGGCAGGCTGATGCGTTGCACCACCGACTCTGGCACCACTGCGATGCCTTGGCCGAGTGACACCAGGGTGATCACCGCCACCAGGCTGCCCGGCTGGGGGCCGAGCCTCGGGACGAAACCACCTTGTGCGGCCACTTCCAGCGTGCCGGAGATCTGTTCGGGCAGGATGAAGGTTTCATTGGCCAGGCGCGAGGCCGGGATCTGCGGCACGTCATTGATCCGCGAGCTGGCGGGCAGGGCGAGGACGAAACCTTCCTGGTGCAAGGCGATGGCTTCGAGTTCCTCGGGCAGCTCCATCGGTGAGCGCACATAGGCAAGGTCGAGCAGGCCGTCGCGGACCATGCCGGGCAGTTCGGCCATGGGCAGTTCGCGAATGTTCAGGCGCACGCCGGGGCAGGTTTCGCTGTAGCGGCTGACTTGCTGCTGGAGCATGCCCGAGTACGCGGCCGAGGCCACATAGCCTAGTTCTATGCGCCCGCTTTCGCCTCGGGCGGCCCGTTGCGCGCCCAGTTGTGCGGCATCGAATTGGCGCACGGCATGTTCGGCCTCGACCAACAGGGCCTGGCCCGCTGCGGTGAGGTTGACCTCGCGCTGGTTGCGTTCGAACAGGCGCACGCCCAGTTCGCGCTCCATGTCCTGGATCTGCCGGCTGAGGGTGGGCGGGGCGATGCCCAGCTGTTCGGCGGCACGGGTGAAGTGACCGTGGCGGGCGACGCAGAGGAAGTAGCGGAAATGGCGGATTTCCATGGGTGTTACCTGCAGGGTAATGACGCGGGCCGCCGGGGCTAACAAGCCTGGGGGCTGGCGGCGTTATGGTGAGGCCAACACTACAAGGCTGATGGCTTGGCGGCAAAGGCTGCCTGGGAATTGCAGGGGACCGCTTTGCGGTCCATCGCAGACAAGCCAGCTCCTACAGGTATTGCGCAATCCTTGAAGGCGGTGCGGTCCCTGTAGGAGCTGGCTTGCCTGCGATGGGCTGCAAGGCAGCCCCGGCGATTTGACCAACCAGCCCTGCATCCGGAGCCTCACCATGCCCTCTGCGCGTTTCACCCTGCTCACCGCCTCCCTGGTCTGCGCCCTGATCATCCTCGACACCAACATCGTCGCGGTCAGCCTGCCCAGCATCGCCCGCGACCTGTCCGGCTCGTTCGCCGATATCGAATGGGTGGTCAGCGCCTACCTGCTGGCCTTTGCCGCCTGCCTGCTGCCCGCTGGCAGCCTGGCCGACCGCTTTGGCCGCCGCCGCATGCTGCTGCTCGGCCTGGCCCTGTTCGGCATCGCCTCGCTGGCCTGTGGCGCGGCGCCCAACCTGCTGTTCCTCGACCTGGCCAGGGCAGCCAAGGGCGTTGGCGCGGCGCTGCTGCTGACCTCGGCACTGGCCGCGATCGGCAACCGCTTCCACCAACCCCAGGAGCGCATGCGCGCCTGGGCCTACTGGGGCGCCTGCATGGGCGCCACCATCACCTTTGCGCCGCTGCTGGGCGGGTTGATCGCCAGCACCCTTGGCTGGCGCTGGATCTTCTACATCAACCTGCCGTTGGTGGCAGTGCTCGCAGTGATGGTGCTGCGCAGTGTCGAAGAGTCCCGTGACAGCACTGCGGCCCGGCTCGACCCATGGGGCAGCCTGACTTTCGCCGGCAGCCTGGGTTACCTGATCTGGGCAATGATCGATGCCAACCAGGTGGGCTGGGGCAGTGCGCAAACCCTGGGACGGCTGGTGATCAGCGCCTTCCTGTTCGGCCTGTTCGTCATGGTCGAACGCAGCCAGGATCGGCCGATGATCGACCTGCGGCTGATGCGCAGCGGGCGTTTCGTTGGTGCCTTGCTGGGCATGTTCGCCTACGCCGCCTGCGCCCAGGTGATGATGACCCTGCTGCCGCTGTACTTGCAGAACGGCCTGCAGCTGTCGGCCCTGGCCGCAGGGGCGGGCATGTTGCCGTTTGCCGTGGCCATGCTGCTGACGCCACGCCTGGGCATGCGCCTGGCTGCACACTTGAGCCCGGCGCAGGTGTTCGCGCTTGGGCTGGTGCTGGTGGGGGCGGGTAACCTGTTGTGTGCCTGGGCCACGCAGCAGGGCGGTTACGGTGCATTCGCCCTGGCCAGCCTGGTGCTGGGCGCTGGCGCCGGGCTGCTGAATGGCGATACGCAGAAGAACATCATGGCTTGCGTGCCGCGTGAGCGTACTGGCATGGCTTCGGGGTTGAGCACAACCACGCGGTTCGGGGCGATCGTGCTGGCCATCGGTGGGTTGGGTGGTGTGCTGGCTGCACGTAGTGGGCAGTTGCTGTATGAGGCCATGGCTGCCGTGGCGCCTGGGCAATCGGGGCAGGTTACCGCGATGGCGACGCGGGTTGCCGCTGGGGACTTGCAGGCGGCATTGGCATTGCTTGAGCCCGGGTTGCGGGAAACGGTGGCCCCCTTGGCCCGCCAGGCGTTCATCGGGGGCTTCGAAGCCGTGTTGCAGATCGCCGGTGTGGCGGCGCTGCTGTTCGCGATGCTGGTCGGCGTGTTGCTGAGCCGGCCGCTGCCGGCCATGCCGGAGGTGTTGCTGGCCGAGGGGCAATCATGAAGCGTACGGCGGGGCACCACGACACAGCGACTGGGGGCATCGAGCCCCTCGTCGCGGCATTCGACAATCAGTCATTCAACAGCCATGGCTTCAGTTCCTTGAGGTTGCTCACCACCAATTGCTGCGCCTCGGGAAGTACTGCCAGGTTGCGGTGGTCGATCTGGTAACGCTGCAACACGTACTTCACCAGCGCCCTGCGGCTGGGCACCACCAGTTGCCCCTGCGTCATGCCGAAGTCGGTTTCGATGATTGCCTTCTGCGCCGCGTTCAATCGCCCGTCAGGTTCGAAGATGACCGGCACCTCGACATTCCAGTCTTCATCCTGCTCGCGCGTGTTCGGCGATTGGTCGAGCAAGTCTGGCTGCCCACGCAGGCGGCTGAGGACGAAGTCGCGATACTGGCCGTTCTTTTCGCAGTAAGCCCTCACGTGCCAGCGCATGCCGGTGTAGACAAGCGTGTGCGGGGCGATGAGGCGCACCTCCACGTTGGGGGTGTTGAAGGACACGTATTCGGTTTCCAGGCGCAGGCCTTCACGGCAGGCCTTGAGCAAGGGGCGCAGCACTTCCGGGCGAATAGGCCGGTCCGGCACTTCCAGCACCCGGGTATGCGCATAGGCCAGTGCCAGCCCGTCGATGTGCGGGGCCCGCTCATTGTTCTGATAAAGCAGGTGCAGGTAGGCGCTGGCGCTGTCGTCGATGAACAGCGGCTTGAACTGCTTGCTTGGTACATAGCCCTTGAGCTGCTTGTCATATGTCAAGTTTTTGGGCGCATGTTCGGTGATGTAGGTATTGATGTCCTTCGACGCCTGCTGGCGGCTGATGCCAAAGCTCTGCATCAGGTGGCCCGTGGTCAGCCGGCCTTCCCACCAGGCAACGGTCTCGATCAAGCGATAGCGAAGTGCCAGGTCCCAGCGTACCTGCTCGATGGATTGCTTGCGTTTCATACCCTCTCCATGTGCGCGATTACTTTACCTGTATAAGTCTACATTCTAGATCCGTCGCCAAACACTACATATCGTGTTCCTGTCTTCGAAATAAATTGAAGTCACGAAAGGAAGTGGACATGACCATGTCTGAAGCGGTTTCAACAGGAGCGTTGGTGTTGATCGGGGTGATCCTGGCGGTGCTCCTGGTGCAGTACCTGAGGTTGCGAGAAATCTGGCACCTGGTTCTCGCCTGTCGCCAGGACGCGCGTTGGGCGCGGATATGGGAGATGGAAAACCGGGAGCTACGCTCGGCACAGCGTGCCGACAAAGCGCACATCGCGCAGCTGCAAAGCAAGCTGGTGCTTTTGCAGAACCTGGTTTCTGCAGAAAAGTGACAAGGGAAGACATGAACAGACTTGAACGGATCAAAGGCTGCCTGCTGGGTGGCGCAGTGGGAGACGCGCTTGGCGCCCCCGTGGAGTTTCTCGAGTGGCCTGTGATCAAGGCCAGGTTCGGCGCGCAGGGCATCATTGATCTTGCCCCGGCCTACGGCATTACCGGTGCGATCAGCGACGATACGCAGATGATGCTGTTCACCGCTGAAGGCTTGCTGCGGGCTTATGTGCTTGGGAGCTCACGGCAGCCCCGGCATGTCCCCAGCATTATTCATCACGCGTTGCTGCGCTGGCTGATGACACAGGATTACCCCTCGACGATACCGGTGACCACGGATGGCTGGCTGATCAAGCACGTGGAGCTCTGGTCGCGCCGCGCCCCCGACGCAACTTGCCTGAATGCGCTCAAGAGCAGCGGGCGGCTGGGTGCGGTTGCCGAAAACAACAGCAAGGGCTGCGGTGCCCTGGTACGGGTTGCACCCTGTGCATTCTTTGCCCATGCATTTGACTACGCGGCGCAGTCCGGTCGACTGACGCACGGACATCCCACCGGATACCTGGCGGCAGGGCTGTTCGCCGACATTCTCCAGCGCATTGTCGATCGACAAGATAGCGTGGAGCACGCTGTGACTCAGAGCCTGGCCAGGTACGGGCAGGTGCCTGGCATGGAAGAAACGCGCAGCCTGATCGAGCGCGTGCTGTTCTTCTATTACGAGGGCTATACACCCACCCCGCAACGCATTGACGATTTTGGCGCTGCTTGGGTCGCTGACCAGGTGCTGGCGGTTGGGTTGTGGTGTGCGCTGACAGCTCGGTCACTCGAAGAAGGGGTAGCCATGGCGGTGAATCACAGCGGCGACAGCAGCAGTACCGGGTTGGTCGCCGGGCACTTGCTGGGTGCGCAACATGGTGCTGCCGCTATTCCTGGCCGCTGGCTCGAGCACCTGGAACTGCGCCAGGTGATTGCGCAGGTAGCCGAAGATATCGAGCGCATTCCGCGGGAGTATTGTGGGGTTGGCGGGGAGTTCGATCAGCAGATCGAACTGGCTTATCCGGGTAGTTGAACGCAGTGAAGGCCATGAGTTTGCACAGGGGCCGAGGAGCCGGGACGTTTTGTTTTACAGCCCGCCCCCGGTTCTCGAGTCGAGTGGATGATATTGATATCCACTCGAAATTCGTCGATGAGCCTGTTGATCGCTTGATCGCCACTGAACTGGGCAGCCGAGATCCCTATAAAAAGTAGACCAATCCGTCAAGATGCTGGTCCGGTGGGTTTGAAACTTTATGTTGCAGCTGTTAATCGGTATCATTAAGATTAAATTTCAGGACGCAAGGAGAGCATTGTCCATATAAAAAGAAGGTCATAAAAATAATGCTGAAAATGCTCCTCGTGTATGTTCATCTGCTCGCCACCTGTATTGCCCTCGGTAGGGTCTTGCTTGCCGATCACAAGCTTTGGAGTTGGCGCAAGGAAGCGCTGGATCAGGCAAAGCATGAGTACCTGGAAGAAACCAGGAAAATTGCCACCCTCGCGTTACTGGCTCTTTGGGGCAGTGGTCTGTTGTTGATACTTCAGGGATATCTTCTCGAGGGCGCAGCGTATTTGCTCAACCAGAAGCTCTGGGCCAAGGTTGCGGTTGTCGCGCTGCTGACATTGAACGGCGGTCTGTTACATCGCATCGGCTTCCCGTTGTTGCAAAAAGCCCCTTTCGTCTTGTTACCGGGTTCCGACCGCGGCCGCCTTGCACTCTTGGGGGCGTTCTCCATGAGTGGTTGGCTGTTCGCCGCTTTTCTGGGGGTAGCCCGAGCCTGGAACCATGTCATGCCATGCATGCATGTGATGGCGGTGTTCACGGCATTCGCTTTGCTGGCTTGTATCGTGGCGCTTGTGGTCGCCAGCACGGCAGGCACCGTGGAAACTACGGCTTCATAGTGGCTGTGACACAACTCAAGCGTAAATAGAATGAAACTTCCCGCGGCGCAGGAACCAGGCAGCGTATTCGTACCCCCCCGACTTCGGGGTGAGTTGCCCCACTAATGGGTGTGATACCCCAGCAGTTTGTGGGCACCATTAACTGAGCGCTTCAAGCGCTGAACAATGTCTGCTGGTCTTCCTGTTGCCCCGACATGTTTTTGCGGGGCTGGCAAGCCAATTGCTGAGTGAGCATATCCTGTTCATCAAAGGTGCAGAGTCGGGAAGCAGCGAAGCTGACAGTACCTATTGAGTGATTGCAGGTAACCATCGGTTGGCGGCACAAATACCCCTGGCTACTCAATAGAAGCATTGCTGCGCGCCTCTACAACCGCCCAAGGGAGATGCTTATGAGCCACTCCAGGCATACATTTGTGCGGCGGGCGCTGCCGAAGTTGTGTTTTCTGGCCTGCCTGCTGATGGTTACGCTGGTGGTGGTAGCCGACGAACTTCAAGGCAATGACAATCCAGGTAACGAAAAGTGGCTGGAGCCGGCGCGCTCCAGGCTCATGCATGTGACTGGCGCGATGCCGTTCTTTCCGCATCGGGCCAATACCCCCGGCAACCTGGTTCTCAATGTGCAGGACTTCGACAACGCCCAGGTATGCGGTGCTTGCCATACGGAAATCTACAAGCAGTGGCGCTCATCAATGATGTCCCAGGCCTGGGATGAACCTATCTATCGGGCGTTGCTCAAGCGTGCGAGTGCAGCCACGGAAGGCAAGGTCGACAACTTCTGCACCGGCTGCCATACCCCGATCGGTCTCACGACCGGGCAGATCAATTCGCAAGTCAATCGCTCCTCGATTGAAGACAGCGCCAAGAATCATCCGATGCCTGGGGTCGATTGCGAGAGCTGCCACAACATCAGTACCCGCACAGGCCTCGATAACGGCGCCTATGTTCTGAGCCCTCGGGCACATGGTAAACCGACCAAGTTCGGCCCGCGCAAAGATGCCGTGTCGCCGTATCACGATACCGTATATTCCGCTCTACACACGCGCTCGGACTTTTGTGGCACCTGCCACAACGTCACGCATCCCTTCAGCAGCGTGGCGGTCGAGCGCACGTATGACGAGTGGCAGGAGAGCGCGTACAGCCTTGACGGTATCACTTGCCAAAGTTGCCATATGCCGGGTTTTGCGGGTAAGGCCGCGATCATGGGGCCAGACCGCGAAGATGTTGCCTCGCATTGGTTCAGCGGGGCCAACGCCATGATGCTCAAGTATCTTGGCCAGGAAGAGGGCGCGCAACGCGCGCGCGACATGCTTGCGCGCGCAGCGGAAATAACCTTCCAGCAACCGCCGGCAGTCATCACGCCCGGGCAATACACCTCGGTAGCCGTCAAGGTTGCCAACGTCGGCGCCGGGCACAAATTGCCGACCGGCTTTCCGGAGGGCCGGGAGATGTGGATCGATTTCCAGGTGCTGGATGCCAGTGGGCGAGAGCTCTATCGGCTGGGCTCGATCAAGGACGGCAAGACCGAGGACAACACGCGAAACTTCAAAGTGCACATAGGCGACAAGGACGGTAATCCGTTGGATGTGGAGGTGTGGAATGCCACGCAAATACTCTCGGACAACCGCATACTGCCCAAGGGTTACGAAATCGGCGAGTTCTCCTTCCTGGTACCGACCGACGCCGTCGGTCCGTTGACCCTGACTGCCACCCTGAACTACTGGCCGTTCTCGCAGAAACTGGCCGACTACCTGCTCGGCAAAGACCAACTGCAGGTGGAAATCACCCAGATGGCCAAAGCCACACAGAGCGTCCCCCTGTCCCCGATCACTGCGTACCGACCCTAGCGGCATATGTTCATGCGTTGGTGGTGACGGTATGGATCGAAAACGCCTGCTATATGACCAGGCTGGAGGACGCGCTATATCGATCAGCCCTTGGCGTCATTGGCTGGCTTGGCTTTGCTTTCAGCTACAGCGGCTTCTGCTTTCTGCTTCTCTGCGAGCTGGAAGGCCTGCATCGAGGCTTTGCGGGCTGACTCCATGCGTGCGAAGGTCCGATCACCACCGCCGGAGGCCATCGCCAGAGAAGAAGCGGTCAGAGCGGCGGCTACGAACAGAACTTTCATGGATTTCATTTGTGTATCCTCAAGTAAAACTTTGTCAACTGCTCAGCATGACACCCAGCACGGTTTGATTAGAGCGTGCTGTTGTTGGCTGTAACTAGATTCAAGTGATGTTTATCTATTAAATTGCAGGGTTGGGTTGTCAAGGTAATAGTGGTTTCTCGAATGAATTTTTAATCATTCGGTCATGTCCATTTTCAGGTAACGAAAAACATCATTCGCACTAAGTGCCTATGAGTTTTAACTTCCACTTCTGGGGGGTAGGTGAGGCCTGGAACTTTGACGGCGAGCGGATCAGGCCATGCCAGTAGGGGCGGCGGGGCTTCCACCCCATTCGAGGAAACGGATCTTGTGAATCTCGCCCTTACTGTCTTCATATACTACGGTCACCGGTACCACACCGGTCTTGTCGGATGTGTCGGTGCGCTGCAATACCCGTTTCACATCGATTTCCATCCCATAGTGATATTCGACGGCAGAGACATGCGCGCCGGGTTCTTGCAGGCTGTTATGGTCAAAGACACTTGGTGCGAGACTGGAAATCACGGCACTTACAATTGTGGCCATGCTCATAAGGCTGTACCTCTACTGAAGTTCGCTTGACAAGGACCTAATCTGACACGCCGAGAAAGTGAAGTTCATTTCACCACGACGAACGCGCTTGGCTGAAACGCCTGTAGTGGCAAAAAACTCCCTGCAATTCCCCGTGCCTGACACATTTCGACCATTCGTCCTTTGACCCCCGTATCTGTTGGGCGAAGTCCGTTTTTGAGGCTGGCCGAGCACGGGGAAGGGCAGTGTGGTGTTCAGCGCATCATGCCGAGTTCGGCATCATCCAGCAGCGCTTTGCCCAAGGCGCAGAGGTAGTGCGCGGCCCAGATCAGCTTCGGTTTGTCTTCCATCAGGCCGTCGATGGTCAGGTCCCGCGCGTAGCCCATCAGTTCCGAGGCTTGTTCACGGGCGTTCTGGCAGGGTATGCCGGGTTCGATGCGGAACAGTGGATGGGTCTGGTTTTCACCTTGGTAGAAGATGGTTTTACCGACTGTGCAATGAGTGTCTTCGTTGGCCATTGATCTATCTCCCTCGTGTTGCAGGTGCTTGTGCTGGCCCTGTCTCCGGCAAGCCCGGTTCTCATGGCAGGGGCCCTGTGGGAGCGGGTTTACCCGCGAACACCGGCGCAGCCGGTGCCATGCACCGCGTTGGATTCTTCGCGGCGGTTCGACGCCTCGATGAATCCGCTCCCACAGGTACAGCACTTGGCATGAAGTGAATCAGTGCAGTGGTTGCGAGGCCGCTGGTTTGTGTATTTGCGCCAGCGCTGATTCGAGTAATTTGCGCAGGGCTTCAAGCTCGTGCATCGACGCCATGATCAACAGTGACGCTGGCGATCGCGGCTGCATCAGCATTGCCTGCTGGGCTACGGCTTCTGCACAGAGCGCGTAGTCCGAGGCCTGCATGATGGTGTCTTCCAGGGAATGGAGATGGTGGGGTGGATCGGGGACTATCTTCAACATGATTGCTTCCATTTCAGGGCCGTCACCATCTGCTGTCAAACAGAGGGTGGCAGCTGTACGCGGGTTGACAGACCGGCGGAAACAACAAGTTCCGGCGCACGCAAGCGTGCCCGCACGTACAGCCGCCATAACGACGAGCCGTTCTGTTGTTTACCGTCGCGACCTGTCAAAGTCATGCCGTTGATGAGCAACGACCCACCGAGCCTAGAACGCTGAAAAAACGACCGCAACGGAAAACAGGCGTTGGGAGTATCTTTGGGAAACGCCCTACACGGAAGGGGTGAAATCTGATTTTGGGGGATTGCGCACCCCAAAACCCAGGCACAAAAAA